>OIWT01000048.1_pt1 | contig 160321 bp, 120 predicted proteins | sample 1587701 | NCBI WGS metagenome assembly OIWT01 (sample SAMEA3888904, study PRJEB22519) | human gut metagenome | biome: human gut; feature: human-associated habitat; material: faeces | place: Denmark | collected 2009
AGGGGAAGAGCAGTTTGATGATTTACGAGAAATGGGGGAATATGAAGTACAAATATAGAAATCGAAGCTTTTGGTGTCGAGGGTACTATGTAAGTACGGTAGGCAAGAACGAAAAGAAAATAACGGAATACATTCAGAACCAGCTGAAGGAAGATTACATGTCGGAACAGTTGGTACTGGATATGACAGACCCGTTTACGGGTAGCCGGAAATAGTAAGCGTATGACGGACCGACAAGCGCTTTTAAGCGCAGCTGGTAAGCAGAGGCCTTATAAGGCCGTAAATATAAAACCCCCGGCTATGCCGGGGGATATTTATTTGTTGTTATCTGAGAGGAGGGGAGAATTAATTGTGACTCTTCACCTCCTTCTGTAACTCATGTAACTCAGCAACGAGTTGTTTGAGGTCATTGACATCTTCCTCGAGAGAAGCGTTCTTCTCGCTGAGTGCGGCATTCTCGGTATGGAGTGCTGTCATTCCCTGACTGAGCATGGAGACGTTTTTCTTGAGTTCCTGGTTCTCCTGCGTGAGTGCGGTGCGGCTCATGGTATGCGTGCCGCCGCCGGGCCCGAACTTGAAGGAGACGCCGGCCGTTACCATATTGTTGCCGTTGCCGAGCGTCGACCCGACATTGATGAGCGTGTCCTCGTTCGGATGATAGTACGCTGCGACGGCCGAGGCGTTCTGCCTGCGGTAGTTGCCGTAGCCGACGGCGAAGTCCCACTTGTCCTCCGGATCGTAGTCCTGCGGATGGAGACCGGCAAGGGCCGCAGCGCCTGCGCCGACCTTCTTGATGTCATCCGTCAGGGACTGCTGGACGCCCTGAATCTCGTTGTGGAGGCCCTGTGCTGAAGCATTGACGTAGCCGACGTTGGCGGCCTCGGCTTCCTTGCGAACGTTGTCTCGCATATGTTCTTCTGATGAATCAAGCGCATCTTGTAAAGGCGGGGTGCGCTTTTTTAGTTCAGCCCGAGGCATACTCATTTTGCCTGCTGAAACAGTCTCAGACTGTCTTCTGTAAGGATTTTCCGATGTAGCGGAAAGGGTAGCGTTCGTAAAAGGCAACCTCAAATACACATATATGCAAGAATCCAGTAACCTTGCAGTATGAGGGATTCTGGGGGTCATAAAAGGTCTTGCTCATGGAATTACTTCCGATTCATAGTTATCACCAGACAGAACATGCACACATAAGATAGTAATTTCAGGCAAAATTTTAGCGTCTGATCTGACAGGAATAACAAAACCGAAATGTTCCGCTCAATATCCTTTCCGATATTTTTTCCGACAAACTGATGAATTTTCTCGTTTTCGTGAAAACTATGGTTCGTCAGGAATGACAAGGAGCTCTGGGGAATTATAGAGTACACACAAGCATAAGTTACCAAAAAACCAAGGTACTGCAAGGCTTCATCGCCAGTAACACAAAATAACAGTAGAGACTACCGTGTAATGTCAAGCAATACGCGGGACTACTCACACATTACTTCCGATAAGTATAAATTATCGGAAGTAATGTTTTAACCTAAAATCCTGGAAAAACCGGCGGGAATCTATCCACATTCGGGAATCTATCCACATTACCTTACGGTAATATCATATATATTACCGTAAATACCTTGTTAATACTTAAGTATTATAAAATGATTTCCCCTGCCGATTGAGCGAATGTGATTGCTCGGTGCTTTCTCGTAGGCGGTTTTCGATACAAGAAAGCCCCGCAGGATCGATGGTATTCGGTCATGCGGGGCTTGATTTAGGACTGTTATCCGGATAATCCGGAGTTTCTTTTGTGCGGCAGCTGTCTGGCGGCCTGGCGGCCTGCTTTTTGATGTAATGACAATAATGCTATCTATTCATAGCATGTTATCGTATGCGATTGCATCGGCAGTGCCATCTTCTGCTTGCACTTGCTGCAGGAATCGTGCTGTTATCAGCACGGTTCTCCTGCTTTGAAGCGGGCCATCATCTCGTTTGTGAGGCTCCAGTCGTCTGGCTGCAGGATGACGTCTTCTGGCTTTGCCCAGAAGGCGCGGCTGAGCTCTTCGCGGTCCATCTGGATGGTGTCGTCGCCGTCGAGGTCGCAGTAGAATCCGGCGAGGATGTCGGCGGCGCTGCCCCACGGCTGGGATTTGTAATAGCGGATGTTCTTGACCTTGAGGCCGACTTCTTCGGCGACTTCACGCTCGACCGTCTCTTCGAATGTCTCGCCGATCTCGGTGAAGCCTGCTATGAGCGCGTAGACGGTTGTGTCGCTGTGGCTTGCAGCGTAGCGCGTCAAAAGGATCTTTCCATTGTGCAGGACGCCGACGATGATGGCCGGGTTGATGCGCGGATAGATGACATGGTTGCACTTGGAGCAGCGCAGGGCGCGCTCTTTTGTGTCGAGGACGGTCGGCTGGCCGCAGACGCCGCAGAAGCGGTTCGTGTGGTACCAGCCGTAGAGGTGCAGGGCCGTGTAGAAGGCGTAGAAGCTCGGCAGCTTTGCCTCCTTGTTCTGACGGATGTTCTTGATGGGCTCGAAGGCAAAATCTGCCGGGATGGCTGGTCTTTTTTCGCTGAGCAGCAGGAAGAATGCCTTCTTGCCGATCGTGAAGAGGTAGACGCAGCCGTCGGGGCGGCCGAGCTGGGCAAACGTCGGGAAGAGCTTGCCTTCATCCTGGCGCACAAGTACCGTGCGCGCGTCGAAGACGAAGACGACGCTGTCATCCATCGGCTCAGCCGACGGCTTGTACTGGTTGTCGAGTTTCTTTGGTGCAATATCCTGGATCATGGGGATTCCTTTCTGTGACTCTGTAGCTCTGTGTGCCCTATCTTGAGGCTCTGCGTGGGCCGGTGCGGCGCGTACATGACGCATGCGGATGCCCGAGTCCCTCGCGTAAAATGTGTGTCAGGGCTGACGTTATACCAGATACCAGCTGCGCCCGCGCTCTTCTGCCGGTGTCGTCGGCGCTGAGTGGCCCGAGAGCAGCAAGGTGTCGTCGGGCAGTGTCAGGATGCGCTCGCGGATGCCGTGCAGCAGTGCCTCTTCATCGCCGCCGTACATGTCGGTGCGGCCGTAGCTGCCCTGGAAGATGGAATCGCCGACGAAGGCGGCCCCATCCTCTTTCGTGTAATAGATGACGCCGTCTGCTGTGTGGCCTGGCAGGTCGAGAAGCTCCATCTGGAAGGACGGCTTCTCTTTGAGCGCGATGACAGCATGGTCTGCGAGATACGTGACATCCTTGAGCACGATGGGGTCCTCGGTCTGAGAAGAGAGGTTCCAGACGGGGTTCTCGGCGTAGAGCATCCCCTTCTCGCCCATATACACGGGAATCTGGAGTACCTCCTGCAGTTCGTTGACGGCGCCGATGTGGTCGAAATGGCCATGCGTCAGCAGGATGGCCTCAATGATCAGGCCCTTCTCGCGGATGAGTTCGAGCAGTTTACCCGCCTGTGCGCCGGGGTCTATGAGGAAGCCGTGCTTCGTCTCATTGTCGGCGTAGATGTACGCGTTGGTCGGGATGTACTTCGTGACAGTTGCCTGCAAGATCATGGGAGACTCTCCTTTCTGTTGTTTGTTGCCCGCTTCAGCAGATGGCGCTCAGTCAAGGCCGTAGACTGCATTGAGCATGGCCGTACCGCTCGTCGTGCGGAAGACTTTCTCGCGGAAGGTTTTGCATGCTTTGGCGGAAAGTTCATCCTCGTAGGCGTTGACGAGGAAGTCGGCTTCGAGCAGCAGTTGGTAGTCTGCCCCATCGACATCTTTATAGGTGTGATGATGGCCGATGAGGTAGCAGATGCGCTCGATCATGGCAGATGGGATGCCAGAGACGTCTTCGAGCAGCTTGCGCGCAGGTGCTGGCCCCTCTTTTTCCTGGTAGATGCCTGCAGCGCTCCTGTACTTCGCCTCAGCGGCATGGATGCCGATGTCGTGCAGGATGGCGGCGAGCTCGAGCGTCTGCTGGACCTCTGCGCGCAGTCCTTCCTGGCGGCCGAGCAGGGCGGCATAGGTGTAGACTTTGAGGAAGTGCTGGATGCGCTTGGCATCACCGGCGTCAAAGGTGATCATCGCCTGCAGGACTTCATCGCGCTTCTTGGCAAAAGTTTCTTCTGTCATGGGTGTTCCTCTCTCCGGCTTTACAGTCGGCTCGATTTCATGGTATATCCGTTGCATCAGTGAACTGCGGCAGCGGCCTGCGAAAGCGCAGGGTCAGCTGTTGTCTCGCTGTCAGCTGCTGCTTTTGCGGCCTCTTCTTCCTGCTCGAAGCCGTAGTCGAGCAGAGCGGCGGCTTCACTGAAGCGCGTCTCGTCGTCGTCGGAATGCATGACGACGGCGATGAGCTCTTTGTCACCGCGCTTGGCCGCGGCGCTCAGGCAGCCGCGTGCGGCGCTGGTCCAGCCCGTCTTGATGCCCGTGCAGCCCGGATACGATTCGAGCAGCTCATTCGTGTTGCGACAATATGTCTTGTGGCCCTGCGGCGCGATGTAGTAGATGTTCTTTGCCTTCGTGCCGACAATCTGGCGGAAGGCGTCGTTGTGCATGGCGTAGGCGGCAATCTTGGCCATGTCGCGCGCTGTCGAGTAGTGGTTGGCGTCCGGCATGCCGTTCATGTTGACGAAATGCGTGTTGACGGCACCGATTGCCTGCGCCTTCTCATTCATCATCGCGGCGAAGGTGGCTTCATCTCCGCCGACTGCCTCCCCGACGGCCGTCGCTGCGCCGTTGTCAGAGATCATCATCATCTGCTGCAGGATGTCGGCCATGCGCAGGGTGTAGCCCGGATAGAGGCGCGTGCACTCGACATCGGCTGCATAGCGGCTGACGGTGACGAGCTGGTCGGGACTGCTCGTCTCAAGCGCGAGGATGCAGGTCATCATCTTCGTCATGCTGGCCGGGTATTCGCGCTTGTCGGCGTTCTTCTCATAGAGCACATGCCCCGTCGCCTCGTCGATGACGATGGCGGCGTCTGCCGTGATGTCCGGCGCCGCGGCCATGGCAACGGCCGACCAGACGAGCAGCAGCACGAGGCTCAGCAGTGCGGTATAGATTCGTTTACAAGATTTCAAGATGTTCATGCTCCAATCCGTCCCCCTCTTTCGGCAATTCCAGGCAAGATGCCGCCAGGGACTCTTCCTGCATTATAGCTTCATCGTCTGGCATCGTCAAATTTTTCCCAATCCCTTTGAAAACATTTTGAAGACTTTCCGACCCCTTCGCATTCATGGCTCTCAGGATGACTCACCCATGCGGCTGGCTCCTCGATTTTCTCTAATATTCATAAAACTCTTTTTTTTCGAACATACATGTGCTATAATAGAGAACAGAACGAAACAAATAGACTGATGACGCAATCGGATAGATAAGGGGGATGTATTATGCGCAAGACGAGCAAATCAAGTGACCGCCAGAAAGAGATTTTCCAGTTCATCAAGGCTTTCCTGCTCGAGAAGGGCTATCCGCCTTCCGTAAGGGAAATCGGCGAGGCTGTCGGGCTCAAGTCGAGCTCAACGGTCCACAGTTACTTGTCGCGCCTCGAGGCCAATGGCATGATCAAGCGCGACCCGACGAAGCCGCGCGCTATCGATATCCTCGACGAGCGCCCGTGGCGCCAGAATGTGCCGGTGCCGATGCTCATCGGCATCCACAAGGGTGCGGCACTCTTTGACGAGAAGAATTTCAGCGACGTCTACTCCTTCCCGCAGGAACTGCTCGCTACCCACAAGAAGACGTACCTCGTGCGCATGCCGGATGATGGCCTGCGGGAAGCGGGCATCGCAGAGGGTGACTTTCTTTTCATCACGCCGCAGGAATTTGCCAATGACTTCGACCTTGTCGTCGCAGAAGTGGACAGGCGCTCAACCGTGCGCTACTTCCGCCAGGACCAGAAAGGGACCTACCTCCTGAAGAGCCGCGAGGAAGAGGCAGAGCCGTGCCCAAGCGTGGTCACGGTCCTCGCCCGCGTGATCAGTGTCTACCATAAGATCTGAATCAGGATTGCTCTGCAGTGCGGGACGAACAGGCAGACAAAAATAACGATAACAATATAACAACATGACAACAAAAAACGGCGTCTGTCCGAGCGTGTATGTTCTCGGGCAGACGCCGTTTGATATTGCTGTATCGTATCTCTGTGTCAATCCGTTTCGTCGAGGTCAAGGACGGCCTGTGCGGCGCCCATGATGCCGATGATGGCGTGCTCGAAGGTCAGGCCACCCTGCAGGTAGACGTTGTAGGGTGCGCGCAGCGGGCCGTCGGCACTGAACTCGATGGAAGCGCCCTGCACGAAAGTGCCTGCCGCCATGATGATCTTGTCGGCGTAGCCCGGCATGTCCCACGGCTCCGGCGCGGCGAAGGAATCGACAGGCGAATACTTCTGGATGCCGCCGCAGAAGGCGATGAGCTTGTCGGCGCTGCCGAGCTCGATGGCCTGGATGATGTCGCCGCGCACGTCCGTCGGCAGTGGCAGCGTCTTGTAGCCGAGCTTGGCGAACATGCCCGCTGCGAAGATCGCGCCCTTGATGGCCTGTGAGACGACGTGCGGCGCGAGGAAGAGGCCCTGGAACAGCAGGCGGTTGTTCGATAGGCTCGCGCCGAGCTCGTCGCCCATGCCCGGTGCCGTCAGGCGGTACGAGGCGAGCTCGACGAGGTCGTCGCGGCCGACGATGTAGCCGCCGGTCGGTGCGATGCCGCCGCCGGGGTTCTTGATGAGGGAGCCCGCCATGATGTCGGCCCCTGCCTGCGTCGGCTCTTCGTAATCGACGAACTCGCCGTAGCAGTTGTCGACAAAGCAGATGCAGTCGGGCTTGATGCGGTGGACTTCCGTCGTGATGGCGCGGATGTCCTCGATGGAGAGCGGGCTGCGCATGCTGTAGCCGCGCGAGCGCTGGATCTCGACCATCTTCGTCTTGTCGGTGATGACGTCCTTGATGTGCGCCATGTCGACTTTGCCCGCGACCATCGGCAGCTCGTTGTAGAGCACACCGAATTCCTTGAGGGAGCCGGGGCTCGGGTTGTCGTAGCCGATGACCGTCTGCATCGTGTCGTACGGCTTGCCCGTCAGCGAGACGAGCTCGTCGCCGGGGCGCAGGATGCCGAAGAGCACCGTCGCCAGCGCGTGCGTGCCCGAGACGAACTGCGTGCGCACGAGCGCGCGCTCTGCGCCGAAGATCTTCGCGTAGAGCTCTTCGAGCTTGCCGCGGCCGATGTCGTCGTAGGCATAGCCCGTCGTCGTGTTGAAGTGGGCGTCGGAGACGCGGCACTCGCGCATGGCATCGAGTACCTTCAGCGTGTTGGCCTCGGCCACATCCTCGATGTGCGCAAAGAGCGGTTCGGATTCCTTGAGGACCTCGCGCTTGAGATCCGTGATTTTCTTGGAAAATGACATGGAAATACTTACCTCACAGTCTATTACAGTTATTTATTGTCAAGGTGGGATTCGTGGACTTCATAGGGCTCGAAGCGCGCCCGCTTCGAGGCGGGCAGGCTGACCTTGACGAGTGTGCCCGCTTCCGTGTAGTCCGTCTCGCGGACGGCGTGGAGGTCGTGCAGCTCCGTCAGCAGCCGTCCTTTGGCAAAGGGAATCAGGAGTTCCATCCGGACTTGCTGCTCAGAGAAGAATCGTTCGATGAGCTGCTGGAGCTCGTCGAGGTTGGCGCCCGTCTGAGCGGAGACGCAGATGCCCTCGCGGCCGTGCAGCATCATGGCCTCCTGCGCTGGCGTCAGTCCCTCCCCTGCCCGCTCGTCCATCTCGGTGCCGGGCGCTTTGAGGCGGTCGGCCTTGTTGAAGACGTAGAGCGTCGGCTTTGAGACGGCATCGAGCTCCTTGAGAACCTCGACGACTGACTCGATCTGCTGCTCGTAGTTCTCGTTGCTGCAGTCGACGACGTGCAGCAGGAGGTCGGCTTCCTGCACCTCCTCGAGTGTCGCGCGGAAGGCCTTGACGAGCGTGTGCGGCAGCTTCTGGATGAAACCGACGGTGTCGGTCAGGAGGATTTCCTGCTTCTCGGGCAGGATGAGGTGGCGCGTCGTCGGGTCGAGTGTCGCGAAGAGCTTGTCCTCGGCAAAGACTTCCGAGCCCGTGAGCCGGTTCAAGAGTGTCGACTTGCCCGCGTTAGTGTAGCCGACGAGGGCGACGAGCGGGATGCGCGAGAGCTTTCGCCGGCGGCGGTGCAGGTGGCGGTTCTTCTGCACGGCATCGATCTGGGACTCGAGGTCGTGGATGCGCGCGTAGATGCGGCGTCGGTCGACTTCGAGCTTCGTCTCGCCGGGGCCGCGCGTGCCGATGCCGCCTCCGAGGCGTGAGAGCACGAGGCCCTGACCGCCGAGGCGCGGCAGGTTGTACTGGAGCTGTGCGAGCTCGACCTGCAGCTTGCCCTCTTTCGTGCGGGCGCGCTGCGCGAAGATGTCGAGGATCAGCGCCGTGCGGTCGATGACCTTGATGCCGAGCATCTGCTCGAGGTTGTGCTGCTGCGACGGCGTGAGCTCGTCATCGAGGATCAAGAGTGTCGCGTCGCGGTTCTGGACTTCCATGGCGATTTCGGCGACCTTGCCGCGCCCGAGGAAGAAGGCGGCGTCGGGCTTCTCGCGGCGCTGGATGAAGGTGCCGACGATGGTGGCGCCCGCCGTGTCGGCGAGGCGCGCGAGCTCGGCCATCGACTCGTCGATGGGCCAGAGCGTCCTGCCGCAGTCGAGTCCGGCGAGCAGGGCGCGCTCCTCTTCGTCCTCTGTCGACTTCGTGCTGCGCGCGCTGAGCTTCTTGTTGATCGTCGTGATGAGATACGTCAGGTTGATCGTGTGCAGGGCGCGCTCCGGCAGCGGGCCGACGCTGCTAAGCTGTTCCGTGCCATCCTCGGCGCAGTCGCCGGTGAAGAAGCCTAGCGAGCCAACAATCTCCCCTGCCTTGTCGGCGCGGAAGCCAATGGCCGCCATGCAGTCGAAGCGCAGGCGGCGCAGCGACGAGAAGTCTGGCTCACTGAGGCGCGTGTCGCCGCTCGGATGCGTGTGGATACAGCGGATGCCCGTGAGCTTGCCCTCGGCGCGGCGCGACTTGAACTCCGGCAGGTCGACCGTGTCAGTGTCGCCGACCGACACCTGCAGGACCTTGCCCTGGCGATTCAGGTAGACGGCGACCTCGCGGCCGAGCAGCTCCGTGACCTCGAGCATCTCCGTATTGAGTTCGTGCGTCGAGAGCTGACCAATCGGCACGGTCAGCTCGTAGAGCGCCTCGAGGCGCTTGACGATATACTGTTTGATGTTCTGGATCTCTCCATTGATCTGCATAGGACACCTCATGAGTCAACCACGGTTGACGATATTCGATATGTGCTTGAGCGTGATAGAAAGCGTGCCGTCCTCGTTGTTGTTGAACTCGACGAACTCTGTGTTGTCGAAGTAGTCCGTCGGGATGGTCAGCTCGATGCCCGTGTCGGTCTTGAGCTTGTGGCGGCTGACCTTCTTGAGTGTCGCCTCCGGGTCCATCTGGACGGGCTCTGTGATGCCCGCATCGCGGATGGCCGTGTCGAGCTCCTGCTGCATGGCGGGATTGTCCTGGAAGATCTCCTTGCCCGCCTCCTGCAGGTCGAGCTCCGCGCCCTTCTGCATCGTCTCGGCCACGTAGCTCTTGACGGCGGCTTCGGCCATGACCTTGTCCTGGCCGAACGACTCAGCGACCTGGGCGGCCGCCTTGCTGAGGTTCTTCATCGCTTCCTTTGGCGAGGGCGTCAGGCTGCACTCGAGCAGGACTTCAGGCAGCACGAAGACGGCGTCGCCGTCGAGCGTGTACTTCTTAGCCGCCGTCTTGATGGCCTTCGTCTGGCCGTTGATGAAGGCGAACTCGTCGATCTTCTGCGAGAGGTTCGGCATGATGGAATAGTGATTGATGATCTCGTTCTGGATGCCGTCCTCCGTCTGGTTGACCTGGTGCGTGAAGCCGATGTGGCTGTTGCTGCGCAGGATGACGAGGTACGGCACCTCGTCGATGCTCGCCTGTGCGACGATGACATCGGATGCGGGCATCTCCTCGGCGTGTGTCAGGGCGTCGTCGAGTGTCTTGGCAATCGCCTTGCTTAGGGCGACGAAGTCGAGCGTTCCCGACTCGTAGTCCTGCAGCTCTTTCAGGAAGGAGCTGTCCTGAAAGAAAGTGCCTGGCTTGGCGTCCTGGCTGCCCCAGGCGCGCTCGACGTGCTTCAAGAGCCACGTCTCGACGCTGTCCTTGACAGGAAGCTCCGCATCCGAATAGACCGTCACACCAGAATGGAAGTCGAGGATGTGAAGGATGGCCTTCTCGATGATGATCATGATTGTTCCTCCCCTGTGCACGGTCCTTCAGCGGATGCCTTTGCCTTTTTCGCAGCATCTTCTGCCTCGGCGCGGCGTCGGACTTCCTGCAGGCGCGGCACGAGGTAGGTCTGCAGGCGCTCCTCGAGCTCCGGCAGGGTATTCGAGTCGAAGTCATAGTTGACGTCCGGGATATTCCAGATGCGGGCCTCGCTGAAGAACTCATCGCGGTAGATGTTGAAGTAGACCGTCACGCTACTCTCGAGCGCGAAGTCGACGTAGTCGATGATGATGTACGAGCCGTTGTTGATCTTGACGGGATAGGCGGGCCGGATGAAGAGCGAGAAGCCCTCGAGCGTCTCTGGCAGTTCATTGCCCGTCTTCCACGTGAGGATCTCCTTGGCGCGCACGATGCTCGAGATGCTGGCCGGGTCAAACGTCTCGAGTTCCGCGAGCAGGGACTCGAGCTGCGCTTTGAGCAATGCTTCAAAGACGGCAAAGTCCGCCGTGATGAACTCGATGCGGCAGAGCTCGATGAGCCCGATCTTGATGCGCAGCTTGTACTCGTGCGTCTCCTCGTGGAAATACGCCGTCGCGCTCTTGTGCAGCGATTCGCTCTCATACGTGAAGATGTCGTAGCAGTCGCCGAGCGGCTCCTCGATGCGGCGCAGCGCGAAGCCATGCCAGCTGTCCGGCAGCTTCTCCAGGTATTCCCAGCCGTCGAGCTCCTGTCGCACCTTCTCGATTGTCTCTTCTTTCATCTGCACACCCCTCTCGTTTCCCAAGATACTGTTTCGGCCTTATCAGCAATACTTTATTATAACAGTCCTCTGCGCTTGTTTCAACTGCGGCAAGGCTTTCGCGCCATGTTGTAAGTTTTATATTGACAAGTGAGAATGATTATACTATACTAATCATAAATCAAGGATATCGTCTGTATGAATGCTACGATATCACAGCACAAGAAGAATCAAGAGAAAAGAGGAGAAACACCATGGGTATCCAGAAATCGCTTGCCAAGCGCCGCACGTACTACAACATCAACAAGGAACTGCCGGTCGCAGAGGAAGAAGTCGTCGCGCTCGTCGAGAACACGACGGAGCTCGTGCCGGATGCGTTCAACATGAAGAGTGCCCGCGTGATTGTCGTGACGAAAGCAAAGCAGGATGAACTCTGGGACGCCATCTACGAGGCTTTCGGCGGCAAGGTCGCGCGCGAGAAGATCGATAGCTTCAAGGCGGGCTACGGCACGCTGCTCTACTTCTACGACGAGGACATCGTCAAGGGCCTCCAGGAGCAGTTCCCACTCTATGCGGCAAACTTCCCGATCTGGGCACAGCAGGCCAACGGCATGCTGCAGATCAGTATCTGGACGGCACTGCGCGAGCTCAACATCGGCGCCAACCTCCAGCACTACAACCCCGTCATCGACGAGACGGTCAAGAAGATGTTCTCGGTGCCGGATTCCTGGAAGCTCATCGCCCAGATGCCGTTCGGTGGCATCGCCGCTGAGCCGCAGGCAAAGGACAAGGAAAACATCAAGGCCCGCGTCAAGGTCTTTGGCTGAGTCCTGCATCTTCATGATCTTCATAGGAACAAGCAATAAAAAGCTCCACAGCATGCGTATCGCTGCGGAGCTTTTTATTGAGAGAACGGCGCCAGTCGGCTCATGTTTCCGTGCCAGCCGACTGCTTCCCACTGCCGCTCCTCATAGATAGGTCCGTTCGCCCTTAGGACCCACCTCTTATCTAGGCCCAACAAGAAAGGAGACTGTAAGGATTGCGGTAATCCTTACAGTCTTTACTATAACAGAGATTGCTCAGAAAATCAAGAGCAACATGGATAGAATCGAAAGAATACAGTTGTAAACAATCGCGAATCAAGTGTCCGACTGCCCGACAAGTGCCATAAGGCCTGCTTCATCAAGAATGGCGATGCCGAGGGCGGTTGCCTTCTGCAGTTTGCTGCCGGCCGCCTCGCCGGCGACGAGATAGTCTGTCTTCTTGGAAACAGAGCCTGCGACGCGCCCGCCGTGGCTCTCGATGAGCGCGGCTGCTTCCTTGCGGCTCAGGTTCGGCAGCGTACCGGTGATGACGAAAGTCATGCCGTCGAACTTCGTGTCGACAAGGCCCGTGTCCTTGAGCGTGAAGTTGACGCCAGCGGCACGGAAGGCCTCGAGGAGCTTCTGGCTGGCAGGGGCGCGGAAATACTGCACGATGGCCCTCGCGCTGATCTCGCCCATGTCGCGGACCGCGAGGATCTCCTCTTCGGAAGCCTTGGCCAGCGCATCGATGGAGCCAAAGTGCAGCATGAGCTCGCGGGCGGCCGTGCGGCCGATGCCCGGGATGCCGAGGCCCGTCAGCAGGCGCTGTGGCTCATTCTTTTTGCTCGCCTCGATGGCCGTGAGGACCTTGTCGGTGTTCTTCTCCTTGCCGATGATGCCCTTCTCGATGAGTTCTTCGCGCCTGTCTGCCAGGTGGTAGAGATCGGCAATCGTCGTGATGTAGCCTTCCTCGATCAAGCTGTGGATGGCCGCCTCGCCGAGTCCTTTGATGTCCATGGCCGTGCGGCCGACGAAATTGAGGATGTGGCTCTCGAGCTGGGCCGGGCAACTCGGATTCTGGCACTTGATGTCAGAGGTGTCCGGCTCGCGCACGGCCGGCGCGCCGCAGACAGGGCAAGTCGTGCCGATGACAAAGGGCTCTGCGCCAGCTGGACGCTTCTTCTTGACGACTTCCTTGACCTTCGGGATGATCTCGCCTGACTTGTAGACGCGCACCGTGTCGCCGATGCGCACGTCGAGGTTGTCGATGAAGTCCTGGTTGTGCAGCGTCGCGCGCTCGACTGTCGTGCCGCAGAGCCGGATCGGGTCGAAGACGGCCGTCGGCGTGATGCGCCCCGTGCGGCCGACGGAGAGCTCGATCTTGCGGATGACCGTCTCCTTCTCCTCCGGCGGGTACTTGTAGGCAATCGCCCAGCGCGGCACCTTGGCCGTCGCACCGAGCTTTTCGCGGTCGGCGAGGTTGTTGAGCTTGACGACGGCACCGTCGATGTCGTAGGGCAGATTGCCGCGGTTCTCGCCGATGGCCGTGATGGCCTGCCATACTTCTTCAGCCGTGCGGCAAACCTTGTAGCCGTGGATGACCTTGATGCCCTGCTTCTTCATGAAGTCGTATGCTTCCGTGTGCGTCGTGAAGACGCGGCCGCGGGCCATCTGCAGGTTGAATATGAAGAGCGAGAGATGGCGCTCTTTCGTGATGCGGCTGTCGAGCTGACGCAGCGTTCCCGCGGCGCAGTTGCGCGGATTGGCAAAGGGCTTCAGCCCCAGGAGTTCCTGCCGTGCATTGACCGCATCGAAAGCCTTCTTCTCCATGTACACTTCACCGCGGATCTCGAAATACGGCAGCTTGTCCTTGAGCGTTTTTTTGACGTCGTGGATGACTCTTGCGTTCTCTGTGACGTCCTCGCCCTGTACGATGCCGTCGCCGCGCGTGATGGCGCGCACGAGCGCGCCGTCCTCGTAGCGCAGCGCCATGGAGAGGCCGTCAATCTTCTCCTCGACGACGAATTCCGGATTGTCGAGTTCCTGCTGCAGGCTCTCGACAAAGGCGAAGATCTCTTCTTTGCTGAAGACATCCTGCAGTGAGAGCATCGGCACATCGTGCTTGACGAGCACGCCGGCCGTGCGGCGCGCCTGGCCGCCGACGACCTGCGTCGGCGAGTTCTTGGTGATGAGCTCCGGGTATTTCGCCTCGATGGCCTTGAGGCGTAGCATGAGCTGGTCGTACTCGTAATCCGAGATCTCGGGATTGTCCTCATTGTAATAGCGGTTGTTGTGGTAGCGGATGACCTTGCGGAGCTCGGTGAGCTCCTTCTTGACCGCCTGGATGGACTCCGGTATATCTGCCATCATGATCACTCCTTCCCTCTGGTTTCCTGTCGTTCTGTCTCATGCCTTGGTGATCGGGGCGTACTTCTGCATGAGGCCTTTGACGCCCTGGCCCGGGAAGGCGATCTTGAGCTCGACTTCTTCGCCGCTGCCCTTGACGGAGACGACGGTACCGACGCCCCACTTACCGTGGCGCGCCTTGTCGCCGACCTTCCACTTGATGCTCGTATCGGGGCGGATGACGCCGGCGGCTGCGGGGCGCGCACTGCTCTGGCGCTCGCGAAGGGCCTCCATCGACTCGAGGGCCGACTGCGGCTTGCCCACGAAGTGCGTGCCCGTCCCCATCTGGCTGGCGCTCGGTCGGAAGCTCATGAAGCCCGAGCGCTGCTGCGCGCCGTAGTGGTTGGCATTGGCGAAGCCGTAGGCATTGGCGCGCGGCACGAGGCGCTCGACGTACTCGTCCGGGATCTCTTTGAGGAAGCGCGAGGGCGGGAAGGCCTGCGTCTTGCCGTAGATCGTGCGCTGGCGCGCGTTCGTCAGGTAGAGCTTGCGCTGCGCGCGCGTGATGCCGACGTAGCAGGTGCGGCGCTCTTCCTCGATCTCATCGGGGTTCATGAGCGTGCGCGAATGCGGGAAGAGGCCCTCCTCCATGCCGATCATGAAGACAATGGGGAACTCGAGGCCCTTGGCCGAGTGCAGCGTCATGAGCGTCACGCGGTCGTCCTCGATGTCGGCGTTGTCGATGTCGGAGACGAGCGAGAGCTGCGAGAGGAAGGTCTCGAGGTTCGGGTTCTCCTCCGACTTCTCGAAGTCGCGCGCGACGCCGATGAATTCCTTGAGGTTCTCGATGCGCGACTCGTTCTCCGTCTTCTTGTCGGCCTTGAGCTCTGCGAGGTAGCCTGAGTCCTTGAGAACCTTGTCGATGAGATCGTCGAGCTTCATGTTCATGTGGGTGTTCATGAAGTTGAAGATGAACGTCGTGAAGAGCTCCAAGGGCTTCTTGACGCGCGCCGTGATGCCCGGGATGGCGTCAAGCACCTCCGGGTTCGAGATGACATCGAAGAGCGAGAGCTCCTGCTCCTCGGCAAAGGCCGTGAGCTTCGCCATCGTCGTCGCGCCAAGGCCGCGCTTCGGCACGTTGATGATGCGCATGAGGCTCACGGTGTCGAGCGGGTTGTAGATGACGCGCAGGTATGCGAGGATGTCCTTGATCTCCTTGCGGTCGTAGAACTTGAGGCCGCCGACCATCGTGTACGGGATGCCCGAGCGCATGAATGTCTCCTCGATGATGCGCGACTGGGCGTTCGTGCGGTAGAGGATGGCGATGTCGCCGTACGAGGCGTTGAAGATCGTGCGCTGCTTCGTGATGGTCGTCGTGATGAACTGCGCCTCGTCGCGCTCGTCCATCGCCTGATACGAGGTCAGCTTCTCGCCCGTCGCGTTCTCCGTCCAGAGTTCCTTGGGCTTGCGGTTGACATTGTGCTCGATGACGGCATTGGCCGCCGCGAGGATGTTCTTCGTCGAGCGGTAATTCTGCTCGAGCTTGATGACTGTCGCTTCCGGGTAGTCCTTCTCGAAGTCCATGATGTTGCGGATGTCGGCGCCGCGCCATCCGTAGATGGACTGGTCGGCATCGCCGACGACGCAGAGGTTGTGGTGGCGCGCGGCGAGGATCTTCGTGAGCTGGTACTGGGCGCCGTTCGTGTCCTGGTACTCGTCGACGAGGATGTAGCGGAAGCGACCCTGGTACTTGCGGCGGATGTCCTCATTCTCCTCGAGCAGCACGACGGAGATCATCAGCAAATCGTCGAAGTCGAGCGCGTTGTTGTTGCGCAGCTTCGCTGCATAGAGGCGGTAGATCTCTGCAATCTTCTTCTGGTGGAAGTTGTCGGCATCGCGCTCCATGGCCTTCGGCCCCATGAGCTGGTTCTTGGCGTTCGAGATCGCATTCTGGACGCTCGCGGGCGTGTACTGCTTGTCGTCGAGATTCATCTCCTTGAGGCATTCCTTGATGACGGTCTGGCTGTCAGACGAATCGTAGATGACGAAATTGCGCTTGTAGATGTCCGTCGCCTCGATCTCGCGGCGCAGGAAGCGCGCGCAGAACGAGTGGAACGTGCTGAGCCAGACATCTTTGGCGGCATCGCCAATCATGCGGTCGACGCGCTCGCGCATCTCTGTCGCCGCCTTGTTGGTGAAGGTGATGGCCAGGATGCTGTACGGTGCGACACCCTGCGCCAAGAGGTTTGCGATGCGGCAGGTCAGCACCTTCGTCTTGCCCGAGCCGGCACCTGCCATGATGAGCAGCGGTCCTTCCGTATGCGCGACAGCCTTCTTCTGTGCGGGGTTCAAGCCACTGAAAATATCCAAGAGTATCCTCCAATCTGTATCATCGGTTCTTCTGTTCTATCGATAGGAAAGCCTTCCCCCCGGTGCCGACGCACCGGGGAGAAGGCTCTGTTTGTTTCAAGCATGATGCGCGCTGCGCGGCAGTCAGTTCTTGCCGATGCGCTTGACGGCCTCGGAGAGAGGCGGGATGACCTGTTTCTTGCGGCTCATGACGCCCGGCAGGTAGATGTGCGTGCCGCTAGCGTCCTTCTTGAAGGCTTCGCCGATGAGCGTCTTCGGCGAGCCCGTGAAGAGCAGGTACGTCGCTTCCTGCAGGATGTCCGTGACCATGACGAGGCTGAGGTCGAAGCCCTCCTTGTCGCAGATGTTCTGCATCGCTTCGATGAGCTGCGGCTCGAGGTCCATGACTTCCTTCGGGTCCATGACCGAGATCTGGCTGACGATGACGCGGTAGTCGCCGATCTGGAACTCCTTGAGGTCGTTCTTGGCAATCTCAGCCGGCGTCATGTCGCCGATGCCGGAACCAGCCTTGAGCATCGCCATGCCGTATTCCTGGATGTCGACGCCGGCGATCTCAGCGAGGCGCTCTGCCGTCTTCTTGTCGTACGGCGTGCAGGTCGGGCTCTTGAAGAGGACCGTATCCGAGAGGATGGCCGAGAGCAGGAGGCCTGCGATGGATGCCGGGATGTCGACATCGTTCTGCCAGTGCATGTTCGCGACAATCGTGGCCGTGCAGCCGACCGGCTCAGCATGCGTGAAGATCGGCTCGCTCGTCTGGATGCCGCCGAGGCGATGGTGGTCGATGATCTCGAGGATCTTGGCTTCCTCGATGCCCTCGACAGCCTGGCCGCGCTCATTGTGGTCGACGAGGATGACGCGGTCGCGCTCCGGCAGCATGAGGTTGTCGCGGCTGACGAGGCCGACGAGGCGGCCGTTCTCGAGGACCGGGTAGTTGCGGTAGTTCGTCTCCTCCATCGTGCCCTTGATGTCCGAGAGCAGGTCGAGCGGCTTGAAGCAGACCGGGTCCGGATGCATGATGCGGCGGATCGGCACGCACTGGTTGATCAGTCGGGCTACCGTATACGTGTCATACGGCGTCGAGAGGACGAAGATGTGCTTTGCCTCAGCGGCTTCGATGACATCAGCCGAGACGCGGCCATTGCCCGTGATGATGAGGCAGGAGATGCCCTGATCGACGATGTCGATGAGCGTCTCATCGTGGCGGTCGCCTACGAGCACGATGTCGTTCTTCTCGACCGTGTCCTGGATCATCTTGATCGAGCCGGCAGCGATGCGGATCTTGCCGTGGATGAAGTCGCTCTCATTACCCGAGACGAGCACCTTGCTGTCCGTGGCCGCGATGATATCGCGATAGCGTACGCGCATCTCCGATAGATCCTGCATGCTGAGCTCCTGGAAATAGCGCTTGGCGAGGTCCGATACCGTGACGATGCCGACGAGAATGCCCTTGCTGTCCGTGACCGGCACCGATTTGAGGTCATGGCCGCGCATGACTTCGCCGAGATGGCGCAGCGTGTCGTGCTGGCGGACGACAATCTTGCAGTCGAGTGTGACATCCTTGACGCGCGGATAGAGATCCGACAGCAGCAGCGGCTGCTCGACGTGGAAGTAGTCGAGTGCGTATTTCGTCTCCGCATTGACCTTGCCGGCACGCGCCGGGACTGCGTTGAAGCCAAGTGCCTGCTTCAGGTGCGCATAGCCGATGGCCGAGCAGATGGAATCCGTATCCGGATTGCGATGACCAATGACATAAATCGGTTTCGTGCTCTTCATGTTAAAAAATCCTCCTCTATTTCACAGCGGGGGCATAGCCCCGGTTGATACGATGCAATCTAGTATTCATTATACGCAAAAATCACTTTGACGTCCAGTAGTCTGCCCCGCTCTTTTTACAAACAAAGAAGCCCTGCCCGTCCATGGAATATGGACGGACAGGGCTTTGCCACATCTTGAGCGGCACCTGTGCTCTATGCAATCAACGAGATCTGGACGCGCGTTCGGCCGTTCTCTTGGGCAGTCTGTCGCTGTCGGGATCCGGCGCATCGCGCAGCAGCAGATTCAAGAGGATGGCCGTGATGCTGCCAATCGTGATGCCGCTGTTGCAGATGATCTGGACCCAGGTCGGGAACTTGCTGTAGAAGCTCGGCACGCCGATTGGGATCAGGGCGACGGCAACGCTGATGGCGACGACCATGATGTTGCCCTTCTTGTGCAGCTCTGCCTTTGAGAGGGCCTGGAAGCCGCTGGCGGCGACCATGCCGAACATCGCGAGGCCGGCGCCTCCTAAGACCATCGTCGGCACACTGGCGACGACGGCGGCCATCTTCGGGAAGAGGCCGAGGGTCATGAGCATGACGCCGCAGACGGCGACGATGTAGCGGCTGCGCACGCCCGTCATGCCGATGAGACCGATGTTCTGGGCAAAGGCGGTGTACGGGAAGGTGTTGAAGATGCCGCCGAGTGCCGTGGAGAAGCCGTCGGCACGCAGCGCCTTCGTCAGCATGCTCTCGGTCATCGGCTTGTCGACAATCTCGGTGACCGCGACGATATCACCTGTCGTCTCGGCCATCGTCACGAGCATGACGAGCGTCATCGCGAGGCACGAGACCGGTTCAAAGACGGGATAGCCGAAGGCGAACGGCGTCGTGATGCCGAGCGCTGCCGCCTCCCCTACGGCGTGGAAATCGGCCATGCCGAGCGCATCGGCAATCAGCGTGCCGATGACAAGGCCGAGAAGCACACTGATCTGGCGCAAAAAGCCGCGGCAGACACGGTAGATGACGAGAATGATGGCGAGCACGACGGCGGCCATGAGGATGTGAGTCGGCTCACAGTAGTCGGGCGCAGACGGGTTTGCACCAGCAATCCAGTTGACGGCGACCGGCATCAGCGAGAGGCCGATGACCGTGATGACCGAACCCGTGACGACTGGCGGGAAGAAGCGCAGCATCTTGCTGAAGAAGTTGCTGATGACGAAACAGGCGACGCCGGCGAAGATGGCAGCGCCGTAGACGACCTGCAGGCCGGCCGCGCCGCCGCCGTGCGTGTTGGCGATGATGATCATCGGCGTGACGGCGGTGAAGGTGCAGCCCTGGACGATCGGCAGCTTGGAGCCGATATAGTCACGAATGCTCAGCGACTGGACGAGCGTCGCGATGCCGCAGGTGAAAAGGTCGGCATTGATGAGGTAGATGAGCTCTTCCGTACTGAGATGAACCGCCCCCGCGAGGACGAGCGGCACGGCGACGGCACCCGCGTACATGGCGAGGACGTGCTGGAAGGCGTAGACGATCGTCCTGCCCCACGGCAGCTTCTGGTCGACGGGATGGACAGCGGCGGTAGCAGTTGTAGTCACGATGGCCGCCTCCTCAGTCCTCTGCCGTGAAGCGAATCGTGCCGCCTTCGAGCGAGGCGATGCTCGCGAGCGCTTCGAGGTGGTATCCCTTGTCGAGCAGGCGCTGGTGGCCGGGCTGGAAGGCTTTCTCGATGGCGATGCCGATGCCGGCGACCTTCGAGCCGGCTTCCTCGACGAGCTTGGCGAGGCCGAGTGCCGCTTCGCCGTTGGCGAGGAAATCATCGATAATCAGCACATTCTCGCCGGCTGGCAGGAACTTCTGCAGCACGAGGATGTCGGCGTACTCCTTCTTGGTGTACGAGAAGACGCGTTGCGTGTAGACCGGCTCATTGATCAGGGCAGACTTCTTCTTGCGCGCGAAGACGAGCGGCACGTGGAGCGTAAGCGCTGTCATGACGCCGATGGCGATGCCCGAAGCCTCTACCGTCAGGACGCGGTCAATGCCCGCATCGCCGAAGAGGCGCGCGAACTCCTCGCCCATCGCCTTCGAGAGCTCCGGGTCAATCTGGTGATTGAGGAACGAATCGACCTTGAGCACATTGCCCGGCAGCACGATGCCGTCCTTCTTGATTCTCTCTTCCAACAGTTTCATAGTTGACTCTCCCTTGACAAATAAAATACGAGGAATGCGGCTATCTCAATCCTCAGAATCAGAGCTGGCCGATCATCTTGTGGGTTTGCGGGATGACGCGGACGTCCTTGAGGTGTTTGAGTGCATGCGACTGGCAGGCGAGGATCTTCTCGGGGCTTGCCGCTGCGCATCCGCCATACGGCGTGACGGGCTGGATGATGAAGAGTGCGTCGGGAGCCTCCTCTTCGAGCAGGGCGACGCTTTTCCTGAATTCCTCCTCCGTCGTCTCAGCCGAGACGACGAGCTTGACGTAGAGGTCCTTCGTGCGCGCGAGCTCGAGGAAACGCGCATGCGCCTCCCACTGCGGCTTTGTCACGATGCTCGGCAGCTTGATGTCCATGCTGATGATGTCGGTGATGTCGAGGATGGAGGCGAGCTCGCGGTAGAGCGTGCCGTTCGTCTCGAGGAAGACCTTCGGCCGCTGGCCGAGCGCGTGCAGCGCTTCTACGACCGCGCGGATGAAGGCGGCGTGCAGCAGCGGCTCGCCGCCGGTGAAGCTCACGGCCTCGTGCGGGACTTCCTGCAGGAGATTGGCGATGACAGCGGCCGTCTCAGAGGCGGTCATCGGATTCTTGATGGTCTCGAAGGTACGCGAACCAGCAGTCGTCTCGACCTGGCAGACGGGATGAGAGCCAGGCTTGTTCTCTGTGTCACAGTAGCTGCAGTCGAGATTGCAGCCCTCGAGGCGCACAAAGACCTGGCGGCAGCCGACGTACTTGCCCTCCCCCTGTATCGAGGAGAAGATCTCGATGAGGTTCTCGTTGTTTGCGTTCATCGTCAGTCCCTCGTGTAGGTGACAGACGACGTCGGCGTCTCGTAGACCGTGATGGCCGCGAGATGGCTGTCGCGCACGAGGACAGGGCTCTTTTCAAGCGCCTCGAAGATGATGCGCGCGAGATTCTCTGCCGTCGGGTTGATGCCCGACGAGAACGGTTCAAGCTCGTTCAAGAAGCGGTGGTCAAAGCGTTCGAGTGCTTCCTTGAGCGCGCCCTTGATGGCCTTGAAATCGACGAGCATGCCGAGCTCGTCGAGCTCCGTTCCCTTGACGAGCGCCTCGACCTTCCAGTTGTGGCCGTGCAGCCGGTCGCACTTGCCCGGGTAGTTGACGACGCGGTGTGCCGCTTCAAAGGCACCTTCGACTTTGAGTGTGTACATGATTGACTCCTCCTAAAAACAAACCTCCCTGCATAGAGAGGGAGGTGATTCTTTACTTCTTGAGTGACTTCTCAATCGACTTCGTGTTCTTGACGTTGCCGACGATGTCGTTCATGCTCATGGCGCGCGTGTGCTGCGTGTGGCTCCACTCGTGCTCGTTGCGGTGGATGAAGCCGAGGAAGATGATCGGGATCCACGAGTAGATGAAGACCGGATACAGCAACATGTAGAGCCAGGACTTCCACTTCGCGCGGATCTTGATCAGGATGATCATCGGCAGGATGTACTGGCCGAGCATGATGGCCGTCATGAGCTGGGACGGCATGAAGTTGTAGATATTCGTGTAGAACGGCGGGAAGGCGAGCTGGATGTAGCTGATGACGATGAAGATCGTCGAGATCATCAGAAAGTGCGGCTGCATGAGGTAGATGCACTCATCCCACATGCGGATGTCCTTGTGCTTCCAGCCGGCCTTGAGCATCTTCGGGATGAAGCGGTTGCCGACGTCGAACTGGCCCTGTGCCCAGCGGCGGCGCTGGTTCCACGACTGCTTGAACGTCAGCGGCTTCTCGTCGTAGATGATGGCGTCGTGTGCCCAGCTCGTCTTGATGCCTTCGGCCATGCACTTCATCGTGAACTCCATGTCCTCTGTCAGGCAGGTCGCCTGCCAGCCGTGCTTCTTGAGGATCTCCGAAGCAAAGCACATGCCCGTGCCGCCGAGGCAGGCCGAGAGGCCGATGTTCGACTTCGCGAGGTGCGAGATGTAGCAGATGACCCAGAACGCGATGGCAAACGTGCCCGAGACCCACGTGTCGTACGGATTCTTCGCGTCCATGTAGCCCTGGATGACCTTGTCGCCCTTGCAGAGGCGGTTGTTCATCTCCATGAGGAACTGCGGGTGTACGAGGTTGTCGGCATCGAAGACGCAGACGGCATCGTACTGCTTGTCCATCTTGAACAGGCGGTCGAACATCCACTGGAGCGCATAGCCCTTGCTCTTCTTCGTCGGATGCGTGCGCACGTGGACGAGCGCACCTGCCTCCTCGGCAATCTCTGCCGTGTTGTCTGTGCAGTTGTCGGCGATGACGTAGATGTCATACATGTCCTTCGGATAGTTGAGCTGCTTGAGGTTCTCGACGAGCTGGCCGATGACGGCGTGCTCGTTGTGTGCCGCGACGACGAGTGCAAACGTCTTGCGCGGCGTCTTGATCTTGACCTCTTTCTTGCGCCACATGCCGCAGAAGCCGATGACGAAGAAATAGAGCGTGAAGAGGAAGATCAGGATCTGCATTGGCACCATGATGATGTCAAAAGGATGTGTGAACAAAAACAATCAGCCTTTCTTTGCAAAACTTGCCAGCAGAGAATTGACGATGCCCAGGACCGCGTACGTCGAGAACAGAGCGACAGCGAGCGCCGCTAAGAGCGATGCGTGGCCGAGCCAGAGGATGGCGAGGAACAGGACGAGTGCGACAATCTTCGAGATGAGGTAGATGGGCTCTGCCCCATCGCCCTTGAAGTTCGGATAGTGGACGTGGCTGATCATGAGCCAACCGACGAAGGCCATGACGATGGGATACGCGATGCCAAAAGCCATCGGATCGACGCCGAGCTCGACGAAGAGCAGCGTCGTCATCGCGACGATGTTGCCGCCTGCCGGGATGGCGAGGCCCATGAAGTAGCCGTGCACGACCGAGGCGTTGACGTTGAAGCGCGCGAGGCGCCACATGCCGCAGATCGCGAAAAAGATCGCGACGACGACACCGAGGAAGCCGTGGTTATGCAGCACAAAGGCCCAGGCGAGGAAGGCCGGCGCGATGCCGAAGGAGCCGAGGTCGCAGAGCGAGTCCATCTCCTTGCCCATCTCGCTGGCCACGCCGAAGAAGCGGGCTGTGCGGCCGTCAAGGCCATCCGCGACGAGCGCGAGCAGAATAAAGATCGAACCCCAGACGAGGTTCCCACTGTACGTGGAAAGGATCGAACACATGCCGAAGACGAGGTTCGATGAGGTACACATATTCGGTATTAACCTGCGATAGTCCATCAGTCTTTCATCCTCCCGATAATGGTTTTGCCACCCATGACCTTCTGGCCCTTCTTGACCGTCACAGCGACGTCCTGCGGCATGACGACCTCGAGGCACGAGCCGAACTTGATCATGCCGTAGAGCTCTCCCTGCTCGAGCTTGTCGTCGAGCGTGACGTAAGAGACGATACGGCGGGCCAGGATGCCCGCGATCTGCTTGACCGTGATGCGCAGGCGGCCGTTCTCGATGCCGAGCAGGTGGTGTTCGTTCTCGAAGCCGACCGTGTCCTTGTAGGCGGGACGGAAGCGGCCGCAGTAGTACTTCTGCAGCTTGATCTCACCCTCAATCGGGCTGCGGTTAACGTGCACGTTGAAGACCGACATGAAGATGACAATCTTGTTGCACGGCTCCTTGATGAAGCCGTCCTCATCCGTCTCGAGCGGCACGATGTCCGTGACTGTCCCGTCAGCCGGCGAGAGCACGACAGACGAGTCCTGCTCGATGTGGCGCTTCGGGTTGCGGAAGAAGTAGCAGAAATAGAGCATGAGGACGAATGGCACGACGGCGGCCAGCGGATGCAGCGACCAGCCGAAGAGCAGTGTCAGCACGAAGCATCCCCCGATGAACGGGTATCCCTCTGAAATAATCGGAGTCAAACCTCCACCTCCTGATCGATTTGATATGTCTCCATGCAGATAGCCCTCTGCATAAGGAGCAGGCCAGTTTCGCCACTGGCCTGCCTGCTAATTTACAATTATAGCGGATTGCCCTGCCTTTGTCCATACGAGATGGCCATTCCGGCGCTCCCGCCTGTGACTTTTCTGAAAGGCGGCGGTCATCACTTCTTGGCGTGATGCACCTTGAGCACGAACTTCGGCAGCGCCATGAGGCGGCCGGCGCGCTTCGGCTGCAGCATGCCGCGGAAGAGCCACTCGAGCTTGGCCTTCTGCATCCAGCGCGGCGCGCGCTTCATGACGCCGGCCATGACGTCGAGCGTGCCGCCGACGCCGATGGAGACGGGCACGCCGAGCTCGTCCTTGTGGGCGTAGAGCCACTTCTCCTGTTTCGGTACGCCGAGCGCCGCGAGCAAGAGGTCCGGCTTCGCCTTGCGGATCTCCTCGATGATGCCCGGCTCGTCCTTCTCCGAGAAGAAGCCGTTGCGCGTGCCGACAATCTCGATGCCAGGGTAGAGCGACTCGGCCTTCTTCTTGGCGAGTTCTGCTACGCCCGGTGCCGAGCCGAAGAAGAAGATGCGGCGCTTCTTCTCCGGAGCGCGGCGCATGAGCTCCTGTGCGAGGTCGTAGCCAGCGACGCGTTCCGGCATCTCGTGTCCGAGGTGATGCGCAGCCCAGACCGTGCCCGCACCGTCCGGTACGACGAGTGCGGCATTGTTGAGGATCTTCATGAGTTCATGGTCGTGCGTCGCGCGCATGATCATCTCGGCATTGGCCGTGGCGACGAGCACGCCGCACATCTCATCCATATACGTCTCCACTTGAGCGACGGCTTCCTCCATCGTGACGGGGTCCACCTTGACCCCGAGGATATCAATCTTCTTCGGCACTTCGTTACCCTCCCATAAACAAAGCCGCAGACTGCGGCCCTTCATGATATACGTTAGATTCTATCATAAATCGGTCCAAGATGCAAAATGATGCAACGGCGCAAAAATCCCGGGCACCAGTAAAGTGCCCGGGATCTCACAGTGGTCCCTGACGCGCTGGAGCTCTAGCGAGGTCCAGGCATTCAGTTCTCTTCTTTTTTCTCTTTCTTCTTGACGGCCGTGCGGATGGAGAGCTCGCGGAGCTGCTTCTCGTCAACCGGCGACGGAGCGTTCGACATGACGTCGCGCGCGCTCTGCGTCTTCGGGAAGGCGATGACATCGCGGATCGACGGGCGCTTCGCCATGAGCATGACGAGGCGGTCGAGGCCGAAAGCGAGACCGCCGTGTGGCGGCGTGCCGTACTGGAAGGCATCCATCATGAAGCCGAACTTCGTATGAGCCTGCTCCGGCGTGAGGCCGAGGGACTCGAATACCTTCTCCTGCAGGTCGGCGTTGTAGATACGCAGCGAACCACCGCCGATTTCGACGCCGTTGAGGACCATATCGTAGGCATTGGCTTTGACCTCGCCCATGCGGTCCGTGTTCAGCAGAGAAATATCCTCGTCGCGCGGAGCCGTGAACGGATGGTGCATGGCCTTGAAGCGGTGCTCTTCGTCGCTCCACTCGTACATCGGGAAGTCGACGACCCAGAGGAAGCGGAGCTTGTCCGGATCGATGAGGCCGCGCTCCTTGCCCATCTCGAGGCGCAGCTGGCCGAGGGCCGTATCGACGACGAGGCGCTTGTCGGCAACGACGAGCAGCAGGTCGCCCGTCTTGGCGCCCGTAGCTTCGGCGATCTTGGCGAACGTCTCATCATCATAGAACTTCTTGAACGGGCTCTTGATGCCGTCTGCCGTGTACTGAATCCAGGCAAGACCTTTGGCACCGTAGACCTGAACGAACTTGACGAGGTCGTCGAGGCGGCGGCGCGGGATGTCCGCATAGCCGTCGACCTTGATGCACTTGACCATGCCGCCATTTTCGATGACGGAGTTGAAGACCTTGAAGCTCGAGCCCTTGACGTACTCGGAGATGTCCATGAGCGGCATGTCGAAGCGGAGATCCGGTTTATCGGAGCCGTACTTGTCCATGGCCGTATCCCACTCCATGCGCTCAAACGGCGTCGGGATGTCGGCGCCGATAGCCTTCTTGAAGAGCTCCTTGATCATGCCCTCCATCAGCGTCAGGATGTCGTCCTGGCTCATGAAGCTCATCTCGATATCGAGCTGCGTGAATTCCGGCTGGCGGTCAGCGCGCAGGTCTTCATCACGGAAGCAGCGGACAATCTGGAAGTACTTCTCGAAGCCGGCGACCTGCAGGATCTGCTTGAAGATCTGCGGGGACTGCGGCAGTGCGTAGAACTCACCCGGATTGACGCGGCTCGGGACGAGGAAGTCGCGGGCGCCTTCAGGCGTGCTCTTGCAAAGCATCGGCGTCTCGATCTCGAGGAAGCCGTTGCGGTCGAAGAAGTCGCGCATGATTTTCGTCACGCGGTGGCGAAGGATGATGTTCTTCTGCATCTCCGGGCGGCGCAGGTCGAGATAACGGTACTTGAGGCGGACCATCTCGTCCACATCAACGCCGTCCTGGATGTAGAACGGCGGCGTCTTCGACGTATTGAGGATGCGCAGCTCTGCGCAGACGACCTCGATTTCACCTGTATCGATGTTCGGGTTGATCGTCTCCTCGCTGCGCGCACGGATCTTGCCGCGCACGGCAATGCAGAACTCGTTGCGCAGGGACTCTGCCTTGTGGAACGTTCCTTCGTTCATGGCAGCTTCATCGAAAACGATCTGCACGAAACCGGAACGGTCGCGCATGTCGACGAAGATCAGTCCGCCGTGGTCACGACGGCGGGAGACCCAGCCGCAGAGCACGACTTCCTGGCCGACGTCCGTCTTGCGAAGGGCACCGCAATGATGGGTGCGCTTCATACCTTGTAATGTTTCCATTAACCTTTCACCTCAGCACATAGCTTTTCTATAATAGCATCAAAAGAAACCTTCTGCTGCTCACTCTTTTCCATATCCTTGAGCATGACACAGGATTCTTTGACTTCATCTTCACCGATGATCAGCGCAAAGCGGGCATGTGCCTTGTTTGCCTGTTTCATCTGGGCCTTCATACTGCGGCCCGCATAATCCATCGAAGCCTTGAGGCCGGCGCGGCGCAGCTTTGTCAGGAGCGTGAAGGCCGGGGCCTTGGCCGCCTCACCGAGCGCGACGACAAAGGCATCTGCCTTCTTCTCCTGCTCCGGGATGAGGCCCTGTTTCTCGAGGGCTAAGAGCACGCGCTCGAGGCCCGTCGCAAAGCCGACAGCCGGCGTCGGCTTGCCGCCGATCTCCTCGATGAGGCCGTCATAGCGTCCGCCGCCAGCGACAGCGCTCTGGGCGCCGAGCGGTGCGTACTTGATCTCGAAGGCCGTCTTTGTATAGTAGTCGAGGCCGCGCACGAGACGCGGGTCGAGCTCGAACGAGATGCCAGCATCCGTCAGGTAGCTCTGGACCTTCTCGAAGTGCTCGCGGCACTCGTCGCAGAGGCAGTCCGTGATCTTCGGCGCATCCTTCATGTACGGCTTGTCGGCGTCGACCTTGCAGTCGAGGATGCGCAGCGGGCTGCGCTCAAAGCGGTCCTGGCAGTCCTCGCAGAGGTCGTCGAGCTTGTCGCGGAAGTAGTCCTGCAGGACCTTGCGGTAGACCGGCCGACACTTCGGGCAGCCGACGGAGTTGAGGCTGAGCTTCAGGTCCTTGAGTCCGAGCGACTGCAGGAAGTCGACGGCCAGCATGATGATCTCAGCATCGGCCATCGGGTTCTCCTCGCCGAGCGACTCGACACCGAACTGATGGAATTCGCGCATGCGGCCGGCCTGCGGGCGGTCGTAGCGGAACATCGAGCCGATGTAGAAGAGCTTGACGAGCGAAGCGTCGCCGTAGAGCTTGTTCTGCAGGTACGCGCGCACGACGGATGCCGTGTTCTCCGGGCGCAGCGTGATGCTGCGTCCGCCGCGGTCCTTGAACGTGTACATCTCCTTGTCGACGACATCCGTGCCTTCGCCGATGCCGCGGTGAAAGAGCTCCGTGTGCTCGAAGAGCGGCGTGCGGATTTCTTCGAATCCATAGCGGCCGCAGATTTCGCGGATCTTCCCTTCGACGTAATTCCATTCGCCGACAGTGTCGGGCAGAATGTCTTTTGTTCCCCTAGGGGCATTGGTGAGCATGAATCGTTCCCCCTGTATGTATTGATATGGTTGTTGGTTGCTTATCTCATGACTGCGGCCCGTACGCCTCGTCGAGCAGCTGGCGGCGCTTCTCGATGTAGATGTCAATGTCGCGCAGGTACGTCACGAGGTCCTTCGCGTTGAACGAGGACTTCATGCGCTTCCTTCGGAAGTCGACGACTTTCGTCGTCGCCGCGCCGCCGATGCCGATGATGGTCTGATGCTCCTCCATGATCTGGATGTTGTACATGCCCTCCGCACCGGTGCGGCAGCAGCCGACGTTCTCGAGGTCGCCGCTCATGTAGCCCTGGCGGTAGAGGTAGTACGGGTGCATGCCAGTCTTCTTGACGTAGGCCATCGCGATCTCCGACATGCGGCGCGTCTCTTCGTCAGACGGCAGCTCGACGTGCTGCTCCTCCATCAGGAGCTTGAGTCGCGAGCCGCGCTTCAGGGCGAGCGCGTGCAGCGTGATGTCATCGGGTCCGAGTGCCGTGACTTTCTCCATTGTGTCGCGCACATCCTCAGACGTCTCCCCCGGCAGTCCGAGGATGAGGTCCATGTTGATGTGTGGAATGCCCGCCTCGCGCAGCGCGTGGAACATCGTGACGACGTCCTTCGGCGTGTGCTGGCGGCCGATGCGGCGGAGCGTCCTCTCCTGCATCGTCTGCGGGTTGACGCTGACGCGCGAGACAGCGAGACGCTTCATCGTCTCAATCTTCGCGGGCGTGATGCTGTCGGGGCGGCCCGCCTCTACCGTGAATTCTACGATAGAAGGCCCATAGAAAGCATTATATACCATATTGAGCATTTCAGCAAAGGCTTCATCGGGAAGACTCGTCGGCGTGCCGCCGCCGACGTAGATGTTCTGCACGCAAAAGCCGTAGTGCTCGATGGCGTCTTTGGCCGCGAGCAGGTCCTTCTGGAGCACGGCGAGGAACTCCTGCACGCGTTTCTTGCCGGGCAGGATGTTCGACGGGAAGGAACAGTAGAGGCAGCGCGTCAGGCAGAACGGGATGCCGATGTAGACGCTGACCGTCTTCTCGTCGGACTGCGCGAGGAACGGCAGCTGGCGGAAGGCCATCGGCACGATGACGCGGGCCTTTCCCTCGCTGCAGGCGTAGTCTTGCTGCAGCCGCTCGATGATCGCTTCCTCGCCCATGCCGCCGCGGATCCAGCGGTGCACGATCTTCGTCGGACGCACGCCATGCAGAATGCCCCAGGGTGCCTGGGGCATGTCGAGTTCTTCGCGGAAGATATGGTAGAGATTCAGCTTGATCAGGCGGTTGACGGCCGCGCCCTCGCGCTCGTCGAGCGCACCCGTGCTGCGGCGCGTGAAGGACGTCTCCCTGCCGCTGCAGTCAAAGAGCATGAGCCTCGACTCCATGACGACGCGCCCGTCTGCCGTATCGGGCAGTCGGTGGTTGACGACGGAGAGCTGCAGATAGTCGGCCTCGCCGCTGCGCCCCACGATCTCCACCTTGAAGAGCACGAGCACCTCGCGCACGATCTTCGAGATGATCTCCTTGCGGTCGCTCAGCGTGAAGGTCCGGACGCGCAATCGTCTCTCCTGCGTCACTGCTGGGCCTCCTGGCATTCCTTGCAGAGGCCGAAGAACTTGACCTGGTGGTCGCTGACCGTGAAGCCGAGCTTCTTCTTGATGTCCTCTTCGAGCGGCTCCAGGAAGTCGTCCTGGAACTCGATGACCTTGCCGCAGTTCGTGCAGATTAAGTGATGGTGATGGTGCTTTGATGGGGCCGTCTTGTTGACTTCGTAGCGGCTGCAGCCGTCGCCGAACTCCATCTTCTGCAGGATGCCGAGCTCCGAGAGCAGTTCGAGGCTGCGGTAGACCGTGGCCAGGCCAATCTCGGATTTGTTGTCGCGCAGGATGCCGTGCACATCCTCGGCCGAGAGATGCTCGCCCGGATGGTCGAGGAAGATCTGGAGCACGACCTGGCGCTGCGGCGTCATCTTGTGCTGGCGCTCCTGCAGCATCCGCCTGAGGTCGTCCATCGTGAAAGTCTGTGACATAATGTAGTCCCCTTTTCTAGCGTCTATTGATTCCTGTCAGCCCTCAATCCCTGCACAGGATATCGTACGTTCAAATGTATATATTATAACAAGAATGTAAGAAAAATACAATCCAGGAATCTGGGATAGACCTTTGCTGTGCCCCCGCGCTCTCACTGCCCTGGATGGCTGCTGAGCGCGCGGGAGACGCTGTAGACATTCTTGAGGCGGCGCATCTTCGTCATGATCTGCGCGACCTGTGTCGCATTCTTGACATCGAGGCCCATGACGACGGTCGACGTCTTGTTGCTGCGGTTCGGGTTGGCGTTGACGCTGTGGATGTTGATCTTCATCTCAGACGGCACGGCTAAAAGCTCTGCGAGCACGCCGCTCTTGTCGTTGCAGACGATCTCGATCTCGACGGTGTAGTCCTTATCGAGGCCGATATCCCAGCTGACCTCAATCATGCGTGAGAGGTCGTTGTCGCGCAGGACATTCGGGCAGTCCGAACGGTGCACCGAGACGCCGCGGCCTTTCGTGACAAAGCCCGTGATCGGGTCGCCGGGGATCGGGTTGCAGCAGCGCGCGAGGCGGACGAGCAGGCCGCTCTCGCCCTCGACGAGCACGCCGTGGCTCGAGCGGTTGCGCTTGCTGCTGTGCTGCGGCGTCTTGAGCTCGGAGAGCATCTTCGAGACATCGGGCGGTGTGGCTTCCTTGAGGTCCTTCTTGTAGAGTTCGATGAGCTTCGTCATGACACTGCGCAGCGTGATGCCGCCGTAGCCGAGCGCCGCGAGCAAGTCGTCCTCACTGAGGTTGTTGAGCTTTTCGGCTACCTGCTGCAGGCGCCCTTCCTTCAAGAGCGTCTTTGGCGCGTAGCCAAGGCGCTTGGCTTCATCCTTGATGAGCTCAAGGCCCTGCTCGATGTTCTCCTCGCGCTTCTCCTTCTTGAACCACGAGCGGATCTTGCTGCGCGTTTCCGACGAGGCGACGATGTTGAGCCAGTCGCGGCTCGGGCCGTTGTTGGCCTTGTTGGTGATGACGGAGACGATGTCGCCGTTCTTGAGCTTGTACTCGAGCGGCACGAGCTTGCCGTTGACCTTCGCGCCGACGCAGTGATGGCCGACTTCCGTGTGGATGCGGTAGGCGAAGTCAATCGGGATGGAGCCCTTCGGCAGGTCGACGACATCGCCCTTCGGCGTGAAGACGAAGACTTCGTCCGAGAAGACATCGACCTTCAAAGCCTCGAAGTACTCCTTCGGGTCGCTGAGCTCCTGCTGCAGGTTGACCATCTGGCGCAGCCAGCTCATCTTCTGGTCGACGGCGCCCGTCGCCTTCGCGCCCTTGCCCGCCTCCTTGTACTTCCAGTGTGCCGCAACGCCGAACTCCGATACCTGGTGCATCGCAAACGTGCGGATCTGGATCTCGAGCGGATAGCCGCGCGTCATGACCGTCGTGTGCAGCGACTGGTAGCCGTTCGACTTCGGCATGGCGATGTAGTCCTTGAAGCGGCCCGGAATCGGCTTCCACATCGCGTGGATGACGCCGAGCACGCCGTAGCAGTCCTTGACCGAGTCGACGAGCACGCGGACGGCCGAGAGGTCGTAGATCTCGCTGAGGTCCTTGTTGTCGCGCTTCATCTTCTTGTAGATGCTGTAGAAGTGCTTCGCGCGGCCGCTGATATCTGCCTTGATATTCGCCTCCGCGAGCTTCTCCTTGATCTGCTCGATGGACGTATCGATGAAGCTCTGGCGCTCCTTGCGCTTCTGCTTGACATTCTCGACGAGATCGTAGTAGATCTCCGGCTCGAGATAGCGCAAGCAGAGGTCCTCGAGCTCCCACTTGATGCTCGAGATGCCGAGGCGGTTCGCGAGCGGCGCGTAGATCTCGATCGTCTCGCGCGCGATGCGCTTCTGCTTGTCCTCGCGCATGTACTTGAGCGTGCGCATGTTGTGCAGGCGGTCGGCCAGCTTGATCATGATGACGCGGATGTCCTTTGCCATCGCGAGGAACATCTTGCGGTAGCTCTCGAGCTGTGCCTCCTCCTTCGACTTGTACTGCAGGCGGCCGAGTTTCGTCACGCCGTCGATGAGCATCGCGACCTCGTCGCCGAACATCTCCTTCATCTGCTCGTTCGTGTAGATCGTGTCCTCGACGACATCGTGCAGGAGCGCCGCGCTGATGGTCGCATCGTCGAGGTGCAGCTGCGTGAGGATCTGGGCGACGTGCAGCGGGTGGATGATGTAGGCCTCCCCCGACACGCGCGTCTGCCCTTCATGGGCCTTCCTCGCGAGTTCATAGGCGCGCCGGATGAGGTCGAGGTCGGCCTTCGGCGAATACGATTTCACGGCGTCGAGAATCATCTCGATAGTCACCGGTTCTTTCTCTTTGTCATTCATACGTCCCACTCCTTTGCGTCATCGCGCAGACTCGCCGCGCGATGCGAGGTCCCTGCTTTCCCTGTCAGATGACCTTGCGGCGCCGATACGTCGGCGACGCCTCCAGTTCCATTTTTCCCTGCTTGCCCTGAACGGGTGGCAAATAATAGTGATTTTCATCAAGATTCTCTCTTAGGATACCCAATTCTTGGAAAATGCGCAAGGCCGCGCCCATCGTATAGAGAGAAATATGATGGAACGACTGGCAGAAGCGCGCGGCAAGCGCCGCCGTCTCAAAGGGGATGCTGCCCTGCATCTTCTGCAGCCCGTAGAGGAAGCGGTAGACATCACGCAGGAGCTCCTTGTCGGGGAAGACGCGCTCGCTCTCTGCCGGGCTCATGTCTTCGACCATGCACTGCAGGCTGCGGCGGCCGTTCCACTCGTTGATGGCCGGTGCGTAGACGATGTCGAGCGATTCGCGGTTTACAGAAGGCGCGAGATCTGCGCGATTCCACATCAGGCTCGTGACGGGCGCTTCGTCCGTGCCGAGCTTGAAGCGCAGATGATTCTGATCGCGGCCGATGGCCATGGCCTCGCGGCCGCGCACATTGCGGCAGCCGAAGTACGGCTTAGGGTTGCCCATGCCGTACGGCTCGAGCAGTGAGAGCTCCTCGACGAGGTCGAGTGTCAGCTCCTCCGGCATCATCTCGAACTCGACCGAGACTTTCGGCTCGTAGTCCTCTTCTGAGAGATGTGCGCCCGCATAGGCGGCAAATGCCTTGCGGAAGGCAGGCAGCTCCTCTTCGCGCAGCGAGAGGCCAGCCGCCATCGCGTGCCCGCCGAACTGCAGCAAGTGCTCCTTACAGGCAGAGAGCGCCTCGTACATGTTGAGCCCCTCGATGCTGCGGCAGGAGCCGCGGCAGACACCGTCCTCCTGGATGGAGAGCACGATGGTCGGCTTGTAGAACTTGTCGACGAGCCGCGAGGCCGCGATGCCGATGACGCCGGGATTCCAGCCCTTGCCCGCGACGACGATGGCCTTCTCCGCCGCCATGTCGAGCCCGGAAAGCTCCTCTTCTGCCGTCTCGCAGATCTTGTGCTCGATCTCGCGGCGCTCCGTGTTGAGCATGTCGAGCTCGAGCGCGAGCTTGTCGGCGGTCTGCCGGTCCTCTGCCGTCAGCAGTGCGACGCCCGTCCTCGCCGACTCGATGCGCCCGGCCGCATTGAGTCGCGGTGCGAGCAGGAAGCCCAGATGGCCTGCCGTGATCTTCTTGTCCTTGAGGCCCGCGACCTCGACGAGCGCTGCGATGCCCGGCAGCGAAGTCGCCTCCATGCGGGCCATGCCCTGCTTGACAATGCGGCGGTTCTCCCCGCGCAGCGGCACGATGTCGGCCACCGTGCCGAGTGCTACGAGCTCGAGGTCATCGAGAAAGACAGACTGACCGTCCCACTCTGCGCCCCGGCGCTTCGCGTCGAGAGCCTGGCAGAGCTTGAAAGCCACGCCGACACCGGCGAGATCCTTGTCGGGATACGGGCAGTCCGCGCGATGCGGGTTGAGCACCGCACAGGCGGGCGGCAGCGCACTGCCTGGCAGATGATGGTCCGTGATGATGATGTCGAGGTGGCCCGCCCCCTGTACCGCTGCGACATCCGCGACCGACGCGATGCCGCAGTCGACCGTGATCAAGAGGTCCGAGTGCTCGGCAATCGCCTCGAGCGCCTTGCGGTTGAGGCCATAGCCCTCTGTCATGCGGTCCGGGATGTAAAAGTCGACCCTTGCCCCGACCTTGCGCAGCGTCCGCGTCAAAAGCGATGTCGCCGTCATGCCGTCGACATCGTAGTCGCCGTAGACCGTGATGTGCTCGCTCTGCTCCAGAGCGCGCATGATGCGCGCGACAGCCTTGTCCATGTCGCGCATCTGGAAGGGATCGCAAAAAGGCAGTTGCTCCGGATGCAGGAAGAGCTGTGCCTCTTCGCGCGTGCGGATGCCGCGGTGCCACAAAAGAGCCGCCACCGTCGTGTCCCGGCCAATCTTGCGCGCAAACGCCTGAAGCTCCGGCACCGGCTCATACAATTTCCACTTCTTATACAACTTCTATCCCTCTTTATTTCCCGTATCTATTTACGTGATTTACGTTGCTTCTATTATATCATAGTTTACAATGTTTCTCTCTATCATACAGGAAAAGCAAAAACATGACAACTAAAATTTAACGAACTGATCTTGGAAACAGCATATCGTAGCAGGGAGGGTACCATTCCGGTTTCGTCACTCTGTTAAATGGGCCGCATGACACTTTCATAGTCCTGAAGCACATTCGCCGCCTGCCACGGCGTTCCATCATCCGTGGCCCAGCCGAGTGCGCGGAGCGGCCCATCCCTACGGGCAATCACGCCGTTCCTGCAAGCGGAATGGTACCCTCCCTGCTCAGTTTCTTTCGAGCACCGAGCCGCTCTCAAGCTCAGGCCTTCCATCACATAGGAACACAGCAGCGAAACAGCACTTCTCCATCACATTCATCGCAGAGCTCTGGTCCCTTTGCTGGCATCTCCCCCTTCTCAGTCTGACGGCATGGAACTTGGGGACGGTTGTCAGGCATGGACTCAGGGGAGGGGGCTGTATTTCACCTGCAGGAGCGCAGTGACTGCCCACAGGGCTGGGACCCACGACAATCTCCCTTGGCAGAGTGATGACAGAACGCCGCGGCAGGCGGCGAAGCTACTAGAACGGGAGGCGCATCATGGGGCCCCATTCAACGGAGCGACGAAGCTGAAATACAGCCCCCTCCCCATACTCCGATGTAAACTGAATCGGTGCAACATAAAAAGAGACTGCCGTGACAGCAGTCTCTTGCAAGAGCTTGTATGCAATTATGCAGCAGCTTCTGGTTTCGGCTGGTGCTTTTTCTTCTCGCCCCAGTTGCGGAAAACGACCCAGAGCGGGCTGGCGATGAAGATGGACGAGTAGCAGCCGACGGTGAAGCCGACGAGCAGGGCGAACGCGAAGTCCTTCGTCGTATCGCCGCCGAAGAAATAGAGGGCGGCCGTCGTGAAGAGGACGGTGAAGACCGTGTAGAGCGAGCGCGTCAGCGTCTGATAGATACTGCGGTCGACGAGCTGGTTGATGTCGCCGCCGCGGCGGAAGTGCAGCTTGAGGTTCTCGCGGATGCGGTCGAAGATGACGATGGTATCGTTGATCGAATAACCGACAATCGTCAGGAGCGCCGCGATGAACGAGGAGTCGATCTGGCGCTGTGTCAGCGAGAAGACCGCGAGCACGATGAGGATATCGTGGATGAGCGCGAGAACGGCGGCGATGCCGAAGCGCAGCTCGAAGCGGTATGCGACGTAGAGGATGATCAGTGCCCACGAGACGACGAGGGCCAGGATGGCGTTCGTGATGAGCTCGCCGCCGATCGTCGCGCCGACTTTCTCCTCACGCAGCACCTTGTAGTCGCCGACATCGCTCTTGATGGTCGCCATGACTTCCTTGCGCTGGTCCTCCTCGAGATCGCGCGTGCGGATCATGACGTTCTCCGACTCCTTGACGTCCGACTGGGTGCCCGAGAGCTGGATGGTCGCATCGTCGAGGTCGTACTTCGCGAGGCTCGTGCGGACTTCTGCGATGCTGACCGGCTGATTGAACTTGAGGTCGATGATGGTACCGCCGGTGAAGTCGATGCCGAAGTTGAAGCCGCGTACAGCCATGCAGATGAGGCCCGGGATGATGATCAAAGCGGAAATGAGGAACCAGATTTTCCGATGACCTGCTATATCGAATTTAAGCATTCTTCTTCAAATCCTCCTTTTGCAAATCCTCTTTTTTCCAGAGCATGAAGCCCGTGACACCGTAGGCACCCGGCTTCTCGAAGAGCTTCGAATCGACCATGAGCTTGAGCATGTAGTGCGTCAGCGTGATGGCCGTGAACATCGAGAGCACCGTGCCGAGGCCCAGCGTGATGGCGAAGCCGCGGATCGTGCCCGTGCCGAGGAAGAACAGGACGGCCGCTGCAATGATCGTCGTGATGTTCGAGTCGAAGATCGTCGTGAAGGCGCGCTTGAAGCCCGCCTCCATCGAGAGGCGCAGCGTCTTGCCCTGGATCTGGTACTCCTCCTTGAAGTGCTCGAAGATCAGAACGTTCGCGTCGACGGTCATACCGATGGACAGGATGATACCGGCAACGCCCGGCAGCGTCAGCGTCGCATCGAGCAGGTAGAGAAGGCCGAGCAGCATGAGCGTGTAGGCCATCAGCGCGATGTCGGCGATGAAGCCCGACATGCGGTAGAAGAGAATCATGAACAGGAGGACAGCGCCGAGGCCGATGGCAAAGGCGAATTCCGACTTGTCCTTGGAATCCTGGCCGAGCGTCGGGCCGACCGTGCGCGTTTCGATGATGTTGACCTTGACCGGCAGCGCGCCGCTGCGGAGGACGACGGCGAGGTTTTGCGCCTCCTCAAGCGTCTTCTGGCCCGAGATCTCAGCCTTGCCGCCGAGGATCGGCTCGCGGACATTCGGTGCCGTCAGCACCTCGCCGTCGAGCAGGATGGCGATCGTGCGGCCGACGTTCTTCGTCGTGAGGTCGGCGAATTTCTTCGCGCCCTCGTCGGTGAACTCAAGGTTGACGACGTTCTGGCCGTTCTGCTGGTTCGTTGCGGCCTGCGCGTCCTTGAGGTCAGTACCGGTCAGCACCGTATTGCCGTCCTCGTCCTTGAACTCGAGCATGGCCGTCTTGCCGATGGTCTTGATGGCCGCATCCGGGTCCTTGACGCCCGGCAGCTCGATGATGACGCGGCGCTCGCCCTCACGCTGGATGATCGGCTCCGTGAGGCCCAGCGCGTTGACGCGCTTCTCCATGATGGTGACGACGCGGTTCATCGCATCATCGTTGACTTTTGCTACATCGGTGTCCTCAGCTTCAAGCACGACATGCGTGCCGCCCTGCAGGTCGAGGCCCTGGCGGATGGAATTGGCCAGAGGCTGGACGAATGCAAGGAATAAGCCGACGATTGCCACGATGCAGACAATGAGTTTGATGAGACTATTCTTTCTCAACGTTTCACAACCCTTTCTACGTGGTCTATGTATTTGGTTCAATCCGACGCGTTTCCGTCAGGATCAGATTGACTTTCGCATCATGCGCTTCCATCGGGACGCTCGCGACGACCTGGCCGTCAAAGGTCAGTGCGGTACGGTAGGCCTGCGGCGCCTTCTCCATGAGGTAGCGGTCGTAGTAGCCGCCGCCGAGGCCGAGCCTCTCCCCCTTTGGCGAGAATGCCGCACCGGGCACGACGACAAAGTCGACCTCGTCTGCCGGGATGATGCTCTGCTCCTCTTTGCGGACCGTCAGGATGCCGAATTTGCCCGGCACGAGCGCCGCAAGCGACGGCAGGTTGACGGCTTCCATGAGCCCCTTGCCCGTGATGAGCGGCAGGCCGACGCGCTTGCCCTCCCTGAGGGCATGGGCGAGCAGATCGTAGAGCTGGACTTCGTCGGGCATCGAGGCGTAGGCGAAGATGGTCTTTGCCTGCTGGAAGCGCGGCTCCTCGTAGAGGCGCGCTAGGATGGCCCGGCTCTTCGCTTCGTGCTGCTCTTTCGTCAGCCCTTTGCGGAAAGCGAGCATCTTCTGGCGCAGTGCCTTCTTCTCGGCGAGCTTCACTTCGTGCAGCTCGCGCGGCGGCATCAGGCGGCCTCCTGCTGCGTGACGTTGGCATTGACGCTCGAGCGTACGACCTCGATGACGACGCCGTCGGCAATCTTGAGCTTCAGCGACGTGTCGCCGAGCTCCACGATCGTGCCGTAGATGCCGCCAATCGTAATGACCTGGTCACCCTTCTTGAGGTTGTCGAGCATGGCGCGGCGGCGGTTCTGCTGCTTTTTCTGCGGACGGTAGAGTAGGAAGTAGAAGATCGCGATCATGACGACGATCGGGCCCCACGTTCCAAGTGCTTCTGGACTCATAATGAACAACTCCTTTTCAGATAAAAATGATGTGTGGACATATATCGGTCATGGCGGCAGGCTCACTGCTTGCCGTGCATCTGATAATGGTTAAAGAAATCACTGCGGAACTCCGTGAAGCGGTCCTCGAGGATGGCCTGGCGCATGCGGCGCATGAATTCCTGCAGGAAGTAGAGATTGTGCAGCGACAAGAGGCGCAAGCCGAAGATCTCGTTCGCGCGAACGAGATGGCGGATGTAGGCGCGCGTGTAGCCATTGCGGCAGGCGTAGCAGCCGCAGCCCTCTTCGAGGACCGTGTGGTCGTGCGTGAACTGGGCGTTCTTCATGACGAGACGGCCTGTCCACGTCATGGCCATGCCGTTGCGTGCGACGCGCGTCGGGTAGACGCAGTCGAACATATCGATGCCGCGCTGCACGCCCTCGACGAGGCAGTCCGGCGTGCCAACGCCCATGAGGTAGCGCGGCTTGTCCTGCGGCAGAAGAGACGTCGAGTACTCGAGCATCTCGTACATGAGCTCCTTCGGCTCGCCGACCGAGAGGCCGCCTACCGCGTAGCCCGGCAGGTCCATCGCCGTCGTCTCGCGGGCGCTCCACTCGCGCAGGTCTTTGTACATACCGCCCTGCACGATGCCGAAGAGGCCCTGGTTCGGGGCCGTCATCGCCTCCTTGCAACGCTGGAGCCAGCGGATCGTGCGCTCCGTCGACTGCTTCGCGTAGTTGTAGTCGGCCGGATACGGCACACATTCATCGAACGCCATGACGATGTCCGAGCCGAGTGCCATCTGGACCTCCATCGAGACTTCCGGCGAGAGGAACTTCTTCGAGCCGTCGATGTGCGAGCGGAACGTCACGCCCTCCTCTGTGATCTTGCGCAGATCGCCGAGGCTGAAGACCTGGAACCCGCCGCTGTCCGTCAGGATGGCCCCGTCCCAGTGCATGAACTTGTGCAGGCCGCCGGCCTCGCGGATGAGATCCATGCCCGGCCGCAGGAAGAGGTGGTAGGTGTTCGACAGGATGATGCCCGCGCCGAGATCGTGCAGTTCGTCCGGCGAGACGCCCTTGACGGATGCCTGCGTGCCGACCGGCATGAAGATTGGTGTCGGGAAACTGCCGTGCGGCGTATGGATGATGCCCGCGCGTGCTCCCGTGCGCTCGTCCTTCTTGACGAGCTCATATGTGATTGCAGTCAAATAAAAACCTCAACTTTCGTATTTTTGATTTACTGGCCCTGGCGTGCGGCAAGCTCCTCGCGCAGAGCGTGTTTCATCAGCGCAAGGTCCGGCGTCACGCCCGTCCAGAGTGCAAAGGCAGCCGCGCCCTGACCGGCCAGCATGCCCTCGCCGTTGATGATGGTGTGGCCATGCTCCTGCGCCTCAGAGAGAAAGCGCGTGCGCGCCGGTGTGTAGATGATGTCGTAGACGAGTGCCGCCTTCTTGAGCTTCGCCCAGTTCACGGGCGGCATGCCCTCGACGTGCGGGTACATGCCGAGCGGCGTCGTGTTGACGAGCAGGTCTGTCATCGCGAGGTGGTCTGCGAAGGCACCGTCCTCCCAGTGAAGGACCTGGATCTCTCCGTACGCAGAGAACTCTTCAGCGAGGCGCGCCGCCTTGGCGGGGTTGCGCACGCCGAGCGTGATGCGCCCTGCCTTGGCACGCAGGAGGCCCCAGATGACGGCTCTCGCTGCGCCGCCGGCGCCGAGCAGCGTCACTTCCCTGCCTTTCGGCGAGAAGCCGTGCTGCGCGAGCGGCTGCATGAAGCCGATGCAGTCTGTGTTATAGCCAGTCAGGTGGCCATCCCGATTGACAACCGTGTTGACCGCCCCGATGATGCGGGCGTCCTCATCGACAGCGTCGAGCTCCGCCATGATGGCCTGCTTGTACGGGATCGTGACGTTCCAGCCGGCAAACTGCATGGCCCTGAGTCCCGCCACCGCCTCCTTGAGCTTATCGGGCGGCACGGGCAGCGAGATGTAGACGTAGTCAAGCCCCGCCTTTTCGATGGCCGCATTCTGCAGCACCGGCGAGAGCGAGTGGGCAATCGGCCAGCCCATGACGCCGAGATTCTTTGTCGTTCCTTTGATCATCACAAGTCCTCCCGCCGTCAGCCGTGTGCGCGGCGCGTCTTCGTCAAGAGGTCCATCTTGAGCTCGTAGTAGTCCGGCGTCATATCGAGGTAATGGCGGTGCGGATTCTCGAAGCGCTGCTCCTCCTCCCAGATCTCGTGGTCGAGCTGAGCCTTGACGTAGTCGCGGATCGCGTCGAGCTTCGGCAGCTCCTCCGTGCGCTTGCCCTGGCGGACGTAGCACTTGCGGAGATTCTTGAACGTGCAGTATTCAAACGAGCGGTTCTTCCACGGCTTCTGCGGGTCGATGTAGCGCAGCGGCTGCGTGCCGTCAATCTGCTCGCCGCACTTGGCGATGAGGTCCGCGACAGCGTGGCCGTTCTCGTCGTAGACACGGTAGAGGTCCTTGAGGCCCGGGTTCGTGATCTTCTCGACGTTCTCCGAGACCTTGATGCGCGGCGCGAAGTGGTCGTTCTCCCCGACTGCTGCGAGCTTGTAGACGGCGCCGAAGACCGGCTCCGACTTTGCCGTGATCAGGCGCTCGCCGATGCCGAACGCATCGATGCAGGCGCCCTGCTGTGTCAAGAGCGACGAGACGGTGAACTCATCGAGGCTGTTCGAGACGACAATCTTGCAGTCCGGCAGGCCCGCCTCGTCGAGCATCTTGCGCACGCGCTTCGAGAGGTACGCGAGGTCGCCCGAGTCGATGCGGATGCCCATGAGGCGCTTGCCCATCGGCTCAAGCACCTCATGCGCAATGCGGATGGCATTCGGGATGCCCGAGTGGATGACATCGTACGTGTCGACGAGCAGGATCGTCGCATCCGGATACGTCACCGCGTACTTTTTGAAGGCCTCGTACTCGTCGCCATAGAACATGACCCAGCTGTGCGCCATCGTGCCCGAGATCGGGATGCCGAACATCTTGCCGGCCGAGCACGTCGCCGTGCCGACGACGCCGCCGATGTAGGCAGCGCGCGCGCCGTACGTCGCCGCATCCATATTGTGGGCGCGGCGCGCACCGAAGTCCGAGACGGCGCGGCCCGCCGCCGCCTTGCAGATGCGGCGCGCCTTCGTCGCAATGAGCGACTGGTGGTTGATCTGCGCGAGGATGGCCGTCTCCACGAGCTGCGCGTCAATGAGCGGTGCGACGACCGTCAGGATCGGCTCATTCGGATACATGACCGTGCCCTCCGGCAGCGCATAGATATCGCCTTTGAAGCGGAAGTCCTTGAGGTATGCAAGAAATTTCTCCGAGAACATGTGCTGCTGGCGGAAATACTCGACATCCTCGTCCGTGAACGTCATGTTCTCCACATACTCGATGACCTGCTCGAGCCCAGCGAAAATGGCAAAGCCACCCTCATCCGGATTCTGGCGGTAGAAGACATCGAACGCCACCTGGACGTCCTTGTCGTGGTCCTCGAAGTAACCATTGGCCATGGTCAGTTCGTAGAAGTCCATCATCATCGTGATATTGCGTTTATCAAACTGTGTTTGCGTCAATGAAGCCAACCCCTTTGATGTCGCGGCCCTGCGGCCGCGCTTTTTTACTAGAAGTGTTCTGGGCATTCGGATATACGGTATCAATTATATCATCTTAATGATGGGGATGCAAAACGTATCCCGCAAAAAGCAGAAAAAAGAGCCGCTGTGCCACTGCACAGCAGCTCTTCCGCCAGATGCGATATACAATAGAAGGAAGTGCGCTCTATCAATAGCCGAGTTCGCGCTTGACCGCGTGCTCGAGCGGCTCCTGCTTGACGAAGTGCTCGAGGTCCTCGCAGAACATCGCGACCGACTTGTCGCGCGTGTACGCCAGCGTCATCTTGCCCGAGCAGTGCGGCGTCAGGATGACGTTCTTCGCCGTCCAGAGCGGGTCTCCCTCCGGAATCGGCTCCTTGGCCATGACATCGAGCGCTGCGCCGGCGAGGTGACCCGTGTTGAGCGCCTCGACGAGCGCCGCCTGATCGATTGAGTTGCCGCGGCCGACATTGATGACGAAAGCGTCATCCGGCAGCATGGCCAGGCGCTCGCGCGAGATCATGTTTGTCGTCTCCTTCGTGCCCGGCAGGCAGAGCACGAGGATGTCCGTCTTCGGCAGATACGCCTCGAGTTCCTCCTGCTTGACGGCCTCATCGTAGACCGGGCTGCGCTTGCGGCCCGTGCGGCTGACGCCGACGATGGCGGCCGGCTGGAACGACTGGATGCGCTCTGCGTAGCGCGTGCCGATATCGCCCGTGCCGACGATCGTCACGTGGCTGTCCTTGATGGAGCGCAGCGGCAGGTTGTTCTTCCACTCGTGGCGGCGGATAATCTCCGCATACTCCGGATAGCGGCGCAAGAGCATCAGCGTCACCATGACGAGGTGCTCCGCGATCGTCACACCGTACGCACCCGATGAATTCGACAGCAGGCAGCCCTCCGGCAGCACGCCCGGCTTGAGTACCGGGTCGACACCGGCTGACACACTGCAGAACCACTTGAGATTCGGCGCCGCCTCCGCGAGCTTCGAGCCGCCGCCAGTCGCCGCCGCGTAGATGATGTCGACATCGGAAAGATGCGGCAGCGCTTCATCGTTCGTCTTGTAGTACGCGACCTCCATATGGTGCTGCGCCGCCGCAGCCGATATCTTCTCGCGATGTGCATCATTCATAAAGGAATTGACCACTGCAATCTTCATGAAAAAACGCTCCTTTCTATCGATAAAAGCATATACGGTAATTCTACGTTATATTTTTATACGTTCGCCAAAACTTTCCCAAAGCCTTTTCTGTGCGCAAAAAAGATGTTACAGAGTTACAGAAGCGCATGCACAAAAAAAGACATCCCAAAAGCGAAGGATGTCTTTTTGTCAGGCCGGACAGGCATCTCACGCCGCGCCGCCTTCATTGTCGGCTTCGCCGCTGTTCCAGACCTTCTGCGCGCAGACGTCATTCACGAGCAGGGCCGCCTGCAGAACGGCTGCTCTGCCTACGCTTTATTTTACCTCGATATTCAGCACGTTTTGGATAGCACCGGGCTTTTCCTGGAACAGCTCGAGCGTCAGGCCGTCGGGCAGCTGCACCCATTTTTCGGGCTTGCCCTCGATGTGATGGACACCCTTGACAGCAAGCATTTCCCTGAGGACTTCGGGCATATCCTCGACAACGATGCCGAGATGATGTCCCTGTCCCGCTTTATAGTCTTCTGGCGCGGCCACAAGCTGCACGCCACCCTTGAGCCAGACCATCTTGAAATGACCATCTTTTTCCTTGCGGCGCGTTTCTATCATGCCGAGGATTTTCTCAAAAAAATTTTTGGACCATTCAATATCTCGCACCGTCACGGCGCTGTGTTCCAAATAAGACTGTCTTGCCATGTTTTCACCTTTTCCTTTACGCACCAATTGACCCTATCCAAAATTCTTGAGCAGCAGCAAACCACGCAGAAGCCTGCCACTGGGAATCTCTATGTTTATCTATTTTAAACCCTATTGCACGGATTGGCAATTTTCTTCATCAGGATACTTGCATGAACCAATCCAGCACGTCAATTTATCGAAAAAGTTGCTCCAGGCACCAGGTGAAGCCTTTGGCACAGCGTTGTTCGGGATGCTGGAAGTGGTTGCCGGGGTTCCAGGTGAGGGTTGTCTTGATGCCGGCATCTTGCAGCAGGGCGTGCTGCTCTTTGATGCAGGCGCTGACGGTACGCATGACGGGGTTGCGGGTCTTGTCTTCGCGGTCGCCGAGGCTCAGGTAGATGATGCCTGCCTTTGGCTCGTGGGCTTTGGCGTAGTCGAGCCAGCCGGGAAACCAGACGGACGGCGATGCGGCGGCGATGGCGTCGAACGAGGTGCTCTCATAGGCACTCCAAAGTGAGAAGAGCGCGGCGAGTGAGTAGCCACCGAGTACGACGGGGGCATCCTCTGCCAGAGCACAATGGCTCTTAAGCGCGGGCAGGATCGCCTCGATGGACTTCAGCATCTCCTCTGCCCCTGCGCCAAAATCCTGCTTGCCGAAGACGGCGGGCGCCTGCCACGGGGAGAGCTCCTTGTTCCAGTCCTCGACGGCGAGGAAGGCTATGGCAAATGGTATGTTGATTGTCTCGCGGATCATGGCAGCTTCGTCCAAAAGACTCGTGCGCTCGGCGAGCTCTTTCACTTCGACGGGCTGCACGAGTAGGGCGCGCGGCTCTGGCTCTTGCAGAAGAAGGCATCCCTTCCCTGCTGCGTGGATCGTGGCGAGAAGGTCGTCGCACTGCCATTTCCTGCCGTTGATCACGATTAGCTGTTTCCCTTCTATCTCATTTATCTTGTTTATTTCGTTTATCTTGCTCATCGTATTATCTCCCTCATCACATTTCATGGCACAGGCATGGTACAGCAGGATTTTATCCGCTGGCAGAGAAGTATGTATTGGTTCTATAAAATCAAGCTCAGCAAGAAAGGATTCGTTATGGCTCTCTTTGCAATCGGTGACTTCCACCTCTCGTTTCAGACGCCCGAGAAGTCGATGGACGTCTTTGGGGCGGTGTGGCGGCACCATGAAGAAAAAATCAAGCGGAACTGCGAGGCGCTCGTCGGGCCGCATGACACGCTCGTCATCACGGGTGACCACTCCTGGGGGCGCAAGCTCGCGGAGTGCGAGCAGGACTTCGCATTCATCGAGGCGCTGCCGGGGCGCAAGATCCTGCTGCGCGGCAACCACGACATGTTCTGGGACGCAAAGAGGACAGCCTCTCTCAACCGCCGCTTTGCGGGGAAGCTGTCCTTCCTGCAGAATAATTTCTTTGCCTACGAAGATTACGCGCTCGTCGGCACGAAGGGCTTCACGTTTGAGGGGCCGTTCTATCTCGACGAGCAGGGCCGCGTCATCGGCTGGGATGAGGAGCGCGAAGCGCATGCCAAGATGCTCGTCGAGCGCGAGTGCACGCGGCTGCGCCGCTCGCTCGATGCGGCGGTGGATGCGGGCTTCCAGAAGTTCATCCTGTTCCTGCACTATCCGCCGACGAACATCCTCGAGCAGAAGAGCCCCTTCACCGACATCGCCGAGGAATACGGCGCCGAGCAGGTCATCTACTCGCACTGCCACGGCGAAGAGCGCTTCCATGACAGCCTGCAGGGCGTCGTGCGCGGCATCACCTACCGGCTTGTCTCAGGCGACTACCTCGATTTCAAGCCGGTCAAGATCCTTTGACCGTGACCAGCATAAGCTGGTCCGTGGTCATGCCTCCGTCTCTTTGCCGGGCCTGCGGTACTTCAGGAGCTCCTGCGGCACGCGCCTGCCCTTGTGGTAGAATTCCCAGTCGCGTTCGCCGAGCTCGCGCTGCACGCGGCACGGCACGCCAAAGGCCAGCACGCCTGCGGGGATGTCGCGCGTCACGACGCTGCCCGCGCCGATGACCGTGTTGTCACCGATCGTGACGCCGGGCACGACGATGACGCCTGCGCCGAGCCAGACGTTCTTGCCGATGCGGATGGGCAGGTTGTACTGATAGCCCTTCTCGCGCAACTCCGGTGCCAGCGGATGGTTCGGCGTCGCGAGCGTGACGTTCGGTCCGATCATCGTGTAGTCGCCGATGAAGATCTCGCCGTCGTCGACGGCCGTCAGGTTGTAGTTGGCGTAGACCTGTTTGCCGAGGTGCAGGTGATGCCCGCCCCAGTTCGCGTGCAGCGGCGGCTCGATGTAGCAGTCCTCCCCGGCTTCTGCTAGCATCTCTTTGAGCAGCTTCTGCCGCTTCTCCCATTCATGCGGCCGCGTGGCATTGTAGTCGTAGAGCTTTTCCATGCAGTCGAGCTGCTGCTTCATCAGTTCCTCATCCCCCGGCCAGTAGATCTCGCCGTTCATCATGTCATCGTACACCTTGCTCAATGGAAATCCCCTCTCTTTTGCGTCTTTGCGTCAATCATTCCTTAAGTTTTCTTAAGATAACGATTCGACAGCACGTTTGTTTTTTCCTGCCAAATAAATACAAGACAGCAAAAAGCAGCATCGCTCAGGAATGGCCTGACGATGCTGCTTTTTGACGCTTAAAAACGCAGTCTTATTTTTTTCCAGTGCTGCCACATATAGGCTTGTTACTAGTGTGCCTTATTTTAGGGCGCACTACTCACTTTCCGGTGGAGCCGCGCTTTGTCATCGGGATGCCCTGTTTGCAGAGCGGGCAGTCCTCTGGCTTGTAGGTCTCGACATTGAGGTGCAGCAGTGCGGTGCAGGGAACGTCGCCGAAATTGACTTTGCCGCCGCTGCGGTCGACGAGCATGCTGACGGCGACGGGGATGCCGCCGTTTGCCTTGACGACGTCGATGACTTCCTTGATGGAGCCGCCGGTCGTGACGATGTCTTCGACGATCAGGCAGCGCTCACCCGGATGCAGGTGGAAGCCGCGGCGAAAGGTCATCTTGCCGTCGACGCGCTCCGTGAAGATGGCGCGCGTGCCGAGGGCCTTGCCCGTCTCGTGGGCGAGCAGGATGCCGCCGGTCATCGGGCCGACGACCGTCTCGATGTCAGCGTCCTTGAACTTCTCGGCCATCGCCTCGCAGAGCTGCTGCGTGTACTTCGGATGCTGCAGCACGTTGAATTTCTCGACGTAATGCGGGCTGTGCAGGCCGGACGTCAGCAGGAAGTGGCCATTCATGATGGCGTTCGTCTTGACGAGCAGGTCTTTTACTTCTTCTTCGGTCATTTTCATTGTACCGTCTCCATTTCTTTCAAGATAGCCTCGGCTGCGGCCTTCGGGTCTTCGGCGGCGCGGATCGGGCGGCCGATGACGAGGTGGCTCGCGCCGCTCTTGAGCGCTGCCGCCGGCGTCGCGATGCGGCTCTGGTCGTTGATGGCCGAGCCTGCGGGGCGCACGCCCGGCGTCACGATCAGGAAGTCTGCGCCGCACGCTTCGCGAATGAGGGCTGCTTCCTGCGGCGAGGCGACGACGCCGTCAAGGCCGACCGACTTGGCGAGCTTTGCGAGGCGCACGACGGCGTCCTTAATGGGAAGGGTCTGGCCGACGCCCGCCCAGTCTTCCTGGTTGATGCTCGTCAGCACCGTGATGGCGATGAGCTTCGGGCAGGGAATCCCCCGCTCCTCTGCTGCCGCGTGCAGCCGGTCGGCTGCCGTCTTCATCATCGTGTAGCCGCCGCTCGCGTGGACATTGAGGATGTCGGCACCGAGGTCCATGAGCGAGCAGAGCCCGCCGGCCACGGTGTTCGGGATGTCGTGGAGCTTGAGGTCGAGGAAGACGTGCTTGCCCTGGCCGCGCAGCCAGCGGACGACTTCGCCGCCGACGCTGTAGAAGAGCTCCATGCCGACTTTATAGTATGAGACGCTTTCCCCGAGCTTCTCGACGAGGGACTTGACGTCCTCCATCGTGTGGAAGTCGAGGGCCACGATCAAGCGGTCATCTGCTTGGATTGCCATTATCTCTGTCATCCTTTCTGAACATCGTTCCGGAATCCGAGGAAGCCCGGATTTGCCTTGCCGACGATCTCCTCGATGCTCGAGAAGCCGTGCTCAGCAAGGTACGTGTCGAGGCCGTCGCAGATCTTCATCGTGATCTCCGGGTCGGTGAAGTTGGCCGTGCCGACGGCGACGGCGCTCGCACCGGCGAGGAAGAACTCGACGGCATCCTCCGCGCTCGCGATACCGCCCATGCCGATGATCGGGATGCGGACGGCCTGCGCGACCTGCCAGACCATGCGCACGGCGACCGGCTTGACGCAGGGGCCGGAGAGGCCGCCTGTGATGTTGCCGAGCACCGGGCGGAATCTGTTGATGTCGATCTCCATGCCGAGCAGCGTGTTGATGAGCGACACGGCGTCAGCGCCGGCAGCCTCGACGGCCCTGGCCATCGCGACGATGTCGGTGACGTTCGGCGAGAGCTTGAGGATGACGGGTTTCTTCGTGTGCGCCTTGGCCTCGCGGACGACGGCCGCAGCCGCCTCGGGGTCGGTGCCGAAGACGAGGCCGCCTTCTTTGACGTTCGGGCACGAGACGTTGAGCTCGATGGCCGCAACGCCCGGCACGTCGAGGAGACCGGCGAGCTTGCCGTACTCCTCTGCTGTGCTGCCCGAGATGTTGACGATGACATTCATGCCGTACTGCTGGATGCGCGGCAGCGTCTCATCGAGGAAGTGCTCGACGCCCGGGTTCTCGAGGCCGATGCAGTTAAGCATGCCCTCCGGCGTCTCTGTGATGCGCACGCCGTCGTTGCCGCGGCGCGGCAGGAGCGTCGTGCCCTTGACCATGACGCCGCCGAGGCGCGAGAGGTCGACGAAGTCTTTGAATTCCTCGCCGAAGCCGAACGTGCCCGAGGCCGTCAGCACCGGCGTCTTCATGGCGATGCCGAGCAGGTCCGTGTGGAGTCGTTCGTCACTCATGCGAACACCTCCTCTGCGGGAAAGACAGGGCCGTCCTTGCAGACCTTCTTGCGCTGGCCGTCCGTTGTGTCAATCGAGCACGAGAGGCAGGCGCCGAGGCCGCAGGCCATGCGCTTCTCAAGCGAGACTTCGCACGGGATGCCGTGCTCTCTGGCGATCTTGGCGACGCCGCGCATCATGACTTCCGGGCCGCAGGTCACGACGACATCGTAGTCGCCCCTCTCGAGGATCTCGGAAAGGACGGTCGTCGTGAAGCCCTTGGTGCCGCGCGAGCCGTCATCCGTCGTCAGGAAGCAGTGGCCGCAGAGGTCGTCAAAGAGGCCCGACCAGAAGAGCTCTTCGGCCGTCTTGCCCCCCATGAGGACGTCTGCTTTTCCCTGCATGGCTGCTGCGTAGTAAAGCAGCGGCGAGAGGCCCATGCCGCCGCCGACGATCAGCGGATGCTTGTACGCCATCGCGAAGCCGTGGCCGAGCGGGCCGAGCACATTGACCATCTCCCCCGGCATCAGCTGTGCGAGCGCTTTCGTGCCCTTGCCGACGACGCGGTAGATGAAGGCGATGCTGCCCTTCTTCTCGTCGACGGCCGCCACGCCGACCGGGCGGCGCAGTGTGAACGCACCCGAGAGGATGCGCAGCTGCACGAACTGCCCGGCCTTGGCCCGGCGCGCGATCTCTGGCGACTCGACGACGAGGAAGTAGACGTTCGTCGCGAGCTCCTGCTGTGCGAGGACCTTCGCGTCGCGCACGATTTTCTCTGGATGATTAGGCAAGGTCATCACCACCACCTACATAGTCCTGGATGGCCAGCGAGTAGACGAGGCGGCGCTCACGCATGAAGGAGAGCACGCGCAGGACTTCCCAGGCCGTGTCGAGAGACGTCAGGCAGGCGATGCCGTGCTCGACCGTCGCACGGCGGATCTTGAAGCCGTCCTTGGCCGAGTGCTTGCCCTGCGTCAGCGTGTTGATGACCATGTTGATCTTGCCGTTCTTGATCATCTGGATGATGTCGGAGCTGCGCTCGTGGACCTTGCCGACGACTTCTGCATCGATGCCCATCGACTGGATGGTCTTGGCCGTGCCCTCCGTCGCGCAGATCTCGAAGCCGAGCTCGGCAAAGGCCTTGGCGAGCTGCTTCATCTCTTCCTTGTCCTTGTCAGCAACCGTGAAGAGGATGCAGCCTTTCGTCGGGACGTGGATGCCCGAGCCGATGATGGCCTTGTAGAGGGCGCGCGCGTAGTGGTAGTCGATGCCCATGACCTCGCCCGTCGACTTCATCTCAGGTCCGAGCGCGATGTCGACGTCTGTCATCTTCGCGAAGGAGAAGACCGGTGCCTTGACGGCGACGTACGGCTTCGGCGGCACGAGTCCCGACTTGTAGCCGAGTTCCTTTAAGGTGTGGCCCATGGCGATGCGCGTCGCGATGCCGACCATGTCGACGTTCGTGACCTTCGAGAGGAATGGCACCGTGCGCGAGGAGCGCGGGTTGACCTCGATGATGTAGACCTCGCCGTCGACGACGACGAACTGGATGTTCAGGAGGCCCTTGACGTGCAGCGAGAGCGCGAGGCGCTTCGTGTAGTCGATGATCGTGTAGATGACCTTCGACGAGAGCGTCTGCGGCGGGTAGACGGCGATGGAGTCGCCCGAGTGGACACCGGCGCGCTCGACGTGCTCCATGATGCCCGGGATGACGACATCGACGCCATCGGAGATGCCATCGACCTCGACTTCCGTGCCCTGCATGTAGCGGTCGACGAGAACCGGGTGGTCCGGCGTGACCTTGACGGCGCGGCTCATGTAGTCGCGCAGCTCCGCCTCGTTGTAGACGATCTCCATCGCGCGGCCGCCGAGGACGTACGACGGGCGGACCATGACCGGGTAGCCGATCTTGGCGGCACCCGTGACGGCATCGTCGAGGTTCGTGACGCTGATGCCCTGCGGGCGCGGGATCTGCGTCTGCGTGAGGACTTCATCGAAGCGCTCGCGGTCCTCTGCGCGGTCGATGTCGTCGACCGACGTGCCGAAGACCTTGACGCCAGCCTTCTGCAGGGATGCGGCGAGGTTGATGGCCGTCTGGCCGCCGAACTGGACGATGACGCCCTCCGGCTTCTCTTTGTCGATGATGTTGAGGACGTCTTCCGTCGTCAGCGGCTCAAAGTAGAGGCGGTCGGAGATGTCGAAGTCCGTCGATACCGTCTCCGGGTTGTTGTTGATGATGATGGCCTCGATGCCCATCTCACGCAGTGCCCAGACGGAGTGTACGGAGCAGTAGTCGAACTCGACGCCCTGGCCGATGCGGATCGGGCCGGAGCCGAGCACGATGACCTTGCGGGCGTCGGACACGCGGACTTCGTCCTCCTCTGCCTGGAAGGTCGAGTAGTAGTACGGCGTGGCGGCCTCGAACTCGGCTGCGCACGTATCGACCATCTTGTACTTCGGCAGGATGTGCATCGTCTTGCGGATGGTGCGGACCTCGTCTGCCGTCTTGCCCGTGATCTCGGCGATGGAGCGGTCAGCAAGGCCGATGTTCTTCGCCTCGAGCATGAGGCTCGGCGTCAGGGCTTCATCCTTGAGCTTGTTCTCGATGGTCGCGATGTTCTGGATCTTGTAGAGGAACCACTTGTCGACCTTCGTGATATCGTGGATCTCGTCGACTGTCGCAATGCCGCGGCGCAGGGCTTCGGCGATGACGAAGATGCGCTCGTCGTTGATGCGAGCGAGGTTCTTCTTGACGCGCGCATCGTCCCAGGCGTCCATCTTGTCCATGTGCAGGCGGTGCACGCCGATCTCGAGCGAGCGGGCCGCCTTGAGGATGGCGCCCTCGAAGTGGCGGTCGATGCTCATGACCTCGCCCGTCGCCTTCATCTGCGTGCCGAGCGTGCGGTCCGCGTAGACGAACTTGTCGAACGGCCAGCGCGGGAACTTGACGACGCAGTAGTCGAGGGCCGGCTCGAAGCAGGCCTTCGTCTTCTGGGTGACGGCGTTCGTGATCTCATCGAGCGTGTAGCCGATGGCGATTTTCGCGGAAACCTTCGCGATTGGGTAGCCCGTCGCCTTCGAAGCGAGCGCCGAGGAGCGGCTGACGCGCGGGTTGACCTCGATGACGTAGTAGCGGTTGCTGTTCGGGTCGAGTGCGTACTGCGCGTTGCAGCCGCCTTCGATGCCGAGCTCGCGGATGATGCGGAGCGACGCAGAGCGGAGCATCTGGTACTCGTGGTCCGTCAGCGTCTGCGACGGCGCGACGACGATCGAGTCGCCCGTGTGGACGCCGACCGGGTCGAAGTTCTCCATGTTGCAGACGGTGATGCAGTTGTCGTGGCCGTCGCGCATGACCTCGTACTCGATCTCTTTCCAGCCGGCGACGCTGCGCTCGATGAGCACCTGGCCAATCATGGAGTACGTCAGGCCCTTGATGACGATCTCGACGAGCTCTTCCTCATTCTCGGCGATGCCGCCGCCGGTGCCGCCCATCGTGTAGGCCGGGCGGACGATGACCGGATACCCGATCTCATTGGCGAAAGCCACAGCCGACGGCACATCCTCGACGATCGTGCTCTCGGGGATTGGCTCGCCGAGCTTCTGCATCGTCTCCTTGAAGAGCTCGCGGTCCTCTGCGCGCTCGATGGCTTTTAAGGGCGTGCCGAGCAGCTCGACATTGTACTTCTCGAGGACGCCCTTCTCGGAGAGCTGCACCGCGAGGTTCAGGCCAGCCTGGCCGCCGAGCGTCGCGAGCAGGCCGTCCGGGCGCTCCTTCGAGATAATCTCCTCGAGGAATTCCGGCGTCAGCGGCTCGATGTAGACGCGGTCCGCGATGTGCGTATCCGTCATGATCGTCGCCGGGTTCGAGTTGACGAGCACGACTTCGAGGCCTTCTTCCTTGAGCGCGCGGCAGGCCTGGGAGCCGGCGTAGTCGAATTCAGCGGCCTGGCCGATGATGATTGGGCCAGAGCCGATGACCATTACTTTCTTGAGATTCGCTTTCTTTGGCACGAGTCATTCCCCTTTCTTCAGCATTGCCCAGAACTCGTCGAACAGGTACATGTTGTCGTCTGGGCCCGGCGCTGCTTCCGGATGATACTGCACGGAGAAGATTGGAAGCGTATTGTGGCGCATGCCCTCGACCGTGCCGTCATTGACATTGATGTGCGTGACCGTCAGCGGCAGGTCCTTGAGGGATTCTTCGTCGACGGCGTAGCCGTGGTTCTGCGAGGAGATGTAGACATTGCCCGTGCGCAGGTCCTTGACCGGCTGGTTCGTGCCGCGGTGGCCGAACTTGAGCTTGTAGGTCTTCGCGCCCATCGCGAGCGCCAAGAGCTGATGGCCGAGGCAGATGCCGAAGATTGGCTTCTTGCCGATGAGCTTCTTGACCTCTTCGACGATCTCCGGCACGTCAGCCGGGTCGCCAGGGCCGTTCGAGAGGAAAACGCCGTCCGGGTTCATGGCGAGCACTTCCTCTGCCGTCGTGTGAGCCGGAACGACCGTGATCTTGAAGCCGAGATCGTGCATCGACTTGATTATGTTCTGCTTGACGCCGAAGTCCATCGCGACGACAAACGGCGCATCTTCCTTCTCGCTCTCGAGCGTGTAGGCCTCAGGCGTCGTGACTTCCATGACGACGTCCTTCTTGATGGGCACGGCGAAGAGCTCGTCGATCTCCGTCTGCGCGGCATCCTCGGGGACAATGATGCCCTTCATCGTGCCGGCATTGCGGATCTTGCGCGTGACAGCGCGCGTGTCGACGTTGTAGAGGCACGGGACGCCCTGTTTTGTCAGAAAGTCCGCGAGGCTTGTCTCATAGTGCCAGTTGCTGCCGTGCTCGCAGAGCTCGCCGATGATGAAGCCATTGACGAACGACTTGCGCGACTGCATGAAGATGTCAGCGATGCCGTAGTTGCCGACCATCGGGTAGGTCAGCGTCAGGATCTGGCGGCAGTAGGACGGGTCCGTCAGGCTTTCCTGATAGCCGACCATGCCGGTATTGAAGACAACTTCACCCGTTGCCTTGATATTGTTCAAGAGTTCCCCGTGGAATACGCTGCCGTCTTCCAGGATCAATTTTCCTTTCACTCAAAACACCTCACTAATCAGAGAACCACGCCGTCTTTCATGACGACCTTGCCATCGACAATCGTCAGGACCGGCTTGCCCGTGAGCTCGCGGCCGACGAACGGCGAATGGCTGCCTCTCGTGTAGAACTTCTTCGGGTCGACCGTCCAGACAAGATCAGGGTCGATGACTGTGACATCGGCATTCGCACCGACGTTGAGCGTGCCTGCATCGAGCTTGAAGGCCTTTGCAGGGCCCCAGGTCATTCTCTCGATGATCGTCGGGATGTCGACCTTGCCCGTCTTGCAGAGGTCCGTGAAGAGCACGCCGATGGCCGTCTCGAGACCGGGGAAGCCGCTCGGTGCGAAGGCGTACTCGCGGTCCTTCTCCTCCTGTGCGTGCGGGGAGTGGTCCGTGACGATGGCGTCGATCGTGCCGTCCTTGAGGCCCTCGACCATCGCGTCGACATCGCTCTGCGTGCGCAGCGGCGGATTCGTCTTCGTCGAGCTGTCGTAGAGGTTGACGCACTCGTCCGTCATTGTCAGGTGGTGCGGCGTGACCTCCGTCGTGACGCGCACGCCGCGCTTCTTGGCCTGGCGCACGAGGTCGACGGAGCGGCCCGAGCTGATGTGGGCGACGTGGACGCGCGCGCCGGCGTACTCCGCGAGCAGGATGTCGCGGGCGACGGCGATGTCTTCGGCGACCGTCGGGCGGCCCTTCATGCCGAGCATCGCGCTGCGGTGGCCCTCATTCATGACGCCGTCCTCGACGAGCGACGTCTCTTCCTCGTGGTTGATGATGACCTTGTCGAACGTGTGCAGGTAGTCGTAGGCGTTCAAGAGGACCTTGGCCGTCGGGTCGAAGTGGCCGTCGTCGGAGAACGCGACAGCGCCCGCCTCGACCATGTCGCCGAGCTCGGCGAGCTCCTGGCCCTTCTGCCCTTTCGTCACCGCGCCGATGATGCGAATGTGGACCTTGGCGACGTCCTCGGCGCGCTTCTGGAGGCTGCGCACGATGTCAGCCGCATCGACGACCGGCTTCGTGTTCGGCATCGTCGCGACCGTCGTGTAGCCGCCGGCTGCTGCTGCCTTCGAGCCGGACTCAAAGTCCTCCTTGGCCTCCTGGCCTGGCTCGCGGAAGTGCGTGTGCATGTCGATGAGGCCCGGCGTGACGATCTTGCCGGAAGCGTCATACACGTCCGCGCCGTCAGCCTCGAGGTTCTTGCCGACGGCCTTGATCTTGCCGTCCTCGATCAGCACATCAGCGACTTCGTCAAAATGCTCTGCCGGATTGATGACCCGGCCACCTTTGAGTATCAGTTTCATTCCTGTTTCCCTCCCGTCAGAACCAAGGTAAAGAGTGCCATGCGGACGGCTACGCCATTCTGGACTTCTTCCTGAATCGCGGAGTTGTCGCCGTACGCGACAAACGGCGAGATTTCCCATCCTTTATTCATCGGGCCCGGATGGAGGACGAGCACATCGTCCTTCGCGAGGGCGAGGCGCTCATTGTTGAGGCCGAAGATGCGGGCGTACTCGCGCGTCGTCGGGAAGAGACCGCCCTTCATGCGCTCGAGCTGGATGCGCAGGACTTCGATGACATCCGCGTCCTTGATGGCATCCTCGATGCGCTCGTGCACGACGATGCCGGGCTCCTCCGAGAGGAAGCGCGGCAGGAGCGTCTTCGGGCCGGCAATGTGGACTTCCATGCCCATCTTGCGCATGCCGTAGATATCGGAGCGCGCGACGCGGCTGTGCAGGACATCGCCGAGGATGGCGACCTTGAGGCCCTCGAGATGGCCCTTGTGCTGCTCGATCGTGAAGAGGTTCAGCAGGCCCTGCGACGGATGCGCGTGGGCGCCGTCACCGGCGTTGATGATGACCGGGCTGACGACGCGCGCAGCGTACTCCGCCGCGCCCTCTGCCTTATGGCGCATGACGATGGCGTCGACGCCCATCGCCTCGATCGTGTAGAGCGTATCGCGCAGGCTCTCGCCCTTGACGATGCTCGACGTGCCTGCCGTGATGTTGACGACATCGGCGCCGAGGTACTTGCCTGCGAGCTCGAACGACGTGCGCGTGCGCGTCGACGGCTCGTAGAACAGCGTGACAATGGACTTGCCGCGCAGCGTCGGGACTTTCTTGATGTCACGATGGATGATGTTCTTCATTTCCTTGGCCGTCTCGAGTACGAGACGGATCTCCTCCGCCGAGAAGTCAGCGAGTCCGAGGACGTTCTTGCCTCGTAAGGATACATTTGTTTTCCCCAAGTTGATCACTCCTTAAAGAATCCGCTAGAAATGGTCCATTGTCTTTTTAGCCCCTGATATGCAGAAAAGGAGCTCCCTATGCGTATGCATAAGAAAGCTCCTGGCTTTACGTAAGCTTATGACGTTACTTTGTGGCTCCCTTTATGCGCATCGCAGTACGCATCTTAAAAAGGCAATTTTCCTTTTTCGTCTGTGTCATCTGACTGTAGCTATTATATCGTATCTCAGACCGAAACGCAAGGCAGATGAGAAATTCCCTCCCATCAGATCTCCCATCAGATATTGAACGGCGTGAAGAGCTTGCGGATGTAGTTGCGCGCCTTGCTCATGACCTTGATGACCGGCTCCATCATCTTTGGCTGACGCACGACGTATTGCATGACGCGGCGGCGCAGCTGGCGGTAGTCGGAATCAAAGTCGCGCAGGACATCCTCCATCTCTTTCTCGACCGAGACGGACGGGATGTTCGACGGGATGATCTCCGACGCGCGGCCCGAGATCTTCGCGAGGTCGCCGCGGAACGGGATGTAGCACTCGATGCCGAGCTCCTTCTGGATGCGGCTCTTGAGCGCCTCCTGCCCCGTCGACTCGCCGTGGACGATGAAGATCTTCGCGGGCTTCGGGTCCCGGATCTCGCCGAGCCAGCTCATGATCTGGTTGGCGTCGGCGTGTGCCGAGAATCCGTCGAGGCTCTTGATCTGCGCCTTGACGGCAATCTCTTCGCCGAGCACGCGCACGCGCGTGATGCCGTCGATGAGGCGGCGGCCAAGGCACCCCTCTGCCTGGTAGCCGACGAAGAGGATCGTCGACTCCGGGCGCCAGAGGTTGTGCTTGAGATGGTGCAGCACGCGGCCCGCATCGGCCATGCCCGAAGCCGAGATGATGATGGCCGAGCCCTCCGACGTGTTGAGTGCGCGCGACTCCGCCGCCGTTTCACAGAGGTGGACCTGTGCGAAGTCCGGCACCTTGCCGTCCTTGCCGAAGACCTTCAGGGACTCCTCGTCAAAGTCGCGGAAGTTCTTGAGAAAGACGCGCGTCGCGTTGATGGCCAGCGGGCTGTCGATGATGATCGGGATGTCCGGGTCGAGCCTCCCCTCACAGTGCAGCCGGTAGAAGTAGTAGAGGAGCGTCTGCGTGCGGCCGACGGCAAACGACGGGATGATAAGGTTGCCGCCGCGGTCCATCGTCTCGTTGACGATCTCGATGAGCGCCGTCTCCTTGTCGTAGAGCTGGTGCAGGCGGTCGCCGTACGTCGACTCCGTGATGACGAAGTCGGCGCCGTGGATGATCGTCGGGTCGCGCAGGAGCGGCTGGTCCGGCTGGCCGAGGTCGCCCGAGAAGACGAGCTTCGTCTCCTTGTCGCCCTCCTTCACGTAGATCTCGAGGATAGCCGAGCCGAGGATGTGGCCCGCATCGCGGAAGAAGACGCGCAGGTTGTCCGACAAGCGCAGCTCCTGGTCGTACGGGACGGGCGCGAACTGCTTGAGCGCGTCCATCGCATCGTCGATGCCGTAAAGCGGCTGAATCGGCTCATCGCCGCGCCGCCTCCCCTTGCGGTTCATCAGCTCCGCATCCGACTCCTGGATGTGCGCGGAGTCGGGCAGCATGATCCGGACGAGATCACACGTCGCCTGCGTCGCGTAGACCGTCCCCTTGAAGCCCTCGCGCACGAGCTTTGGCACGAGGCCGCAGTGATCGACGTGCGCATGCGTCAGGAGCATGCCGTCGATGTCCGCCGGGTTGAATGAAAAGGCGTCGTAGTTGTACTCGCGGATGCGCTTGGCACCCTGGAACATGCCGCAGTCAATCAGATAACGGTCCTCCCCCGTCTCCAGCAGATAGCAGGAACCCGTGACTGTATGAGCCGCACCTAAGAATTCGAGTCGCATAGAAATGCCCCCTTATACGTCTACATCTGTATTGGTTGTCTTCCTATTAGATACACGTTACTCTTACTGTCTCTTACTGGTAATATTCGCATTCACGCGTTCGGATTCCTCTTTTGAACAGAAAGTTTTTTCGCTTTTTTACAGCCAAGAAGCCCGCATGCCGTGCAGCATGCGGGCTTCCGGAAATCTCGTGTATCCTGTTGTGTAGTTCAGGGTTCAGGGCTCAGCGCTTGACGTTCTTGAGCTCGGCGCGGAACTCATTGGCGAGGTGGTTGAGGCCGCCGTCCTTGTTGAGGGCGGGGTTCTTCGTCGCACCGTTCTTGAGCGCCGTGTAGAGAATCTGCGCGAAGTCGTTGCGCGTGAGCATCGGATTGTTCGCCGGGTCTTCGACGCGGCAGTCCTTGAGCGCGCCGGCCTGCGCGAGCTTCGCGACAAAGTCGTACGCCCAATGGTTCTCCGGCACATCTGGGAAGAGATCCTCGCCGCTGACAGGAGCAGCCGCCTGAGCTGGTGCCGTCTTCTGGTCGGCGAGTTTCTCGAGGATGGCCGTCTGACGGGCCAGGAGCTCCTTGAGCTCGTCATTCTCCGCCCGCGTCGAATTGTCGACCGACGGCAGGTAGGCCGCCACAATCGGCACCTGCTGGCCGCTGGCCGTCGTCGTCACCGCCGTGACCGGCTGCGACGCCTTGGCCCCCTTCACCTGCTCTGTCGGCTGATTCGGCTGCGTCGGAGCCGTTACGAACTGTACCGGGACCGCCTTTTGAGCCGCCTGCGTGCGCATGTGGCCGGAGTCCTTGCCCATCTTCCAGGTGATGCCGGCGTTGACCATGTTCTCGCCGCCGCCAAAGCTTGCGCCGACCGACATCGTCGTCGTCTCATCCGGATGGTAGTACATGCCGACAGCCGCCGCACTCGCGCCGCGGTAATTGCCAAAGCCAGCCGCGAAGTCGACCTTGTCGTCCGGGTCGTAGTTGCCCGGATGCAGTGCCGCCAGAGCAGCTGCCCTAGCGCCGACGCGGTTGATGCGCGAGTCGAGACGGTTGACCGCCCGGTCGAGCTGATTGATATGCGCCGCATTCTGGCCAATGGCCTCGCCCTGTCTTGCCGCCAAATCATTGACCTGCTTGACATTGACCGCATCGCCGTCGTTCTTGCCGTCGCCGACATTGCGGATAGCCTGACCATTGGCATCGATGCCCTTGTCGTCGACATACGTCTTGCCGCCAACTTTGAGCGAGTCGCCCGTCAACGCCGACTTGTCGCCGACCTTGACGCCGTCATTGCTGACCACCGTATTGCCGGCCGTAAAGGTATCAGCAGTCATGGATTTCGCCGTAATGGAGCCCTCGTTCCCTTGGATGGTCACATTGCCCAGGTGGATTTCATCCTTGTTCAGACCGATCTGGTAATTGGTACCGCCATCGGCATTGGTTGACGTCTGGATGGTCACATTGTCATCGGCCTTGGTCACCGTACTGTGCTGGGTGGCCTTGGAATAGATGTCATTCATGCGGTTGTTTAATTTCCCGATGGCCGTGGTGGAGCTGTCCCCATTCTGGATTTCCTTACCGGTCACAGCCAGATACTTGTTATCACCCACCTTGTCATTCAGGTTGTTCACCGCATCCACCACGGAAGTGGATCCATTCTTGTTCTGGATATCACTATCCAGCTTAGTGGTGTCACCCAGGTCGGAGGCCTTGGCCACATCGTTGATGACAACCTGGCCTTTCGTATTTCCACTCCCATCGACGATATTCATGGTGACGCTGTTCTGCTTCTTCCCATTCGCATCGGATTGGGTAACAATATCATACGTACCTGCCTGGATATGCTGTTCATTGGCAGAAGCGGTGGTGGTAGCCTGGTCATAGACAGCCTGCAGCTGGCTTTCCGTAGCCGCTTTCGTGGAACCCTTGTAGCCATCTCTCTTTGCCGTTGCTTCATCCCATGTGGTATTGGCCAGGCCGCTCACTGTATTGTCGTTTCCATTCACCGTGACATTGCCCACTTTGGCCTGACCGCTGGTCAGACTGGTGGTGCCAATGGTGACGGAGCCCTGTTCTGTCAGGTCCAGATCCTTGTTCAGTTTGACTTTCACAGCCCCCGCATTAGTGCTGTCGGCTTCCGTGGTGATATTCCCCTTCTGTTTGACGGTCTTGCCGTCGGCTTCATATTCTGTATCGCCGATGATGCCTACCGTCTGGCCCAGCATCTGGGAAACAGTACTGCCTTTTTCATCCCGCAGGCCGAAGCCGCCGCTCTGGGAGGCAATGGTCACCTGGTTGATGGCTGCCTTCAGCTGACCTTCCGTAGCCGCCCGGTTCTCCACCACTTTGGACAGATCCCAGGCAGTGTTATCCAGTCCGGTGATATAATCGCCCTCATTCAGGTTTGCGCCGCCGCCGATCTGCTTGCCGATGTAGATGCCTGTCCAGCTGCCATTGGTATCCTTACTGCCGCCCAGACGGATGCTGTTCGTATTGACATCCGGAGCCAGGCCATAGGTAAAACTGGTGCCGCTCTGGGTCAGGACCATATTGTCGCCAGCCGCAAAGGTCACGGTATCGCCGGCCTTCACCTGCTGAGCAGTATCCCCTGCCTTCTGGACATTCCAGGCCGCATTGTTGATGGCCTCTGCCACTTCCTGGGCATCAGCCACACCGAAGCCGGTGGCAACGGCTTTGTTGTCTTTCACAGCCAGTTCGGCCGTATCCACATCCATTTTGACCGTGGCACCGGAGTCAGAACCAGATACGGTTACCGTGCTGTTTTTGCCGTTGACGAAGGAAACTGTCTTGTCCGCACCGATACTGGTAGTGCTGTCCGTATTGTTGCCCGTAATCTTCCAGCCGCTGCCCACTTTCTGCTGCAGGTCATAGAGCTGGCCGCCGTTGACCGCTTCCTGAGAACCGGCCACCACCTTGCCGTCTGCCACGCCCGTAATGGTATGACCGCCGTTCTGCAGACCCTGTTTGTTCAGGACCACATCAGTGGTTGTGTCATCAGCTGCCTTGTTGGCATCATGGAGGCGGACTTCCGTAGCATGCTGAGTCAGCGCGTTGCCCTGGGCATCGGTGACTTTCAGGCCTTCCCCGTTCAGGACAGCCGTGTTCTGTTTGTCGTCTACAGCGGTGACACTGTTCATGTTGGTCAGCGTCTGATTGAGCTTGTAGGTGAACTCCTTACCATTCTGTTCAAGACTCAGGTTATCGCCTGCCTTGAAAGACACTGTATCACCAGCCTTGACCTGCTGTGCATTCTTCGTATGATTTCCATCCTGAATTGTCCAGGAAGTACTGTTGACGGCATTAGCCACATCACCGGTGGTTGCCAGACCATCGCTAGAGGTAATCTTACCGTCGGTCCCGGCAGTCAGTGTGCCTGTAGTCACATCCACCTTCACCGTAGCATTGCCGCTGCCATCTTTGGTGACAACAGATTTGGTATAGTTGCCATTGTTATAGGTCACAGACTTTCCTTTACCGATATTGGCGCTCACATCTGCATTCACCGAATCTTTGCCCTTGATTGTCCAGCCTGCATTGATATCCGACTGAACAGCTTTGAGCTGAGATATATTGACGGCATCGTTGTCGCCAATGCCATTAGCAACGCCAGTGATTGTCTTACCTCCAGCGTTAATTCCGCCAGCTGCAATCGTCGGGCCGCCCGAGATAACCAAGCCATTGGTATCCATCGTCGTGTTGCCGGTAGTCACCTTCGTCAGGGAAATTTCCGGCTTCAGGCTGTAGGCAACAGCGCCGTCTTCTCCCACAGAAGCAGTGGTATTGGTGCCGTCATTGAAGGTCAGGCCGTTTTTCAGCGTTACCGATTTGGCCGCTTCCTTGTTGGCTTTCACCGACAGGTTGTCCACATTGACGGTGTAGGTCATCTGGTGACTTCCATCAGTGGCTTCCGAAGAAGTTACTTCCTTCACGTTATCACCGGCAACCACCTGCGTTCGTGCATTCTTTACCTGTTTCAGCGTGGCAGCGTCGGTATCCTGAGTCGCATCGGCCACATGCTGAATGCGCTGACTGCCCATGGAGACCCCGTTGGTGGTGACAGAGACCTGCTTGCTGGGATCTGTATCGGTAATGGTCATACCATTACCAGTAAGATTCATCTTGCCATTGGAAACACCGTTGGTATCCAGGGTTGTATTACCAGCCTTCACAGAGTCAAGGTTGATATTCTTATTCAGCTTTACCGTCAAGGTAGCATTGCCTTGTCCATCATCTGTAGTTACTACACCGATGTTGCCATCCGACAGCTTGCTGGTATCATTGGTGCCGCCTACCACATTGAGCTGCTTGCCCAGTTTTACCGTCTGAGACGTTGCATCATCACCTTTGACTTTGAAGCCGGTATTGGTTGCCGTCGTCGAAGCATTACTGATTGCATCCTGCAAATCCCCGATGTTCGCAGCATTGGTTCTTTCTGTACCGCCGCTAGCTACATTCTTGATCACATGATTGCCGTTATCCAATCCCTCAGAGGTCAGGGAGACGGACTGCGTCCCTGTGCCATTCGGAGTAATAGTTACACCGGTGCTGGAAACGATTGTGGTATTTCCACTGGCATCTTTTGACGTTACGGTCGTGAATTCTGGCGTACCTGAAAGAGCGACCTCAATGGACTTCGAATCTGCCGTGGTGGAGATCTGGACGTTCTTGCCAGCCTGGAAGTTCAGGTTATCTCCTGCCTTGACTGTACTCTTCTTGTCCGTATCGTTATTTGTAGTGACGGTGAAGCCCTGCTGTAATATGGTGATATTGTTAGCATTTGTATAAGCGGCATTCGATACGCTCTGGAGCTGATCTTCCGTTGCCGCCCGGCCGTTGACTGCTGTGGATTCTCCTACTACCCAAGTTCTATTGCTCAGGCCTGTAACAGTCTGGTCACTGCCGGACTTGCCAATGGACACGCCGCCGATGGATGCCGTACCGGCATTGCCATTGATGGTCGCTAGGTTACCGACCGTAATAGTGCCGTTTGTGCCATTGACAATGATGCGGTTAGCTTCATCAGTAGAGGTACCAAGCGTAATAGAACTCTTGAGATCATAGGTCACACTGCCGTTTGTACCGACAACAGCCATGGTATTCGTTCCATCCTGGAAATTCAAGCCGTCTGCCAGCTTGACACTCTGAGCAGTGCCATTATTGTTTTTGACAGAGAGATTGTCCACAGAAATAGTAATCTGCTTCGAATCTTTTGTCGTCGTAACATTTGTATTGTCCCCTGCCGTGAAGTTCAACGCATCGTCGGCTTTGACCGTGCTTTCGGTCGTCGTATCACCATTGGCCTGAACTTTGAATCCATGCTGCAAGGTGGCGATATTGGTATTGGCGGTATTCAGATTGTCTGCGACGCTCTGCAGCTGATTTTCTGTAGCCGCCCGTCCATCCACAGCCTGCGTGGTTCCAACCGTCCAAGTCTTGTTGGTCAAGCCTGTGATGACCTGATCCGAACCCGACTTACCGATAGAAACACCGCCGATAGAAGCTATGCCGGCATTGCCGTTGATAGTCGCGTCCATGCCAAGGGTAAGCAGCCCCTGCGTACCGTCTACAACAATATGGTTGTTACTGTCTGTTTCAGCACCTAATTCGATCTTATCGTTCAGATTATAGGTAATGGTTCCATTATCACCTGCCACAGCCGTGGTGTTCTTGCCATTTTGGAAGGTCAGGCCGTTGGACAGAGTAACATTTTTAGCTGTCGTATCCGTACCGGCCTTATAAGAAAGGTTGGATACGCTAACAGTATAATTGGTATGTTTATCATCAGACGTAGTATCAGGTGTAATCGTTACATTGCTTCCCTGGGCAGTCAAGGTAGTCTTAGCCGCTTTCACCTGACCGTAATTAGCCGCATCGGTATCCGTTTCGCCAGCTGTTACGCTCGTAATCTTCTTGTTTCCTGCATTGATTCCAGAAGTCAATACACTGGGGCCGTTCGCAATGGACAGTCCACTTGTGGTCAATGTGCTGTCGCCGGTTTTTACAGTCGTTGCATTGACGGTAGTCGCCGTCACCGTACCAGTAGTCAGACTGCCATCCGTGCCGAGATCGACATTCTTGCTAAGTTTCACCGTCAGCGTGCCGCTGCCATCAGAAACGACACCGATATTATTGTCGGTCAGCTTAGTGGTATCTGCACCGCCCTTAACGTTGAGCTTATTGTTCAGTTTCAGTGCAGAAACGTTCCCTGTATCGCCGCCGAATTTCAGACCGTCGTCGGTGGTGGCTACGGTCTTGTCGTTGACAAGGAGACGGCTCGTTTCCGTGCCAGTCACGTCAGCTGTTTTGGCTGTACCGCTAGTGCGAATGGTAACGCCGTTGGCACCGCTGGCATCTTTCAGCGCAAGGGTGCCACCATTTGCGCCAGTCCCGTCGAGCTTGATGGTTTCCTTGTAGCTGTCGCCGCTGCCGGAACCCAGCTGGGCGGTGTTCAGGTTCTTGAGGTTGCTGGCCAGCTGTACATGGAGGGCCTCATTGTCCGTATCAGCAATGACAGCGATGTTGTTATCTGTCAGTTTTTTCGCATCTACGGTATAGGTGGTATTTCCATCGGTAGTGGACGTAGTAACGGCATCACTGCCGCCAGTGATGGCGATGGTTTCATTGGAGCCCCGGGCCACCACGTTCTTGTCATCGGCTGTTGTCGTGCCGAAGCTGGAATTGTCACCGCCGAAGCGGATCTGGCGGGTCAGGGCATAGAGCTGGGAGCCGTTGACGGCGTCGGTGCTGGTGGCGCTGACAAGGCCAGCCGCTACGTTCTGGATACGGTGCTCAGAGCCGACACTGCCGACGGTGATGACGCCAGTCGGGTTGCTGCCGGCATAGGTGTAGCTCGTGCCATTGCCGTAGGTTTCATCTGTATCGTACGAATTCATGCCGGCAGTCGTGCCTTTGCCTTCCATGGCCTGCACTCTCAGCTTATATAGATATTTTGCTTCATATTTGGCCTTAATCTGTGCTTTTGCCTCATCCGTTGCAGCTGCTTTGTATTCATCCGAGGCTTCTGCCGCCGTATCCGCTGCTATCCTAGCTGCGGTAATGGCATCCGATGCAGGGGAAGTCGGTTGGACATAAGCAGCATTGTTACCTAAGTATACCGAATTGCCCAATGTTGCCGTCACATTGTTACCAAGGATCTGGGTGTTGGAGAAATCAACGGTCGTATCCGTGTTGGCATCTACTTTGTTGTTATAACCAAGAATGGTCACATTCTCAATATTGTTGGTCCTGCCGTCATCATCGCTCTTACCTTGCACATTGTTGCCGGAGCCTACAATAGCAATCTGCGACAGGGTGTTGGGGTGACCGGCAGAGATATTGGAACCGCCATAAATCTTGTTGTTGGTACCCTGTACGGTGATGTCCTGCATCACATTGTATTTATTCTGCTGGTTCAAGTCATTGGTGTTGCCGGTCATATAGATGCCGGTCAAGGCATTCGTCGTATCCTGATCGGATACGGATGTGATGGTATTCTGGTAGCCGGAAATGCCACTCTGGGTAACAGCTCCCCATTTACCGCTGACTGCATTGCTGCTGCCCAGGCCATATACATTGTTTCCGGTGATCGAGTTCCCCTGACCAATGGCCGTGGAATCTGTGCTGTAGGCCTTGCTGCCCTTACCGATAGCTACTGCATCGTTGCCGGAAGCCAAAGTTTCTGCACCAATGGCAGTGCCGTAATCGTATTTCACTGTGGCATCATACCCCAAAGCCACGCTCTGGTTGCCGGCTGTGGTGGCAAGGTTGCCGATGGCGACAGAGCGCGCACCCGTCTTGCCCGAGTCTGTGTCCGTCGTATAGGCCTGTGCACGGGTACCGATAGCCACCGAGTTGTCGGCCTGAGCAGTTGTTGATGTACCGAGAGCGATACTGTTCTCCCCTTCGGCAGATGTATTGTGTGTTGTCGTCGTTCCAGCAGCATCCTTCGTCGGGTTCGGTGCCGTGCCGATGGCAATGCTGCGCAGTCCCGTAGCATAGACGTTATTGCCCACTGCCAAGCTCTTCACATTTGTCGCGTTGGCATTCGGGCCGATGGCCATGGCATCCGCCTTATTGGAAGTAGCTCCTGTATTGTCTTTATTGGCACTCAGGTTATCGCTGGATTCGCTGATGGAGAAATAGTGTGTCTTCGATGCATCAATCGTCGTATTCAGATCCGTGAACTTCCGTTCAAAATAGTCTTTGGTCAGTCCGACTTTCGTATCCGTCGCCTGTAAGAGTTCATTCAGGGAATTCAACTGACCGACTGTAGCTGCATCTGAAGCAAACACGCCATCGGCCACATTGGAAATGCGTCGTGTCAGGGTGCTGGTGCCGACTGAAATATAATGAGAATCGGAAGCCAGGGGTTTATAGGTAAAAGCCGATTTCAGCTCGGTGAGGGTCGTGGTGGTAGCTCCGGTAGAATCCGTGGAAGTTGTCGATTGATAGACATAGCCATCCTGTACAGTTCCCAGAGAAGAAACAGCGGGAGCCAGAGAACCGTTGCCAATGGCCACATTCCCATCGGCAGCACTGGCATTGTGCCCCAGAGCCATGCTTTCTGCATCACTCGCCTTGGCCGAGTACCCAAGGGCCAGGGAATTGGTGCCGCTGGCTTTTGCCTTGTCGCCGATGGCTACAGCATAGTTGGACGCATTCGCTTCATTGCCAAGTGCCGTAGAATACATGATATCAGCCGAATTTTCCTGAAAGTTGGCCTTGTAGCCAATGGATACGTTGTAACCATTCTGGGATTTATTGTCACTTGCATAGTTGATGCCGTAGCCAGCCTGACTGCCGATAGCGACGTTAAAGCTGCTCTTGACATTACTGCCTGCACTCTCGCCGATGGCCACATTCTGGATGCCTGACACATAGTTGCCGGCACTGGTGCCGATGGCAATGAGAGACCCTGCATTCTGGGTTTCCCCTTTTCCTTCTCTAGTGCCGACACCGGCCTTGAATCCCAGAGCAATAGACCTATCCGCATTGGCGGTGGCTCCGTTACCGATGGCTACTGCATTGTAGTTGTTGGCTGTAGCAGACTGGCCAATGGCGGTGGAGTTGCCCGATGCAGTGGAGCTTAATCCAATGGCATTGCCGCCCTCTGACGTTGTCGTAGCTTCCTTGCCGATGACTACAGAATTCGCACCAATCGCACTGGCGTTCTGACCGATGGCAATGGTATCGGCCGAAATCGTTTTGGCACTAGTGCCCACAGCGATAGAATCGGCAGCACCACTGCCCACAGTAGCTTCCTTGCCCAGTGCCATGGCATCGTTGGAAGAAGCTCCTACAGCAGCTCTGCTTCCAATGGCCAGGGCATCGGTGCTCTGGGACACGAACGCCCCCTTGCCGATGGCAGTGGAGGCATCGGACGCAGTGGTCTTAGCCCCTGTACCCACCGCGATATCATCGGATTTGACCACGGCCTGATAACTTCCATCGCTGTCATTTTCTACCGTGGCTCCCTTGCCCAGGGCAATGGAGGTACTGCCCCCTTCCACTTTGGCACCACTGCCGATGGCCGTACTGCCACTGACAGCCTTGATCGAACCGGAAGCATTGAGGACCTCGGAACCATAGCCAAGAGCTACGGATTGATCACCGTTCGCTTTGGCGCTGTCGCCGATGGCCGTGCTGCTGGTGCCGCCGGTGACGGTCGTGGCCGACGTCATCGTATCGGTCGTCTTTTCGCCGGCCTGAGCACTTGGGCCGATGGCGACGGAGTTAGTGCCGTTGGCAGCCGCATCAGGGGCGTACTTTGTCGTAGTATCGGTTGTTGTTACTGTCGGATTGACCTTGAAATACTTATTCAGCTTCGAGGTGTAACTCGTCGTTGTATTATCAGGATCGAGGCCAATGGCATCAATAACGTTCTTGATCTGCGTGTCCAAAGTGGACAGATTCGTTGATACGGAATCTGCCCGCTTGATATAATTGCCATCTTGAGCTAACGTACCAACTTTACTGTTTAGATACTCATAAACCGTCTTGCCTGTCACAAGATTGTCGCTGTCTGCTGCAATGGTACCATCTTTCTTGACGGTAACGGTATACGTTTTGGCACCATTCACATCATCGCTAGGCGTTACAGTCACCTGATCATTATCGCCGACAACGCTCAACAGACTCTTGATGACTGTCTTGCCGTCGGTAGAGATGTTGCTCAGATTCTTGAGGCCGCTGATATCCGTCGTGTTCGTATTGACCTGGCGATCCAGTGCGGTCAGGTTTTCGGCTGTCGTCTTTTCCACTTTGACATATGTGCCATTTGCACTTGGGCGCACTTCTCTATGGACAGTGTCGCCTGTTACCAGGCCTGTATTACCGCTGATGACGGTGCCGTCTGTCTTGACCGTGATGGTAAAGGTCTTCGTTTTATTTGTATCATCTGTAGAGCTGGAGACCTTGACATTATCGCTGTTCTGGATAGCAATAAGGGCCTGGATGGCCTGTTTGCCTGCATCCGTCAGGTTGTCCATGCTGGTATTAGCTTTCGCATCCAATTCTGTCTTGTCGGCTTTTGCTGCTAAATCCGTTTTGTCGGCTTTTGCATCCAGAGCCGTCGTATCGGCTTTTTGGGCAATCGCGTCAGCATTTTGTTTGACTTGAGTGTCCAGAGCTGTCAGATTTTCTGCTGTCGTTTTGTCCGACTTTACATATGTAGTATTCGTACTCTCAGTCGGCTGGACTTCCGTATAGACCGCCCCGCTGGAGACGGCATTGGCATCATCTTTTGTAACCGCTGTGCTGACCGTCGAATCGGCTGCCCAGCCGACTGTCAGGCTGGTGCCCATGGCGAACAGGGCGATGAGGATGGCGGTGGTTAGTCGCTCGTGCTGGTGCTGGGCGGTGAGGCTCTTTGTCTTGCCGCGGCTGTGGACTATCTCGGAGACGACTTGGTAGAGATTTCTTGCGCGATTGTAGATGACTTTATAAACTCTGTTCATATTGACCATCCTTTGCCATTGGATTTTGCTCTGGCAGGAATTGCCCTGTGCGGACTGAGTGGAAGATGCAGGGCTTTCATATTCACATCACAACTTTCTCGGTGCTGTAAGATTTGCTGCATCTTTCTGCCATGATGCCTATATACTGTAATTAAGCTCTATTATAACACAAATTGTTCTCTTGTAAATAATCCCCCTTCACAAAATTCGCAAAATTAGAATCAAAACAGGAAGGTTTCACATAAAAAAACATCCGCCCATGCAAGATCTTTGCAAAGTGGGCGGATGTCTTGTCCGTGTGTCAGGCTGTGCGGCGGGCGAAGCGGTAGCCGATGCCGCGGACGGTCTCGATGGCGTCGCTGACGGCGGGGGCGCCTTTGAGCTTGGCGCGCAGGTGGCGGATGTGGACGTCGACGGTGCGGGTGTCGCCGTAGTACTCGTAGCCCCAGATGCGCTCGAGCAGTTCGTCGCGCGTAAAGGCGCGGCCGGGATTCGTCACGAGCAGCTTCAGGAGCTCGTATTCCTTCGGGGTCAGGGCGATGGGCTCGTCGTGGAGCCATGCCTGATAGGAGGAAAAATCGAGGCGCAGGCCGCCGATCTTCAGCGTCTCCTCCCTCCCCTTCTCGCTCTGGCTGTCCTTGGCGGAGCGGCGCAGCACGGCCTTGACGCGCGCGAGCAGCTCGCGCATGGAGAAGGGCTTGACGACGTAGTCGTCGGCGCCGAGCTCGAGGCCGAGCACGCGGTCGATCTCCTCGGCCTTGGCCGTCAGCATGATGATGGGGATGCCACTCGTCTGCGGGTCGGCCTTGAGCCGGCGGCAGACTTCGAGGCCATCGACTTCGGGCAGCATGATGTCGAGCAGCACGAGGTCCATACCCGCGGCCTTGGCGAGGGCTTCGCGGCCGTCGGCGGCTGTCTCGACGCTGTAGCCATTCTTCTTGAGGTTGAAGGTCAAGAGTTCGCGTATGGAGGCTTCATCGTCTACAACGAGGATCTGCATGGTATCATCCTTCCTGTTTCTTTCTGGTTCTCTCTTTGTCAATTGGGTAGTCGGGTCTTTTCTTTGTTGTGCCTGTCAAAAAAGCGGCAGTCTCCCCGCTTCGGGGATGCTGCCGCATCTGCTCAGTAGAAATGCTCGGTCAGGTCGATGAGGTTGTCGCGGACCTGGCGCAGGAAGTCCCAGCGGTTGACGTTCTCCGCGCCGACGGAGAAGCAGACGCCGTCCTTCGTCCAGTAGGCGACGAAGGCGGACTCGCTGACTTCGGCCAGCTGGACCTCGGTGTTCCCGATGGTCATGGCCTGCCAGTCGGCGCCGTATACGCCGCTCAGGGTCTCGGCCGTCATCTCGGACGGGTCAGCCACGGCCGTGCGCACGGTGAACTGGGCGCGCTTCTCGGGCGCACCGTAACGCGAGGCATAGCGGAGGTCTGCGACCGTGCCGCCGATGAGGAAGCGCTGCTGCAGCTCGAGGCCGGAGCTCAGCGGGAAGTAGAGCGGATGGACGCCGAGCGCCTCGGTCAGCTCACCGTAGCTTGCGGCGGGGACCATCGGGTTGGGCATGCCGACGGCTGACTGCGCGGCCGCACTGTCGTCTGTGGCCTGCACCGGCGTGGCGGCCATCTGCGCGGCTTCGCTCGCGGCATCGGCAAAGCTCGTGGCGGGAGCGAGGAAAATGGCACCGGCAGCAGCCAGGGCCATGAGGTTATGATGAAGATGCATCGAAATTCCTCCAGAATCAAAGTATTCATGAGTCGTACTATCAAGAAATGAGGGTCAAACGCCCCCATTTCATTATAGTACAGATGGCAGGCGTAGTACAAGTCCCCTGCTCAGTTCTCTGCACCATCCTGCGGCGTGCTCTCATATTCCTCGAGTTCCTGGTCGGCAGCGGCCTTGACTCCAGGCCAGACGCTGTTGACGTAGGCGCCCATCAGGGCCTTGCCATTGGCATCGGGGTGAAGGCCGTCGAGGGCGTACTGGGTCGGCAGCAGGCCGTCCTGGGTCGGGATGGCGGCCGCCATGTCGATGTAGACGTGCGTGCGGATGTAGGCGTTGACCGCGTCGAAGCGCTCCTGCCAGTCGTCGGCCGTCGGCTCCGCAAAGACGTGGTCGATGTTTTCGGGATTGATGGCCGGCAGCGTCACGAGGATCGGGCAGATGCCGTTTTCCAGGCAGCGCTGGCGCATGGCCTCGAGATCGGCGATGACCGCATCCGTGTCCTCCCCTGCCCGCAGGCTGTTGCTGCCCGTCATGATAATGAGGTAGCGCGGATGGAACGGCAGGACATCGCGGTCAAAGCGCTCCGCGGTCATGCCGCTCGTGTCACCGCTCTGCGAGAGGTTGATGGCGGGGAAGTCAAGGTAGTGGAGCCAGCTGAACGAGAAGACGGCCGGGCTGTAGGAGAAGTGGCCGCCGCCGTGGCTGATGCTGTCGCCGAGCACGGCGACCTGCCAGTCGTCGGCAGGATCTGTGCGGAAGGAGCGCACGCGCGACCACTGCCCCATGGGATTGCCCTCGCCGTCAAACGAGCGCACGCGCCAGTAAAAGGGCGCGGACCCGTAATGGGCCTGCGGGTCGTAGATCTCGGCCATATCGCTCGTGAGCGTCTCAATCGGCACGGCATCGGGGTCGTCCTCGGGATTCACCGCGTAGATGGCGACTTCGTAGCTTGCGGCCGTGGTCTGGCCGATCCAGGTGTAGACGGGGTAAAGAAGCGTCTCCCCTCGCCTGCCGCCATACTCTGCCGTCAGCACGGGCGCATCCATCGGCGGCAGGTCCGGCGAGGTGTAGAGCACGGCAAGGTCGCTGTACGGCGTGTAGGGCGTGCCGTTGAAGTCGAGGGCGCGCACGCGCCAGTAGATGGGCTCGGTCCTAGAGCCAAGCTGGTCTGCCGCAAATTCGCGCAGGGGCGCGTTGTAGGCGTTCTGGTAGATGCTGCGCGTGCGGAAGACGGATTCATCGGAGTTCTTGGCGGGCGACAGATGCTCGGGTTTCTTGGTAAAGAATTCGATCTCGTACATGACGGCCTCGTCGTCCGTGTCCCAGGTCAGTATCGGCGAATACGAGAGCGGCGTCTCGGGCGTCGTCATACTGAGGCCCGCGGGCGGCGGCGTCAGGAGATGCGAGGACGCCTCATGGCGCGGCGTCAAGAGGAGCGCCGTGAGCACGATGACAAGGCATGCGAAGCCGAGGATGGTCGCGAAGAGATGGCGGCGTCTATGGTGATGGAGATTCTTCATGAGAGCTCCCCCCCTTTCTTGTGGTACCTGTTGCATCACAGATTGCATTATAGCATAGAATTGTCCTATAATAGAAGAAAATTTACGGTATACATGAATGTACATCAGGATGAGGATGAAGTATGCGAGCAAAGAAGAATTTCCTGCTGGTCAAGAATCAGCGCATCGAGCAAAACGAGCGCCTCTCGGAGAAGGCGAAGGCGCGCCTCGGGAAGTCGAAGGCGGACAATACGCTCAAGGCGTACTGTGCGGATTGGAGTGACTTCTCGGACTGGTGCCGCTATCACGGCGAGCGCGATCTGCCGGCGCGGCCGGAGACAATCGTCAACTACCTCAACGACCTCGCGGACGATGCAAAGGCGAACACGGTGGCGCGGCGCGTGACGGCGATCTCGGAGAACCACATGGCGGCAGGTTACACGGGCAAGAACAATCCGGCAAAGGACGCGCTCGTGCGGACGGCGATGGAGGCGATCCGGCGCGAGAAGGGCACGTTCCAGCAGGGCAAGGCGCCAATCCTGATGGAGACGCTCTATGTGCTGGCGGACTGCTTTGGCGACGACATTGTCTCGCTGCGCGACAGGGCGCTGATTTTTCTCGGCTTTGCGGGGGCGTTCCGCCGCTCGGAGCTCGTGGCGATACAGGTGGAGCATCTGACGTTCACGACGCAGGGGCTCGTGATCCTCGTGCCGCAGTCGAAGAGCGACCAGCTCGGGCGCGGAACGGAGATTGCGGTGCCGTATGCGCCCGACCCGGAGGTCTGCGCCGTGCGGGCAGTGCGGGCCTGGCTGCAGGCGGCGGACATCCACACGGGTCCCCTCTTCCGGCCGTTCACGCGCAGCCATACGCTCAGGGACTCGCAGCTGACGGACAAGTCGGTGGCACTGATCGTGAAGAAGTACGCAGCGCTTGCGGGGTTCAACCCGGCGAGCTTTGCGGGGCACAGCCTGCGCCGGGGATTTGCGACGAGTGCGGCGCAGCATGACGTCGATGCGCTGACGATCATGCGGCAGACGCGGCATCATTCGGAGAAGATGGTGCACCGGTATATTGAGCAGGGCAATATCTTCAAGGAGAACCCGCTCAACAAGATGTACAAGAAGTAAGGTTCAGCAAAGTCAGCAAAGGGCGAGGGCATGCATTCCGGCTTCGTCGCTTCGTTGAATGAGCCCCATGCTGCAGATGACGCATCTAGATATTGCGCCGCCTGACGCGGCGTTCTGACATCGCTGTTCCTAGGTATGACAGCTTGGGGCTCAGCCTGCGGCGGTCACTTCGCTCCTGCAGGCGGAATGCATGCCCTCGCCCCGAAGCGGATGTCTGCGGACTGAGCTTCTGCGTGGCGCGGCCGATTGCTTCGCTCCGGCCTTAGGTTTTGGGATTGTTGCTTGTACAAAAAAGGCTTCCCCTCTCATTTGAGATGGGAAGCCTTTTTATTGCGCGCTTAGAGCACGGCTTTGTGGCTGAGGTTGATGCGACCTTTGTCATCGATCTCGACGACTTTGACCTGGAGCTGGTCGCCGACCTGGACGACGTCTTCGACTTTCTCGACGCGGTGGTTGGCGAGCTGGGAGATGTGGCAAAGGCCTTCTTTGCCTGGCAGGACTTCGACGAAGGCGCCGAATTTCATCAGGCGGGTGACGCGGCCGGTGTAGACTTCTCCGACTTCGACTTCGCGGACGATGTCTTCGATCATCTTCTTGGCTTTCTTCATGCCCTCGGCATCGCTGGAGGTGATGAAGATGTTGCCGTCTTCGTGGATGTCGATGTCGACGCCGGTCTCGTCGATGATCTTCTTGACGACTTTGCCGCCGGTGCCGATGACGTCGCGGATCTTGTCGACCTTGATCTTGATCGTCTCGACGCGCGGTGCGTACGGGGAAAGCTCGGCGGCCGGCTTGTCGATGCACTCGAGCATCTTGCCGAGGATGAAGGCGCGGCCGCGCTTAGCCTGCTGGAGGGCGGCCGACAGGATCTCGCGGGAGAGGCCGTCGACTTTGATGTCCATCTGGATGGCGGTGATGCCTTCCGTCGTACCGGCCACCTTGAAGTCCATGTCGCCGAGGGCGTCTTCCATGCCCTGGATATCGGTCAGGATCGTGTACTTATCCCCTTCTTTGACGAGGCCCATGGCGACACCGGAGACGGGGCGCTTGATGGGCACGCCGGCGTTCATCAGCGAGAGCGTGCTGCCGCAGACGGAGCCCATGGAGCTCGAGCCGTTGGACTCGAGGACCTCGGAGACGAGGCGGATGGTGTACGGGAACTCCTCGATGGAGGGGATGACGGGCACGAGGGCGCGCTCGGCAAGGGCACCGTGGCCAATCTCGCGGCGGCCAGGGCTGCGCATCGGGCGGGCTTCGCCGACGCTGTAGCCCGGGAAGTTGTAGTGATGGATGTAGTGCTTCGTCGTCTCAGGTCCGAGACCGTCGATGATCTGCTCGTCGCCGAGAGAGCCGAGCGTCGTGACCGTGAGGATCTGGGTCTGGCCACGCGTGAAGAGGCCGGAGCCATGCGTGCGCGGCAGCAGTCCGACTTCGCACGAGACGGGGCGCACTTCTTCGACTTCGCGGCCGTCCGGGCGGATCTTCTCGTGGGTGATCATGTGGCGCACGACGGACTTCTCGAGGTCGTGGATGGCGATGGCGATCTCTTTATCCATCTCCGGGTAGAGCTCGAGGAAGTGCTCCATCGTGTCGGTCGTGACCTCGGCGATGTGGGCGTCGCGGTCGAGCTTGTCCGGGTTGCGGACAGCGGCGTCGAGGCGGTCCTTCGCGTAGTCGCGGATGGCCTCCTCCATCTCGTGCGGGACGAGGAAGAGCTTCGGCTCGCTCTTCTCTTTGCCGCAGTCGGCCTGGATGCCCTGCTGGAATTCGACGAGGCGCTTGATCTCCTCATGGCCGAACAGGATGGCGTCGAGGATGACGTCCTCCGGCAGCTCGTTGGCGCCGGCCTCGACCATCATGACGGCGTCGTGGGAGCCGGCGACGGTGAGGTTCAGCGTCGATACCTTGCGCTGCTCTTCCGTCGGGTTGATGACGAATTCATCGTTGACGCGGCCGACGCGCACGCCCGCAATCGGTCCCATGAACGGGATGTCGGAGACAGTCAGGGCGCACGATGCGCCGATCATGGCGGCGAGTTCCGGTGCGTTGTCCTGCTCGACGGAGAGGACAGTCGCGACAATCTGGACGTCGTTGCGGAAGCCCTTCGGGAACAGCGGGCGGATCGGGCGGTCGATCAGGCGCGCGCAGAGGATGGCATCGCTCGACGGGCGGCCCTCACGCTTGATGAAGCCCCCCGGGATCTTGCCTGCTGCATACATCTTCTCTTCGTAGTCGACCGTCAGCGGGAAGAAGTCCACGCCTTCGCGCGGCTCAGCCGATGCCGTGGCCGTGACGAGCACGACGGTGTCGCCGTAGCGCACGAGCACGGCGCCGTTGGCCTGCTTCGCGAGCTGTCCGTTCTCGATGACGAGCGGGCGGCCTGCGAGTTCCATCTCAAAGCGATTCATAAAAACCTCCTTGTATCTCTACTTCATTCGTATCTCTTGTTCTATGTTTATTTTTCCAGAAAAAAAAGCGGGATTGCTCCCGCTTTCCGCTTCAGGATCGCTCGCCAGCAATCAGCGCTCAACCGTGGAACGCAGACCAAGCTTTGCGATAATCGAACGATAACGCTCAATATCCGTCTTGTAGAGGTAGCTGAGCAGACGACGGCGATGGCCGACCATCTTCAGCAGACCGCGACGGGAATGATGATCCTTCTTGTGCTGCTTGAGGTGCTCCGTCAGATAGTCGATACGTGCGGAGAGGACAGCGATCTGTACTTCCGGCGAACCCGTATCACCCTCGTGAACGGCATACTTCTGCATGATTTCCTGTTTTGCTTCCTGAGTCAGCATGTTGATAATTCCTCCTGTATCATGTAACAATCTCCATCAGCCAAGAATACGTCGGAGTTCTTCGCAATCTGGGCTGAGGTCTGCCATTTGGCACTTTCAATAGTATATCACAGCCGTCAAGCGCTTGTAAAGCAATGACGCCAGATTTCTTTGGCCCGCTCGCGGTCCCTGTGCATCTGCGCGACAAGGGTCGCGACTGAATCGAACTTCTCTTCATCGCGTATCTTCTGCAGGAAGCGGACTTCGAGCAGCTTGTCGTAGATGTCCTTGGAAAAGTCCTGGATGTTGACCTCGATGCGGCGGTTGCAGCCCACGAACGTCGGGTTGTTGCCGATGTTGACGAGCGCGGCGTAGTCGTGGCCGCCGTAGTGGGCCGTCGCGGCGTAGACGCCGTTCGGCAGCATGACCTGGGCGTCGGGGATGGCGAGGTTGGCCGTCGGGAAGCCCAGCGTGCGGCCGCGCTTGTCGCCGTGGATGACGCGGTCGAGCACAGTGAAGGGCCGACCGAGGCACTCCTCTGCCGCCGCGAGGTCACCGCCCGCAATCAGGCCGCGGATGCGCGTGCTGCTGACGGGGCGGCCGCCGAGCTGGACGGCCGGGCAAATCTCGGCGCGGAAGCCGTAGTCGCCCGCCACGCGCTGCAGCATGCGGTGCGTGCCCTTGCCGCGACTGCCGAAGGTGTAATTCGGCCCCGTCACGAGGACGTGCGGCGCAAAGGAGTCGCGCAGGAGCGCGAGAAAGTCCTCCGGCGTGCGGCGCGCGAGGTCCTTCGTGAACGGGATGGCCATGAGGATGTCGACGCCGAGTTCCTCGATGAGCTGGCGGCGCAGTGCATTGTTGCTGATCTGCGGCGGCACGGCCTGCGGCGCGAGGACGGCGAGCGGATGGTTGCTGAAGGTGAAGACCATGCTCTCGCCGCCAATCTCATGCGCGAGGTCGACCGCGCGCTTTATGATGCTGCGGTGGCCGCGGTGGACGCCGTCAAACATGCCGAGCGCGATGACGAGGCGCGGGTGGTCCTGTCGCAGCGTGGTGAGTCTGGAATAGAATTGCATCGCGTTCTCCTCTCTCATGGTTTTGCCGCCAGCTCGCGGTGGATGACCTTGGCCGGGATGACCTCCTGGCTCGCCCGGTCGTAGCGGCCGATGCCGAGGAAGCGCCCCCCGCAGTAGACGCGCAGCGTGTCGGTCTCCGGCACGCGCTGCCGCTCGCCCGTGCCGAGGCCGTTGCAGAAGGCCTTCTCGCGGCGCGGGTCGAGATCGTAGCGCTCGAGGTGACTCAAAAAGTGCGCGGGCTCCAGGACGGCGCCCTCCCCCGCCCCGGCGAGCTCTTCGAGCGTCAGCGCATCAGCGAGCACAAAGTCGCCAACGCGGCTGCGCACGAGGAAGCTCATCGTCGCCGGCAGGCCGAGCGCCGCCCCGATGTCGAGGCAGAGGCTCCTGATATAGGTGCCCTTCGAGCACTGGACATCGAGGAGCACCTTGTGCGCCTCCGGCTGATAGGCGACGAGGTCAAGCGAATGGATCGTGACCTCGCGCGAGGGGACCTCGACCGCCTTGCCCTCGCGCAGGAGGTCGCAGGCGCGCTTGCCGCCGATCTTGATGGCGGAGTGTGCCGGGGGCGTCTGGCGGATGCGGCCCGTGAAGCCTGAGAGAACATGCTCGATGGCTTCCTGCGAGGGCATCATGAAGTCCGTGACCTCCTCCGTGATTTTCCCCGTATCGTCGCCACTGTCCGTCGCAAAGCCGAAGGTCAGCTCTGCGCGGTACGTCTTATCAGCGAGCTCAAGGTATTCGATGAGCCGGGCGGCCTGCCCTACCGCAACCGGCAGGACGCCCGCCGCGGCGGGGTCGAGCGTGCCGGCATGGCCGACGCGCTTCATGCGGAGCACCTTGCGCACGGCGCCGATGACGTCGTGCGAGGACATGCCGGGCGGCTTGAGGATATTGAGGAATCCGTCCATCATTTCGCCCCCTGGCAGTGGTAAGCGCGGATGGCCTGCGAGATGGCCTCGCAGATCGTGCGCTTGGCTTCCTCAAAGCTCATCAGGAGCGTGCAGCCGGCCGCGCGCGTGTGGCCGCCGCCGCCGAACTGCACGGCAATGGCGCTGACGTCGAGCCCCTTGGAGCGCATGCTGACGCGGCAGATGCCCTCCTCCTTCGTCTTGAGCACGACGGCGATGTCGACGCCTTCAATGACGCGAATCATGCCGATGAAGGACTCCGTCGACTTCATGCGCGCCGTCGTCTCCGCATCGAGGAAGATGCCGGCCGCATGGCCGTCGGCAAAGAGCTCGGCGCGCTCGATGGCCTCGCCGATGTCGCGGACAGTCTGGTATGGCTTCTGCTCGAGTGCCTCTGAGATGACGTTCGGCTCGACGCCGTGGTCTAAGAGCTCCGCCGCCGCGCGCATCGTGTGCGATGTCGTGTTCGAGAAACGGAAGAAGCCCGAGTCCGTCGCGAGGCCCGTGTAGATGCACATGGCCATCGCCTTGTCGAGGTGGACGGGGAGCTCGTGCATGAGGTCGTAGATGATCTCCGCCGTCGCCGCGCGCGTCGGCGCGATGTAACTGTATTCTGCCGAGCCGTCGTTCGTCTGATGATGATCGATATTGAGGAGGTGCTCCGCATGGACTGCCTTGAGCACATCGCCCGTGCGGTCCGTGGCCGTGTCGAGCACGACGAGGAGGTCGGCCTCTACGGGTCTCTCCACCTCCGGCCTGCCAATAATATCATATCCCGGCAGCACCGAAAAGATGGCCGGGATATCATCATCGAGCAGAACGAGAGCTTCCTTGCCGAGCGAGCGCAGGATGTGCATGAGGCCGAGCGAGGACCCGATGGCGTCGCCGTCGGGGTTCTGGTGGGCCGTGATGACAATCCGCTGAGCGCTGGCCAGGATGGCTGCTGTTTCACTCAATGTCACTATCATGTCAATGTTCTTCTTTCTTGTCGTCTTCGATCTCTGTCGACTCTGTCGAATCGTTCTTCGCCTTGTCCTCGGCCTCGATCTTCAGCAGCAGCTCTTGGATGTGCGCGCTGTAGTCGAGGGACTTGTCCACGACGAAGGAAAGCTCAGGCGTGAAGCGCAGGCGGATACGCTTGCCGATCTCGCGGCGGATGAAGCCGAGCGAACTCTGCAGTCCTGCCCAGCAGTCCTTGACCTGCTGTTCACTGCCCATGAGGCTCACGTAGACCTTGGCCTCGCGCAGATCGCCCGTACACTCGACGGACGTGACCGTCACGAAACCGATGCGCGGGTCCTTAAGCTCACGCAGGATGATCTTTGAGATCTCCTGCTGCATGAGCTCCTGGACCTTCTCTACCCGGAGCTGGCTCATGGCATTCCCTCCTTTATGTCTAGTATGTCTATGTCTGTTGCGTATGTTGATTGTTGGTCGTTATCGCTTGTCGCGCCTCGCGATGTGCTTCGTGAAGCTCAGTCCTTCTCGGCGTCTTTTGCCTTGGCGGCAGCAGCCTTGGCCTGCTCTTCGCGCTTCTTGGCAGCAGCCTTGTTGGCATCGGCGATCGTCGTCGCGATCTCTTCCATCGTGTAGGCCTCGATGATGTCGCCTTCCTTGAAGTCGCGGAAGTCGACAATGGAGATGCCGCACTCGTAGCCTGCGTTGACTTCCTTGACCTCATCCTTGAAGCGGCGCAGCGAGTCGATCTCGCCAGCGAAGATCTCGATGTTGTCGCGGATGATGCGGATCTTGGAGTTGTTGCAGATCTTGCCTTCGAGCACGTAGGAACCGGCGACGAGCGCCTTCGAGAACTTCATGACCTGGCGGATCTCGACGCGACCCTGGACGACTTCCTTGTACTTCGGCTTGAGCATGCCGCTCATCGCATCCTTGACGTCGTTGATGGCGTCGTAGATGACGCGGTACGTGCGGATGTCGATATTCTCCGTGTCGGCGAGCTTGCGCGCGTTGGCGTCCGGGCGGACGTTGAAGGCGATAATCAGCGCGTTCGAAGCCGATGCCAGCATGACATCCGACTCGTTGACGGCACCGACGCCCGAATGGACGATGGAGACGCGGACCTCATCGTTCTTGTTGAGCTTGAGGAGAGAGCTCGAGAGCGCCTCGACAGAACCCTGTACATCGGCCTTGATGACGATGTTGAGGTCCTTGATGTCGCCTTCCTGGATCTGGTGGAAGAGGTCGTCGAGCGAGACTTTCTTGCTCTTGATGAGGTTGTTGCGCTGGCGCTCGATGCGGGCCTCGGCAATGGAGCGGGCCTGCTTCTCCTCGAGCACGGCGAGGATATCGCCGGCTTCCGGCACATCGTTGAGGCCGAGGATCTCGACTGGTACGGACGGGCCGGCCTTCTTGACGTTCTCGCCGCGGTCGTTGACCATGGCGCGGACCTTGCCGTACGTCGTGCCGCAGACGACAGAGTCGCCGATGCGCAGCGTGCCGTTCTGGACGAGGACGGTTGCAACAGGGCCGCGGCCCTTGTCGAGCTTGGCCTCGACGATGACGCCGCGCGCATCGCGGTTCGGGTTGGCCTTGAGCTCCTTGACCTCTGCGACGAGCAGGACCATCTCCAGGAGGTCATCGATGCCGATCTGCTTCTTGGCCGAGACAGGGACCATGATCGTGTCTCCGCCGTATTCCTCCGGCACGAGGCCCTGCTCCATGAGCTCCTGCTTGACGCGGTCCGGATTGGCACCCGGCTTATCGATCTTGTTGATGGCGACGATGATCGGCACGCCTGCCGATTTCGCGTGGTGGATGGCCTCGATCGTCTGCGGCATGACGCCGTCGTCAGCAGCGACGACGAGGATGGCGATATCCGTGATCTGGGCGCCGCGCGCACGCATGGCCGTGAAGGCCTCATGGCCCGGCGTGTCGAGGAAGACGATCTTCTTGCCCTTGCAGTTGACCTGGTAGGCACCGATGTGCTGCGTGATGCCGCCGGCCTCGTGCGTCTGGACATGCGTATTGCGGATGCAGTCGAGCAGCGACGTCTTGCCGTGGTCGACATGGCCCATGACCGTGACGACTGGCGGGCGGAGCTTCAGCGACTTCGGATCATCCTCGATTTCCGGGATCTCCGTCGGGTCTACCTCTGGCGGCAACTCTTCGCACGTCACGCCGAATTCGGAAGCCACGAGGGCGGCCGTATCAAAGTCGATTTCCTGGTTGATCGTCGCCATGACGCCCATCATGAAGAGCTTCTTGACGACTTCAGCGGCCGTGTAGCTCATCTTGGACGCGAGGTCCTTGACGGCGATCGTCTCCGGCAGCTTGATGTGCTTCGGATGCGCAATCTCGACCTTCGGCGCCTGCTGGCCGCCGCGCTTGTTGTTGCGGCCGCGGCGGTTATTGCGATCGTTGCGATTGCCGCCGAAGCGGTTCGTGCGGTCGTTCCTGCCGCCGCGCTCATTGCGGCTGCCGCCGTTGCGGCGGTCGTTGCGGTTGCCGCCGCGGTTATTGCTGCCGCCGCCATTGCCGTTGCGGTTGCCGCCGTTATTGCTATTGCCGCCATTCGTGTGGCTCGGGCGGTTGCTGCTCGACGCTGCCGCGCGGCTGTTGCCATGGCTGCCCGCGTTGCCGCTGTTGCTATTGTTGCGGCCGGCATCGCTGCGGCGGTCATGGCGGCTGTTATTGCCGTTATTGCCGCTGTTGCTATTACTGCCGCCGTGGTTCGGCTTGGCGGCCTGCGGCTTCTCGGCGCGCTTCTCCGCTGGCTGAGCGGCCGGCTTCTCCGCTGGCTTTGCGGCCGGTGCCTTTGCTTGCGGCTTGGCGCCCTTATTGTTCAGCGAATTCTTGATGGCCGTGCGCTCTTCTTCGCCGACGCTCGAGAAATTATTGGCAGCCTTGAACTTGTTGCGCTTGAGGATATCCAGAATGACTTTGCTATCCGTGTTGAACTCTTTGGCGAGCTCGTAAACTCTGTATTTGGACATTGATCCACCCCCGGTTATTATTTCATACTCATGGCTCCTTCATCAACTCGCGCAGCTTCTTCGCAAAGCCTTGGTCCGTCAAGGCTGCGACAGCGCGGTACTCCTTGCCGAGGCAGTGGCCGAGCGTCTCCCGGTCAAGCCCCTCAAGGCAGGGAACCTTGTATCGATCCGCTAGGATCGCGTAATCTTTCTTTGTTTCATCTGAGGCATCCGCGGCCACGAGGACGAGTACGGCCTCGCGGCTCTTGAGAGCCTGCTCCACAGCGAAGGCGCCGGATACGATGCGGCGCGCCCGCTGGGCCATGCTCAAAAGATTCGTGATGCGCTCTTCTCTGGTATGCGCCATGGCTCAGCCCTCAGCCTCATCCTCGAACAATTCGCGCTCGAGGAGATCGTAGATGGCCGCGTCAATCGGCGACTTGAAGGAACGCTCGAGGCCATGACTCTTCTTGGCCTTGTCGAAGCATTCGCGCTTGTGGCAGATGTAGGCGCCGCGCCCAGGCTTCTTGCCCGTGAAATCCACGGAGAATTCGCCCTCGGGGCTGCGCACGATCCGCACCATTTCCTTTTTGGGACGGCTTTCCTGGCAGCCCAGGCACATCCGCTGCGGTATCTTCTTGATCTTCATCATGCAATCATTCAACCTCAGCCGTGAAGGACTCGTCCCCCGTGACTTCGACCTCATTCATGTTGGCATCGAGCTCTTCGTCAGCAGCCTGCGACTCGCTCTTGATATCGATCTTCCAGCCCGTGAGCTTAGCGGCGAGGCGGGCGTTCTGCCCTTCCTTGCCGATCGCGAGCGAGAGCTGGTAGTCCGGCACGACGACGCGCGAGACTTTCTCCGTCTCATTGACAGCGACGGAGACGACCTTGGCCGGGCTCAGCGCATTGGCGATGAACTTGGCCGGATTCTCGCTCCACTTGACGATATCGATCTTCTCGCTGCCGAGCTCATCGACGATCGACTGGACGCGCAGGCCGCGGTGGCCGACGCAGGAGCCGACCGGATCGACGTTCTCGTCCTTCGAGTAGACGGCGATCTTCGAGCGGTTGCCCGGCTCGCGCGCGACCGACTTGATCTCGACGATGCCCTCCTGGATCTCCGGCACCTCGAGTTCGAAGAGGCGTTTGAGGAGGCCCGGATGCGTGCGCGAAACGACGATCTGCGGTCCCTTGTTCGTCTTCTTGACCTCGACGACGTATGCCTTGATGCGGTCGCCGTGCGCGTACGTCTCCGTCGGGATCTGTTCAGCCGGCGTCAGCACGGCTTCCGTCTTGCCGAGATCGATGTAGACGTTGTGGTTCTCGACGCGCTCGACGAGGCCCGTCAGGATGTCACCCTCGCGGCTCATGAACTCCTCGTAGATGATGCCGCGCTCTGCCTCGCGGATGCGCTGGACGACGACCTGCTTCGCCGTCTGAGCGGCGATGCGGCCGAAGTTCGCCGGCGTCACCTCGATCTCGATGACGTCGCCTACCTCGTAGTCCGGCTTGATCGTGCGGGCCTGAGCCAGCGAGATCTCCGTGATCTCGTCCTCCGGGTCCTCGACGACCGTCTTGATCGCGTAGACATGATAGTGACCCGTCTCTCTGGAAAGCGTGACGCGGACATTCTGCGCCGAGCCAAAGTTGCGCTTGTAAGCCGAGATCAGGGCAGCCTCGATGGCCTCGAAGAGGACCTCTTCATCGATGCCTTTCTCCTTGCCGAGCTCTTTGAGCGTCATCAGGAATTCCTGACCATTGTCCTTCGCTTTCGTCGTTTTTCTTGCCAAAATGATATCCTCCCAAATGAACGGGGGAATGCCCCCTTTTTTTGCTGTATCAGATGCTTGCGCCGTCAGAAGTCGATATGCAGGCGGACCTGTGCGATATCCGCCAGCGCAATCTTCGCCGCGCCGTCGAGCTCGATGGCATCGCCGTCAAAGCCCGTGAGCTCGCCCACGAGGAGCTTCTTGCCCTCGCGCGGCGCGTAGAGCGTCACGTCGACCTTCTTGCCCTGCTCGCGCGTGAAGTCGCGCGGCTTGCGCAGGACGCGGTCGATGCCCGGCGAGGACACCTCCAGAATGTACGAATCCGGCACGACATCGCCCCTGTCAAGCTCCGCTTCGAGCTTCTCGCTCAGGGCCTGACAATCCTCGATATCAATGCCGCCTTCCTTATCGATGTAGACGCGCAGATACCAATCGTGCTCCTTGACATACTCGACATCGACGAACTCAATGACGTCCTGGTCCTTCAAGAGCTCCTGCACGATTGCCTCCACGGCATCTTCAACCTGCTGCTTTGCCATACATCCACCTCCAGATTTCTGCTTGTGCTTCACGGTGACCCTGTCATCCGTGTCTTTCTCGCATAAGATTAAAGAGTGGGCTCGCACCCACTCTTCACTAAACAACCTTAAATTAACTATTTCATCTTAACACAAAAGACAAGGCTTGTAAATGGTATCTGAAAAAAAGTCACGGCATTGTTGTGCTCTGCTTCTTCCGATGCGTGCGACGCCAGATGAAATAGAGCACGGCGTTGAAGAAGATGATGGCTGTGCAGCAGATGCCGTACATGAAAGCGTAGCCGAACTGGGCGGCGACGAAGCTCAGGAGGACGGCGGCGAGGCCGACGCTGATGTCGAGCGACCAAAAGTAGGTGGCCGTCGCGACGCCGGCGCGCGCGGCGGGCGCACTCTCGACGGCGAGCGTCTGGAAGGCTGGCGAGAGCGCGCCGAAGCCGATGCCGAGAACGGCGGCCGAGACGAGCAGGCCCGCCGTCGTCCCAACCTGGCTGAAGAGCAGCATGCCGGCGGCGAAGCAGGCAAAACCCGGATAGACCGTCCAGTCGGGGCCCTTCTCGTCGAAGAGGCGGCCGATGACGGGGCGCGTCAGGATGATGACGAAGGCAAAGACGACGAAGAACAGGCTCGTCTCAGCCTGAAGACCGAGGCTCTTGGCGTAGAGCGGGATGAAGGTCAGGATGCCGCCGTAGGCGAAGAAGACCATGCCGCCTAGAAGTGCCGGCGCGAGCGAGCGCCGCTCGATGAAGTCCGAGAGATGGAAGCCCTTCTTCTGACGCCCGGCCGGGCGGACGACCTCATCGGGCAGCCGGCGCGCATTGGCCGCGAGGAAGGTCAGCGCCGCGAGCGCCGTCAAAAAGGCAAACAGCGCTATGCTGCCGAAATTGCCGATGAGCACGAGGCCGATGAGCGGGCCGACGACCATCGCGAGGTTCGTCGAGAGCGCGAAGTAGCCGATGCCCTCGCCCTTGCGCGAGGCCGGCAGCACGAGCGCAGCCATCGCCGCCGCAGCCGTCGTCGCGAGCGCGAAGATGCAGCCGTGCAGGAAGCGCAGCGCATAGATGGCCTGCTCGGAGTGCAGCCAGTTGAAGGCGAGCATGACGAGGAAGAACGCGATCGTTGCGGCGCGCATCAGGCGCTGCTTGTTGACAGCATCGATGATGCGCCCGGCCAGCGGGCGGCAGCTCACCGCACCGATCTGGAAGGCCGTCATCGCGAGGCCCGCCTCCATGTCGCCGCCGCCCAGGGTGTCCATGATGAATATCGGCAGCGAAGCCACCATGATGTACTGGGACATGAACAGGAAGAGGTTGCTTCCCCCCATCCCCAGGAATTCCGGCGTCCATAGCTTCTCTCTCTGCATGTGATCTTCCTTTCCAAACCATTCCACACCAATAACGGGCAGTCGTGCGCCGCACTCAGAGCCTTTCCTCGATCTTGCGCAGCATGCGGCGCAGGTCCTCCTGCTCCGCCTCGCTGAGCGCCCCGAGGAAATCGAAGTTCTTGTGCTCGTCGAGCTCGGTGAGCCGCGCGACGAGCGCTCTGCCCCGCTCCGTCGTCCGCAGCATCATGTGGCGCATGTCATCCGGATTGGGTGTGCGGTCGATGAATCCCTTGTCGTCGAGATGCGTGACGAGCGCCTTGACCGTGTTCTGGTTCTTCTCGATCTTCTCGGCGAGCGCCTTCTGGCATAACGGTTCATATTCTGCAATCGTCTTGAGCGCCACCCACTGCTCCACCGTGATGCCATACGCCTTGAACACCTCGTCGACCGCATAGTGAATCTTGCGCGCCACGCGGCTGATCATGTACCCGATCGTATTGTCCAAAATCATGCCATATCCTTCCTTTCTCGTTCTCTTACATTCCGCCTATTATAGTACGGCCTCGTACAATTGTCAAACAGAGCGCCCTCGCCCTGTCAAACCGATCGATTTTTGTATATAATAGAAGCAGACTGGAGGATGATACAATGGATATCTGCAAGACATACACGGCTGCCGCATCGCGTTACGAGGCGATGGCTTATCCGCACTGCGGCAGGAGCGGGCTGCGCCTGCCGCGCGTTGCGCTGGGACTCTGGCACAACTTTGGCGACACAGCAGACTACGCTACGATGAAGTCGCTCTGCTGCACGGCCTTCGACCACGGCATCACGTACTTTGACCTCGCCAACAACTACGGGCCGGCCTACGGCAGCGCTGAGCGCAATTTCGGCCGCCTCATGGATGACCTCTTCCGCCCCTACCGCGATGAACTCGTCATCGCGACGAAGGCCGGTTACGACATGTGGCCCGGCCCCTACGGCAACTGGGGCAGCCGCAAGTACCTGATCGCGAGCCTCGACCAGAGCCTCAGGCGCATGCACCTCGACTACGTCGATATCTTCTACCACCACCGCATGGATCCCGAGACGCCGCTCGAAGAGACGATGGGCGCACTCGCGCAGATCGTCAGGAGCGGCAAGGCGCTCTACGTCGGCCTCTCGAATTACGACGGCCCGACTCTCCTGCGCGCTGCGACCATCCTGCACGAGATGCACGTGCCGTTCATCGTCAACCAGAACCGCTACTCCATCTTCGACCGCACGATCGAGCAGAACGGCCTCAAGAACACGTCGGCCGATCTCGGCCTCGGCATCGTCGCCTTCAGCCCGCTCTGCCAGGGCCTCCTGACCGACCGCTACCTGAGCGGCATCCCCGAGGACAGCCGCATCCGCCGCGACGGCCGCTTCCTCAAGGAGAAGTCCCTGACGCCCGAGAAGCTGCAGGCCATCCGCGCGCTGAGCAAGCTCGCCGAAGAGCGCGGCCAGACGCTCGCCGAGATGGCCCTCGCCTGGGACCTCAAGGACGCGGATGTCATCACCGTCCTCATCGGCGCCTCCAAGCCCGAGCAGATCCTCGACAACATCAAGGCCATCGAAAACACCCACTTCACCGCTGAAGAGCGGCAGGAAATCGACGCCATCTCCCTGGCCCCCGGCGTCCAGGGACTCGTGCGCTGAGTCTTTCCCGCACACAAAAACCGCTTCGCAGCAAGATCGCTGCGAAGCGGTTTTTGTGTCAGTCCCAGACGATCTTCATCAGCTCGGGATAATGCTCCTCGAGTTCCTGCAGGAGAACGCGGAACATGGCGTAGACGAGGTCGCCGTCAATCTTCTCTTCGCCGCAGAGGATGCAGGTGTCGAGCACGACGTTCTCTTCGTCGTCAATATAGTACTTGCAGGTCTTGTACTTCTTGTTGTAGCGGTTGAGCGTCTCGAGCAGTTCCTCGCGGTTCTGGCTGCGCACGGCGCGCGGCACGACGAGGATGCGGATCATCGCGTAGATGCTCGTGTCGAGGATGACGACGAGCGGCAGCCGGTTGCCGCGGACCTCCGCAAACGACCGGAAGGCCACCGTCTCGTAGTTGTCATCGGGGATCTCCTCGATCGTGAAGGCCAGAGGACGCGTCTTCTCGACGTATGCTTTGAATTCTTCTGCTTTCTTGTTCATGATGCTCACCTTTCCTTATCTGTATCTTCATCTGTATCTTCTGGAATGATCTGACAGTCGGCCGGGAAGCCCGTTGAGCGTCCCGGCTTTCCTGTCATGACGTCATGCCTTTTCGCGTTCTGCTTCATCAACGTCCGTCACTCCTGGCTTTGCCTTGGATGCGCCGAGGTAGTCCGACGCATCGACGAGGCCGAAGCGGTCGTGGAGCGAGAGGGCCGGATGGTAGTACATGCGATAGAAATCGTAGCGGTCCTTGTCCTTCATCATGCGCATCCAGTCTGCCTCCGTGTAGCGCTCGCGGTTGACCTGGTAGTGGTCGGCGAGATCTAGGAGGTTGCCATTGCTGTGCTGCGCATTGACCTGGCCGTAGAAGCGCAGGAACATCCAGCGCTTCTCGTCCGGCTCACCATTGAGCCAGGACGAGAGTGCCTCTTTCGGGTCGTTGATGGCCGTGTCGTTCCAGTATGCGCTCGTCACGCCTTCCTCATAGACCGGCGCCGTGCCGAAGACATTTGTCGTCATGACGCCATTGCTGAACCGTGCCTTGTCGAGGACGTAGAGCTTGTCGAGCAGGAGCTGTCCCTTGCTGACCGAGACGTCGCCGTTCTCCAGCCAGAGGTGCTTGAAGCGGACGCCGCTGCCCTCGTTCGTGCGGATGTCGCCGATGTGGAGGTTCTTGATGGGCACATCGTCCGACGCACCTTTCGGCGTGATCGTCAGCAGCCCCTCGGCACCTTCGCGCTGCAGGATGTCGTCGATGCCGATGTCGGCACCGGCGATCGCGATCTCCTGCCCCGCCGTGATGTGCTTGACATTCATGACCTTGTCCGGGTTGCGGACAAACATGGCCACGAGGTCGCCGTCCATCGTGTCGAGGTAGAGGCTGCCGTTCTTGAGCTCGGTCGCCGCCTCTTTCTTGGCATAGAGGCCGTAGAGGTCGACATTGCCCGTTCCCTCATGGCGGATCGTGACATTGCCATTCGTCGCATTGACAAAGGCCCGGTCGCCATTTTCCTGGCGGTGGCTGTCCTTGATATCGCCCGTGCCCGTCGTGCGCAGCTCGACATTGCCGCGGACTGCGGTCAGGCGGATGTCCTCGGCCTTGCCCGCATCACGGCCGTCGAAGACCATGCTGCCGTCGTGCGTGTGCATCTTGATATCCCGATTTGCCGTGACGTCCCGGCGCAGCGTGATCGTGCCCGACTGAGCCGCATTCGCGATTGCATCGCGGCCGGCATTGACGAAGCCGTCAATCGTGATATCACCGTCATCTGTCGTCATCTGGATGTCATGTGCGGAATCGACAGAGCCCGTCACGCGGATGTTGCCCTTATCTTCAAGTTTCTGGCTGTCCGATGCCGAGAGCACCGTGTCGCCGTCCTTCGAAGTCAGCGAGCCGCCGACTGTGACATTGCCCTCCGTCGCCTGCGCCGCGACCGACGTGCCGCTTGTGATATCACCCGTGACCGTGACGCTGCCATTATCGGCCTGCGCCGCAAAAGAGGTACCGCTCTGAACATCGCCGTGGATCGAGACATCGCCGTCAGTCGCTTTGGCAAGCGTCGCCTTGCCGCTTGTCAGGCTGTCTTCGACCGTGACACTGCCATCCGCAGACTCAGCTGTAATGTCGGTACCAGCCTTGGCATCGCCCTTCTGTTTGATGTCATGATAAGCGTTCAGGGAAATCGCACCGGTATAGGCCGTTGTTGCGGCACGGTTCTCGATGGAATCGCCAGCCTTCATGGTCACATTGCGCTTTGCTGTGATGGCTGCGTCGTTGATGATGCTACCATCTGTTGCCGTCAGGACGATATCCTGCTCGGCGTGAAGTGCATCGCTGTTATTGAGGCTGCCCTTTGCCGTTTCGCGGATATCCGCTTTGGCATCCAAGCCGCCCGTCGTGACCAGCGAACCTTCGTCGTTTATGAGCGCAATGCCTGCTGCGGCTGCAATCGGGCCGTGGATATCGAGGTCGTTGGCCTCGCCGTTCGCATAATTGCGGACGGTGACATTCTTGGCCTTGCTGCCCTCGGCGAAGGTTACCTTCAGGTCTTCATCGCCGCTGTTGCCGAGCACGACATCCGCCGCATCGCTGGCATTCTTCAGCGTCACATTCTTGAATGCATTGAATTTCTTGGCTTCCGCCTCTGCCCCGCTGTTCAGACTGATGCCTGCCGCTGCGTCCATAGAAGCCGTCTTTGCCGTGATGGCATGGGCTGCCGACTGCTTGACGGAGCCACCCGCCGTAAGGTTCAAGATATCGGCATTGAGGCTGCCGTTGTTCAGCAGCGTAGAAGCTGCCGAATTGATTTTGACCTTGCTAGCCTGGATGCTGCTTTCTACCGGAGTATCCGCATCATTGCTGCCGGCCTGGACGGTGCCTTCACTCTGCAGGATGAATTCGTCTTTGCCATTCACCTGGTTCAGCGTCAGCGTGCCCGGCTCCTTGCCAGCGATGTAGATATTGCCATTCTGTGCGTCGGCGCTCAGGATACCGCTGTTCTTGACACGGATGGCGTCATCGGCAAGACCGAGGCTGCCAGCCGACGAAACGAGGCTCACCTGCTCGCCATTGATGTAGCCCGCCGTCTTGCCCTGCTCCGTCGTCATGACCATACCGGCATCCGACGCGAGATTCACCTGCCTGCCCGCGACGTTCTGGATGGTCAGCACCTTGGCAGCACTGCCGTCGAGTCCCGTCTGGTGCAGGTAGATGTCCCCTGCCGTGCGCGCATCGAGCGTGCCGGAGAGGTTCGTCAGGATCTTGTGCGCATCACTGCCCACGTCGCCCTTGCCGCCCGTGATGATGAGGTTGTTCGCGGTGATGCCGCCCTCCGTCATCTTGACGCCATTGTCGCTCATGAGCTTGACGTTCTCTGTCGTCTTGATCTTGCCCGTGACATCGAGCACCGTGTCCTTGACGCCGGCAATGTAGATATTGCCCGTGTTCTCCGCCTTCTGCTGGTTGGCGTTGAGCGTCAGCTTGCCGCCGTCCAGCTCTACCGTCAGCGGTTTCTGCTGCTTGACGACCACAGAATCATCCTTCCAAGTCAAATCGCCGGCCTTCGCCTGCGAGAGGAGCTGGAGGTTCTCGACCTTCGTGAGGTCATCGTAGGAAATCGCTTTGGCTGCATCGTCAACACCGATATTCAGGCCGGCATTGAGCACAATGTTCCTGCCCTTGATGTTCGGCGTATCGACCGTCACCACTTCATCCTTCGGCGCCGCGTTGAGGACGCTGTCCTGGATGGCGTAGAGCAGGTCGTTCCGGCTCCAGCCGTAGGCATCGCTGTTTTCGACTTCACTGTAGTTCAGGATGAAATCCTGTTCCTCTGCCGTATAGTCCTTGCCCTCGAAATAAGCCTTGCGAGCCTCATCGTAGGACTTGAACGCCTCGTCAAAGGCTGCCTGGCGTTCGTCTTCCGTCATGGCAGACGTCTCGCCCTTGAGTGCCTTGACCTTTGTCTCATAGGCTTTCTTGGCGGCCTGCAGTTCTTCACTGCCCGCTGCATACGTGGCATAGGCGAAAGCCTCTGCCTCATAGTCGGCAAGGGCATGCTTGCTCTCGCTTTCCGCGGCGAGCTTCTTGCCCTGCACGGTCAGCGCATCCAGCCGCTCTTTCTTGGACGCCGCCGCTGCAGCCGTATGGCTGTCATCGGCATCGGCGTCGCTGACAAGGCCCATTTCCTTCCAGAGTGCCATCTTGTCCGAGCTGCCCGAAAGCGTCCCGTTGCCGACGGCATCTTCAAAGCTACCATTCGTTGTCAGATTCACGTCACCACTGTTCGAGATGATGTGACCGACGCACATCGTGCCATTGCTGTTCTTCAGGGTGATGTTCCCCTCGGCCTGTGCATTGATGCTGGCCGACATAGGGTCGCTGTCGAGCGGTTCCGTCGCTGCCGCCACATCCGCCGCAATGGCTCCGTGCCTGCTGACGAGATCGATGCGGTTGCCCGTGAGCACCGTGCCTGCCGCCGACTGCAGATCGCCGTCGGCCTGCAGGTAGAGATTGCCGTTCTTGACGCTGGCTTCCTTGATGTTGAGCTTGCCATCGCCAGAGAGCAGCGTCACACTGCCCTTGTCACTCGTGAGGCTGATATTGGCGGTATCACCCAGTGCACTGTGATTCAGGGAAATATCCTGCAGAGCGCTGGCCGTCAGGTTATCCGTATTGATGACCGCACCGGTCTGGGCTTCGATACTGCCTTGCTTGCTGGCAAGCGTCACCGTCCCGCCACTGCCGGCGGAAGTGATGTTGCCTACCAAGTCAACATTCTTGCTGCCCGCAATGGTGATGGCATCATTCTTTCCCTGTAGGAAGCCGATTTCGATGGGTTTGTCCGCATGGATGGAATATGTACTGCTAGTAGAACTCGGTGTCGTCTCCGTCCAGCTATAGGTAATCTGACCGGCGAAATGCGTCCAGTTATTATACTTCTTCGTCTCGACGACTTCACTGCGCGTCGTCGCCCCACTGGATTTAGCCGTAGAGCTCTGATACTCCGGCTCCTGTCCGCCGGACGTGATGAGGGTACTCTGCCCCAACAGCGTGCCGGAAGGACGGTACGAAGTCGTCGTTTCCAACTTACCTGTCGAAGTATTGATACTCTTGATGAACTCATCGGTCGTGCGGTATTTGACCAGCGACCAGAGCGTGAAGTTCTTGGTGTAAGCCATCTTCTTGATGGTTTCATCACCAGAGGTGCCGCCCGTCCACTTCAGGGTCTGGGCAGCTGGCTGATACATCGCACTGCCACCGGCATACACATTGGATGTACTCGTGCCCTGACCGTCCGTCGGCGTCGTTTCAGCCGTAATCACGCCATTATTGTTCCGATATTCCGTCAAGGTATTCTTGTTGGTATCCTTGATGCTGATGAGCCCATCCAGATCCTGATTCCGGATGGTCCCTACCACCAGATCCTTGTCTACCTGAGTGGAATCGATGGAAATGGTAGGGGTCCCGTCCATGGCAACCAGCCGGCCATTACCGTTGGTGCTGGCCAGTGCACCGGTGATGTAGATCTTGCCGCCCGAAGGAGTGATGTTTTCCGTCAGGAGCTTCCCTGTGGAAGGATTGTAGTACACCTTGACTTCATATTCCCAGACACCCCGGTCCGCATTGTACCGGGAGCCACCGTCGTTGACCAGATACTTGGCATTGCCAAGGACCTGGCTGTCCGTAAGGGACGGCTTCCCAGTTTCCTGCCACTGGGCTTCCAGCAGGGCCTCCTGTGAAGCATAGGTCTGGCTTTCCACCGTCGGAAGCACTATATACCAGCCCCAGGGCGTCTTCTGCCGTGTCCAGGTAATTTTGCTGGTGGTCACCGGTTTTTCGGTCAGCGTCGTCGTATAGGAATCATACCCGCTCTGGACAAGACCGTCGATGATGACGTTCTTGCCGTAGAGATAGACATTCTGACCAGCCTGGATGCCCGCACCAGAGTCCTTCTGCGCCGCATTCTTAGCTGCCAGGATCGTATCCAGTTCATCATTCGTAAAGCCCAGGTTCGATACTGCGGCATTGATTTTAATAGAACCATGCTTCGCTTCTGCTCTGGCACAAACATCCTTGAACTCTTCATATGTGCGAACCAGTTTAGGAGACGTAAGGCTTCCTTTATCGTCACACTCCTCATAGGACCACAATCCACTAAGCAGGAAGTTGAGATACTCATCGTAGGAGCTGAAGCTATAGTTCGCGACATTCTGCGAGAAGAAGGTCTGGATTTTCCCAGCGATGCTGTCATTGAACTGGTAGCGCGTGATCGGGTCGGTCCCCACCATGAGCCAGCCATCGCTGAACTGCGTGATGGATCCCTTCGGTGCCTTCAGGGCGACATCTCTGCCGCTGATGGTGGCATCGCTGTCGACAAAGATATTGGCATTGACATTCTCAACCGTCACTTTGCCTTCGCTGTTCTGGACTGTACCGACAATGCCGATATCCGGACTCGTCGTATCGCGGACCGGACCAGAGCTCTTGATGACGATTTCCGGACTGCCGCCCGAAGACGAACTGATCACGGTGCCCTGGTACTTTTCAAGTCCCGCAGCATTCTTGATCAGACTGTCATTATAGAGGATCTGACCACCCTTGTCCTTGATGATCACATCGCCGACCTGCATGTAAAGATCACTCTTGTTCTCAATATTGATGAGGTTGGCGCCCTTGGCCGTCAGGCTGCCATTGCCCTCGACGCTGTCGGCGTCGATGACAACATTGCCGCCCGATACGACGACATCTGGCAACGCGACTGCCGCAACGGTCCGCTCGTCGGAGACAAAGCTGTCCTGCGTACCCATAAAGCCATTCTCAATCATCTGGCTGCGCAGTCCGTCGAGCTCTGCCTTGATGAGTCTGTATTCATTGGAATTCGAGGGATACTGGGTAATCTGGTCGTTCAGTTCGCGGTAACGCTTGGCCAGATTATTCTTGATGGTGACGCCCATGACTGTGATATCTTCACTGTTGTACCAGTCTGCCCCCTTATTGACATTGATATCAATGCCCGAGATGGTTGGATTCGTTTTATCGTCCTGGAACTTTGCCGTTCCATCGATGGTCACATCAAGATCCGTATGGATGCCGGCCGTGACTGAACCATTGGCCCCGATATGGACCTTGTTGTCCGTCTGCTCACTGCCCGACTGCTCGCCCAGAGCCGTCGAGGTGAGGGAGCCTTTGCCGCTCGTGCCCGTGTAGATGTTGTACTCGCGGGCGCTCTCAGCAACAATGGTCAGCCCTTTGCCAGCCTTGAGGTTCGTGTGGCGGACAGAACGGACCGTGCCGTCAATGTCGACCTGGTTCGCCTGGAGCATTTCGTTGTTGACCTTAGGACTAGTCGAAAGCGGGATGGCTGTCTTATTATAGGCATCGGCAAAAACATTGTAGTTGAGGATGGAACGAAGCCCCGCTGCATCAGCACCGGCATAGAGATTGACATCATTCATGCTCTCCAGTTTGCCGCCACTGACCGCAATCTTGTTGGAGCGGGTCAGCTTGTTCTCAGACTCACTCGAAGCCGCACCGACGACACCGCCCTGGGTGTCCGCGACGGTCTTGAAGTAAGATGTCGTATCGTCGGTTGCCGCAAAAGTGATATCCTGATCGGCTTTGGCCGTCGTCAGGGTCGAATTCTCCGCATTGATGCTGTTGTCATAGGCAATGGTATTCTTGCTCGAAGCCACCGTCACCGGGATGACGCCGGCGCTCTGGAGATGATTGAGGTAATCCATCTTGCCCGTGGTTACTGCCTCGGCTGTGATGGAGCCTTTCTCCCCCGTGCCCTTCAGCGTCGCCTGATTCAGGTTGACTTTGGCCGTGTAGCTCAGGTCATTCGTCATGGTGTTGGCATTGACTGAGGCACCGCCATAGCCGCTGCCCTTGAGGTCGACATCGTGGTTCACCGCGTTGGCCGCCGTGTAGCGCTGTCTGCCGCTCGATACCACGCTGCCAGTCACATCGGTCTGCGCCTTGTGGTGGACCGTGGTATCGAGCTGGGTGCCGCTAGCGCCGATGACGGAGGCGGACAGGGAGTCTGCCGTCACATCCACATCGTCGCTGTTGGCCGAAACAGCCTCCATGGAGCCTGCCTGCCAGCCGCCGGAAATGGACGTAGTGGTATCAGTCGTAAGCGCACTCTTGGCCTTGGCCGCCCATGGGCTGATGGTCACCAGACCGCCGCCCGTGCCGTCGGCACTGCCGGAGAGGTCCCCGAAGCCGCTGCTGCTGATGCGGACAGTCCCGAGCGCGCTGCCTTCCGTGGCGCCCTTAGCCGCGACATTCGTAGTCAGATTGCCTGTCAGGTTGGCGATATTCGTGCCACTGGCGAAATAGCCGCCAATGGCCACGCCTTTTGCCGTGGCATCGAGCGCCGCTGCATTGTTGCCTTCAATGGTCAGATTATCGGCATTATAGGTGCTCTTGCCGAGATCCACGCTGACTTCCGTATCCTGCTCCGCCGTGGCCACATTGGCCTGGATCGTGCCGCCAATGGCCGCCGCATTGCCGATGGCCTTGGCCTTGGCATTCTTGTAGGTGCTGCTCGCATCGCCCTGCTGTCCGTAGAAGGCAGAGAGTGCCACTCTGTCACCAGTGAAGGAAGAACCTTGCGCCGCTGTCAGCTGTATCTTGCCGCCCACCTTGGCCGTGGCAACAGAGGCACCGCCAGCGCCCACGAGCGCACCACTGTAAGCCGTGGCATCTGCCACTACCTGCGGGGTGCTCTTGGCCGTAAGGGCCAGTTCCTTGCCGCTCAGCACATTGGTCCCCGTCAAGGCGACGGTGCTGCTGCCCTTGTCCTCGGCCGCGGCCACCACGCCCTGGAGCGCCATGGCTCCGGCAGCACCGCCAAGGGTCTTTGCCGAAACGATGTTGGCCTTGCTGCTTTCCACCGATACAGCGCCTTTGCCTGTAAGAGTAGTGCCATCCAGCGTGACGCTGGTATCGCTGTCATTCTCCGCCTTGGTGATCAGAGCACCGCCGCTGATGAGACCGGCCGCCGTCACGCCGGTGACGCTGGAGCTCGTGGCCCCGGTATCCTCGGCCTGGATGGCGATATTGCCGCTTTTCGCATCAGCAGCTGTAAGCGTGCTGTTCTTCAGAGAGATGGCCGTAGAGCCGCTGGAGCTGCTCTGGGCATAGGCCGCACTGAGTTTCGCCGCGCCCGAGAGGCCAGCCTGATAGGCATCGATGGCCGTCTCTCCATGCTGTCTAGCCTGAGCCGAAAGGTTCGTCCCTGCCGTCAGGTTGCTGCCTTCCACCGTGATGCCGGCTTTCTTGTCCGCATCGAGGACGGCCACCGTGGCGCTCATGCCGATCGTACTCGTAAGGCTGGCCGAAGCTGCCGTCACCTGGGCATCGGTCTGGCGGTCTGCCGACAGGGCGAGTTCTTCACCTGTATTGATCGTGGAATCCGTCACGGAGACCTGGGTCCCCTTGCCGGTGCTGGTGCCATTGCCGGCCTGAACACCGGAGTCATCCTGCACATCGATTCCGGTGGTCTCGTTGTGCAACGCTCCCTTGACCGTATCCGAAGAGCTGCTGGTGCCGCTCTGCTGAGCATCCATGGCTTTATTGGCATTCTCCAGTACACTGGCGGTATTGAACGAAGCTCCGTTATTCGCTGGGCTACCGTAGCTGTCTGCAATCGCCGTGCCGATGGTGGTCACCATCACATTGGCGTCGAAGCCCATTCCGCCCACGGTGGCACCCGCCATGGTCTGATGGACATCCAGTTCTTCCCGGGCGTTCACGGCTGCTGTCTTGGCTACAATCTTGCTGCCCGTCACCTGGGCCGCCGTTCCTGTATCGATAGTGTTGATGCCGATGCCGGTCGCGATGGCCGCACCGCCTGCCGCAGCTTGGATGGAATTGAACTCCGTCTTCACTTTATTGTGGGCATCCACCGTCAGGGCGTCATCGGCCTTGACATCACTGCTGCCCACCAGTGCGGAAGATGTGCTATTCAGATTGTTGACAGCCACGGTAACACCGGCGCCGACTACAGAACCGGCCACACCGAGGACATGCGTATCCACTTCACTTGCGCTGTCTGCGGTCACGCTGACTCTGCCCGAATCGGTCAAGCCGTCCTGCCTGCTCGTCGTAATGGTGCTGCCAGAGAGTTCTGCCGTGGTATTGAAATCGTCATTGACCACGCCGATGCCGGCCCCGATGGCACCGCTGGCAATGGCCGCGCTGACGGCCGCCGAAGCGCTGACAAGAGTGGTCTTATGATTGTGGTTGGCTCCCACAGAGAGTCCCGCATTCTGGCTCGTGATATTCTTGACGAGCGCCTGCGTGCTGCCGCTGAGTTTTGTGGCCGCTGCTGTAGCTGCTGCCGAGCCGGCGCCATAGGTGCCGCCCGAGACAGCCAGGCCGTCTGCATTGGTGACCACATCCGAAGCCTGACCCGCCTTTACATCGATGGTACGGCCGTTGACCGTGGCTTTCGCTTTATCGCTGCCGCTGAGCTCTGCCTTCGTCGTGCGGTCAAAGACGAGCGTATCCGAAGCTGCACTGACGCCGGCACCGCCGGTGGAAGCGCCGATGCCAACGGACAGCGAGCCCACATGGCTCTCGCTCTCAGTTTTATCTTTGGCATTGACGGAAATGTCATCAGCAGATCCAGCGGCATGATTGGCATTGACCGTGGTATTGGTGAGCGAGGCTTCGGTCGCTCCGCCGATCTTGTTCACCGTGACGGTGCCCGCTGCGCCCACGCCCACATCGCCGGAAACCGCAGCACCGGCGGTCAGAGCCACGCTCTGGAGGTCATGCTGCCCGTAGGAAGCCACTACGACGCCCTTGCGGGTATCCGTGCCGACCTTGACGCCATCGCTGTCCATGCTGCTGGTCAGGGGCACAGAATCCGGTTCCTGCCCTTTGGACGTCAGCGTGCTGCCGAAAACCTGGCTGGCAGTCGTGCCGGTGATGGCATTGTAGCTGACGCCCATGCCGACGCCGGCCTGGCCGCCGGCTGCCACCGACAGAGCCCCGGCGTAATTGCCCAGGTTTTCACGGCCATTGGCCATGACGACAATATTGCCCGTATTGGTCAGACTGCTGTTCTTCACAGCTGCCGTTACATGGTTGCCAATCTGGTTGACGGCGATGTTGCCGGCAACGGCAAGTTTTCCTGCTGCAGCTCCTCCTATGCCCACGGATGTGATGGCCGAATTTCCCGTCGCCTGAACCGTGATGTTCTTGCCCTGCAGTGTACTGTCGCTAACAGCTGCCGCCGTATCCTGGTTGATGCGGTTGACGGCCACACCAGCACCAACGGCAGCGTTCCCGCTGCCCGCCCCCGCAAGGGCCGTACTGGTGATCTTGCTTTTGCCCGCCGCCTCTACATTCACAACGGCCGCCTGATCTTTATCCTTATCGATGAAGCTGTCCCTGACTTCAGCCGAAACGGCCTTGTTGACGAGAGCCGTCGCTGCGGCGCCCTGCACGGCTACCTTGCCGGCACCGCCGACGCCGACACCCACCGTCGTCAAGGTCGAGGTATCCGTGGCGTTCACTGCCACCGTGCCATTCTTGATGTTCTTCAGGATTGTGGAGACAAGAGCTGCACGGGTCTTCTGCCTGGCGTCTTCTGTACTGGCAGATGCGCCGCCCACATCGTTATAGGCCACGGCGCCGCCGATGGCAACTTTACCGCTCGCGCTGACGCCTCCGGCCACAGCCAAACGGTAGTCGCTGCTCGAAGCCTGTACCTCGGTGCTCTTGGCATTGGTCAGGACCGTGTCTTTGGCCTGATGACTGCCCTGATCATCCAAGGTCTCGCCGATGACTGCTTCCGTATCGCTGCCGCCGTGGTTGACCGCAACGGTGCCGCTGAGAGCCGTGTCTTTGCCGGCTGCCACAGCTGCGCCGATGCCGTAGACCTTGCCGGTATTCTGGGCGGCCACTTCGATGGCCGCACCGTCCGCACCTTTGGCCGTGACACTGCCGCCGGCCAGGTAGGCACCGATGTGGTTGTCCAGACCATTGTAGGCCAGGGCAGCCCCAACGCCTGCCGTCTTGCCGTAGGCCACGGAGCCGGCCACGTTCACGGCCTGGGCGTTGCTGGACGCTTTCACCTTGAGGTTGTTCGTGGTCAAATCGGAATCCGTCACCTGGGACTGAATCCTGTTGTCCTGATCCTGCCAGGTCACGCTGCCCATGCCGCCGAAGTCCTTGGCACCGGCGGCCACACCGGCGCTCACGTTCACCGCCAGCGAGTCCGCATCGGCATTGACCGAGACAGAATCAGCCGTGAGTACAGCCTTGTCGATGGCCGCCGTGAAATCGTTGTCCAGATTGGCCACGTTCACGGCCGCGCCGGCCGCATTGCCGCTGGAGCCGGCCACCACAAAGGCGGCACCCACGCTGAGGCTGCCCCTGTTGCCGTCATAGTCCACGGCTTCTCCTGCCGTCATCGCGTCCCGATCGTCCTTATTGTCTTTGTCATAGGAATCCTTGTAGTAGGAACTGCCGTCCGTATCAATGCCGGCGTCTTCGGCAAACTGCTGATGATCCCTGTAGTCCCCCAGGAGGTCCTGATACGGCTTGGCTTCTGCCGAGCCGCTGGTGGTATCGTGTGCGCGGATCGCGATGGTATCCGCCGTCACCCTGGCGCCGCCATCGATGCCGGCCTTCACATCATTGTGCAGCCCGTTGTAGACCATGGCCCCGGTAAAGGCGTTGTTCGTCCCACTGCCGCCCACAGCGACGCCTGTGGAGATGGCCGCCGTGATCTGCTTGGTGGCCAGGAGGCTCTCGGCATCAGCCGTTTTGATATTCGTATACATCCCGCCGCTGATGCGGGCATCCAGGTCGTTGTTGATATCCGCCACTGTGATGCTGCCGCCCACGGCTGTACCGCCGCCGGTGGCCACATTGGCATTGACGCCGCCCGTGACCTGGAGGTCGCTCTCATAGGCCGTCAGCTTGACAGCGGCCTTCTCGTCAGCCGAAATGCCGGAAACAGTATTCTTCTCGGCGAGAGCCTTCACATCCTTGTCGATGAGGTTGACGGAAACAGATGCGCCGCCCGCGAAGTTGTTGCCGGGCTGGCTGTTCTTGGTCAGGGACAGACCGGTCCCCACTGCCACGGAAGTGCCGCCGGAAAGGGCCGTGACGTCCATGCTCTTGAGGCCCTCGACCGTGCTGTTCTTTACGGCAGATTCGATGGTATTGTCAATCTTGTTGACGCCCACGGCCCCGCTGAAGGCCGCACTCGTCCCGCTGCTCTGACCCTTGCGCGCCGAGATGGCCGCACCGCCGCTGAAGGCACCGACAAAAGCAGTATCCCGGGCACCTGCCTGCAGGACGCCGTCATTGTTCAGATTGACATGTGCCCCGTCGATGACGGCCTGCGTCGTATCGCTGACGAGGTTCAGCGACACACTGCCAGCCCCGGCAAAGGCAAAGGACGGAGCCGTCTCGGATTTTGTTGGCACAGCACTCTGCGTCCCGCCCTGGGATGCTCCGGCCCCATTGACGGTGCTGATGACATTCTGTACCTTTTTCGAGACGTCATTGATCTTCCCGTTGACGGTATCCGTGAGGCCCGCCAGCTTGCCAAAGCCGTCGCCGAGCTTGTCAAGAGGCCCTTTGTCCTCTTCTGGTTTTTCGGGGTCCTTGCCGCTGGTCGTCACGCCGCCGGCCACACTGATGGTGTTGATGAGGCCGGTGGTCTCCGCACTTACGCCCAGCTTGGAAGCCTGGATGCTGCCGCTTTTTTCATCATCATCGGCTGCAGCGATGTTCTCCACCGCCGCCCGGTTGACCACATCCACCTTGTTGATGGCCGCCGCAATGCCGGCAGCAGCCGCACCACTTCCTGCCGAGAGCGACAGGATGGCATTGTTCACATTCGTATCGTTATAGCCAGTAATGGCAATGCTGCCCTTCTTGTCCGCATCTTTAACGGCCTTCAGGACAGCGTCTTTGTCCACGAGGGTCCGATTCTTGCTGTTCGAATCGGTCATGGCCAGCATGCCGCTGATGGCGCTGCCCTCCGCCTTGCCCGCCGAGAGCATAACGCCCGTATGGAAGATGTCCGAGCTGCTCGCAAGCTCCATGTCACCGGCCGTCAGGGCTGCGCCCTTATCGACCTTGACAAGTGTATCCGTATCGAAATTCTGATAATTCACGCTGCCGCCGATGCCGACGCCGCCGGCTGCTTCCGCATCATTCTTCCAGACTTTGTTCTTGCCGGTGATGTTGACATCCTTGATGGCTTCTTCGGCCCTCAGGTCCAGCGCATTCCCCGCCGTCAACGACGCATGCTTGCCGACCGTCACATGGCTGCCGTAGTCGAAGTCGGTCGCCGTGACCGCCGCGGCCAGGGATGCCTTGGTGTCACTGCCGCCTCTCGAGACAGCAGCTGCCGAGACATTGGCATACTGATTCGGCTCCGTGAAAGCCACGGCATTCGTGACGACGGCCAGAGCATTTGTGACCACTTCACCAAAAGGCGAGGTCACATCCTGCAGCTGCTCCACAGACTGCTGGATTTTCGTGACAGCATTGAGGATTTCCCAGCCTGTTCCGGCGACGTTGCCGATCTTGTTCAGCGTGCCCTCTGCCGTCAGGTTCTTGACATTAGATGTATCCTTCAGATAGTCCGTCGTAAAGGCCTCAGCCATTCCCGTCATGGATGTCTTCAGCGTCTTCAGCTGCTCCAGGATCTCCTTGGCCTGTTCTTGCTTGGCTTCCGGCATGTTCTCAATGGCATCAATCGCCGTATTGAGCTTCTCGATGCTGCGGTCGAGCTCGCGCTTCATGCGCTCCGGGCGGTGGTATTCCATGGTGTTGCTGCTCTGGAGGTTCAAGTTGCCGTCGGCCTTCAGCGTGGCGTGCTGAGCAGCCGTTCCGTCTGCCACCGTGACATCGGCCTGATTGTCCATGCCGGCGTAGACGACGCCTGTTGCGATGGTCACGGTATCCGAGCTATTGTCGCTGTTCTTGAACGAGCTCGTGGTTCCCGAAGCCGTCATCATCGTGTCGTAGACCTTCGATTCCGCCTTGGCCGTCAATTCCTGCCCGGCCTGGACGGAAGCCTTGCTGCCGATATTCACATTGGCCGTGTTGGTTTCATCCGCCACCGTCACGGCAGCACCGGCCGAGAGCGTCTGGCCAAGCGTTGTGCTCAAGGGAACGTCGGTATTTCCGCCGTCCTTCTGAAGCTTGCTCAAGATGCCGGAGACAACCTTGTTCTTCTTGACTTTATTGCTGATGCCCGTGAGGTCTGCCGCCTTCATAGCTTCCGCTTGCAGTTTTCCCATACCCAAGTTGTTGTTGCTCACATGGGTGTTCTCATCTGTAGTATTTGTCGCCTTAATCGTGACATCGTTTTTTGCGTTGACCGTCCCCTGCACATCTACGGCACTCGTGCTCGCGTGGACCACTACATCCACGGCAGCTGTGCCCACTGTCTCATCGGCAGCTTTGGCCGTGGCCGAGGTGTTGAGCTGATGGACCGTGTCCGCCGTGACAGAAGCCGAGCCCTGCTCCGCCTCTGCCGTCCCGTTGATGGCAACCTTGGCATCATTCTTGTGGTCCGTTATCGCCACAGCAGCTGCCAGAGAGGACGAACCTGCTCCAAGTACCCCGCTCTTGACCGTCGTGCTGGCGGAATGATCCACAGCTGACTGGGCATTGGCCTTGATCTGGAGGGCTTTATCCTTGACATTGCCCTTGTCATCCACGGTATCGGCCCCGGTGGCCTTGACGTTGCCGTCAATCTGCACCGTCGCCTCATTCGTGGCCTTGGCATAGCCCATCCCCACAGCCGGAATGGCGCTGGGGACCTTGCTGACCAGCTTGCGCCCCGCAGCCGTCACGCCGGCAGTGCCATCGAGATTGGCCTCGGCCGAAACAGCCACCTGGCTGCCTTCCACCTGGGCCTCTTTTTCCACCGTCACACTGGCCTTGTTGTTGAGGATCATGACATTGGCACCGACAGGCACCGCATAGCTGATCTTCTCTCCCAGTCGATCCGTGACAGACGTGCCGCTGTCCACATACGTGTTGTCAGCCTTTGCCGCGAGCTCCGCTTTGCCCGCTGCCTTGACAGCCCCCTGGACTTTGATGTCAGCCACGGTCTGGGCAAAGGCGCTGGCACCAGAGGCTGAGTCCTTATTGCCGTTGGTGGCTTCTGCCTTGAGCACAACATCTCCAGTCGCCGTGCTCGTCTTGATGGTGCCGTAGTTCTCCACGCTGGCCGTGATGGTCTTGGGCACATTGATTTCCGGGGTCTCCGTGGTCCCGAGGAGGCCTGCCAGTTTGCCAAGGTCGTTGAACGCCTTGTCATAGGCATTGGCGTATGCCGCCTTGGCTGCCAGCACGATGTCGCCATTGCCCGTTTGCGTAGCCTGCAGATCGCCAAGACCGGCTGCCGTTTTCTGGTCATCGGTCAGATTGACCAGCGAGGCAAAATCCGTCACGCCCGTCTCGATGGCCGCTGCCTTCTCGACGCCGCCCGCTGCTGTGCCGTCAATCTCTTGCCCTGTCAGATTCCTGCCCACGGCAATCTGCGCAGCGTAGAGCTTCACATCGTCTGCCGCGTTGATCTTGCCCAGCACGCTGATGGTGCCGCTGGGATTGAGCGGGATGAGCGGACTGCCATTCTTGATGGCATTGAGATGATCCTCAGTGGCCGCCCCTGTATCAAAAACGCTTTTCAGCGATTCATAATTCGATTCGCCGGGCAGGGATGTCGTAGCCGGTGCCATGACATAGAGAGCCCCCGTATTGATGACGCCGCTCTTGCCGACGGCCATGCCCTCGGGGCTCAGGAAGAAGAGATTGCCGCCGATCGTGCCGTTCTTGATGGCATTGACCGTGCCGTTGATGTCGATGCGCGTGTTGACGAAGTTCAGGAGATTCCCGGCATTGATTGTCTCGCCTTGCTTGTGGAAGTACAGATTGGCGATATGGTTGGCATCCAGCTGGAATTTCGCGAATTCATTGATGGCAATATCGCCGTGGAGTTTCTGGGCATAGATGTTGTAGACGCCACTCTCCGCAGATACCGGCTGGTTATTGACGTCTCTGATCTCCGAAGCATCCACCGCCGTGGGGCTCATCACGAGTCCTGCTGCCATCAGGGCCGAGAGGACCTTATCGGTCAGCTGATTCGCTTCGGTGCGGGTCATGCGGGCCGCATCCTTGGCGCTTGCGCGCTCATTTTTTCGATTCATATAACGTGTATAACTCATGATGATTGCCTCCTTCTTGATGGTCTAGCAGTCAGAACTGGCTGTTGAACGAGAAATGGACGCGGGCTCTGCTCTGCTCCACTTCATTGACCGTGCGGATCAGCGGGAAGCCGAGGCCGACGTTGAGGTAGGCGTGGGCGCCGAGGCTGCCCTTGAGGCCGAAGCCTGTGCCGGCGAGGCTGCGGTCGTCGAAGGCGCTGCTGCCCCAGACGCGGCCGCCGTCGAGGAAGAGATAGGCCTCGAGTCCTTTGGTGACGGGCACGCTGTATTCAAGGCCCATCGAGAGACCGCCGTCACCGCCGAGCAGGCTCTCGGTGTAGCCGCGCACGCTGTACATGCCGCCGATGTAGAACATCTCGGCGGATGGCAGGTACTGCGTGCTCGAGAGCTGGCCGTCGACGCGCATGGTCCACGACTGGCCGTGCGCAAAGTGCTTGCCAAAGAGCCCATTCATGTTGTATTTGCCGAAATGGCGGTCGCCCTGCATCGTCTGTGCCTTGCCGATGGCGTAGGCGTGCTTCTGGTACCAGATGGTCGAGCGGCCGTAGTCGAGCTGGTCGTAGAACGCCTGCAGCGTCTGCACCGTGTCGTCGACCCAGGGCATGCTGAGGAAGTCCGTGCGCGAGTGCTGGTAGCCGTAGTCGAGGCCAATCTCGGAGCGCACCGTCTCGCTCGTGACGACGGGATTCGTCACGAAAAGGTCGTAGGCATACGAATGGCCGCGGACTTCGAGCGGCTCGAGCGCTCCATCCGTGATGTGGACGCTGTTCGTCGTGTAGTTGACCCCGATCTTGCTGCCCATGCGGTCGAGCGGCGCCGTGTAGCCCGCGGCAAACGACTTTGTGCCCTGCGAGGCCATCGTGCTCAGGAACAGCACATCGCGGTTGCCCGTCAGGCTGCGGTCCTGCCAGAAGAAGCCGCCGCGGTAGAGGCCGCTCGACTTATTGCCGGCATTGTCGGCAACGATGCCGAACTGGTACAACTGCGGCTCGCGGACGGCGATGACGTAGTCCGTCGTGCCGACCTCGGCGCCCGCCTTCATCACGATGTGCAGCTGAGCGTCGTTCGTCGCGTTGAAGCGCAGCAGCTCTTCGTTGAGGTCATGGATGTTCGCGACTTCGCCCTTCTTCAGCGAGAGACGGTGGCGGACGTAATCCTCGCGCGTCGTGCGGTTGTCCGTCAGACTGACCTGCCCCGTCCGCCCCTCGATGAGCTCAATCTTGACGACGCCGTCGTGGATCGTCTGCGGCTCGAGGAAGGCCCGGCAGGTCATATAGCCTCTTTTCTGATAAAGCGCATTTATCTGATTTATCAAGGTATAGAGGTCCGCTAGCTTGACCTCATGGCCGACGTACGGCGCGGCGAGCTGCTGCAGCTCGTCATCCGTCAGCACGGACGAGGCGCCCCACTCGATCTTCTTGAGCGGAAACGAGATATTGCCGCCCTGCTGCGCTTCCGGCGCATCGGCACCCTCGACGCCTGCTGTGTTGTTCTCCTTGGCCAGGCGCTCGCGCGCCTGCTGTTCTTCGAGATACTGGCGCGTGCGGCTCAGCTGTGCGCCCGAATCGTTGTAGCCCGCCGGGCGGGCGGCCGGCGGCTCCGTGCCATCCGGCGCCGCCTCGGCCGCCATCGGCAGGGCCAGCAGCACGGCGAGCACCAGTGCGCATCTGCCGTGTGCGCGCATCGCCGCACGGTTATGGGAAGGATGTATCATCAGAGGTTCCCCCTTCTATCATGCATCGTCGTGTCCATTGGTATTCCTTCTGGTATTCGTTTATTTTTTCTTCTGTTCTTTGTCATGCGGAGCCCTCTCCGCCTGCCCGTCCTCGCATTTCTTTGCCACGCGGTCCAGGACTTTCAGGACATCATGGCTGGCATCGCCCTCGCTGTCGAGCAGGGGGCCTGTCGTGCAGAGTGCGCGGATGAGCTTGGCGAAGAGCATCTCCCGACAGTCGACGTTGAACTTGTTGAAGATCATGCGCACATGGTACTGCACGGTGCGGTAGGTGATGCCGATTGCGGCGGAGATCTCCTGATACGTCTTGCCGTGCATCATGAGCACGAGCACCTTGCGTTGCTGGGAACTCAGGTGCGGGATTTCCTTGAGCTCGAGCTCGGAGAGCAGATTGAGGAAGTAGGTGTAGGTCTGCCGCCCGAATTCTTCGGGCCAGCGCTCATCGCCCTTCATCGCATGCCAGGGGTTCGAGGTATGGACCTGGCAGATCTTGAATTTGCCGCGCTCCCAGCGGATCGTGACGGTCGAGCGCTGGCGCTCCTGCATGACGTTCTTCTTCTCCTCGAGCTGGACAGTCAGCAGGTATTCGCAGAGCACAACACAGGCGCGGCTGCCGATGGGCTGCGCATCGTAGCGCTCCTCGGAGATGGCGATGAGCGGCACGGCTCCTGACTGGCGCTGCTCCGCAAAGTAATGAAGCGCCTCGTCATAGCTGCGCAGATATTCCTCCGGGCCCGCGCCGATCCAGCTGAAGTTCTTCTCGTCCATCTGTTCCATGATTTTCCAGATGCTCTTGCGCTTCTGGTAGAAGTCCCAGACGAAATCACGCGCGATCTCTTTTGCTTTGTCCAAGAATGCATTTTGTTCGACCATTGTCATCACCTCTTCTTCTACTAGCTCTATTCTACCAAAAATAAAACGGGATAACCCTGTCATATCCGACAGGGTTATCCCGAAATTGCACAAAAAATACCATAAACGTACAGGAACGTGCACGAAATGGCAAAAAAATCAGCGAGTCATCTCATGGCCGTCCTCTCTACCCCGCTCTGCACCGGACAGCTGTTCTTGCTGCTCATCAGGCGCAGTCTGGACATCCTGTGTATCCTCTGCATCCTTTGCATCATCTGCATTGTCAGCGGAATCGCCAGCCTCAATCATCTCTGCTTCCTCTGTTTCCGCTGCACTTTCGGCAGAGGCCGTCTGTTCACGAATCTCCTCCGCCTTCGGCGCCGCGTTCTCGTCCGGCATCATCATGGCATACGGTGCCCACTGCTCCGGCGGCTGGCTCATGATCATCTTGGCCAGCTGGAAGCCGTTGACGCGCGCGAGTTTCCCGTACGTGAAGCGCGGATCATCCGTGACCTCGCGGCCGAACCAGTACGGGATCTCAAAGGCTCTCGCTTCTTCTTCGTTGTCGAACTCCACTTCGACGTAATCAAAGCCCCTGAGATGGCCGCTGTGCCGGTTGTACTCTGCAACGTGACCGTCCGCAAGCGGCAAGTAGTAGCGGCGTTTCTCGATGAAGAAGGTGTTCTTCTCCAGGCATTCGACGAGATGTGAGAACTCGCGCGAGCTGATTGCAGTCTCCCACTCCTCGCGGACAAGCCCTGCGCCGCGCTTCACTGTCAGGTAGAACTTCTCCTCCCCCTGCATCGGCCGGACCGCGCGGATGCGGATCTCCGGCAACAGCGAGACATAGCCCTGCAGGATGGAGTCGTATCCACTCGGCAAGGATGGAATGATATCAACGAGAAACTGACGTTCTATCTCCATATGACACCATCCTTCTTTCCTATCACGTTCCTTATCACATTCATGCTATAATCCCCTTCAGCATATCATACTTTCAATATGATTTATCTTAGTATAACTTGTATTCTAACACATCATGCCCTCGATTTCACTAAAAAAGAAACGGTTCTCCTGCTTTGCACAGAAGAACCGGGTAGACAAGAGTGTGCGCTTTATTTCCTGTATTCTTCTGCCAGCTTCTTGAAGAGCGGAAGCGAACGTTCAATCGTCTCCGTCTTGATGCAGTAAGCCGCGCGGAAGTAGCCCGGGCAGCCGAAATCCGTGCCCGGCACGAGCAGCAGGTCATACTTCTTGGCGCGCTCGCAGAACGCGTAGTCGTCCTCTTCGAGCGCTTTCGGGAAGAGGTAGAACGCGCCCTGCGGCTTGACGCAGGTGAAGCCCGCCTCGATGAGGCCGTCGTAGAGCAGCTGTCCGTTCTTGCGGTACGTCGAGATGTCGGACGGCTTGCCGGCGCAGCGCGCGACGACGAGCTGCCAGAGCGACGGCGCGTTGACATGCGTGAGCACGCGCGCAGCACCGGCGATGGCGCCGTAGACCTCGGCTGCGCCCTCGAGCTCGTCCGGCACGACGATGTAGCCGATGCGTTCGCCCGGCAGCGAGAAGGACTTGCTGTAGGAGTAGCAGACGAGCGTGTCGCGGTAGTAACACGGGATGTACGGCACGGTATTGCCCTCGTAGGCGATCTCGCGGTACGGCTCATCGGAGATGATGTAGATCGGGTGGCCGTACTCCTCCTCCTTGCGGCGGAGAATGGCAGCGAGCTCCTCGATCGTCTCTTCCGAGTAGATGGCACCGCTCGGGTTGTTCGGCGAATTGACGATGACGGCCTTCGTGTGCGGCGTCAGGCGCGCCTCAAAGGCCGCAAAGTCAATCTGGAAGTCCTCGACGCGCGCCGGCACGACGACGAGCTTGCCGCCGACCGATTCGACGAAGCAGCGGTACTCGGGGAAGAACGGCGCGAACGCAATGAATTCATCGCCTTCCTCGCAGAGCGCCTTGAAGCAGATCGTGATGGCAGCGGCAGCGCCGGCCGTCATGAAGAGGTTCTTGCCCGCAAAGTGCGTGCCGAAGCGGTCGTTGATGCTCCTGGCCAGCGTCTCGCGAACCTGCGGGTTGCCCGGCGCGATCGTGTAGCCGTGGACAGCCTCCGGCGGCATCGTCTGCAGGATGTCGATGGCCGCCTGCTTGACGAATTCCGGCGTCGGCACATTCGGGTTGCCAAGGCTGAAATCGTAGATATTCTCCTCACCGACCTCCGCCGCGCGCTTGCGGCCAAACTCAAAGATCGTGCGGATCGTCGACTTCTTCGTACCGAGTTCATACATCTTCTTTGAAACCATATGATAACCACCCTTTATCATGTTCTTGTCATAATGTTCTTTTACGATGCCACATGTCACGGACACCATGGACAGAGTTCTTTCAGTCCAGAACGCAATTAGCATTTTACCACAACGATCGGCGAAATGCACGAAAAAAGATGCCGGACAGAACGTGCTAACAAGTGATTATTAGTGCTTATCCGTACAAATAACGAGCAGAACGAGACGTATAGAAAAAGACCCCAGATAAGCCAGAACCATTGATATCGTTGGCTTTCTGAGGTCTTTTGTCTTTGTGGTCATTCCTGGAAGTATTTCATGGAAATCTTCTTCCACTCACGTTTGGTGTAGAGCATGGCGCGCTCTTCGACGCCTGTCTCGTCGGCGAGGCCGGCGACGATCTGCTCGCACTCTTCGCGGCTGTGGCCGTGGACCATCGTGTAGAGGTTGTAGGGCCAGTCGGGTGCGGTCGTGCGGTCGTAGCAGTGCGAGACGGACGGCGACTCGGCCATCTTGCGGGCGACTTCGTCGAGGTGCTCGGGCTCGACCTGCCAGGCGACGAGGACGTTTGACGAGAAGCCGACCTCGCGGTGGCGCAGGACGGCGCCCATCTTGCGGATCTTCTTTGAATCGGCCATGGCCTTGACGCGCGCGAGGAAGAGCTCCTCGCTGACGCCGATCTGCTCGGCCATTGCCTTGTAGGGCTCGGCGACGAGCGGGAAATCGCCCTGCAAGGCGCAGATGATCTTCTTGTCTAATTCATCGATTGTAGGATTACCGGTACTTGTGCGATGTTCTGACATTGGCGGGGTCCCCTTTGCTTGCATTGCTTGTCTCATCAGGCCAGCTTGAACTGGACGTTGATCTTGTATTTCTTCTGCGATTTGAGGTTGAGCATGCTCTCGACGCCGGGCAGGGCGCGGATCTCCGTGAGGATCTCGTGCTCCTTGTCGAGGCCCGGCGTCAGCAGGGTGAACCAGAGGTTGTAGCGGCCCTCGCGCTCGTAGTTATGGGTGGCGCCGGGGTAGCGGTTGATGGCCTTGGCGACGGCCTCCATCTTCTCGGGGTCGACGCGCAGGGCGACGAGCGTGCCCTTGTAGCCGAGGCGGCCCGAATTGAAGAAGGTGCCGATGCGGCGCAGGTAGCCCTCCTCTTTGAGGACCTGCAGGCGGTCGATGACGGCTTCTTCCGTTGTGCCGAGCTTTTCTGCCAAGGCTGCGAACGGGCGGCTGCAGACGGGCAGGCTGCCCTGCAGCAGGTTCAGTAAGTCTTTGTCAAACGTTGTCAGCTCCATGATGATTCCCCCAAGATTCTTCTCTACACATTCCCTTATGCTCGTATATGCTGCTAAAAAAAATTGGATTCACGCGAAACGTGAATCCAATTCATCTTTCGTTATCTCTATTATACTAGAGTTTCACGGATGACGTCAAGTAAATCTGAACGTCCTTCATTTTTTACGGAGGAATACGGCAGGATGGAGATCTCCTTGACGCCGAGGGCGCGGCGGATGGCCGCGATGTTCTTCTGGCGCGCGTTCTTGCCGATCTTGTCGGCCTTCGTCGCGACGATCAGCACGGGGACATGGTGCTCGACGAGCCACTGGAACATCTCGACGTCCGAGGCCATGGGCTCGTGGCGGATGTCGATGAGCTGGCAGACGAACTGCAGATTCGGCGAGGTCAGCAGGTACTCGTCGATGAACTTCTTCCAGATCTTGCGGCGCTCCTTGCCCGTCTTGGCGTAGCCGTAGCCCGGCAGATCGACGAGGTAGAAGTCCTTGCGGCCCTCTTCTTCGCCGGTCTTCTCGTCGCGCAGCTTGGCCGTCAGCTCGAAGAAGTTGATCGTCTGCGTCTTGCCCGGCTGCGCGGAGACGCGCGCGAGGCCGCGTATGCGCGTCAGCGAGTTGATGAGGGATGACTTGCCGACATTCGAGCGGCCGATGAAGACGATCTCCGGCAGCTCGCGCTCGGGGTACTGGTCTTTCCTGACGGCCGAGGCGATGTACCTGCCCTGCGTGATGACGACGGGCTCTACGGCTGCGGGCTTCTGCTCCGCTGCAGCCTGCATCGCCTGATCACTGTTCTTGTCATTTGCTTCAGGCATCATTGTCACCCCCCTGACCGCTTTCTGTACTGGATGCGTTCGCGCCCGTTTCGTCTTTCTTCGCAGGCGCCTTCTCATCTGGCACTTCCGTCTCTTGTTTCGCCGGTCTGTCTGCCGGCAGCAGGGCGGTCTTCAAGACCTCGTCCATGTGCGAGGCAGGCACGAAGGTCAGCTTCTCGCGCACGCTCTCGGGGATCTCCTCGATGTCGCGCGCGTTCTTCTTCGGCAGGACGATGGTCTTCATGCCCTCGCGGTAGGCGGCGAGCACCTTCTCCTTGAGGCCGCCGATTGGCAGGACGTTGCCGCGCAGCGTGATCTCGCCGGTCATGGCGACGTCGCTGTGGACCTTGCGCCCCGTCAGGGCCGAGATCATGGCCGTGGCCATCGTGATGCCGGCGGACGGGCCGTCTTTGGGCACGGCGCCTTCTGGCAGGTGGATGTGGATGTCGTCCTTCTCGTAGAAGTCCTCCGGCAGGCCGAGGGCATCGGCGCGGCTGCGGATGTAGGAGAGCGCGGCCTGCGCCGACTCCTGCATGACGTCGCCGAGCTGGCCCGTCAGGATGAGCTTGCCCTTGCCCTTAAGCACGGTGACTTCAGTCGGCAGGATCGCACCGCCGACTTCGGTCCAGGCCATGCCCGTCGCGACGCCGACCTGCGGCTTCTTCTCCGACTTCGTCTCCAGGAACTTCACGCGGCCGAGGAAGTCCGTCAGGTTGCGGCGCGTCACGCGGATAGGCGGCTCTTCGCCCTCGACGATCTTGCGCGCGGCCTTGCGGCAGACCTGGCCGATGAGGCGCTCGAGCTCGCGCACGCCCGACTCGCGCGTGTAGTGCTCGACGATGTCCTGCAGCACGCCTGCGCCGAAGCGGATGTCCTTGCCGGAGAGGCCGTTCTGTTCACGCTGACGGCCGACGAGGTAGCGCTTTGCGATCTCGAGCTTCTCGTACTCGGTGTAGCTCGAGAGCTCGATGATCTCCATGCGGTCGCGTAGCGGGCGCGGGATGGTACCGAGGTTGTTGGCCGTGACGATCCAGAAGACCTTCGAGAGGTCGAACGGGATATCGATGTAGTGGTCGCTGAACGCCTTGTTCTGCGCGGGGTCGAGCACCTCGAGGAGTGCCGACGACGGGTCGCCGCGGTAGTCGGCCGCGAGCTTGTCGACCTCGTCGAGCAGGAAGACGGGGTTGCGCGTGCCGGCGTTGCGGATGCCCTCGATGATGCGGCCCGGCATCGCGCCGACGTAGGTGCGGCGGTGGCCGCGGATCTCGGCCTCATCGCGCACGCCGCCTAGCGAGGCGCGGATGAACTGGCGCCCTGTCGCGCGCGCGACGGATGCCGCAAGCGACGTCTTGCCGACGCCCGGCGGTCCGACGAGGCAGAGGATCGGCGCATTCTTGTCGGGTGCGAGCTGGTGCACGGCGAGGAAGTCGAGGATGCGTTCCTTGACCTTCTGCAGGCCGTAGTGGTCGTGGTCGAGGATCTTGGCCGCCTTCTTGACGTCGACCGTGTCCTTCGACTCCTTGTTCCACGGCAGGGCGAGCAGCCATTCGACGTAGTTGCGGATGACGCTCGTCTCGGTGTTCATGTTGTTCATGCCCTCGAGGCGGTGGAGCTCGCGGTTCACGATCTCCTGCACGCGCTCGGGGTAGCCGCCGACGGCGAGCTTCGTGCGGTACTCGGCGATGTCGGAGACGATGTCGTCCTTGTAGCCGAGCTCCTTGCGGATGACCTTGATCTGCTCGCGCAGGTAGTAGTCGCGCTGGGCCTTGTCCATCTGCTGGCGGACCTTGCCGTCGATGTTCCGCTCCATGCGCAGGAGCTCGATTTCGTGCGAGAGGTCATACGAGAGCAGCTCGAGGCGGTCCCGGATGTTGATGCACTCGAGCAGGTCCTGGCGCATGTGGACCTTGAGGTTCAGGTGGCTCGCTATGAGGTCGGCCAGGCACCCGGCATCGTCGATGATGGCGACGGAGACGAGCGTGTCGGCCGGGATGCGCTTCGAGAGCTTGACCCAGTCCTCAAAGCGGTGGATGAGGGAGCGCGTCGCGACTTCCACATCCGTCGAGGTGTAGATCGGGTCGGTGTAGACCTTGGCCTCGACCTCGTCGTAATTCTCGAGCCGGTGATAGTCGCTGATGCGCGCGCGCTTCTCGCCCTCGACGAGCACACGGACCGTGCCGCCTGGCAGCTTGAGGATCTGGTTGATCACGGCGACTGTGCCGTAGTTGTAGAGGTCCTCGCGCCTCGGGTCGTCCTTGTCGGCATCAATCTGGCAGACGAGCAGGATACGGTGGTCCTCCATCATCGCCTTCTCGAGAGCCGCCAGCGAGCGCTCGCGGCCGACGTCGAGGTGGATGATCATGTAGGGAAAGACCACCATGCCGCGCAGCGGCAGCATCGGCAGCGTCTTCATCTCCGGCGGTGTGCGTTTCTTCGGGGCGGCAGGTGCCGTTTTGTTCTCGTTCCTTTCTGGTGCTTCTGACATATATATCCCTCCCCTTGTCGTTATCTTGTGGATAAAAAGACAAGGCGCTGCAAGCTGCAGCGCCCTGTCTTGCATCGTATCAGGCCGATGCTTCCTTGTTGCCATCCTTGGCTTTATCTGCTTTGTCGGCGGACTTTGCGTCCTTGTCGACGGTCAGGATGGGTTCTTTCTTGGATGTGATGACGTCCTTCGTCACGCGGCAGGCGGTCACGCCCTCAATCGACGGCACATCGTACATGACGTTGCGCATGATGCCCTCGATGATCGAGCGCAGGCCGCGCGCCCCTGTCTTGCGCTTGAGCGCCTCCTTGGCGATCTGGCGCAGGGCGTCGTCGTCGAACGTCAGCGTGACACCGTCGAGCTCGAGGAGCTTCTGGTACTGCTTGACGAGCGCGTTCTTCGGCTGCGTCAGGATGTTGACGAGTGCGTCCTCGTCGAGTGCGTCGAGCGTCACGACGACGGGCAGTCGGCCGATGAATTCCGGGATAAGACCGCTCTTCAAGAGGTCTTCCGGCAGGACCTTGCGCAGCGTGTCGCCGATGTTCCTCTGGCGCTTCGACTTGATCGGCGCGCCAAAGCCCATCTGCTTCTGACCGAGACGCGACTCGATGATCTTCTCGATGCCGTCGAAGGCACCGCCGCAGATAAAGAGGATATTCGTCGTATCGATCTGGATGAGCTCCTGGTGCGGGTGTTTGCGGCCGCCCTGCGGCGGCACGGAAGCCGTCGTGCCCTCGAGGATCTTCAAGAGCGCCTGCTGGACACCCTCGCCCGACACGTCGCGCGTGATGGACGGGTTCTCGGACTTGCGCGCAATCTTATCGATCTCGTCGATGTAGATGATGCCGCGCTCGGCCTTCTCGACGTCGTAGTCCGCCGCCTGGATGAGCTTCAACAGGATGTTCTCAACGTCTTCGCCGACGTAGCCGGCTTCCGTCAGGGCCGTCGCATCGGCGATGGCAAACGGCACATTGAGGATGCGTGCGAGCGACTGCGCGAGCAGCGTCTTGCCGCTGCCCGTCGGGCCGATCATGAGGATGTTCGACTTTGCGAGTTCCACATCCTCATTGTTCTTGCCCTGCCCCATGTTGATGCGCTTATAGTGGTTGTAGACAGCCACGGACAAGGTCTTCTTGGCCTCGTCCTGGCCGATGACGTACTGGTCGAGGATTGCGCGGATGTCCTTCGGTTTTGGGACGTCCTTGAGCTCGACCTCGACATCGTCGCTGAATTCCTCTTCGATGATCTCATTGCAGAGCTCGATGCATTCATCACAGATGTAGACACCTGGACCAGCTACCAGCTTGCGCACCTGATCCTGCGTCTTGCCGCAGAACGAGCACTTGAGCTGGCCTTTCTCATCCCCAAACTTCAACATGACATCACCTCTTATGCCTTGGTCTCCGATTTCTTGCCCTTCTTGACCGGACGAGTGATCACCTCGTCGACCAGGCCGTACGCCTTGGCTTCCTCTGCCGTCATGAAGTTATCGCGCTCCGTATCCTGCACGACCGTCTCGCGGTCCTTGCCCGTCGACTCCACGAGGATGTCATTGATGACCTCGCGGATGCGCTGGATCTCGCGCGCCTGGATCTGAATGTCCGTCGACTGACCCTGTGCACCGCCGAGCGGCTGATGGATCATGATGCGGGCATTCGGCAGCGCGTAGCGCTTGCCCTTGGCGCCTGCCGTCAGGAGCAGCGCGCCCATGCTCGCTGCCTGGCCGATGCAGATCGTCGACACGTCCGGCTTGATATACTGCATGGTGTCGTAGATGGCAAGGCCTGCCGTGACGACGCCGCCCGGGCTGTTGATGTACAGATGGATGTCCTTGTCCGGGTCTTCCGACTCGAGGAACAAGAGCTGCGCAACAACCGTATTGGCGACAGCATCGTCAATCGGGCCGCCCAGGAAGATGATGCGGTCCTTGAGGAGGCGCGAGTAGATATCGTACGCGCGCTCGCCCGTATTGGAACGCTCCACTACCATTGGTACATAACTCATAGGTATACCCCCATATCAGGGATCTTATTTGGCGATGTTATCGATGATGAACTGAGCCGTCTTCTTGCGGAGTACGGATGCAGCCAGATCGCCAATACGACCCTGCTCCTTGATGATCTTCTGGACCTGCTGCGGCGTAGCGCCGTAAGCAGCTGCCATAGCAGCGACTTCTTCGTCGAGGTCCTTGGCTTCTACTTTGATGTCCTCAGCCTTGGCGACTTCCTCGAGCATGAGGTCCGTCTTGACGTTCTTCTCAGCCGTCTCGCGATACTGCTCGCGGAGCTTCGCGATGTCCGTGCCAGCGTACTGCAGGTACTGCTCGAGCTTCATGCCCTGCTGCTCGAGGCGCATCGCCATCTCCTGGATCATGGCCGTGACGCGGTTGTCGATCATGACAGCCGGGATGTCGACCGTGATGTTGTTCGTAGCCATCTCGATGGCAGCGCTCTTCTGGTCGTTCTCAGCCGTGCGCTCAGCGTTCTCCTCGAGGTTCTTGCGGATGTCAGCCTTGAGCTCGTCGAGCGTCTCGAACTTGCTGACCTTCTTGGCGAGTTCATCGTCGATGGCCGGCAGCTCTTTCGTCTTGATGCTGCGGATCGTGCACTTGAACGTAGCGTCCTTGCCAGCGAGCTCCTTGGCATGGTACTCTTCCGGGAACTTGACGTTGACGTCGCGCTCCTCGCCGATCTTCGCGCCGACGAGCTGGTCCTCGAAGCCCGGGATGAAGCTGTTGGAGCCGATCTGCAGCGGGTAGTCCTTGCCCTCGCCGCCGTCGAATGCCTCACCGTCGACAAAGCCCTTGAAGTCGAGCGTCGTGAAGTCGCCGTCTTTTACCTCAGCGCCTTCCGGAGCGTCGACGAGCTTGCCCTGGCGGTCCTGGAACGTCTTGAGCTGCTTCTCGACATCCTCGTCCGTGATGTTGACTTCGTTCTTCGGGACATTGAGGCCCTTGTAGTCGCCGAGCTTCACCTCAGGACGCGGCGTGACCGTAGCCTTGAAGACGAGGTCCTTGCCCTCTTCGAGCGTCTCGATGTCGACGCTCGGGCGCGTCACCGGGTCGATCTTCTGCTCGTCGAAAGCCTTGCTCAGGGCCTTCGGAGCGACGATATCGAAAGCTTCCTGCAGGACAGCGTCCTTGCCGACGTGGCGCTCGACGATCATGCGCGGAGCCTTGCCCTTGCGGAAACCCGGGATGCTCACGCGGTTTGCGAGACGCTTGCATGCCTGATCGACTGCCTTGTTGACTTCTGCTGCTTCGACCTCAATCGTCAGAGTGACCTGCTGGTTCTCTCCATTTTCTACCGTAACTTTCATTGTGTGAAATGACCTCCTGTATCATCTTATTGCATCATGATTGGCCAGTTCCGGCTTGTCAGCCTCAAAAACATGCCATATGGATTTTATCATAACATAAAATGCGCAGGAATACAAGGATTTCTGCGCATTGCTGGACCAAAAAGTCAAAATATCAAGTTGTCTGGCACGGAGAAGCCCCGAATCACTTCAGGAGGTCTGCCATGCGTCCCATCGGCTGCGAAAGGTCCATGTGGCCGCTGAGCGATTCGACTTTCTGGCCGTCGATGAGGATCTGGACCTTCTTGACCTCCGGGAATTCCGTCAAGGTGTCGACGACGGAGCCGACGAGCATCGTCTCGCCCGTCGAGCCGCCGACGAAGTCCTTGCGCAGGTCGCCCGTGAAGTCAACCGTCGCCGTGCCGTTCTCGACCTTGACACTGCGGAGCTTGGCCTGCTTCGGGATGATGTTCGTCTGGCCCTTCTCCTTCGTGCCTTCGAGGAGCGACTCCATCGCCGCCGTGTACTTCTCCTGCCCATCGAGCGTGACCGTGCGCTTGTCGGCAATGAGCTTCATGCCCTGCTCATCAGGGTAGTAGACCTTGATCGTGAGCTTCTGCGGCTTCTTCTCGGCGCCCTGGCTCGAGGACGTGGCTGCCGGTGCGCTCTCCGCCTGGATGGCAGATGACGAGCTGCCGTCTGCCGTGCCCTTGCCAGCCGTCTCTGAGCCGCAGCCGGCGAGAAGGGCGAGCGCGAAGATCGCGAGCCCCAGCATTGCGTAACGGACGTATTTCTTCATGATCCTTCATCTCCTGTTCCGTCTATTCCGTCTGCTTCATGTCATTCATATTTTCATGCATATCCTTGCTTCTACATCTAGATTCGAGATTCGCCCTGCGATTCCCTGCCTCAGTTGCCGCTGAAATAGCGGCCGATGGCGCGCGCGATGGCCTCGGCGAGCTTCATCTGGTACTGGGCGTTGTTGAGCAGCTGCTCTTCGCGCGCATTCGTGATGAAGGCGAGCTCGGCGAGCGTCGCCGGCATGCTCGAGTGCTTGATGACGTAGAAGTTCGCCGTCTTGACGCCGCGGTTGAAGAGGCCGCCGGCCTTCTCGAGCTCCTCATTGACCAGGGTCGCGATGCGCTCGCCCCTCGGCGAGCCCGCGTAGTAATACGTCTCCATGCCGTGCGAGGCCGGATTCGAGAAGGCGTTGCAGTGGATCGAGACGAAGAGCTCCGCACCCGGCGTGTACTCGCCGACGTTGACGCGCGCCTGGAGCTCCTGGCGGTCCGATGCGTTCGGGCCGTAGACGTCGACGTCCTTGTTGCGCGTCATCGTGACGCGCGCGCCCGAGTTCTCGAGGATGGACTGCAGGTCCTTCGAGACGGCGAGCGTCACGGAGGCTTCCGTCACGCCCGTCGGGCCGACGGCACCTGTGTCGCTGCCGCCGTGGCCCGGGTCGATGACGACCGAGTGGCCGCTGACGCCCGCGACGCGCGAGGAGCTCCCCGTGCCGCCCGTCGCGAAGATGTCGATGACGAGGCGGTACGGCTTCTTGGCCTTGCGGTCCGCCGGCTCTGCGTGCACGGCGTAGCTGCCGTCGACGACAGGGTTCTTGCAGTCGATGCGGATCTGCGTGTGGCGCGCCTCGAGCTCACGGATGTGCAGGTGCTTGGCGTACTTGCCGCTGAAGCTGTAGTCGGACTTAAGCTTGCCCGGCTCCGTGTTCGAGAGGTCGATGACGAGCTGCTTCTCGAGGTAGGGGCTCGTCGTGACATCGTACGTCACATTGTCCCGGTCCATGCCGACCTCGATGCGCAGGGCCTGGCGACCGTCGACCTCCGTCTCATACGACTGGAAGTAATTGAGTCTGTGCACCGCTTCGCGCCTTGCCGCCTCACCATTCTGCGGCAGGATGGCCGCCGCACAAGCGAGCAGCATCAAGAGCATGGCGGCTCCACGGCATATCTTGCTGAACAAAAAGAGTTCCTCCTTCTTCATTCTCATCTTGATCCATCAATCGTCTTTAATCGTCTTTGAGGAGGTCGAGCGCTTCCTGCTCGGCCTTCTCCGTCGCTTCCCTGTCGTAGGCAATATCGATCTTGAGGTAATCGCCCTCGCCGACGCCCTCTGGCAGGAAGCGCTTCGGGAAGTTGACTTTCTTCATCTCCTCGCCGAGCAAAAGCACGGCGAGGTCGCCCTCAAAGCGGTCGAGATAGGCTGAGATCATTGTGCCTTCCCCTCCTCTGCCTTGATGCTGTAGTCCTTGCCATCCGTCGTGATGGTGATCGTGCCGTTCTTGTCGGTCTCATAGACCTTGCCCTTGTAGACTTCGCCCTTGTCGTTCTTGACGAGCTTCGTCTTCTTCTGCGAGCCGTCGCGGCGGTCCTTGTAGGTATCCTTTCCGAGATAGCGCGCGAGCACATCCGTGTGCGGGTGGCCGTAATCATTGCCCTGGCCGCACGAGATCAGCACGGCTTCCGGCCAGACGGCCTTGAGGTACGCCACGGACGAGCCCGTGCTACTGCCGTGATGCGGGCTCTTGAGGATGGTGCTCCTAAGATCCTTGGCATCCGCCTTCAAGAGCTGCTCCTCGACCGGCTGCTCGGCATCGCCCGTAAAGAGCATCGAGAAGTCGCCATAGGTGAGCTTGCCGACGACCGACTCGTTGTTCGGGTCGTGCTTGTAGCCCTTCTGCGTGCCCTTCTCGACGAGTTCCTTCGTCGGGTAGAAGACCTTGAACGAGACGCCGCTGCCGAAGTCGAGCACATCGCCGGCCTTGAGCGCCTGGTGCTTGATGCCTTTCGCCTTGAGCTGCTTCATGTAGCCGATGTAGAGCTTCGACGTGGACGGCATGCCGTTGTCGTAGACCGTGCCGACTTGGTAGTCCTTGAGGAGGACGTCCATGCCGCCGATGTGGTCGGCATGCGGATGCGTCAGGATGACCTTGTCGATCTTCTTGACGCCCGCCTTGTCGAGCTCGCGCTTGAACTTGTCGCGCTCGTCGACATCGCTCGTGTCGATGAGCACCGTCTGCTCCGCCGTCTGGATGAGAATGGAGTCACCCTGGCCGACGTTGAGCATCTTGATCGTGACATCCTTGCCGGCCGTCGCCGTCGCCGAGGACTTTGCAGCGCCCGAAGAGGCACTCGAAGAACTCGTGCCCTGGCTGCCGCCGCAGCCCGTCAGCACGGCGATGGCCAGCATGACGATGCCGAGTATCATACCGATTTTCTTTCTCACGTTTTTTCCCCCTGATACAATCAATTCCTATCTTTGATATCTGCGCCTGCCTCAGAGCAGGTACTCTGCGATGCCCGCAGCCACGCCGTCCTCGTCGACGGACGGCACGATGTGGTCGGCCAGCGCCTTGAGCTGCGGCCGCGCATTGTCCATGACGAGGCTCGTGCCGACCGTCTGCATCATCTCGATGTCATTGAGCCCGTCGCCGAAGGCGAAGCTCCTCGAGACGGGGATGCCGAGATACGAAAGCGCGTGCAGGATGCCCGAGCCCTTCGTGACGTCTGCCGCGTAGAGCTCCATGTTCTTCTTGTGGTACGGGTCGATGAGGCCCGCAAGGCCCGGCCAGGAAAGCAGCTTCGCAAAGAGGCCGTGGCCGCCCGGGTCCTCCGAGGCAAATTCCATCTTCGCGACAGGCACCTTCTCGAGGTCGTAGTCGCGCACGAACTGCGTGACATCGACATCGATGCTGCGGTAGAACGCCTCCGTCAGCTTGTACTCCGGCTTGAGGTAGACGCTATGCGGCCCCTCGAGGATGTACTCGACGCCGTGTGCTTCTGCAAGGCGCGCGATCTCTTCGACCGTCGCCTGCGGCAGCATCTTCTTGTAGATGGTCTTGTCGCCGAGCAGCACGACGGCGCCGTTCATGAGCACGTAGCCGTCGAAGAGGTCCTGCTGCACGAGCTCCGGGTCGAGGTAGGCATACGGCCTGCCGCTCGCGATGAACGTGCAGTGGCCCGCCGCGCGCAGTGCGCGGATGGCCTCCTTGACGGCCGGCGCGATCTGCGTCTGCCCTTCCATGATGTTGATCAATGTGCCGTCGATGTCGAAGAAGACGGCTTTTCTCTCTTGTTTCACAGGCATTCCCCCATAGACCGATTGACCGGTATTCAACGCGACTTGCGGTAGTAGATGCAGCAGCGGACGATGGTCAGCACGAACCAGATGGCGAACGTCACCGTAAAGATCCAGTCGACCGTCTCCATCTTCGAGAAGTCCATCACCGAGAAGATGCAGATCGCTGCGATGGCGATCACGCCGTCCATCGGCTTGACCGCTGCAGAGAGCCAGCTCTCCTGCCCCTCCCGCTCCATTTTCGTTCTGTCCGGCTTATTGTTCTGATACGGTTTACGCAAAGTAAAGACTCCAATCTCGTGTATTCTTGCTTTTATACTACTCGGGATTGGAGTCAGATTCAAGTTATTTCAGAACCTCGATGGTACATTTTTTGCAGTTGTCAGCGGTACTCGAGGTCGCGCGTGCCGCGGCGGATCTCCTCCGACACGGGCAGGCTCGCCTCGTAGCGGCGCACGATGACGGACGTCGTCAGCACGCCGGCGAGCAGGACGATGGCGACGAGCAGGATGACGCGCGCCGTCGAGTTGTCGCTGTCGCCGTCATCCGAGAACAGGCCGCCGAGCCCCTGCTGCACGCTGTCGAGCGCCGGGCCGAAGCTCTGGATCGCGTTGTAGGTGTTGTAGGCCTGCGCGAACGTGTTCCAGCCGGCGACGCCAAGGTTCGAGAGCGACTTGTCGCGCGCGAAGGCGATCCACGACTGGATCGTGATGAAGATGCCCGAGCCGATGAGCGGCACGATGATCATGATGTAGATGAGGTTCATCATGACGCCGAGCATCGCGGGCGGCAGGTAGCCCGTGCTCACGGCGATGTAGCCGACGACGACCGCGTAGACGAAGGTGAAGCCGGCAGCCGACTGGATGGCGCCGCACCAGGCCAGCAGGCGGATCCAGCCGCCGACGGCCTTCGACTCCGCCCAGACGCGCCCGACGTTGCGGGCGTTGAGGAAACTGATGACGAGGTTGAGCCCTAAGACAAGAACAAGCATCAGCATGATTATCACTCCTTTTCAATCTGGATACCAGTATAAGCGGGTATTCTGAAAAGTAACGGAAAACGATAGAAAATCCATGGAAGCGTCATCAGTCGGCCGCGGGATGCGCGAGCGTCTCTGCCATCGTGTCGTGGATGAGCTTGGCATAAGCGGCCGTGCCCTCGTCGTTCGGGTGGATGCCGTCGCCGCCAAGCCATTCCGGATGCTTGGAGACGAGGCCGTACCAGTCGACGATCGTCACGTTCGGATGGTCTTTGGCCATACTTACGAGGTAGTCGTTGTTCGTCTGCTGCCACGAGAGCTCCGGGCAGTAGACATTGACCCAGAAGATGTGGCGGTCGGGACCGAGATACTCGAGGAGCGCGCGCGTCTGGACCTCGTACTTCTCGTAGCCGGCAATCGGGCCGTTCGTGCCGAGCGCGATGACGACGTTCTTGCCGAGGCGTCCCTGTGCCGCCATCTCTTTCGCCGCGTCGAGGCCGCCGCCGACGTAGCGCGAGACTTCCGCATCAATGATGCAGCCCGGCAGCACCTTGCGAAGCTCGCCCGAAGAGCCGAGCATCACGGAGTCGCCGATACAGGCGACGCCCGAGAGGTCGACCGCAGCTTCATCCTCCGCTGCCTTCTGCTCGGCGGCCTCTGCTGCCGCCTGGTCATTGGCCGCCTGCTGCTCCGCGGCATTGGCGGCGAGCCTCTCCTGCAGCTCGCCCGTGTCGCTGACCTTCTGGTCGGCCGAGACGGCAATCGCGTGGCCGCCGAAGCCCATGAGCGCGAGGCCCGGCAGCGTGAAGGCCGTCAGGAAGATGCAGGCCGTGACGATGTGGCGGCCGCGGATGGCCGGCAGGCGGCGGCTCGTGATGACATGCGCGAGTGCGTCCGACCAGATGGTCAAGACGAGGATGGCCGCGATCTCGAGCGCCGCGTAGTACGGCAGCTGCGTCCAGCCGAGCTTGGCGAAGAGGTAGATGACCGGATACTGCCAGAGGTAGATGCCGAAGCTGCGCTTGCCGAGCCAGCCGAGCCAGCGAAGCTTCGGGCTCTCGAGCGCGGCGCCGACGAAGAAGCGGTCGTCGGCCGTCAGCAGCAGGAGCACACAGAAGAGCGCAGTCATCGCGAGCATGCCCCACTCGTAGACGTAGGCAGACTGGCCGTCAAAGAGGAAGTAGGCGGCAATCGATGCGCCGACGAGTACGGGCCAGGCGAGATAGCCGAGCAGCATCCTGTATTTGCCGAGGCGCGCGCGCGGGTGGTCGACCCACCAGAGGCCGAGCACGGCGCCGAAGAGCAGCGCGTAGACGCGCGTGTCCGTGCCGTAGTAGAGGCGCGTGACATCCATGTCCGGCTCGTACATCATCGGCATGACGGCCGCCGAGCCGAGCGCGAGCAAGGCGAGCACCGCGAGGCCCGCCCGGCGCCCGGCGAGGATGTCGAGAAACGCGTAGAGCGCGAAGAGCAGCGGCCAGACGAGGTAGTACTGCATCTCGATGCCCATGAACCAGAGGTGCGTGAACGGCGAGGCATTCGTCAGGCGCGTGAAGTAGTCAGCATTCTGCGCGATCTGCCACCAGTTGTTGTAGCCGAGGACGATCGAGAGGAACTCCGGCCGGATGGCCGCGACGGCCTTCGGCAGCACGAAGGAAAAGACGCCGATCGTCGTCAGCAGCACGATGAAGAGCGACGGGTAGATGCGCTTGATGCGCTTCCAGTAGTACGCCTTCACGCGGAAGCGGTGCTCGAGCCAGCTGCGCTTGCTCGTGTAGGCGAGCAAAAAGCCCGTGAGCACGAAGAAGAGCGAGACGCCGAGATAGCCGCCCGGCAGCCGCTCGGGGAACATGTGGAAGAGCGTGACGCCGACAATCGCCAGCGTGCGCAGCGCATCGAGCCCGTCGATGTGCCGCCTGCCCGCTGCTTCACGTCCGAATAACGACAAAATAATCAACTCCTAAACCATGATATCATAACTTATAATATAGAGTGCAGAGAAGGAAAAAGCAAGCCCAAAAGCGAAAACCGATAGAAAGGGATGCATGGAGAAAGGATGGAACCGATTTGACTGCACACACGACTCAAACGACTCGAATGAGAATAACTCGAATGAGAATGAATGGAAAGAAAACAATACGACAGAAGCTGCTCACCGTGAGCCTCGCTCTCGCCTGCCTGCCAAGCACCGCCCTTGCCGCCTCCTTCCCCGCCACAGCCCCCGCCATCCACTATGAGGGGCGCTGGCAGGAGAACGGCGGCTGCTATGAAGCCGCGCAGGGGGCCGTCTACCTTGAGACGGATTTCACGGGCACGCGCATCGCCGCCGATCTCCAAGACCACGAGAACCGCTGGCTCGTCTCCATTGACGGCGGCCCTTCGCGCAAAGTGCGCGCCGCAGCAGACGGTCCGACCGTGCTCGCCGAGGGCCTGACCAATGGCCGCCACACGCTCAGGCTCGAGCGCGCGACGGAGGGCTCCTACGGCATCAGCCACTTCCGCGGACTCGAGGCTGACTCACTCGAAGCTCCCGCAAGACAGGCAGAGCGCCTGCGCCTGGAATTCGTCGGCGACTCCATCACGGCGGGCTTCCGCAACGACGGCATAAAGCACGGCCACAACGACGCTGCCATCGAGGACGGCTCAATGGCGTTTGCGCCGCAGCTCGCGCGCCTTCTCGGCGCCGACTACAGCGTCGTCGCCAAGTCGGGCGAAGGCGTCGTCCACAACTGGGGCGCCCCCTGGCCTGACCGCGGCCTCCACACCGAGGAGCGCTACCGCTGGACCCTCTACGGCGCGCACAAGACGCCCAGCAACACCATCTGGCAGTCCGAGAGGCTGCCCGTCTCCGCCGTCGTGCTCGCGCTCGGCACGAACGACTTCAGCGACAAGAAGCGCCGCCCCTATCACGAGGAATACGTGCAGGCCTGGACGGGCCTCATGCGCCGCGTGCATGCGATGAATCCCGCTGCCTCCATCATCTGCCTCGAGCCGCTGCCCGCCGCCGTCTCTCCGCTCGCGGGCCTCTGGATTGAGGAGGCCTGCGAGCGCGCACAGCGAGAAGGCATCCCCGCTCACTACATCGCGCTCAACGAGGACGGCCCGCTGCTCGCCCCCGGGGACTTCGTCGGCGACGGCACGCACCCGACCAAGGCAGGCTCTTTGAAGCTCGCCGCCTACCTCGCTCCGCGCCTCGCGCCCTTCCTGCCCCGCATTGACAGGACCGGACCATCCCGATAAAAAGATAAAAATAAGAACAGAAGCAAGAAAGGACATGTCCTTATCGCGATAAAGAAAAAAGACAAGCCGTGAAGTCCGGCTTGTCTTTTTTGCGTTGCGGTTATTTACTTGACCTGGATCTGCTGGTCGGCTGCCTTGTCGGAGACCTTCTCCTCGGCTGCGAGCAGGTCCTTCGCGGCGTGGAGCTGGAGCTCCACCTGCTTGTAGGACGTGCCGCCGAGCGAGTTGCGGTTCTTGACGCACGTCTCGGGGCTGATGGCCTCCTTGATGTCGGCGCCGAAGAGCGGCGAGAGCTTCTGGAAGTCCTCGAGACTCATGTCCTCGAGGTAGATGCCCTTCTCGATGCAGTCGTGGACGGCCTGGCCCGAGACGGCATGCGCCTTGCGGAACGGCATGCCCTTCTTGACGAGGTAGTCGGCGAGGTCGGTCGCATTGGAGAAATCCTCCGTCACGGCCTTCTTCATGACGTCCTTGCGGACCTTCATGCCGCGGATCAGCTGCGCGTAGACGGCGAGGCTGAACTTCACGGTGTCGATCGCGTCGAAGATGCCCTCCTTGTCCTCCTGCAGATCCTTGTTGTAGGCAAGAGGCAGGCCCTTGACGGTCGTCAGCATGGCCATGAGGTGGCCGATGACGCGGCCCGTCTTGCCGCGGACGAGCTCGGAGACATCCGGGTTCTTCTTCTGCGGCATCATCGAGGAGCCCGTGCAGTGCGCATCGTCGAGCTCGACGAAGTGGAACTCGCGGCTGCACCAGAGGATCGTCTCCTCCGAGAGGCGCGAGAGATGGACCATGAGAATCGAGGCCGCGGCGAGGAACTCCATGATGTAGTCGCGGTCGCTGACGGCGTCGAGACTGTTCGTGTAGATGCTCTCGAAGTTGAGCTGCTTCTGCACGAACTCGCGGTCGATCGGGAAAGTCGTGCCGGCGAGCGCGCCGGCGCCGAGCGGCATGATGTCCGCGCGCTTGTAGACGCCCTCGAAGCGGGCGAAGTCGCGCGAGAGCATCCCGAAGTACGCGAGCAGGTGATGAGAGAACAGGATCGGCTGTGCGCGCTGCAGATGCGTGTAGCCCGGCATGATGACGTCGCTGTACTTCTCCGCCGTCTCGACGAGCGCGCGCTGCAGATTCTCGATCTCCTTCTGCACGGCCACGACCTCGCGGCGCACGTACATGTGCGTGTCGAGTGCGACCTGGTCGTTGCGGCTGCGCGCCGTGTGCAGGCGGCCGCCGGCCTCGCCGATGGCGTCGGTCAGGCGCTTCTCGATGTTCATGTGGATGTCCTCGAGGTCGACGGAGAACTCGAAGTTGCCCTGCTCGATCTTCTGGAGGATGTCCTTGAGGCCGGCGACGATCTTGTCGCGGTCATCCTCTGTGATGATGCCGCATTTCGCGAGCATCGTAGCGTGCGCGATGGAACCCGCGATGTCCTCGTGGTACATGCGCTTGTCGAAATTGATGGAGGCCTGGAACTCGTTGATCATCTCATCGGTCGACTTGGAGAAACGGCCTCCCCACATAGCCTTGCTCATTTACTGTTCTTCTCCTGCATCAGGGCGCGTACCTTGAGCGGCAGGCCGAAGAGGTTGATGAAGCCCGTGGCGTCAGCCTGGTTGTAGACATCATCGTGCTCGAACGTGACGTATTCCTTGCTGTAGAGGGAATACGGGCTCGTGGAGCCGGCGGAGATGATGTTGCCCTTGTAGAGCTTGAGCTTGACCGTGCCCGTGACCGTCTGCTGCGTGCTGTCGACGAAAGCGGACAGCGCCTCGCGCAGCTGGCAGAACCACATGCCATCGTAGACGAGCTCGCCGAAGCGGACAGCGACGTGCTGCTTGAAGTGATACGTCATGCGGTCGAGGCAGAGGTACTCGAGCTCGCGGTGTGCGTAGTAAAGGATCGATCCGCCCGGGTTCTCATAGACACCGCGGGACTTCATGCCGACGAGGCGGTTCTCGCAGATGTCGACGATGCCGACGCCGTTGCGCGCGCCGATCTCGTTGAGCTCCGTCAAGAGAGCGACAGGATCCATCTTCTTGCCGTTGACAGCGACCGGCTCGCCCTTCTCGAAGTCGACCGTGACGTATTCCGGCTCATCCTTCGCGTCTTCCGGTGCCTTGGAGATCAGGAACATGCTGTTGTGCGGCTCGTTGGCCGGGTCCTCGAGGTCGGAACCCTCATGGGAGAGGTGCCAGATGTTGCGGTCCATGGAGTACGTCTTGTTCTCCGTCGCGATGGGGATGCCGTGCTTCTTGGCGTACTCGATCTCAGCGGAACGGGAATCGAGGTCCCACTCGCGCCACGGAGCGATCAGCGTGATGTTCGGTGCGAGTGCCTTGACCGTCAGCTCGAAGCGGACCTGGTCGTTGCCCTTGCCCGTAGCGCCGTGCGCGATGGCGTCAGCGCCTTCCTGCTTGGCGATCTCGACGAGCTTCTTCGCGATGATCGGGCGCGCAAAAGACGTGCCGAGCAGGTACTTGTCCTCGTAGACAGCACCGGCCTTGAGCGTCGGCCAGACGTATTCCTTGAGGAACTCCTCCTTGAGGTCTGCGATGTAGACCTTGGAAGCACCGGACTTCAGGGCCTTGTCGTGTACGGCGTCGAGCTCGTCACCCTGTCCGACATCGGCGCAGCAGGCGATGACTTCGCAGCCATCGTAATGCTCCTTGAGCCACGGGATGATGACGGAGGTATCGAGACCGCCCGAGTATGCGAGTACGACTTTCTTGATCTTAGCCATGGTAAAAACCTCTCTTCCTATACTCCTCCCCGCCCATCACGCGTTCATGCTTGCCATGGGCATCTGGAAGGGATAATGCACAGTCATAAAATTACAAGTCACCGATTACAGAATGCGTGTTCAGTCTGCCATCGTCAGAGCCATGATGGCCTTCTGCGTGTGCAGGCGGTTCTCCGCCTCGTCGAAGATGACATCGGCGTTGGCCTCGAGGACCTCCTCCGTGATCTCCTCGCCGCGGTAGGCCGGCAGGCAGTGCATGACGATGACGCGCTTGTCGGCGCCCTCGAGGAGCTCCTTGTTGACCTGGTACGGTGCGAAGATCTTCTTGCGCTCCTCGTGCTCGGCCTCCTGGCCCATGCTGGCCCAGGTGTCTGTGACGACGATGTCGGCATCTTTGACGGCCTCGTGCGGATCCGTGACGAGACTGAGCGAAGCGCCCGTCTCCTTCGCGTCCTCGAGGGCGTTCTTGAAGACCGTCGCATCGGGGCGGTAGTCCTCCGGCGTCGCCGCGACGAACGTCATGCCGACCTTGGCGCATCCGTAGAGGAAGGAGTTCGTCATGTTGTTGCCGTCGCCGACGTAGGCCATCTTGAGCCCCTTGAGGTTCTTGCCCTTGTACTCCTCGATCGTCAAAAGATCGGTGAGGACCTGGCAAGGATGCAAGAGGTCCGTCAGCGCGTTGATGACGGGGATGTCGGCCCACTTCGCGAGCTCCTCCACGCGGTCATGGCCGAACGTGCGGATCATGATGCCGTCGAGGTAGCGCGAGAGCACGCGCGCCGTGTCGCGGATGGGTTCACCTCGCCCGAGCTGGAGGTCACGGTTCGAGAGGAAAAGCGCCTGGCCGCCGAGCTGGTACATGCCCGTCTCAAAGGATACTCGCGTTCGCGTCGAAGACTTCTCGAAAATCATGCCGAGCGTCTTGCCCTTGAGGATCTTGTGCGGCACACCCGCCTTCTGCTTTGCCTTGAGCTCCTTGGCGAGTGCCAGGATCTCCTGTACCTCATCCACGGATAAGTCGTGGATGGATAGCATGTCTTTCCCTTTCAACATATGATGACCTCCCTGCTGGAATCACTAGAACATCTGTAGTCTTGTAACTTCCGTAACTATTGCATATTATACATCAAATCCAGCCGCTTGAAAAGTGTAGATATGCATTTTTTTTGTATTTCTATACATATCATCCCGAACGGCTGAATTTTTTTATTTGTCGTACTTATTTATCGTATTTTGCGAGCACATCGTCGAGCGTCAGGATGACCGTATCGACCTGCTCCTTCGTGATGATGAGCGGCGGGATGAAGCGCAGGACCTTGCCGGCCGTGCAGTTGATGATCGCGCCCTCGGCGAGGCAGTCGTTGACGATGTCACGGCCGTGCTCAGCGGAGGCGAGCTCGGCGCCGAGGATCAGGCCCGTGCCGCGGACATCCGTGATCAGCGCGGGGTGCTTGGCCTTGAGGTGCTCGAGCTGCTGCTTGAAGTAGCTGCCGACCGCCTCGACGTGCGCGAGGAATTCCGGCTTCGGCACCGTGTCCAAAACGACGTTGGCCGCCGCGCAGGCGAGCGGGTTGCCGCCGAACGTCGTGCCGTGGTCGCCGGCGTGGAAGGCCTTGGCCACCGCATCCGTGACGATGAAGGCGCCGATGGGCACGCCGCCCGCGAGACCTTTTGCCAGCGTGACGATGTCCGGCTTGACGCCGTACTTCTCGTAGGCGAAGAACTTGCCGCTGCGGCCGATGCCGGCCTGGATCTCGTCGAAGATCAGGAGCGCGTGGTACTTGTCGCAGAGCGCGCGGACCTTCTTGAGGTAGTCGCCCTCCGGCGTGTAGACGCCGCCCTCGCCCTGGATCGTCTCGAGCATGACGGCGGCTGTCTTCTCGCTCATCATCGACTCGAGCTCCTCGATGTCGTTGTAGTGGACGTAGTCAAAGCCGTCGGGCAGCGGGCCGAAGCCCTCGTGGTACTTCGGCTGGCCCGTCGCCGTCAGCGTCGCGATCGTGCGGCCGTGGAAGCTGTCCCAGGCCGTGATGATCTGGGATTTCTCGGGGTCAATCTGGTGCGCGTACTTGCGCGCGATCTTGATGGCGCCCTCGTTGGCCTCGGCGCCCGAGTTGCCGAAGAACGCCTTGTCGAGTCCCGAGAGCGCGACGAGCTTCGCCGCGGCGTCGGCCTGCGGCTGCGTGTAGTAGAGGTTCGAGCAGTGGATGAGCTTCTTCGCCTGCTCGGAGATGGCCGTGACGAGCGGCCCGTAGTCGTGGCCGAGCACGTTCACGGCGATGCCGCCTAAAAAGTCGAGGTACTTCTTGCCGTTGATGTCCCAGAGATACGCGCCCTCGCCGTGGTCGAGCACGATCTTGTAGCGGTTGAAGACCGGCAGGTAGTCCTGTGCATCTTTTGCAAATATATCTTTATCCGTTTCCTGCATGAAATCGCATCCCTTTCGTTGATTGATCAGCGCACGACCTGCGTGCCGATGCCCTGCGAGGTGAAGATCTCGAGGATGATCGAGTGGTCGAGCCGCCCGTCGATGATGTGCGTCTTGCCCGTGCCTTTCTCGAGGGAGGTCAGGCAGGCCTCCACCTTCGGGATCATGCCGCCCTGGATGACGCCCGACTTGATGTAGTCGCGCGCCTCCTGCATGTGAAGCGTCGAGAGGAACGAGGACTTGTCGGAAAAGTCCTTGTAGATGCCCTCGACGTCCGTCAGCAGGAGCAGCTTCTCCGCGTGCAGCGCCCCGGCGATCTCCGCCGCGACGTAGTCGGCATTGATGTTGTAGCTCTCGCCGTTCGCGCCGACGCCGATCGGCGCGATGACGGGCACGTAGTCCTGGTCGAGGAGGTCCTCGATGAGGGCCACGTTGACCTTCTGGACGGCGCCGACGTAGCCGATATCGACCTTCTTCTTTTCATCGCCCTCGTAGACCGTCGCGAGTTTCTTCTGGGCGCAGATGAGGTTCGCATCCTTGCCCGAGAGGCCAACGGCGCGCACGCCGCGGTGATTGAGCAGGTTGACGATCTCGGAGTTGACCTTGCCGTCGAGGACCATCTCCGCGATCTCGACCGTCTCCGCGTCCGTCACGCGCAGGCCGGCGACGAACGATGACTTCTTGCCGACCTTCTTGAGGAAGCCCGTGATCTCCGGGCCGCCGCCGTGCACGATGACCGGGCGAATGCCGACGTACTTCATCAGGGCGACATCCTGCATGACCTTCTCTTTGAGGTCCTCATTGATCATTGCATTGCCGCCGTACTTGATGACGATGGTCTTTCCGTAAAATTCCTGGATGTAGGGCAGCGCCTCGACGAGGATGGCTGCCTTATCCTTGGCTGTGAATGTCATACTATCCTTCCCCTATCTCTTGCGCCAGTCTATCAGGTGTGATACTCGCCGTTGATCTTGACGTACTCGTAGGAGAAGTCGCAGGTCCAAACGGTCGCCTCTTCCTCGCCCTGGCCCATGTCGATGGAGATGGTAATGTCGTGCTGCTCCATGACCTTGGCGAGCGCCTCCGCGTCGTATTCGGCGCCGACACCGTGTGCGTAGACGGGGATATCGCCGAACTTGACGACGACGTCTTCTGGGTTCATCGGCACGCCGGCATAGCCGACGGCGCAGATGACGCGGCCCCAGTTCGGATCAGCGCCGAAAAAGGCCGTCTTGACGAGCGGGCTCTTGGCGACGCTCATGGCGACCGTCTTGGCATCGGCAAACGTCTTCGTGCCCGTGACGTGGACCGTCAGGAACTTCGTCGCGCCCTCGCCGTCATCGGCGATCTCCTGGGCGAGCTCCTTGCAGAGCTTGTCGAGCGTCTCGAGGAACTTGGCGTAGTCCTCGCTTCCCTCCACGATCGGCGCATTGCCGGCCGCGCCGTTGGCCATGACGATGGCCATGTCGTTCGTGCTCATGTCGCCGTCGATCGAGATCATGTTGAAGGACGTCGCGACGACCTTGGAGAGCGCCTTCTGCAGGAGCTTGCTGTCGATGGCGGCATCCGTCGTGATGAAGCAGAGCATCGTGGCCATGTTCGGCTGGATCATGCCCGAGCCCTTGGCGATGACGCCGAAGCGCACCTTCTTGCCGCCGAGCTCGATCTCGAGCGCCGCCGTCTTCGGATGCGTATCCGTCGTCATGATGGCCTGGCTTGCCGCGCTGCTGCCGTCCGCCGAGAGCTTGCTGACGGCATCCTTGACGCCCGCTTCCATCTTGTCCATCGGCAGCGGCACGCCGATGACGCCCGTCGAAGCGACGACGACATCTTGTGGCGTGCAGCCGAGCGCCTCGGCTGCGATCTTCTGGGTGGCCGCGGCGTCTTTTTCGCCCTGCTCGCCCGTGCAGGCATTGGCACAGCCGGCATTGGCGACGATGGCGTGCGCCGTGCCCGTGGCGACGACGACCTTCGAGGCAAAGACCGGCGCGGCCGCTACCGCGTTCTGCGTGAAGGTGCCGGCGACAGCCGCCTCCTTCTCCGTGTAGATGACAGCGACATCGAGGTTGCCGCTCTTCTTGATGCCGGCCTTGACACCGGCGGCCTTGAAGCCCTGCGGGAACGTGACGCCCGCCTCATTGTGGAATGCGTTGATCATATGGGATTCCTCCTAAATTTCAATTTCAATTTCGTATGCGCTCCGCGCATCGCGGTGCTCAGGGGTACATCGGCACGAAGTCAAGGCCCGTCTTCTCGTCGAAGCCGCAGGCGATGTTGAAGTTCTGGACGGCCTGCCCAGCCGCGCCCTTGACGAGGTTGTCGATGGCGGAGAGCACGATCACGCGGTGCGTGCGCTCGTCGATGTGCCAGGCGATGTCGCAGAAGTTCGAGCCGCGGACCTCCTTCGTCGAGGGATAGCCGCCGCGGCCGAGCAGCCGGATGAAGAACTCCTTGCTGTAGGCCTTCTCGAAGGCAGCGTCGACGAGCTCCGGCGTCACGCCCTCCTTGAGCGTCGCGTAGCACGTCGCGAGGATGCCGCGCGACATCGGCACGAGGTGCGGCGTGAAGTTGATGACGGTCGCCTCGCCCGAGAGATCCGTGACGGCCTGCTCGATCTCCGGCGTGTGGCGGTGGTGTGCCACATTGTAGGCGCGGAAATTGTCGTAGAGCTCCGGGAAGTGGTTGGCCTGCTTCGGCGAGCGGCCCGCGCCCGAGACGCCTGACTTTGCGTCGACGATGATCGTATTGACATCGATGAGATGCGCCCGCGCGAGCGGCGCGAGCGCGAGGATGCTCGCCGTCGTGAAGCAGCCGGCGTTGCCGATGATCTTGGCATCGCGGATCTCGTCGCGGTAGAGTTCCGCGAGGCCGTAGACGCGCTCGGCTTCAGGATCCGTGTGCGGCACGTGGTACCACGCCTCGTAGACGCTCGTATCGCGGAAGCGGTAGTCAGCGCCGAGGTCGATGATGCGCACCGGCAGGTCCCGCAGCGCGCGGCCGACCTTCATCGCATGGCCGTGCGGCAGGCCGATGAAGACGAAATCGCTGTCCTTGCCGATGGCCTCGATGTCCTTCATGCTCTCGAGCACCATGTCGTAGCAGCCTCGCAGGTGCGGGTAGAGATCGGCGATCTTCTCGCCCGTGTGGCTCTCGGATGTGACATGCACGACTTCTGCCTGCGGATGATTGTAGAGGATGCGCAGGAGCTCCGCTCCCGCATATCCCGTTGCTCCCAGGACACTGACTTTCATACTAGTTCCTCCTCCGGGGCTCGGCCCCTTGAATTGATGTTTATAATTATACATCTATGATGTATAATATTGCAAGCCTTTTCTTTACAATTTTACAGATTTTTTTGCGGCCCCTCTCATCGCATTTGGCGATGCGGTTGCTGACGAAATAAACCGTGCGTGTTATAATGAGGACAAAGGAGTGTTTATTTCATGGCAACAAGACGACGGCGGTCACCGAAACGGCTGATCCGCTTTCTTTTTTTCCTCTTGATTCTGTTCCTCGCCGCCTTCTTCGTATCGGGCGGGCTGGCCGTCTTCTCCGCAAAGACGTGGCAGAGCGCAGGCGGCTTCCTGCCGCGGCCGACGCAGAGCGTGCCCGCCAACGAGATGACGGACGAGGTGCACCATCCGGGCTTTTCCGACCGGCTGAGCCGCGTCATCTTCCTGCGGCGCGCCGTCGAGAGCCGCGTCAATGTGCGCGACCCGCACTACGTCAAGCTGCAGGACACGCCCGACTCCCTGCAGCAGGCCATCGTCGCCGTCGAGGACCGGCGCTTCTACAGCCACCACGGCTTCGACTTCGAGGGCATCGCGCGCGCAACGCTCGTCAACCTGCAGTCCGGCGAGATCGAGGAGGGTGCGAGCACCATCACGCAGCAGCTCGTCAAGAACCTCTTCCTCTCGCACGAGCAGTCCTTCGGCCGCAAGGCCGAGGAGTTCGTGCTGGCGCTCGACATGGAGTGGAACTACTCGAAGGACGAGATCCTCGAGATGTACCTCAACACCATCTACTACGGCTCGAACTACTACGGCATCGGCGCCGCCTCCGAGGGCTACTTCGGCAAGCGGCCGCGCGATCTCGCCCTGCCCGAATCGGCCATGCTCGCCGGCCTGCCGAACGCCCCCTCGCTCTACTCCCCCTACGTCGACTTCATGATGGCCAAGAAGCGCCAGTTCATCGTGCTCGACGCGATGGTCAGCTGCGGCTACATCGACAAGACGATGGCCGAAGACGCCAAGATCAAGCCGCTCTACCTCGCACACTGAGCCCATCCCCCCGACAACCCGTCGGCCAATCAAAAAGACAAGGCATTGTGCCTTGTCTTTTTGATGCATCATTTCTTTTTGCTGTTTTCCTTCTGCTGCTCGACAGCGGAACGCTCGAAGTGCTTGTAGAACTGCTCTGCCATGTTCGTGTAGGTGGCAACCGTGTCGCCCTCGCTGCGGTTGGCCTGGATCTGGTACGTATAGAGGAGCTCGTTCGTGCCAGCCTTGTAGACGTCGAAGAAGAACGTCGTGCGGCTGTCATTGGCGACCGTCAGGATGACGTAGGCATCCGCGTAATTCGCGACATACTGCTTGAAGTCCTTGGCAGCCGTGCGGCGGTCAAGCGCCTTGATGTCGATGTTCTGGTCAGCCTTGATGTTCTGGGCGATCGTGTCATACGAGATGACATAGCAGCGCGCCACGCGGCTCGACTCATAGACAATCTGCGTGAGCATGTCCTTGTTCGGAGACTTCGGGTCGACCTGCATGTAGAGCGGCGAGCCGATGGCCAGACGGTGGATGGCCGTGAGGTCAGCCCCCTCCTGGACCGTGACCTTGTCGGCATTTGCAAAAGCAACCTGCGTGCCGAGCACGACCATGCAGGCGATGAGCAGCATCTGGATGATTTTCTTCATATAATAATCTCTCCTTGCACTATATTTTGCGAATCATCTCGCATTGTTATTCTCATTTTACACTGCCTGGCAAAGATACGCAAGGAAAAAAGCACAGCCCCGCCATCAGACTGGTCTGCAGCAGGCGAAGTCCGCAGCGGGCGGAGAGGACTGCCCAACGGCAAGATCCGCCGTCAGCAGGAGAGGGCTGACCATAAGCAGAGCTTTGGCCGCCTGCGTCAAGAACGCATTTTTTTGCCGACCAAGCCCCTTGCCGGGAAGCGTCGTTCAAGCGGAGCGCGTTTCGCTTCCCGGCAAGGATGTATTCCAGGGCAAAACATGCGTTTAGCAGCCGGTCATGCGGAGCGTTGGGCAGTCCTCTCCGCCTCGCCAGGCTAAGTCTCTCCGGCCTGACGGCAAGATCCACCGTCAGCAGGAGAGGGCTGACCATTAGCGGAGCTTTGGCCGCCTGCGTCAAGAACGCAGGTTTTGCCGACCAGACCCCTTGCCGGGAAGCGTCGTCCAAGCGAAGCGCGTTTCGCTCCCCGGCAAGGATACATTCCAGGGCAAAACATGCGTTTAGCAGCCGGCCATGCGGAGCGTTGGGCAGCCCTCTCCTGCGGCCCGGCTAACCTCTCTCCTGCCCCTCAGTCGGGATAGACGCGCTTCTCGATGGCCTTGGCCGTCGGCGTGACGGCGAGGCCCGCTTCGCTCGTCTCGCGCAGCGACTTCGGCAGGAGATGGCCGACCTCGTTCATCGCGGCGATGACCTCATCGACAGGGATGACCGACCGGATGCCCGCCATCGTCATATCAGCGGCCGTCATGGCGACGACCGTCGCGAAGCCGTTGCGCTTGACGCACGGCACCTCGACGAGGCCGGCGACGGGATCGCAGACGAGCCCCATGAGATTCTTGATGGCAAGCGCCGCGCCATTGCCGATCATCGCCGGCGTGCCGCCCGCGAGCTCGACGAGCGCCGCCGCCGCCATGCCGGCCGCCGTGCCGCATTCCGCCTGGCAGCCGCCCGCCGCGCCGGCAATCGAGGCATTCTGGTCGACGACCATGCCGATCCCCGCCGCCGTCAGCAGCGCCAGCACGATGTCGCCGTCAGCAAGACGGCGCTGCTTTTTCGCCGCATAGAGCGCCGCCGGCACGATGCCGCACGAACCGGCCGTCGGGCACGCGACAATGCGCCCCATGACCGCGTTGACCTCACTGATGCCCACCGCACAGGCCGCCGCCTCGATGGCCGCCTCCCCCATGTACCCGCTCGTGCGGTACGCGTAGAGCTTTTTCGCGTCGCCGCCCGTCATGCCCGAGAGCGACCGCTCCGTATTCTGGATGCCGCGCACAATCGACTCCTGCATGACCTGCCAGTTCTTCAGCATCTCCTGCAGGACCTCGCCGCGCGAGCGCTCCCTGTCGTGCATCTCGCGCGCGAGCACGATCTCGTGGACCGGCACATGCTGCGCTTCGGCGAGCGCCACGAGCTCCGCGACCGTATTGAAATTCACCTGTATCATCTCGTACTCCTTTCGCTAGATGGCCGGAATGGCAAAGGCCGTCTCGACCTCGTAGACCGCGCAACACTCCGCGACGACATCGCCGGAGAGCGGCTCGTCGAGCTCGAGGATCATCATGGCCATCTCGCCGCGGCTCTGGCGTGAGACGCGCATGAAGGCGATGTTGTACTCGTAGCGCGCGAGGATCTGCGTGACCCTCGTGATGATGCCGGGCTTGTCGTGGTGGATCGTGATGAGCGCCGGGTAGATGCCCGTGAGCTCGACCTCGTAGCCGTCGATGTTCGTGATGCGGATGTTGCCGCCGCCCACAGACGCGCCGCGCACGCGCACCGTGCGCCCCGAAGCCCCCGTCAGGTGGATGACCGCCGTATTCGGATGCGCCTGCTCCAGATTGACCTTCTGGAACGAGAAGACGAGCCCCTGCTCCTCGGCGATGGCCAGCGCCTCGCGGATGCGCTCGTCGTCGGGCGCAAAGCCCAGGATGCCCGCGATCAGCGCCTTGTCCGTGCCGTGGCCGCGGTACGTCTGCGCGAACGACCCGTGCAGGTTGATGTCCGCGCGTACGGCCGACTCGCCGAGGACCTTGCGGGCCATGAGGCCGAGCCGCACCGCACCCGCCGTGTGCGAGCTCGACGGGCCGATCATGACCGGCCCGACTATGTCAAATACACCGTGCATATGCTCTCTCTTTCTCTGCTTCATGCAGATACATACAGAAATGAAATATAGAAATACAGAAAGCCTTCAAGACCTCGACTGCATCGTCTCGGGTTCTTGAAGGCTTTTCGTCTAAAATCAGCGGCTATCCGCAGCTCACTTGATCAGGCCGTGGTTGCGCAGGGCTGTCTCAAGCTGCTTCTCGTGCTCCGGCTCCATCTCGGAGAGCGGCATGCGCAGCGGACCGGCTGCATAGCCGAGCTTGCGCATCGCGACCTTGACAGGAATCGGGTTGACCTCGCAGAAGAGCGCGTCGATGAGATCCGCATAGGCAATCTGCATCTTGCCGGCTTCCTCGGCCTTGCCGTCGAAGTAGAGCTGGCACATGTCGTGCGTCTCCTTCGGCGCGACGTTCGAGAGGACGGAGATGACACCCTTGCCGCCGAGCGAGAGGATCGGGACGATCTGGTCGTCGTTGCCCGAGTAGACATCGAGGCTGTCGCCGCAGGCAGCGCGCAGGCGCAGGATCTTCGAGAGGTCGCCATTGGCCTCCTTGACTGCGACGATGTTCGGGATCTTGGCGAGCTCGACGTACGTCGGGATCTGGATGCCGACACCCGTGCGCGACGGCACATCGTAGAGGACGATCGGGATGTTGATGCTCTCCGCGATGGCCTTGTAGTGCGCGATCAGGCCCTTCTGCGTGCACTTGTTGTAGTACGGCGTGACGACGAGGACGGCATCCGCGCCGACTTTCTCGGCATACTTCGAGAGCTCGATGGCGTAGGACGTCTCGTTCGAGCCCGTGCCGGCGATGACCGGGATGCGGCCCTTGACCGTGTCGACGGCGCACTTGATGGCCGCTCTGTGCTCCTCGTCCGTCATCGTGGCCGACTCACCGCTCGTGCCCGTGATGACGATGGCATCCGTACCGCCCTTGATCTGGTCCTCGATGATGCGGCTGAGTTCTTCGAAGTTGACACCATCCTCCGTGAACGGCGTGATGATGGCGACACCTGCACCTTTGAAAATTGTCTTCTTCATCCAGAAAGCCTCCCATACTCCTGTCCTGCTATGCCGCCCGCGGCAGCAGGACATCGACTCATATTATGATATCTCCTTCATTATCCCATGTCCACAGAGGAAAGTCAACGCCTTCTCCAGAGGACAAATGTCGCATCTCAGAGTGCCGGCTTGATGGAGCCGAAGGCGTCTTTCGCCGCGGCGATCTTCTCGTCGTTGCCGAAGACGCAGAGGACGTTCTCCTTCATGCAGTCCGCGATGAGCGGTGCGAGCGCGCGGATGTCCTCCTGGCGCGTCGCGAGGATCTCCGCGCGGCGCTGCTGGCGGTCCGCCTCCGTGATGCCGCGCAGGTAGCACGTCGCGGCCGCATCGCCCTTCATCATCGGCGTCAGCGGCGTGTCGACGCCGCTCATCGTGCCGATGATGAACTTGTCCATCTCGCGCTCCGATGCCGTAAAGTGCGCCGCATAGTCGGCCGTGCCGTCAAAGACGGCGAGCGTCTCAAGGAGGTTCGGGTCGCGGTAGGAGCCGAAGTACATGAAGCCGTTGCGGTTGAAGCCCGTGAAGGCGCCGTAGGCACCGCCCTGCACGCGGATTTTCGTCCAGAAGTAGTCGTAGCGCAAAAGCGTCTCTAAAACGGCCATGCTGCCCGTGTAGCGGTAGCCGAGGCGCAGGAAGTTCGCGCCCTTGCCGACGTACTGCACGCGGCTCGAGGACGTCAGGCCCTCGTTCTCCGGCTCGACCTTCCAGTCAAACGAAGCCGCCGGGAACACGTCCTGCGAGAAGCTCTGCTGCAGGGCGCCGAAGGCCTCGGCAAACGCCGGATACTCCTCCTCCTTGAGCGTGATGCTCGCGATGAGGCCGCGGCGGTTGAAAAGCTTCGGCAGCAGCTGCGCGAAGACCTGCTGCATCTTCGCGAGGCTTCCGGCAAAGTCCGTCTCGAACGCCTTGAGGAACGGGTAGAACGGCAGTCCGCCCTCGTCGGCGTAGCGGCCCGCGCGCGAGAGGTAGGCCGCGAGGCGCGAGACGATGATCTGGTTGGCGGCGCGCTGCAGATTGAGCTCGATGGAGGTCTCCTCCTGCTCGATGAGCTCGCGGATGCGCTTCTCGTCCGTAAAGCGGCTCTCGGTCAGGATCTCCTGCAGGAGCGCCATGAGCTCCGGCAATCTCTTGACGAGCGCCTTGGCGCGGACGCGCAGCTTCGGCAGCAGCGAGTCTGGCTCGCCGTTTCGCGTGTAGACGACGACATCCGAGGCGATGCCGCCCGTGTGCAGGTTGCGCAGGTTCGCGAGCTCCGCATACGTGTGCGCATCCGTGTCGACCATGCCGATGAGTTCGCTCAAGAGGTAGAGGTACGGCAGCTCCTCCTGCGTCACGGCGCTCGCGTCGAAGTAGAGGTTCAGGTAGGCGATGCCGTTCGTGTGGACATCGCTGAAGAGCACCTTCGTGCCGCCAAGGTCGCGGACCTCGAGCGGCAGCGGGTACGTCTCCCTGCGGATGTCTGAGAGCTTCAGCACAGGGATCGTGCGCAGAGCCTCCTCCGTCTCCGGGCTCTGCTGGCGCTCCTTGAGCGCCTGCGTCGCCGCGATGGTCGCCTCGATCTCCGCGTCGCTCATCGCCGCCTTCTTCGCGGCGAGCTTCTCCTGCTGCTCCTTCTCGCGGCGCGCGGCCATCTGCGTGTCCGGCACCATCGCGAGCAGGCTGCGGTGCGGGTTCGCGAGGAAGTACGTCTCGACGAGCGACTCGAAGTAGCGCCCCGAGAGCCCGTCCTTCATCTCCTGCAGCAGGTCCTCATAGCGCAGGTACGTCTCGGGAGCGCCGCCGTAGAGCCAGCTCTTCATGATGCGGATGCCGTAGATGAGCCCCTTCGGCGCCGATCCGAAGTCGGCTTCGCGCAGGCGGAACTCCATGAGGTTGATGGACGCCTCGAGGAGCTCGCGGTCGATGCCGTTTTCGGCGAGCTGCTGGAGCTTCGTCATCGTCAGGTGGTAGAAATCATCGAGGCGCTCCGGCTCTGCGTTGTTGACGATGATGCTGAAGAACGGCTGCAGCATATCCGTCTCGAAGATGGAGTCGACGTCGCGGCCGAGCTTCGCGTCGATGAGCGCCTTGCGCAGCGGTGCGGCCGGCGTGCGCAGGAGCGCGTGCTCGAGGATCTCGAGGCCCATCATCGCCTTGTGGTCGAGCGACTGGCCCGTCGTCCAGCTCAGCGCGAGGAACGTCTTCTCATCGGTCCCCTCCTCTTCGCTGACGGGATACGGCACCGTCTCGCGCTTGAGGTGCGAGAACGCCGGCTGCAGGTCAATCTTCGACGGCACGGGGATGCGGTCGAAGTGCGAGAGGTATTCCTCGTCGAGGTAGCGCAGTTTCTCCTCGATGTCCATCGCGCCGTAGAGGTAGATGTAGCTGTTCGACGGGTGGTAGTACTTCGCGTGGAAGGCGATGAACTTCTCCTGCGTGAGGTCCGGGATGGCCTCCGGGTCGCCGCCCGACTCGTGGCCGTACGTCGTCTCCGGGTAGAGCGCGTGCATGATGCGGCTCTCGAGCAGGTCATCCGGCGAGGACAGCGCGCCCTTCATCTCGTTGTAGACGACGCCGCTGTAGGCGAGCGGGTCTTCCTTCTTCTCGATCTCGTAGTGCCAGCCCTCCTGCATGAGCACTTGCGGGTTCTCGCGCATGTCCGGGTAGAAGACGGCGTCGAGGTAGACATCCATGAGGTTCTGGAAGTCCTTGTCGTTGCGGCTGGCCACCGGGTACATCGTCTTGTCGGGGTACGTCATCGCGTTGAGGAAGGTATTGAGGGAGCCCTTGACGAGCTCGACGAACGGCTCCTTGAGCGGGTACTTGCGCGAGCCGCAGAGCGTCGAGTGCTCGACGATGTGCGCGACGCCCGTGTCATCGACAGGCGGCGTGCGGAACGAGATGGAAAAGACCTTGTTGTCATCGTCGTTGGCGAGGAAGAACAGGCGCGCGCCGCTCTTCTCGTGCTCGAACGTGTAGGCCGTCGAGTCGACTTCAGGGATGTACGCTTTATGTTTCAGGCAAAAGCCGTGGATTCTGTCGTTTACTTCCATAAAAATAAATGCTTCCTTTCGTTCTGTCTAATTTATTCTCTGTCACTGTATCGTCTCGAGCAGCTTTCGCTGCAGGAGATGGAGGTTGTTGTTGGAGGTCATGATGATGGATGCCGACTTCGGTGCGGCATTCTTGGCCTTCTCAGTGCAGGCGTGCGAGACGGCATTCGTGTTGATGATGACGTAGTCGGCCTGCGCGAGCGCGGAGCGATCGAAGTTCTTCTCGCTGCCGAGGAAGTGCATCGTCGGGAAGACTTCTGCGGCCTTCTTCTGCCACTTCTCTGTGCCGCCGACGACGTAGATGCGGAAGGAATCAAAGAATTCCTGTTCCTCCCGCGTCCGGGCCGGTTCGGCTGGGGAATCTTCTACCGGGACGCCTGCCGCATTGGCAGGCGGTTCATCCTGTGCGGGAGGCTCATCCCCTGCGTGTACTCCTGCCGAATCGGCAGGAGGCTCATACATTGCGAGCCTCTTCCGCAGCTGCCGGTTCTCCTCGCGCAGGGCGTCGAGCTCGTCCCGCTGCTTGATGCGCGCGACGATCGCGTCCTCGATCTCCCGGCGGCAGTCGGCGAGCTTTGCCGCCTGCTCCTCTAGCTTCGCCTGCAAAGCGGCAATCTCCTGTTCGAGTGCCGCCTTCTCGGTGAAGACATTGCGCGTCTTCTTCTCTCTGCTGTTTGCCATACCAACACACTCCGCTCCAAACCATACGTATACACTATTATAGCACAGATCCGTTTTCTTTCTCAATGTCGGACAGCCGCGGGCCACCATTTCCTTTTGGGCATCTTTCCTGTATAATAGAAGGAAAGAAATCAAAAGAAAAGGAGGGATTCTCATGCCGATTGAGATCCTGCAGGGACTTGCCATCCCGTTCCTCGGCACGACGCTCGGCGCGGCCTGTGTCTTTTTGCTGCGCGGGGAGCTCGACCACCGCATCCAGAAGGCGTTCACGGGCTTTGCGGCGGGCATCATGGTCGCGGCTTCGGTCTGGAGTCTCCTGATCCCCTCGATGGAAGAGAGCAGCGCGCTCGGCGCCTACGCCTCGCTGCCGGCCGTCGCGGGCTTCTGGGCGGGCACGCTCTTCTTGCTGCTGCTCGACCACATCATCCCGCACCTCCACCTGAACAGCGAGGAGGCCGAGGGCCCGAAGAGCGCGCTCTCGAAGAACCTCAAGCTCGTGCTCGCGGTGACGCTGCACAACATCCCGGAGGGCATGGCGGTCGGCGTGGTGCTCGCGGGCTGGCTCACGGGCGGCGCGGACCTCTCGCTCGGCGCGGCGCTCGCGCTGTCGCTCGGCATCGCGATCCAGAACTTCCCGGAGGGGGCGATCATCTCGCTGCCGCTCGCGGCGAACGGCGAGGGGCGCGCGAAGGCGTTCGTGCTCGGCACGCTGTCGGGCATCGTGGAGCCGATTGGCGGGGCGCTGACGATCGTCGCGGCGAGCGTCGTCGTGCCGGTGCTGCCGTACCTGCTGGCGTTCGCGGCGGGCGCGATGCTCTACGTCGTCGTGGAGGAGCTCATCCCGGAGATGAGTGCGGGCCATCACTCGAATATCGGGGTGGTCGCGTTTTCGGTCGGATTCACGCTGATGATGGCGCTCGATACGATTCTCGGATAAAAAAAGACTGTCACGCTATGGTGGCAGTCTTTTTCATTTCCTTTATGCCTTTATGCGGTTCGTGGGATCATGCGTCGCCGATGATGCGGACTTCGGGGTGGAGCATGACGCCGTGTTTCTCGTAGACGCGCTGCTGGACTTCGTGGATGAGGCCGCGGACGTCGGCGGCGGTGGCGTTGCCGGTGGCATTGACGACGAAGCCGGCGTGCTTGGTGGAGACCTGGGCGCCGCCGACCTGGAGGCCCTTGAGGCCGGTCTCCTGGATCAGGGTGCCGGCAAAGTAGCCTTTGGGACGCTTGAAGGTGCTGCCGGCGCTGGGCATCTCGAGGGGCTGTTTGCTCTCGCGGCGCTGGGTGAAGTCGTCCATCTTGGCGCGGATGGCTTTGCTGTCGCCGGGCTCGAGGCTGAGCTCGACTTCGACGATGGCCTCGCCGTTGTCCTGGAAGCGGCTGTGGCGGTAGCCGAGGTCGAGTTCGTCGCGGCTGTAGGTGTGGATCCTCCCCTCGCGGTCGACGGTGCGCACGGTGTCGGCGACGTTCTTCATCTCGCCGTCGTAGGCGCCGGCGTTCATGAAGATGGCGCCGCCTATGCTGCCGGGGATGCCGCAGGCGAATTCGAGGCCGGTCAGGCTGCTCTGGGCGGCGGCTTCGGAGACGTCTTTGAGGAGGGCGCCGGCGCCGGCGATGATGCGCGTGCCCTCATGGCGGATCTTGGCCATCGGGCGCGCGAACTTCACGACGACGCCGCGGATGCCCTTGTCCTGCACGAGGACGTTGGAGCCGTTGCCGAGGATGGTCAGCGGCAGCTTGTACTCGTTGACGAGGGCGAGGACTTTCTCGGTCTCCTCCATGGAGGCGGGGAAGATCAGGCAGTCGGCGGGGCCGCCGATCTTGAAGGTCGTGTGGAGTTTCATCGGCTCATCGAGGCGGAAGCGGTTCGGCTCGATGAAGGCCTGGCATTTCTGGACAAAGCTTTTGTCAATCATCAGTCATCATTCCCATCTGTACTATGGTCTTCACTATGGTCTTCTCGTCGTCTTGACGCGCGGCGCGTCAGCGGTGGTCCATGCGGAGGCCGGGGCCGGCTTCTGCGAGGTTCTGGAAGTCCATCTGCCGCATGGCCTCGTAGGCCACGACGGCGACGGAGTTGGAGAGGTTCAGCGAGCGTGCCTCAGCGATCATCGGGATGCGCACGCAGTGATCCCAGTTCGCCTTGAGAATGGGCTCGGGGATGCCGGCCGATTCCTTGCCGAAGACGAGCATGTCGTCCATCGTGTACGAGACTTCCGTATAGGAGCGCGGTGCCTTCGTCGACAAAAAGTAGAAGTTGTGGCCGACGTAGCGCTCCTGGACTTCCTCGAAGCTGTCGTGGTAGTGGACCTTGACGAGCGGCCAGTAGTCGAGGCCGGCGCGCTTCAGGTGCTTGTCATCCGTCGAGAAGCCGAGCGGCCGCACGAGATGGAGCTCGATGCCCGTGCCGGCGCAGAGCCGCGCGATGTTTCCCGTGTTGCCCGGGATCTCTGGTTCAATCAATACGATATGCAATGGTTCTAACACCTCGGAATTGGAAGAAAACCCGCAGGAAGCGGAGTCTCATTGATTTCTTATAACTCATTCATTATAGCGAATCCCGAACGAAAATACAAGGTATCTCCCCCACGACAAAAAGAGAAGCAGCCTCGGCTGCTTCTCCTGTAGAGTCGCTTATGGAATTACTTGAGCACAGCGCCCGTGCTGGCAGACGTCGTGAGCTTGGCGTAGCGGGAGAGATAGCCCGTCTTGATCTTCGGTTCCGGTTTCTTCCAGTTCGCCTTGCGCTTGGCGAGCTCTTCGTCGCTGACGGCGAGCGAGAGGCTGCGGTTCGGGATGTCGATCGTGATCTCGTCGCCGTCCTCGATGAGGGCGATCGGGCCGCCTTCCATGGCCTCCGGCGAGATGTGGCCGACACAGGCACCCTGGCTGGCACCGCTGAAGCGGCCGTCGGTGATCAGGCCGACCTTGAGGCCGCGGCCCGTGATGACGGCCGTCGGGTTGAGCATCTCCTGCATGCCCGGGCCGCCTTTCGGGCCTTCATAGCGGATGACGACGACATCGCCGTCGTGGATGTCGCCGGCCATGATGGCGTCGCAGGCTTCCGTCTCGGAGTTGTAGCACTTTGCCTTGCCCGTGTACGTCAGCATGTCCGGTGCGACGGCCGATGCCTTGACGACGGCGTAGTCCGGTGCGAGGTTGCCCTTGAGGATGGCGATGCCGCCCTCCTTGCGGTACGGGTCGTCGACGCTGTGGATGACCGTGCGGTCGAGGACTTCGGCGTTCTTGATGCGGTCGCCGACCGTGCCCGTGATTGTCAGGGCGTCGAGGTGGATGAGGTTCTTCTTGGCGAGCTCATGCATGACAGCCGGGATGCCGCCGGCCTCGTTGAGGTCCGTCATGTGGTGCTTGCCGGCCGGGCTGAGCTTCGTGATGTACGGCGTGCGGCGCGAGATCTCGTCGAAGAGCGGCGCCGGCAGCTCGATGCCGGCCTCGTGCGCGATGGCCGTCAGGTGAAGGACCGTGTTCGAGGAGCCGCCGATGCCCATGTCGACCGTGATGGCGTTCTCGAAGGCCTCGCGCGTCATGATATCGCGCGGCTTGATGTCCTTCTTGATGAGGTCCAGGACGGCTTCACCGGCGCGCTTGGCGAGCAGGCGGCGTGCGCCCGTGTAGGCAGCCGGGATCGTGCCGTTGCCCGGCAGGCCCATGCCGAGGACTTCCGTCAGGGAGTTCATCGTGTTGGCCGTGAAGAGGCCGGCGCAGGAGCCGCAGCCCGGGCAGCACTTCGACTCGAGGTCTGCCATCTCAGCGGCGTCCATCTGGCCGGCGGCGAACTTGCCGGCTGCCTCGAAGGCCTGGCTGACGCTGACATCGTGGCCGTGGAAGCGGCCCGGCAGCATCGGGCCGCCCGAGACGACGACGGCCGGGATGTTGAGGCGGGCTGCTGCCATCAGCATGCCCGGGACGACCTTATCGCAGTTCGGGATCAGGACGAGGCCGTCGAAGCCCGAAGCCATCGCGACAGCCTCGATGGAGTCCGCGATGAGCTCGCGGCTCGCGAGCGAGTACTTCATGCCCGTGTGGCCCATGGCGATGCCGTCGCAGACGCCGATGGCCGGAAACTCGATTGGCGTGCCGCCGGCTGCCGCGACGCCGAGCTTGGCCGCCTGCGCGATCTCGCGCAGGTGGATGTGGCCCGGGATGATCTCGTTGAAGGAATTGCAGATGCCGATCAGCGGCTTCTGGAGGTCCTCCGGACCATAGCCCATGGCATGGAATAAGGAACGGTGCGCACAGCGCGTGGCGCCTTTTTTGACAATATCACTTCTCATAAAGCAACTCTCCTATCTATTCTGTATCGCCTGCCTGCAATCTGTCTACACACAGCAGACAATCCGATGCAAAGATTCATGTGATACCTAGTTTACAACATTACGAATCAAAATTCAATGCCTTTTTGCGCTTTTATCCCCGCGGCGAACGGATGGCGCAGGCTGCGCATCTCCGTGATGAGGTCGGCCCGCTCCAGGAGCAGCGGGCAGGCCGCGCGCCCCGTGCAGACGAGATGCACGTCTGATGGGCGCTTTTCGAGCAGCGCGCCGAGCTTCTCCTCCGTAATCAGGCCGAATCTGACGGCGTAATTGACCTCGTCGAGGATGACCATGTCCCAGCGGCCGCTCTGCAGCTCGTCCGCGGCCATCTTCAAGGCCGCCTCCGCCGCCCGCCGGTGCTCCTCCTTCGGCTTCTCGCCCTTTCTCGTGAATCCGAGGCCGAGCGGCCGGAGCTCAATGCGGCCCTCGGCACGCGCGAGGACCTCGATGGCATGGCGCTCGCCCGTCTGCCAGCCGCCCTTGATGAACTGCAGGATGAGCACGCGCAGGCCGTCGCCCCAGGCGCGCACAGCGAGCCCCATGGCCGCCGTCGTCTTGCCCTTGCCATCCCCCGTGTGCACGATCAGCAGGCCGTGGCGCTCCATGCGCTCTCCCCGTCTCGCGTTCTCCATCTCCATGATTTTTTCTCCTGTTCTCTTGCAGAATGCCAGCAAAAAAGCCCGCCGGACGCGATAATCCGGCAGGCTCAGGTTCATTTGAACTTTGTGCGCATCTCGACAAAGAAGGTTGTGCCCTGGCCGAGCTCGCTCTGGATCCAGATACGGCCCTTGTGCAGGTGGACGATCTCCTGCGCGATGGCGAGGCCGAGGCCGTTGCCGCCCATCTCGCGCGAGCGCGCCTTGTCGACGCGGTAGAAGCGGTCAAAGACCTTCGCCTGGTCCTCTTTGGCGATGCCGATGCCCGTGTCGCTGACTGAGAAGCGCACCCTGCCCTTCTCCGTGCTCTCATAACGCACAGAGACGCGGCCGCCGTCCGGCGTGTACTTGACGGCGTTGTCGACGAGGATCAGCACGAGCTGGCGGATCTTCTGCTCGTCGGCCTGGATCTCGACCTTCGGCAGGTTCTCCGCCTGCAGGTCGATCTTCTTCTGCTCGGCGAGCGGCTGCATGAGGCGCGCCGTCTGCTCGATGAGCGCCGAGAGATTGAACTTCTGCGGCTTGAGCTTCAGCGCCTTGTTGTCGCTGCGCGCGACGACGAGCAGGTCGCTGACGAGCTTCGTCATCTTCTTGACCTCGTCGCGCACATCGTCGATGACCTGCCGCAGGAAAGGCGACTTGATAGACGGGTCGTTCTGCAAAAGCTCCGCCGAGGCCATGACGACGGCCAAGGGCGTCCGGAGCTCATGCGAGGCGTCCGCCGCGAACTGGCGCTGCTTCTCGTAGGCCTGCCGCAGCGGGATCATCGCCTTGCCCGAGAGGATGTGGCCGACGATCGTCGCGATGATCAGCGCGATGGCGCCGAGGAAGGCCAGCGCGTACGTCGCCTTCTCCATGCCGTTGTACATCGCCGTGACATCCTTGCCGACGTAGACCGTCTGCGTCGCATTGCCCTCATCGTCGCGGACCTGCTGGGCCGTCAGCATGATGCGCGCCTTGCGCGTGTTCTCCGAGCCGGGCTTCGAGAAGACCGTCACGCCGCCCGGCTCCACCTTCTCCTGCGCGATCGTGTCGAGGATGAAGGGCTCGATGCGGAACGAGGCGCGCGCGAAGTTCAAGAGGCGCCCCTCGTTGTCGAAGACATAGAAGAACAGGCGGTCATTCGTGCTCTTGTAGGCGATCGTATCGTCGAGCACGATCTCCGGGTGCTGGTTGAAGTACTCCTGTGCCTCCGCCACATTGCTCGCCGTGTCCATGAGCTCGCGCGCCTGCTCCGACGTGATCGACCACTCCATCGTCTTGTGCATCGCGAAGATCAGCACGACGAGGAAGATGATCATGACGATCGAGTAGAGCAGCGTGAGCTTGCGGCTGCTGCTGCCAAAGATGTTCTGCGCCATCAGCTCTTGGCCTCCAGCTTGTAGCCGACGCCGCGGACCGTCTTGATGACCGTGCCGCCGTCGCCGAGGTCAAGCTTCTTGCGCAGGATCTTCATGTAGGAGTCGATGTTGTTCGAGCTGACGTCCGACTCGAGGCCCCAGATGCGGTCGAGGATGATGTCGCGCGGCACGACGATGCCGATGTTCTGCGCGAGCAAGTCGAAGATCTGGAACTCGCGCGGTGAGAGCTGGATGACCTTGTCCTTCTTCTTGAGGACCTTCGCCGTGCGGTTCAGCGTGAACTCGCCGACCTCGACGATATCCTGTTGGATCTTCTGCGTGCTGCGGCGGCCGAGCGCGCGCAGGCGCGCCATGAGCTCCGCGAACTCGAACGGCTTGACGAGGTAGTCGTCCGCCCCCGCGTCGAGCCCCGTCACGCGGTCCTCAACCGAGTCGCGCGCCGTCAGCATCAGGATGGCCTTCTCATAGCCGTCCTTGCGCAGGCGGCTGCACGCCTCCACGCCCGTCTCCCCCGGCATCATCCAGTCGAGGATCAGGATGTCGTAGTCCGTGTACATCGCATACTCGTAGATATCACTGCCGTTCGTCACCCATTCGACCTGTATGTCATTCTGCTCCAGCATGTACTGGATGAGCTTGCCCAGGCGCTTGTCGTCCTCTGCCAGCAAAACCCGCATCATCAACCACTCCTCAAAAATCAATTGCTTTCTATATATATACACGCCTTCCGTGAAAAAAGACTGAAGCCCGCCAGGATGCGGCAGGCTCCAGCCTCTTACTTCTCTGCCTGCACCGGCTCGCTCCACGGGCGGGCCAGGCCGTCCGGGAAGCGCTCCTCAAAGTCCGCGACCGGGACGGGCCGTGAGTAGTAGAACCCCTGGAAGATGTCGCAGCCGATCTGCGCGAGATCGCGGACCTCCTCCGCCGGGATCATCATGGCGAAGCGGTCCGCGCGGAGGCGCCCGTAGGCCGTCCGCCGGTTCTGGCCGTAGCGCCGGCGCAGCATGCTGCCGACGCGCATCAGGAGCTCATTGCCCTTCGTCATGCCGTAGAGGCCGTTCAATAGCTTGAAGTCGCCGAAGTTCAGGCAGACCATGAGGTATTCCACATGCGGGTTGTCGTCCATGACGCGGCGCGCCTGGCGGTAGAAGCCGTACTTGTTGTAGATGCCCGTCAGGCCGTCGTGCATCGTGCCGAAGTGCTCCAGGTCGAGGTTCTTCTGGTCCTGCGTGCAGTCGCTGATGAGGAAGTACATGCCGACATCCATGCCCGTGCCGTCGTTGAGCGGATAGCGGCAGATCTGCAGCGACCGCGGGCTCTCCTTCTCCCTGTACTGCTGAAGCCAGACCGTGGCCTCCGGGCTCGAGAGCGCATCCTCCTGGAACCAGTCCTTGAGGATGACCTCGAGCTTTGCCAGGCTGTCCGGGACATCGAAGATGCGGAACGCCTCGCTGTTCGCATAGATGCAGTGGCGCTTCCTGTCAAACCAGACGACACCCGTCGGCAGGTTCTGCATGGCCACGCGCAGCGTCTCCGCGAAGGCCTTCTTGTCAAATCCCTCCTGCAGCACCGCACGGTGCCCGTCCTTCTTCATGCCCTTGCCCCTCTCTATGCGAATCAGCTCCATGATACAGGAAAACGTCGTGCCGTCCGCGAGCAGAAGCTCGATGGGGCGCGACGTGATGAAGTAGAAATCGCCGTCCTTGATCTCCGTCTTGTGCAGCTCCATGCCCGTCTTGAGCGCGCGCAGGCTCGTGCAGTTGCGGCAGCGGTTCGTGCTGCGCCAGACCGAATAACAGTCCTCGCCGTACTTGCACGAATGGTCCGCTCCGACCGAAAACGCATGGCATTCCTCCGGGTCGACGAGCCGCACGATATCGTACTCCTTCGAGAGCCGCGCCATCTCTGCCTTCACTTCCTTCTCACTGAATTGCAGCGTCATGCGCAATCCCCCCTCTGACCGTGTCTGATACAAGCGTCTCATAGCCTTCCCGTACAGAACACCATCTATTTCTCGTCTTCTCATCGCAGACTTATAACAAATCAAAATCAATATAGACTCTTTCGTCCAAGCACCTGTATTTTCCTGCCACTTCATGTAAATTTCTGGTAATTTCTCCGCCACTTCCTGCTTTTTCGCCTTCTCCCACAAAAAAACAGCCCGGAAGCGAGTTCCGGGCTGACATATGACAGGAAGCCGTCAGTTGCGGCCGAATTTGTCCTTGAGGATGACATCGTGCGAGCCGCCCTCGACAATGCTCGTGGCCGAGACGAGCGTGATCTTCGCCTTCTCACGCAGCTCCGGCAGCGTCAGCGCGCCGCAGTTGCACATCGTCGAGCGGATCTTGGCCAGCGTGATGTTGACGTTGTCCTTGAGCGGGCCGGCGTACGGGACATAGGAGTCAACGCCTTCCTCGAAGGAGAGCTTGCGCGCGCCGCCGAGGTCGTAGCGCTGCCAGTTGCGGGCGCGGTTCGAGCCTTCGCCCCAGTACTCCTTGTAGTACGTGCCGTTGACCTTGACCTTGTCCGTCGGGCTCTCGTCGAAGCGCGAGAAGTAGCGGCCGAGCATCAGGAAGTCGGCGCCCATCGCGAGGGCCAGCGTCATGTGGTAATCGTGGACGATACCGCCGTCGGAGCAGACCGGGATGTAGACGCCCGTCTCCTCGTAGTAGCGGTCGCGCTCGGCGCAGACATCGATGAGCGCCGTGGCCTGGCCGCGGCCGATGCCCTTCGTCTCGCGCGTGATGCAGATGGAGCCGCCGCCGATGCCGACCTTGATGAAGTCCGCACCCGCCTCAGCGAGGAAGCGGAAGCCCTCAGCGTCGACGACATTGCCCGCGCCGACCTTGACATCGCTGCCGAAGTGCTCGTGGATGTACTTGAGCGTGATGCGCTGCCACTCCGAGAAGCCTTCCGAGGAGTCGATGCAGAGCACATCCGCACCAGCCTTCAGGAGTGCCGGGACGCGCTCCGCGTAGTCGCGCGTGTTGATGCCGGCGCCGACGATGTAGCGCTTGTTCTCGTCGATGAGCTCGAGCTCGTGCTCCTTGTTGTCCGTGTAGTCCTTGCGGAAGACCATGTAGCGCAGGCGCTGGTTCTTGTCGACGAGCGGCAGCATGTTGAGCTTGTTCTCCCAGATGAGGTCGTTCGCCTTCGTCAAAGACGTCGTGTCCGCATCCGCGTAGACGAGCTTCTCGAACGGCGTCATGAACGTCTCCGCCTTCGTGTCGAGGCTCATGCGCGAGATGCGATAGTCGCGGCTCGTCACAATGCCGAGGAGCTTGCCCGTCGGCGTGCCGTCTTCCGTGACAGCCATCGTCGAGTGGCCCGTCTTCTGCAGGAGATCCAGGATCTCGCCGAGCGTCGTCGACGGCTTGATGTTGGAGTCACTGCTGACAAAACCGGATTTGTAGTTCTTGACACGGGATACCATGGCAGCTTCTGCTTCAATGCTCTGCGAGCCGTAGATGAACGAGACACCGCCCTCTTTCGCGAGTGCGATTGCCATCTTGTCGTTCGAGACCGCCTGCATGATCGCAGACGTCATCGGGATGTTCATCGAGATCTTCGGTTCTTCACCTTTCTTGAACTTCACCAGCGGCGTCTTGAGAGAGACGTTATTCGGGATACACTTATCCGACGAATAACCTGGGACGAGAAGATACTCTCCAAACGTGTGTGATGGTTCCTTGAAATAGAATGCCAACGTAACCCCTTCTTTCTTGAATCTCCTGAGGACCTTCCTCAAATATATTGTTACTAGTCTACAATAAAGGAAAAGGCTTGTCAATCCCTTTTTGAAACGCGATTTACACTGTTACAAGAGCATGGCGCTCCCATAGCTTCATTATAGCACCGCCCGCGCCCCGGCGCAAAGAAAAAAGCCAAGGGAATCCGAGGGGATTTCCTTGGCTTTTCTCTGCATCAATACTGCCAGCGGGCCATGGCCGTCGCAAAGACGTCCTTGTCGTTGCGCGCCGTGTAGTCGGCATGCTCGATCTTCGCGAGGCCGAGCGAGCCGTCGAGGAAGAAGTGGTCCTGCAGCTTCAGGCGGCCCGTCAGCGCTGCCTCATAGACGTTCGGGTGGTTCATCGCACCGCGGTCCATCTGCGTGCGCATGAAGTACGCGCCGATCTGGTTCTCGCCCGGCAGGTAGTGGTTGACGCCGAGGTAGTACTTCCTGGCGTTGTTGCCCATCGCATCGCCGATGATGTCGTCGCTGTACGTCCAGCCATTCTGGTACTTCTGGTGCTTGTACCAGAACGGGTTCGTCGAGGCGTACTCGAGCGTCATGTCCCACGAGCCATCGCGCGTCAGCTGCGGCAGGTACGTGCCGAAGCGGTAGCCGCGCTCCGTCGGCTGCAGGCCGCCCGCATCCTCGCCGTAGACCTCGCCGTAGAACTGGACGCCCGGCAGGCGCACGCGGAAGTCGCCGCCCGCAATATCATTCCAGCGGTCGCCCTCCGCCTCCGAGTTGTGGCCCGTCACCCAGTGGCGCCAGTCCGACTTCGAGAGCGCATTGCCGTCGCCGCCGAGCATCGAGACGCGCATCAGGCCGAACGTGAAGGCATCCGACGGCGTGAAGTCCGCGCGCAGCCCCAGGAGGCCCGCATGGTCGTAGTCCGTGTGGCCCTTCGCCACGCGGTCCTCACGGTCGCCCTCAAGCTGGCCGTAGAAGACGTGGTAGTTCTGCTTGCCGAGGAAGCGGAAGAAGCCGCGCACCGGCATATCGTCCTCGAGATGCGCCTGGACCATCGTCATCGGCTTCATCGTATCGTCGAGCACGAGCGTGCCCGTCTTACCCTGACCGTAGCGCAGCGCCTGGCGGCCCGCGAGGTACTCGACGATGCCCGTCTTCGTCTTGACATAGCCCTCCTCGAGCTTGAGCTCCAGATCATCGTCATCGTTCCAGCTCAGGCGCGGCGTCAGCGAGACAGCCGTCTTGTGGCCGATATTGCCCGAGACCTCCGCCTTGGCGACCGCATTGAAGCCGTCCGCGTAGTCATAGCCCTTCGTGCCCTGGCCAAACGGCTGCCAATGTGCATTCGGCTGGACATCCTTCTTGCTCTCCCGGTACGACGCCTGGTCGCTGCCGTAGCTCGCGAGCTGCACCGACGCCTCGCGCAGCGCGACATCTTCCTGGTCGCTCCGGCCCCTCAGAACCGCGATCTCCGCGCCAAAGGCCTGGCGCATCGAGGCGAGCTCATCCGCGAGGTAAGCAGGCATCGGCTTGCTCTTGGCGTTCTTCTCCGCCTGCAGCACCCACTTCGCCATCTGCATGCGGCTGTATGGGCGCGCGCCGTCCGGCAGCGCATCGATGTAGCCCATGCCGCTGAGCTTGTCGACATAGTCATAATAGACGCTCCCCGTCGGCACATCCGCCGTCACAGCTTCCGCCCCGGCCAGCCCCGGCACCATGACCGATGCCGCAGCCGCCATCATACCGGCTAGCAAAGTCTTCTTCATCAGGATTCCCCCACTCACAACTATCATAGAAATTTTAAAATACATGAGAATTCTATCATGATTGCCCCGCCAAAAGCAAGTGCACCTGCTTTTCGGCAGAGGTTTCAGCGCATTTTGTTCTTGCGCCAGCTGCGGTAGCCGTAGACCGTGCCGAACGCGATGAAGACCACCGCCACGAGCGCGAGCAGCTGTTCCCAAAATACTGCCATCCGTATCCCCCCTCCAAACCGTATCAATTTATCCATTATACCACATCGCGCGGCCGCCGTACTAAAGTACGCTATTTGGAAAACGGACCAATCTGCGGAATTTTATCCGAAAATCAGCAGGAATTCCGCGGCAGAGCGGCGAAGTGCTGTAAGTGGATAGTGGTGATAGACTATCCGATCCCTTTGGTGTGGCAGTTGATATCCTTTCACTTCCTCAACTGCCACAGCGGCTGACTCCCCCATTTGTCAGCCGCTTCTTTTTTTGCCCGCACGCGCGGCGGGAAGTTCTCTGTCAAGCCCCCCGCCTTTACGGATTGCGACAAAAGTAGTATAATAAAAAATTATTAAGAGGTTCAATCCGCGTATTCCAGGGCAAATCGTTCGATTTGTCGTCAGAATCGCAAAATCGTGATATGTGTCCAGTGCCTAGGAGGTCTTTTTATTGAGTCGTAAAACAAGAACCGTGAGAACCTTATTTGCCGCCGCGCTCCTCGCGTGCGCCGCAGCCAGCACCACTGTCGTCTCAGCCGCGCCAGCCGTCAAGCCGGCCGCTGTCACCGCACACGTCTCTTCGCATCGTGATGAAGCTGCCCTGACGGGCAGCGCCTCCGCCATGGTCAAGCACGACGCCGCCATGACCGCACCGGCCGCCATGCAGCGCCATCTGCCCGCCGAGCCAGGCTACAGCAAGAATGCCGAGGTCGAAGCCAAGATCTCCTCGCTCTCGCCCGTGACGCCGACTTCGCCCATCACGCCCGCGATTGACCTGCCGTCCATCATCCCCTCGCAGCCCGCACCGGGCAGCAGCTCCACGGCTGACGCCTACGCCGTCCGCACCGACTTCGGCAAGAGCAACCTCCACAAGTGGAGCAGCGTCTACGGCATGGACACGCCGTGGGATGCAAACGACGTGACCGACACCGAGCACTTCAAGAGCTCGACCGTCGCTTTCCTCGACACGCTCAACACCCTCGCCCAGTCGGCCGGCATCTCCTTCGTCCTCACGGGCGGCGCCGAGTACGGCTACCACGCCCACGGCACCTACTCCCACGAGAACGGCTACAAGGTCGACATCTCCGACTCCGGCATCTACGCCGGCACGACGGCCTACCGCGTCCTCCTCGAAGCCCTCGCGCCCTTCAAGCACCACCTCTCCCACGAGTGGAGCAACAACCACTACGACATCACGATCTACCCCGCCGACTACACCGGCTCCTACTCCGGCGCCGACCACGACAACTCCGGCGACGACGAATAAGACCACAAGCACGCCAAAAGACCGCATCCGGGCAGTTCCCTGCCAAAGATGCGGTCTTTTCTGTTTCATCCTGTTCACGTGTCAGCCATCAGTCACACGGCGGCTCATCAAACAGGCTGAGCTCATCCGCCGGCCCCGCCTCCTCCGGCGCCGCCAGGCCGCGCTCCGCCCGGTAGCGCGCCTTGAGTTGCTCCGCGAGCTGCGGCAGATAGCGCAGCACCTCCGCCTCCGTCCGGAAGCAGTTGCCCGCCGCCGCATGCGCGAAGTCCGTAAACGTGCCGTGCCAGTTGCACCCGCGCACCGTATTGTCGTCCGCCATGTAGTAGTAAAAATCCGGCTCCACCGGCACGAAAGGCTCCATGCGGATCCGCGCCGCCCCGCTCAGGAGATCCGCCAGGCGGCCCTTGTCAAGCACAGCCGCCGCCCGGGCCGCCTCCAGCTCCTCCGCCGACAGCGTGCCGAGCAGGTCCGCCGCCACCGCCATCGCGTAGAGCCCGTCCTCCGCCAGGAAGAACAGCGACGCCGCCACGCCCTCGACGGCAAACACCTCCCGCAGCTCCACATGCAAGAGATCCGCCACCGCCTCCATGCAGCCGCGCCGCCCCGTACCATTCCAGCAACCTTGCTTCTCCATCCCAGTCCCTCCACATCATCGCCATCCCCGCCGCCGGGCAGACACCAAAAAAGGCCCCGCCGAACGACATCAGCGGTCATCCTCCTCTGCCGCACAGCGCGCAGGCACCAAAAAAGGCCCCGCAGAACCCCGCGAAGCCTCACATAGCAAGTGGTGCCGAAGACCGGACTTGAACCGGTACGTTGTTGCCAACGGCAGATTTTGAGTCTGCTGCGTCTGCCAATTCCGCCACTCCGGCAAAACGACACATCATGCATCGTTAACAGATAATAGTATACCAGACTCCCCGCCCCCTGTCAATCCCCCAAAGCCTTTTCCCCTGGAGAAAATGACGCCCAGCGCCGGATGTGGTTTCCTTCCCTCAGTGGAAGGTGGTCCGCAGGATTGGAAGGGGTGTCAGTCAATCCGGTATAGCAAGTTCACCTCTCAGCACGCCGTTCTGACGCTTCATCTGGACAGCTTGATGCAGGATCACAAGTTCCTCGTTCAACCCAACAGTCACATGCATCTTCCCCTGAGTCCATTCCTTGACCGGATCGATGTATCGTTTTCCCAAAGGAGCTGCCATCATACGTGGATTCGTGCGATGCTCCGTCGTACTGAATCGATTTTCCGCATATGTCGTATAGGCATACACCGCCTTGATGCGAATCCCCAAGGCCGCACATAGCACCCGCATATCCAGATAGCTCGCTCGGTTCTTCAACCGAACGTCAAACCACTTCCGATTATCCATGCGGCCCTTCATTTCAATCATATGCAGGATCCAACTATCGCCCACACGCTGCAAAATAGCGTGATCCACACATTTGCTCAATCCATTCCGCTGGCCGCGATTCCAGAAACCGCAACGATTCTTCTTATCGTACTGGGCGATACATATATTTTCACCTTTGACATGTAGTGTCAGTTCCGTATAACCGGAATCCTGATTCTCGGTCAACAGGTAGTCCGAGCGCTCAGCCTCTATATACTCCGGAGCGATGAATTCCTGCAGCACAAAATTCAGTCTGGCATCATGCATCAGTCATCCTCCCCCTGGAACGCGTAAACTTCATCAAGGATGCGCTCTAAAGCATCGTTAAAGCTCGGGACTTCAAAGCCGTACTTCTGCGGCTTCAATTCCTGGACAAACGTCCTGCCCTGCTCCACAGGATCCCTCAATTCCTTCGATTCTCTTGAGAACTGATACATCCTGACCTGACGATTCTGCAGCAGGTCCACAGAGTCATAGTCAAACCGCTCCATGAGTTGCTTGCGCTCGGCAGGGGGACGCTTTGCTAGCTTCAGCATATTGTTGACATGCTGCAAGATCGTATCGCTGTGCGTCGTGACCCAAACCGATTTTCTGTTGTTCACCAAGCGGACAATGAACTGCGCCATCCGCTTCTGCAGTGCAGGATGGAGATGTGCCTCAGGCTCTTCGATGATAATCGTCTTGAAATTGATGCCGGACTGAAGCAGCAGCGACAGTGGTGCCAATTCCGTGATGACCGACGATGTGATGTAAAGCGGCATATCCGCCCCCACATCCTTAGGCGTATACTGGAAATCCGGGAGAATCGTGCGCTTGATCTTGAAAGAACCATCCGTCATGTACGTCTCCAAGAACGGCATCAGATGATCTGCCAGCGCGTTCGCCCGATGGGATTCGAACTTCGTGATAAGCTGCAGAAAGTCAACATACGGCAGAGTCAGTGCGCCCCTGTCATCCACTGCCGTCTGGCTGAAGTTCGCCTGGATGGACTGTTCCAAGAGCTGCTTGTAGGTGAGCATGAAACCCGTCCTAGATGCCGGCAGATACACCGGCTCGCCATTCCGACGCCCTCGCATCACCGGCGTATAGAGGGGCGCTGCGATGTCTCCCATCAGCAGATTCCAGCAGATGTACGTGTTCATCCGCAACAGTTCCTCACGCGTATACGTCTCGCTCTGCGGAAAACTGATATCACGTCCCGCACGGAAGGCATATCGCTTGCCCTCGCGAAAATGCAACTTCAGCGGCTTCTTCTGCCGATAATCCCGGACCTCCATCTTGCCAGACTCCATCACGTAGTTGAACAGATGGCGCAAGAAGTCCTTCTTCCGCTGGATCAGCAGCTCATTGAACCAATCGAGATAAAGCGCGACAACAGCATCGTCGAGCATACTCTCCTTGTCGACATGCTCACGCAGCCAGTCCTCACAGCGCTTATACGCCCGGCTGTCCGAAGGGCGAGCAGGGAAAAGGTTCTTCCCCAAGAACAAGAGCCCCCATAAGATTGTCATGATATAGGATTTACCGCTGTTATTATCGCCAATGAAGAAAATCAACGGCGCAATCCGGATATCCGCCTTCGCGATCTTCCCAATCCGCTCGACGTGCAGCGTCCATTCTTGATTCATAATCTCCCCCCTGAATCACAGATATTTTCTTTCATTATAACACGGATGCCTTGCACCGCCTACAGCAATCCCAAAAGAAAACACCTTGACGAGCCTGCAAGTATCTCAAATCTTTACCGGCGTCCTTCGGTGGTATTGACAGGAAGTTCCTGCTGGAACTGCTCCGCATCATTCGCAAGTAACCCTTCGGCCATCTCTGGTGGCTCTGGATCATCGAGATTGTTCGCCACGACCTGCGCTATCGCATCACCGGATACGGCAGCGTCGAGGATGAAGGTTGACCTGCCTCGCCAAAGGCAATCAAACAATAAATTGAGGGTGTACTCAAGAAAGCAGATTTCTTGAGTACACCCTCGTATTATATAGTAAAAATATAAAATTAATGACATAAAATACATAGATTATTATATTAAAATATGTTATAATTATCTATAGAGGGAGGTGAGTTCCATATGTTTGCTAAAGATGTTCTTCGCATCTTGCAGGTTTCTAGGCCGACACTCACGAAGTACGTCAAGACAGGGATTATCCGTGTCCATGTCATGCCGAACGGCCACTATGACTACAACGAGGAAGATGTCTACAAGTTCCTCAACAAGGACGTGAAGCGCAAGACTTACATCTATGCTCGTGTCTCTACGCCAAAACAGAAGCCTGATCTCAAGAACCAGATCCAGCTGCTCAAGCAGTTCTGCTTTGCAAATGGCTATACCATCAATCAAGGAGGCGATAGAGGATGATGAAACGAGTGGAACACCACCGGCTTAAACCTTCTTCACCGTTCTACGCCATGTTGCGTGAATTCTGTCATCGTTCCAAGAACCTCTACAATCATGGAAACTTCCTGATCCGTCAGGCGTTCCTCAAGGATAGCAAATGGCTGCGCTATGGCGAAGTTGACCGCTTGTTGAAGGCTGACACAGAGTA
>OIWT01000049.1_pt1 | contig 158297 bp, 148 predicted proteins | sample 1587701 | NCBI WGS metagenome assembly OIWT01 (sample SAMEA3888904, study PRJEB22519) | human gut metagenome | biome: human gut; feature: human-associated habitat; material: faeces | place: Denmark | collected 2009
GCTATGATGTGAAAGGCAGAAAATATATTGGTACCGAGACGAAATACTATTTCGCAGACATCGGCATTCGTGCAGCCATTCTTAACTATCGTCAACAAGAGGAAACGCACATTATGGAAAACATTATCTATAATGAACTTCGTAGTCGTGGATATAATGTGGATGTAGGATTGGTTGAACTTGGCGGCAAGGATAAGAACGGCAAGTTTGTCAGAAGGCAGTTGGAAGTTGACTTTGTGGTGAACCGTCCTCCATACAGATTCTATATACAGTCGGCTTTTCACATGCCTACGCCAGAGAAGGAACAGCAAGAACGTCGCCCATTATTGTCAATCAATGACCACTTCCGTAAGATTGTCATTGTTGGTGATGATATTCACCGCAAGGAGGACGAACTCGGTGTGTTGACTGTCGGACTCTTGGATTTCCTGACGGACAAGAACTTGTTGGAGCAAGGATAATCATTTGGATATTGACAGACCTGACCAATTTAAAGTAGTCGATGGGCGAAGAATACATAGGACTGCTGATTGACTTTGCGCTGTGGGGTTTACTTCGGCATTATTGTTCTTAAGGAAAAGGAAAAACCTCGCAAATGCGCGTTTTTTGAGCGTCGAAGTCATAAAATAGTCCGTTTGAGAGTTGGAAGCAAAAAGGAAGACGCCCCATTTTGTGGGGCGTCTTGCAGTATGAGAGGTTGTAACCAGTGCGAATCAGATCGACAGACGGCGGAGCGTGTCGAGCAAATCGCGGTTTATTGGTTTGTCCTTCTTGATAGCCTTTGAGAACGGCACGTAAACGATTTCATCGTTTGCCACGCCAATCATCACGTTGCGCTGGTCCTCAAGGAGAGCGTCGATGGCAGCCGCGCCCATTCGCGATGCGAGGATGCGGTCGTGGGCAGTAGGCGATCCGCCTCGCTGCAGGTGTCCGAGAATCGACACGCGCACCTCATATTGCGGATATTCGTTTTTCACGCGTTCGGCAAGAGCCATTGCGCCGCCCGTCACAGGGCTTTCTGCAACAAGCACGATTGAAGAGTTCTTGCTCTTGCGGAAACCGTTGTTGATGAGTTCCTCCAACTGGTCGACCTCGGTGGAGATTTCCGGGATTATGGCAGCTTCTGCGCCAGCGGCGATTGCACCGTTGAGGGCGAGGAATCCGGCGTCGCGTCCCATCACCTCGATGAAGAACAGACGCTCGTGAGAAGTCGCCGTGTCGCGGATTTTGTCCACACATTGCATGATGGTGTTGAGGGCAGTGTCATATCCGATTGTCGTGTCGGTTCCGTATAGGTCGTTGTCGATTGTTCCCGGCAGACCTACGATAGGAATGTTATATTCAGTGGCGAAGATGCGTGCGCCCGTCAGAGAGCCGTCGCCTCCGATCACCACAAGAGAGTCGATGCCCGCGTTGACCATATTGTCGTACGCGATTTTCCGACCTTCTTCTGTGCGGAACTCCATGCAGCGTGCAGTCTTCAGGATTGTGCCGCCGACTTGGATGATGTTTGAAACGTTTTGCGTCTTGAATTCAACAATTTCGTTGGTTACCAGTCCGCGGTAGCCACGATAGATACCCTTCACGGCAATACCGTTGAAGATTGCCGAGCGGGTCACGGCGCGAATCGCCGCATTCATTCCAGGGGCATCGCCTCCTGATGTCAATATACCGATACATTTAGGCATAACTATAACATTTAAGTATAGGCTTATATATGTTTGTCAGCACAAAGGTAGTCTTATTTATCGCATCGGCAAAACAATGATGTGATAAAAAATTGTAACAAGGTTTGCCTGCGCCGCCTGTAATGCTGTATAATGCCTATAAGTCAGGATGCTTTTAGAATGGCCGGCGGCCTCCCGGAGGGGGTCCCATCGGCAGGGGCTGGTTGCCTCTGCGTTTCATGTCGGCGGGCATTTCTGGCGGGCGGTGTCCGCCGGGGGCGAAACCGTCGTAGTTGATGTCTTTTTCCGACGTGCCTTTGCCGAGCCGTGTGAAGCGGTAGGAGAACGTCAGCATCACGTAGCGCGTCACGGTGTTGAACTGCTGGTCCTCAATGTAGTTTGCCGTCACGCTGCGCGACACGTTTTTCTTCTGTTGTAGCAGGTCGTATGCCTTCAGTGCAATTGCCGCCGACTTGTCTTTGAGAAATTCGTATGACAGCGACGCGTTCCAAAGCCATTGGTTGTTGTCGTAGCCGGCAGAGTATCCGCTGGTGGCGCTGTAGGTGATGTCGGAGCCTATCGACAGTCCGAAAGGAGTGTAGTAATTTGCGTTTAACGAACCGCCGTATGAGTGGATGTCGCGGTTGTCGGTCTGAATTGAGTTGCGTGTCTGCTGATAGTTGTAGTACGGGCGCAGCTCAATGTCGACGATGTTGTTGCGGAAGGCGATGCTCGGAGTTTCGCTCAGCATCAGCGTTCCGCTGTAGTTTCGCTCTCCGTTGTTGAATCCCACGGCGCGCGAATAGCGTGCGAATGCGTTGTTGGTCCATCTCCAGCCTCGGTTTCCGATTGGCGACGTGTACATCATCATTCCGTCTGCGCTCCAAACCCCGTTCACGTTGTCGTATGTGGTGGTCTGCTTGCCGGTCTCCTTGTCGTAGATGGTTTTTGAGACGATGCTGTTTTGCGCCACGTTGATTCCTCCAAACGCCATAATGCTGCTCTGACGCTCTTGGTTGAAATTGTTGTAGCGCACGGAGATGCGGTGGTTGAACGCTGGCAGCAGGTTGGGATTACCCACCACGATGCGCGACGGATTGCTCTCATCGGGGACTGGTTGCAACTGCGTCATTGTTGGCGACGTCGAGCGTCCGCGATAGTCGATGGCGAGTGAGTTTGTCTTCGAGATGGAGTAGCGGAACCGCATGAACGGCGCATAGTTCCACACCCATCGTTCCGGGATGTTTTTCTCGCTGTTCAGCAGGTTTTCGCTCTTCATCATTGTCGGGTTGACCGACACGCCCACGTTGAGGCGGTATTTCTTGCGGTTCTGCTTGAATCCGACGCGTATCTGCTGTGAGAACTGGTCGTTGCGGAACCTGTTGCTCTGGTCTTCGTCGAGCACACCGCTCTCGGCAGCCAGAGTGTTTGCAACCACGTGATTTGTCACGATGCCGTAGTCGTCCTCGAGTATGCGCAGGGCGCGTTGCGGGTCATATTCACGGTCGGCGTTGTACACCAGTTTGTCGGCATTGTTGAAGTAGTAGTTCATGCGGTAGGCAAACGTCAGAAACCGGGCCTTATTGATGTCGCCGATAGGTTCCGTCCACGTCAGACGCGCGCCCACACGGCTGCTCCACTGATGGTTGTCGGTGTATTGGTCGCGTGTCTCGTCCTGGTCGGGTTGAAGGAAATATTTGTTGATTGAATAAGTGGTCTCGTCCTCGTTTGTGTTGCTGTATTTGTAAGTCAGCTGCGTGGAGAACGAGCGTCCCGGGCGGTTGCGGAATTTATGGTTGTAGACCACCTTGCCGCCGATGTCGTAGCTCGTGCCGCTGCTCGTCAGCAGGTTGTCGGAGCTGTTGACCGCGGTGCGGTTGGCGTCGCCTGCAAACAGGCGGCTCCACGACGCCTTGTCGCTGTCGTTGACACTCAGCATGAACGATGGGCGGAGATCAAGAGTGTTGAGCGAGTCGACATGCCATTGCATTCGGAAATTGCCCGTCAGGTTGTGGCTGCGGTCGATTGCGTTGCTGAAAGCGTTCTCATAGCTTGTCGAGTCGGCAAACAGATACTGCTTGTTGCTCGTCTGCTGCGTTTTTTGGCGGCTGTGGGAATACATCACATCGCCGCCGGCGCGGAATATCTCGTCATTGCCCACATTGAAGTTGAAACCTACGTTTTGCGCGTCGTTCACACCGTCGACACCGCCGAAGCGCTTGAAACGTCCGTCGCCGGGCATCGAGAACGACATCTCGTTGATGTTGTTGGCGTCAGCCACGATTGAAAACTGGTTGTCGTTGACAAACCGGTTCACCATCAGGTTGCCGGAGTAGCGGTTGTCGGTGCCGTAGCCCACTGTCGCATTGCCGAACCATCCCTGCTTCATACCTTTTTTCACCGTAAGGTTGATTACGGTCTCGTCCTCGCCGTCGTCAACGCCGGTTATCCTTGCCAAGTCGCTCTTGCGGTCGATAACCTGCAGCTTGTCGACCATGTCCACCGGAATGTTGCGCGACGCCACCTTTGCATCGTCGGAGAAGAACTCCTTGCCGTCGACAAGGATTTTGGTGACTTCCTTTCCTTGCGCCGTGATTTTGCCGTCGCTGCCCACTTCCACTCCCGGCAGACGTTTCAGCAAGTCCTCCACTACGGCGTTTGGCTGTGTTTTGTAGGAGTCGGCGTTGTATTCCACTGTGTCTTCCATCACCTTCACTTCGGCGCGTACTGCCGTCACTTCGGCATCGCGCAGCACGATGGAGTTTTCCTTGACGGCGATTTTGCCGAGGTCGACGTTGGCGTCGCCAACGCTGATTGCCACGGTAGTTGTCTCGTAGCCTACGTATGATACTTTTGCAACATATTTACCGCGAGCCACTCCCGTGAAGCGGAAATGACCGTTGACATCGCTCACGACGCCTTTCACCAGGCTGCTGTCGCGTGTCGACAGCAACTGCACCGTGGCGCTTATCAGCGGGGTCTGGTCGTTGTTGTCGACGAGCAGACCCTTGACGTCGGCAGCCGATGCGAAGACTGTCGAAAAAAGCGAGATTATGACAGTAAGTAAATAGGTCGAGTTTTTCATTTTTCCTTCTATTTTTGTATACAAAAGTAGTTAAATGCGACCGAAAAGCAATCGCATAATAGACAGAATGCAGAAATCTGCGTATCTTTGCACCACTTTAAATTTTATTTAGAAATTAATAATGAAAGAATTCCTTAAAATATTGCGCCGCTTTGTGCCGCCATACAAGAAATATTTGTTTCTCAACATTTTCTTCAATATCCTGGCGGCGTTTCTGACGCTTTTCTCCTTTGCATTGATAATCCCGATTCTCGAGATGCTCTTTATGGGCGACAAAGGGGTGGTCTATCACTATATGGACTGGACAAGCGGCTCGTTCAAGGATGTGGCAATCAATAATTTCTACTATTCTGCATATTATTGCAAAATTCATCTCGGTCCGTCGGTCACCCTGATGCTTCTCGCAGTGGCACTCGTGGTGATGACCGCATTCAAGACCGGCGCCACATATCTCAGCCTCTATTTCCTGATTCCGATTCGTTCGGGAATCGTGCGCGACATCCGCAACTTTGTCTACGACAAGATTCTGGGTCTTCCCATCGGCTTCTTCTCGAGCGAGCGCAAGGGCGACGTGATGGCGCGTATGTCGGGCGACGTGGCTGAGGTGGAAAACTCCATCATGGCGTCGCTCGATATGATGTTCAAGAATCCGATTATGATTGTCGTGTGCCTGGGCATGATGATTGTGATTAGTTGGCAGCTGACGATTTTTGTGTTTGTGCTGCTGCCAGTGGCAGGACTCGTGATGGGGCGCATAGGCAAGAGGCTGAAGCGCACGTCGCTCGTGGGACAGCAGCAGTGGGGCACGCTGATGTCGACCATCGAGGAGACACTCGGCGGCTTGCGCATTGTCAAGGCATTCAATGCGGAACATAGGATGAGCGCGCGTTTCCACGGTGAGAACCAGCAGTTCTACAACACGTCGAACCGCATCAACCGACGCCAGTCGCTCGCACACCCGATGAGCGAGTTTCTCGGCACGATGACCATCGCCATCGTGCTGTGGTTTGGTGGCACACTCATCCTTTCAGGCAACAATATCATCGACGCGCCCACATTCATATATTATATGGTGATTTTCTACAGCATCATCAATCCGGCGAAAGACCTGTCGAAGGCGGTCTACTCCGTGCAGAAAGGTTTGGCGTCGATGGAGCGTATCGACAAAATCCTCAGCGCCGACAATCCTATAAAAGACCCTGCCGAGCCAAAGACCCTGCCGTCGGAGAATTTCGACATCCGCTATGACGGAGTGCGCTTCCGCTATGGTCAGGATTGGGTGATCGACGGTGTCACGTTGGAAATCCCTTATGGCAAGACGGTGGCGCTGGTGGGACAGTCGGGCAGCGGAAAGTCGACACTCGCCGACCTGTTGCCGCGCTTCTACGACGTGCAGGAGGGCTCAATCTCTATCGGAGGCACCGACATCCGCCAGTTCCGCGTCAAGGATTTGCGCGCATTGATGGGCAACGTCAATCAGGAGGCGATACTGTTTAACGACAGTTTCTACAACAACATAACCTTCGGCGTCGACGGCGCCACGCGCGAACAGGTGGAAGAGGCGGCGCGCATTGCCAATGCCCACGACTTCATTATGGAGACCGAGCAGGGCTACGACACCAATATCGGCGACCGCGGAGGCAGGCTGTCGGGCGGACAGCGCCAGCGCATAAGCATCGCGCGCGCGATACTCAAGAATCCGCCGTTGTTGATTCTCGACGAAGCCACATCGGCTCTCGACACCGAGAGCGAGCGTCTGGTGCAGGAGGCTCTTGACCGGCTGATGAAAAACCGCACCACTCTCGTCATTGCCCACCGGTTGTCGACAATCCGCAATGCCGACCAGATATGCGTGATGCATGAGGGCAAAATCGTGGAACGCGGCACGCACGACGAGCTTATCGCCATGAACCGCTATTACAAGAAACTTGTCGACATGCAGAAATTCTAATCAGCCATGAGACGCCGCATCGCCATTCTTGCTTCCGGAACAGGCTCCAACGCCGAGAATCTTGCCGCATATTTTCAAAATTCAGATGTGGCGGAAGTGGCGTTGCTGATTGCCGACCGCGAGGCGCCGGTGATCGACAGGCTGAAGCCCTATGGAGTGCCTGCGGTGATCGTTCCGCGTGCTGAATGGCGCGAAAATCCGCAAAAGGCAGTCGCTGTGATGCGTGACGCGGCAGTCGACCTGGTGGTGCTTGCCGGATTTCTCACAGTGGTGCCGAAGGAAGTGCTGGAAGCCTTTCCCGAACGGATTGTCAACGTGCATCCATCGCTGCTGCCGAAGTTCGGAGGCAAAGGAATGTGGGGAATGAATGTGCATCGCGCCGTTATCGCTGCCGGCGAGGCTGAGAGCGGCATCACCATCCACTATGTGTCGGAAGGCGTCGACACGGGAGCGGCGATTGCCCAGTTCCGTTGTCCGGTCACCCCGTCCGACACCCCCGACACTCTTGCCGCAAAAATCCACGCGCTCGAGCAGGCGCATCTCCCTGAAATTATACAAAAACTGGTGGAATCTATTGCATAAAGTAATATTTATGCAGAATGTTCGTTTTATTTCGAATAAAATCTAATTTTTTATGCGAAAAGTTTTGCTTATTCAAAAAATAGGCATATATTTGCAGTGCCAATAAATAAATATGCAGATATGAACGAAGATTCGAAAAAATTCCTTTTGCAAGAAAAGGAGATTCCAGAAGCATGGTACAATGTCGTGGCGGAGATGCCCAACAAGCCCCGTCCAATGCTCAACCCGGCAACGAAACAACCGCTTACAGCGGAAGATCTGTTTCCTCTTTTCTCAGAAGAGGCATCGCGCCAGGAGATGAACACCGCCGACACTTGGATTGAAATCCCGGAGGAGGTGCGCGACATGTACAAAATCTGGCGCCCTACACCGTTGGTGCGCGCCCGCGGCTTGGAGAAGGCTCTCGACACTCCGGCACATATCTATTTCAAGAACGAAAGCGTCAGCCCGGTAGGCTCGCACAAGCTTAACTCGGCAGTGCCGCAGGCATACTACTGCAAGCAACAAGGCGTTACAAACATAACGACTGAAACAGGCGCCGGACAGTGGGGCGCGGCACTCTCGCTTGCCGCCAAGCATTTCGGACTGGAGCTTGCCGTCTATATGGTTAAGGTGTCCTATCATCAGAAACCTTACCGCCGCTCCATAATGGAGACCTACGGCGCGGAGGTGATAGCGTCGCCGAGTATGTCGACGAAGGCAGGACGTAAAATCATAACCGACAATCCTAATTATCAAGGTTCGCTCGGCACGGCGATTTCAGAAGCGGTGGAACTTGCGATGTCGACGCCAAACTGCAAATACGTGCTCGGATCGGTGCTCAACCACGTGGCGCTGCACCAGACGGTAATCGGACTTGAGGCGGAGAAGCAGATGGCTATGGCTGGTGAATATCCCGACATCGTGATTGGATGCTTCGGTGGAGGCAGCAACTTCAGCGGAATCTCATTCCCGTTTATGCGCCACAACTTCAGCGGAGAGCGCAACACGCGCTTCATCGCCGCCGAACCGGAGTCGTGCCCGAAGCTGACACGCGGCGTGTTCCAATACGATTTCGGCGACGAGGCGGGCTACACACCGCTCATCCCGATGCTCACGCTCGGACATAATTTCGCACCTGCAAACATCCATGCCGGCGGCTTGCGCTACCACGGAGCAGGATCGGTGGTGAGCCAGCTGAAGGAGGACAACCTGATGGAAGCGGTCGACATCCCGCAACTCGAAACCTTTGCCGCAGCCACAATGTTTGCCCGTTCGGAGGGTATTATCCCGGCGCCGGAGTCGTCGCACGCAATCGCCGCTGCCATCCGCGAGGCGAAGAAGGCAAAAGAGGCTGGCGAAAGCAAGGTGATACTCTTCAACCTGTCGGGTCACGGACTTATCGATATGTCGGCATACGACCAGTATATCGCCGGCGACCTCGCCAACTATCAGGTGAGCGAAGAGATGGTTAGACAGAACACTAAGGATTTGGAAAAGATTATCTGAGAGTAGAATAGTGGTGAATAATTGAATCGGGGACGCAGCGATGTGTTCCCGATTTTTTTTGTTTTCTATTGCGTAAATATGATTAATTAGTTATATTTGCGGGGAAGAAAGCGATAGGCGTCTCGTACCATTTTGTTTGCAGTAGATAAGTCAAATATAATAGAATCAACAAAGATTGTTCTATTAAATGGTTTCCTAAAGAAATCAACAAAAGAATATCGGAAGCAGATAGAATTGGCGCAATCTATATTAAAGAAGTTAGAGCAATGAGAAAGTTGAATGAAGAAAAATTGGAGAAACTGCCAACGTTCAATCAGCAATTGAACGACGAATGTGGAAGGCAAGGCACACCGGCTCGTGATGAGTTCCATGAGGAGGCGCTTTCATGGTATTACGGGCAAATATTGCGGAGCCGTAGGCAGGAACTGAGAATGACGCAGAAGCAACTTGCTGACAAATTGGGCAGAGAGCAGAGCTATATTGCAAGAGTGGAGCGAGGTAAGGTGGATGTGCAGCTGTCCAGTTTCCTTCGTATTGCCGCAGCCTTGGGAATTCAGTTTGTTCCTACTGTGGCCAATGCTTTGCGATGAATTGTCAGTGGTTGAGAAGACTGATTGAATCGGGGACGCAGCGATGTGTTCCCGATTTTTTTGTTGTGAAATTCTGTTTTAAAACATTTTTCTCTTTTTGGGTAAAAAATGTTTGCTTAATGCAAAAAAAAACTTTAAAAATATTTGCTTGTCTCGCTTTTTTTTGCTCAATTTGCATTGACTAAAACCATTTGAGCCGCAAAAGCCGTGGTTTAAATGGCTTGGCGGCATGAGATTGTTATGAGAAAAACCCTCACCGTAAAAAGTGGGAACAAACCAAATAAATTAATTATGCTTATGAAAAATCTAAGTGCAATGTTCGTGGCACTTTCACTCGCAGGAGCAACCCCGTTCATACCAATGGGAGGGGGTACGGCATATGCTCAGACTCAGGCTGGTGAAGTAACAGGAATTGTTTATGATTCCAATGGAGAGCCTCTTATAGGGGCGGTTGTATCGGTCAAAGGCACAAATCGTGGCGCGGCTACTGACGCCGACGGTAAATTCCGTCTGCAAGCCAAGCCAGGTCAGGTGCTTGTAGTGTCTTATGTGGGTGCCAAGACTCAGGAAGTGGCTGTTGGCGCTGCCCGTAGCTACACTGTGACATTGAAAAGCACAACCCAAAATCTGGACGAGGTGGTCGTAACCGCTCTCGGTATCAAGAAAGACAAAAAGTCGCTTGGCTACGCTGTCGACGATCTTAACGCCGACGAATTGATGAAAAACAAGTCAGCCAACGCCATCAACTCGCTTTCTGGTAAGATTGCCGGTGTCAACATTACGCAGACTTCAGGCGCTGCAGGTGCCGGTTCGCAAATCATTCTCCGTGGCGGTACATCATTGGAGCGCGACAACCAGCCTCTGTTTGTTGTTGACGGTGTGATTTATGACAACTCGACTTCCGTAGTAGGCAACTCTGCCTTCGACGGTACTTTGTCGACATCATCAACCAACTCAAACCGTGTGATGGATATCAACCCTGAGGATATCGAGAACATGTCAGTCCTCAAAGGTCCTGCCGCAGCCGCTCTTTATGGTTCGCGCGCATCTGCCGGTGTTGTGATCATCACTACTAAGAAAGGTAAAGAAGGACGCGTTGAGGTCAACCTCTCCGCTAAATATATCACTTCTTGGGTTAAGGATCTTCCTAAGACCCAGAACCGCTATCGCCGTGGTTTCATGAAAGACAACTACGATGAAGCAGGTAATTATGTAAGCACAACGTTCGACGATTTCGCATACAACTCTTGGGGTAGCAGAGTCGACGCCAACACTCCGATTTACGACAATATCGGCGACTTCTTCCAGAATAGCGGTGCTTGGGATACCAACTTGAGCATCTCCGGAGGTAGCAAGAACGGCAACTTCTTCTTGTCAGGCTCGTTCTACGACCAGGATGGTATCATCCCGACAACCGGCTACACCAAGACTACATTCCGCTTCAACGGCGAGCAGAAATTCAAGATGTTCACATTCGGTGCCAACGTGGCTTACTCACAGTCACGCACCGACAAGACCATCACTTCTGCCGCGCTTTATGGATCAAGCGGTTCGGGCACAATGTCAAGTCTTTATATGTGGTCGCCTACAGATGATATGACACATTATAAGAACGAAGACGGCACACGCTACCGCATGTTCGGCGACCGTCTTGACGTAGTTGACGAGCGCGACAACCCATATTGGATTTTGAACAACAACAAGATGAAAGACAACACCGAGCGTTTCACCGGCAACTTCTCAGTGAAGGCTGACATTACCGACTGGTGGTGGATTTCTTACCGCATGGGTATGGACTCTTATACTACTGAGAACACTAACCAAATCGGTGCCGGCGGTGTATACAAGGAGGCTTGGCAGAAAGGTATGTTGAGCGAGAACTCTCTCCGCTACCAATATTTGTCGACCAACTTGATGACCAACTTCAACAAGCAGTTCGGCGACTTCAACCTCAACTTGATGCTCGGCACATCGACCGACGACACTAAGTCGGTTAGAAACTACCGCATGGCTTACAACTTCCAGGTTCCAGGTTTCTATTCGTTTGACAACGCTCTTGACACTGACCGCAACTTCAAGAACACAAAGAGCCGCAAGCGTCTTGTAGGCGTATTCGGCGAGTTCCGTGCAGACTGGAAGAACACAGTGTTTGCAACAGTTACAGGACGTAACGACTGGTCGTCTACTCTTCCTGTCGACAACCGCTCTTACTTCTATCCATCTGTCAGCGGTGCTTTCGCATTCACTCAGCTGCTTCAGGATCTTGACGTGATGAACAACGACATCCTTACATTCGGTAAGATTCGCGCATCTTGGGCTCGCGTAGGTAAGGACACCAACCCTTATGTAACCAACACTTACTTGTGGCCGGTAGGTACATTCCTTGGCGGCGTAACAGGTGTGGGCAACGCTTGGCAACGTGGTAACCCATATTTGAAACCTGAGATCACAGAGTCTACAGAGTTGGGTCTTGAACTCCGTTTCTTCAAGAACCGCTTGAAATTTGACTACGCTTACTACACCAACAACTCTTACAACCAGATTCTTACTCCTCGTTTGTCAAACGGTTCGGGCTACATCCTGTACTCAGTCAACGCTGGCGACGTTTACAACAAGGGTATGGAGTTGAGCATCAGCGGCACACCAATCCAAACTAAGGACTGGACATGGGAAACCGGTATCAACCTCTCTGGTAACCGCGGTACTGTAGGCAACCTTCTCGACGGCTGCGAAATCCTTTACGTGACAGACGTACAGGTAGGTAACGCAAAGGCTGCTTCGTTCAACGACGGTAACTTTATGGCAATCTCTGGTTCTCGCTGGACTCGCACAGCAGACGGCAAGGTGGTGCTTGACACTAACGGTATGCCGACCAGCGACGGCGAAACCAAATATGAAATCGGTAACCGTGAGCCTAAGTTCCAGGGCGGTTGGAACAACACATTGACTTGGAAGAACTTTACGTTCAACATGCTGTGGGAGTTCCGCGTAGGTGGACACGTTTACAACGGTACTCAGTATGCTATGACCGTAGCCGGAACAAGCAAATTGACAGAAAACCGCGACTATTTGAAGGTTAGCGGAGTTGTGCAAACAGGTGGTACAAAAGACAACCCGATCTACGAAGACCGTACATTTGAATTCGAGGCAGGCAAGACTTATCAATACAATGGTAAGACAACCAGCGGCGAGACTATCATCAACGGTTACTGGCAGACTTACTATGCACGTGAGAGCGCAAACTTCATGAAGGAAGTCAACTCTCTCCGTCTGCGCACAATCTCTCTCTCTTACGAGATGCCGAAGTCATTGCTTGCAAAATCTAAATTCATCCAGCGTGCAGTGTTCACAGCAACTGCCAACAACGTTCTTCTCTTCACCAACTATGACGGTGACCCAGAAGTGGCAGCGGCAGGTTCAGGTGTCGTAGGTTCTTCTTCAGTAGGTATCGACTACTGCGGTGTTCCTGCAACAGCAAGCTTCGCATTTGGTGTAAACTTGACATTCTAATTTCTTAAAACTTGACAACTATGAAATTATATAAATCATTAATTATCGGTGCTGCTTTGGCGTTGTCGGCAACTTCGTGCAACGACTGGCTCGACATCAACACCGACCCGAACTCTCCGTCGGCGGAGAGCGTAGAGTATCAAACTCTGTTGCCATGGTGCCAGTTCTATATGAGCCACTGCTATATGAACACAGGCTGCAACGCATCTTACTATGCAGGCAACATAATCTCAGGCGGAAACGCCCGCGACCAGGGCGCCGCTTTGTGGAACCTCGGCTCAAGCACACGCCGTGGCAACACTTACCAGTGGTTCTTCGTGGGCGTAGGTCCTAACCTTGGCAATATGTATAACAAGGCAATGGCTGCCGGCGCTTACCACTATGCTGCAGCATCCCGCTTGATCAAGGCATACGGCTTTATGGTCATGACCGATATTTTTGGTGAGATGCCTTATACACAAGCTTTCCAGGACTACAACTCTCCTAAGTTCGACACAGGCAAAACAATCTTTATGGGTTGCTTGGCTGATATCGACGAGGCTATCGAGCTGTTCCAAAAAGCACAATCGCCGTCAGCGCAGCCATTGGCTGTCGGCGACAGCTGGAACAACGGTGATGCACAGAAATGGTTGAAGTTTGCTTATCTTCTGAAGGCTCGTTGGTTGAACCACTTGAGCAAGAAGGCTGAAGGCCCTTGGAAAGAAGGCAAGTATGACACTCAAGCCATCCTTGACTGCCTCGCAAAGGCTCAGCAGAGCAATGCCGACAACACAGTTATCCGCCACACGGATACCAACAGCAACACTCACGACGTGCTTGGTTGGAACGAGACTGTTGACTATTCTACAGTTTACTCATGCGTTGGTATGAACTCGAACTACTATGTTTCGAAAACATACTTTGAGAACTTGACCAACTTCGACGGCAAGGGTATTGAAGACCCACGTGCCGACCGCTTCATCCCATGGCAGCGCAGTGGAAAATCTGCCGATACTCCTGTAGAGGCATTCGGTCAGAAAATCAAATGGACTGCTGACGGCAAGTGGCGTCGTTCTGTAGGTGTTGACCTCACATCAAACATCTTCAGCAACTCTGGTCCGTACCCGACTATCTGGGATAATGAAAAAAATCGTTGGTACTGCAAGACTGACAACGCTGAGCGTTGGGGCGACACCGTATTCGTACAGAGCAAATCGAGCAGCAAGGGATATTCAAAGAATGTAGACCTTCTTTGGCGTGGCAACGTTGGTAAAGACCAGTCTGCAATCAGCGGTATCTTCCAGGTTCGTCCGTCAAGCCCTACTTATCTTGGCACTTATTGGGAAGCCAACTTCATCAAGGCTGAGGTGCTGATGCGCAAGGGCGACAAGGCTGGTGCATTCGCTGCTTATCAGACTGCAGTGAAGGCTCACATGGAGGCTGTCAACGACCAGTTGAACACTTGGTGTACAGAAGACCCGGCATTGAAGGACTGCCCGTCGTTCACTCCGATGAAGCAAGCTGACATCGACGCTTACTGTGCTACAGGCGGCGCTCTCGGAACAGCCGGCGACATCACAATGGGTAAGATTATGACTCAAAAACTCATGACCGAGTTGTTTATGATCGAGACTTGGAATGACTTCCGTCGCTTCGACTTCGATCCTAACATCTTCATGAACTGGAACAAGTCGTATGAGTACGAGCACAATCCAAATTATCTGACTTACTGTCCTATGGGCAAGGGTCCACGCCGTTGGCAACCAGCAGGCATTGAAATCAGCTACAACTCCGACAACCTGAAGGCTATCGGCGCTGAGATTCCTGGTGCTTCTGAACTTACGGGCGAAGTTTGGTACAACTCAGATCAGATTTGCACACTTAATGTTTGGTGGGATTCAGACCAACCATAGTGTTTACGGTTAAACATAGACTTTGAATTGGGGGCGCTGCCGGTAACGGCGGCGCACCTTTTTTTCGGGTAGGCATGAGCTTATTCTAATGGCTACTTGTAATGAGAGATTTTGCATCGGCTTGTTTTGGATGTATGAGCAAGACAGAATCGGCGAAATCGGAAAAAGAGCAGATGCTCCGCGACAATGGTCGGTCTGGCGATGGTCCTCGGCGTTTCTACAACCGCACTTCGGCGGTAGTTGCGCATGCCACCGGTGTCACGAGGTAGGCGAGCCAACCCCGTGCTAACATATTAAACTGCTCTTCGGCAGTTTATCAATGGCAGTGGCAATCCGGTGATGGAGGCAACCGCCGAAGGACGGTTGTATAATCATAGCCCCAGGTTGGCTAGCCTACCTGGGGTCAGTTGCGGAAGAAGAATCTACCGCCGAAGAGCGGTTGTATAAATCACGGAAAATATTTTAGCGAGTTGAGTCAGCCGTCCGGCCACAAGTAGTGGCGAACCTCCGGCACGCATCCGCTTCGCTCCGCGTACCGGGTTATGGAAGAGTGTCGTCGCTCCGCGACGGTAGCCAGCCGGTGAATCAAAAGCCGAGGTTGTAAAGAAAATTAGAGAACCGTCATTGACGGTGTAAACCACATTGGTTGATCGCCATTAAATTTGTCAACGCATTCCAGAGATAGTCAATGAGCATATATTTGTATTTAATAAAATTGTCATTAATGACAGTTTTATTAAATGTGATTGTGTTGGAAGTTTAATTTATAATGTCTACATTTGCATTTAACAAAATTGTCACTAATGACATATTTGTTAAATGCTATGATAATAAGACGTGATAAATACATCAATGAACTAATAGGGTGGAAGCACACATCTTTGATAAAGATTGTAACAGGAATAAGACGCTGTGGCAAATCTTTCTTGTTGTTCAACCTTTTTCATCAACACTTGGTGGAAACAGGAACTGATGAGAAACATATTATAGAGATAGCACTGGATGATATAAGTAATGAAGAATTGCGAGACCCATTCAAGATGCTTGCCTACGTTAAAGCACATATCAAAGATAAAGAGCAATACTACTTGATAATTGACGAAGTGCAGTTGCTCGACCGCTTTGTCGATGTTCTGAACAGTTTCATGCACATAGACAATGTGGATGTCTATGTTACAGGTAGCAACTCTCGTTTTCTTTCAAAAGATGTGGCTACAGAATTCCGTGGACGTGGTATCGAAATTCACATATACCCACTATCTTTTGCGGAATTGTATGCTGCTGAAGGAGGCGATAAATATGCTCTTTGGAAGCGTTACTATACTTATGGTGGACTTCCGTATTTAGCATCGCTGAACGATAACTCTAAAAGAGCTGAATATCTTACAAGACTGAACATGACTCTTTATTTGAGAGATGTCGTTGAGCGAAACAATGTTGTCAATGTGGAAGCTTTTACCGAACTTATGAACGTTATGGCGTCAGGAATAGGTTCGCCATGCAATCCCAACAAAATTGCCAACACCTTCAAGTCGGTCAAGAAAGAGACTGTTGCTCCTCATACCATTGCCAACTATCTTTCTTATATGGAGGATGCCTTCATCATTGAGAAGTCTATGAGGTATGATATTAAGGGGCGCAAATACATAGGAACATTGTCAAAGTACTATTTTCAAGATGTCGGTTTACGCAATGCTTTGCTAAATTTCCGTCAAGTGGAAGAAACACATATAATGGAGAATGTTATTTATAATGAATTGAGAAGTCGTGGATATAGTGTCGACGTTGGTATTGTTGAGGCTCGAACAGCCTTGGAAAGGAAACTCTTGGAAGTGGATTTTGTTGCCAATAAGGGAGACAAACGCTATTACATCCAGTCTGCTTTTGCGTTGCCCGATGAGGAAAAGCGCCAGCAAGAAATGGCGTCACTCAAGCGAATAAATGACTCATTTAAAAAAATAATAATAGTGCGTGAGGATATAGCACCATATTATAATGAATACGGCGTCTTGATTATAGGGCTCATGGATTTCCTGCTTGAAACCAACGTTGAAGAGGTTCTATAAAATGGTGTCTAAAAAAAGAAGAAGTTTTGTCGGTTCAAATGTGCGACATCAAAACAGGATGGTTGAGAAGACTGATTGAATCGGGGATGCGGCGATGTGTCTCCGATTTTTTGCTGCGAAATTTTTAAGGAGAGAATGAATTTGATGAGTAGCAGAACACGGTTAAAATCAGTATCCGACCGCGAGAGCGCCGCTGACATGGGCATGCGTAGTTTCTACAACCGCACTTCGGCGGTAGTTGCGCATGCCACCGGTGTCACGGGGTAGGCGAGCCAACCCCGTGCTAACATATTAAACTGCTCTTCGGCAGTTTTTTCTCGGTGAATGTCGCCTTTCAACTACAAAGAATCCCGCGAGTAATTTTCGATTTTCGTGAAATAGTGGTAAATATGCGAACAGAGACGGAGTATATGATATATATCATTTGTAGATATGTTCCTATGCTAGATATTTGTGCCAAAATTGTCGATTGGAAGCGGGAAAATGGCGAAAATGGAGGAAAAAACGAATTTTTTGAAAAAAAGTTGCCGGAAAATTTGTGGATTCAAAAAATAGTCGTACCTTTGCAACGCTTTCGGAAACAAACGGGTGTTTAGCTCAGCTGGTTCAGAGCATCTGCCTTACAAGCAGAGGGTCGGCGGTTCGAATCCGTCAACACCCACACAGAGGAATCGACAGAAAAGTCGGTTCCTTTTTTTGTTTATCTACTAAACTATTTTATACTCGCGATGAGACCCAACTCAATCAAGACAATCCTAATGGCGGCGTCAGTGGCTCTGGCGTCGACAGCCGTGGCTCAGACCACCACGCTGACCCTTGACGATGCTGTGCGTATAGCCCTATCCGACAACCCGACGGTGAAGGTTGCCGACAGTGAAATCACCAAGCAGGAGTATGCCAAGAAAGGCACGCTCGCCAACCTTATGCCAACCCTTGACTTCTCAGCTGGCTACAACCGCACGTTGAAGAAGCAAGTGATGTATATGGGCGACATGAAAGGATTCGGTGGCGGCTCTTCGGAAGGCACGGAGGGAGCGGAAGGCACGGAAGCCGCGTCGGCGATGCGCGACGGCATCAAGGTGGGAATGGACAATACGTGGTCGGCAGGCTTCGCGCTCTCGTTGCCCCTTGTCAACGCCCAACTGTGGAAACAGCTGAGCATCTCTGCCGACGATGTTGAGCTTGCGGTGGAAAAGTCGCGACAGTCGCGCATCTCCATGGTGTCGCAGGTGAAGCAGGCATACTATGCCGTGATGCTCGCCGAGGCAAGCCGCGACGCACTCAAGGAAAACTATGACAACGCAAAGAAGAAATATGACGACATCAACCAGAAATACCAGCAGGGACTGTCGTCGGAATACGACCTTATCCGCGCCGACGTCGCGGTGAAAAATGTGGAGCCAAGTCTGTTTGACGCCGAAAATTCCATTGTGCTTGCCAAATGGCGCCTGAAAGCGCTTATCGGAGTGGATCTCGACATGAGCATCGATTGCACGGGGTCGCTCAACGACTATACCGACCGCCTTTATGACGGCTATATGAAGGTAGACACCACGATGCTTGCCCAAAACTCATCGTTGCGGCAAATCGACCTGCAGCAGCGGCAGCTGCTCAAGTCGCGCGACGTGGCGAAGTCCGCTTATTATCCGACGCTCAACCTGTCGTTCGCATACCAATGGAACGCGATGGCAAACGATTTCCGCTTCAAGGACTATCGTTGGAATCCGTATTCAACGCTCGGACTGTCGCTCAACATCCCGATTTTTTCCGGCGGACGCCGCTACAACTCGTTGAAGCAGACAAAAGTGCAGATTGACCAACTTGCCCTCACGCGCCTCGACACCGAGCGCAACCTGATGGTGGGCGTGCGCCAGAGCGTCGACAAGATGCGCACAGGCATACGCCAGTATGAGTCGGCATGCAAAAGTGTCGACCAGGCGCGCAAGGGCTACGACATTGCCGTGAAGCGCTACGACACCGGCGCCGGCACGCTGCTCGAGGTCAACGACTCGCAGCTGGCGCTCACACAGTCGCAACTCAACCGCAGCCAGGCGGTCTACTCATATCTTGTGGCGCAGGCGCAGCTTGACGAGACTCTCGGCACGGAATACACTTACGAAAAATAAAACAGAACCCCAATGAATATCAAGACACTCAACAAGATTGCCATGACAATGGCTGTCGCCATCGCCGCTACGGCATGCTCCGGCGGCGACAAAGCCAAAGAGGAAAAGAAAGCCGCCGACGGCACAATGAATGTGGAGGTGGCAAAAACAGACTACCGCGAGGTGGACCAGGTCAATTCGTTCACAGGCACCGTGGAAGCCAACGTGACAAACAACATCGCCCCGCAGTCGCCTATGCGCATACGCAAGGTGTATGTGGAGGTTGGACAGCACGTGTCGGCAGGACAGAAACTTGCCGATATGGATCCGGCAAACCTCGACCAGGTGCGCCTGCAGATGGAAAACAACCATCTTGAGTTCAAGCGTGTGGACGAGCTGTTTAAAATCGGCGGATGCTCAAAGTCGGAATGGGACGCCAAAAAGATGGCATACGACATCTCGCGCCGCAACTATGAGAACCTTGCCGAGAACACGCGTCTCATCAGTCCAATCAGCGGCGTCGTGTCGCAGCGCAACTACGACAGCGGCGACATGTACAGCGGAGCCAGCCCGATTTTTGTGGTGGAGAAAATCCGCCCTGTCAAGATGAAGGTCAACGTCTCGGAGTCGCTCTTCACCAAGATAAAGAAAGGCATGAACGTAGACTTCACCCTCGATGTCTACGGCGACGAGGTGTTTACCGGCAAGGTCAATATCATTTATCCGACCATTGACTCGTCGACCCGCACATTCACCGTTGAGCTTCTGATTGCCAATGCCGACGAGCGTGTGCGCCCGGGAATGTATGCCCGTGTCACTATCAATCACGGACGCGCCAAACACGTTGTGGTGCCCGACCGCGCCGTGCAGAAACTTGTAGGCTCTGGCGACCGCTATGTGTATGTTGTCAAGGGCGACAAGGCAGAGTACCGCAAAGTGGAGCTCGGACAGCGTCTCGACACCGAATATGAAATCCTCAGCGGAGTGAATCCCGGCGAAACGGTTGTCGTGGCTGGGCAGTCGCGTCTGAAAAACGGCGCCAAAGTGAAGATTGTGAAGAAATAACAAAAGGATTGCCCTATGAGTATATATCAGACAGCCGTCAAGCGGCCAATCACAACAATCCTGATTTTCCTCGGCATCGCCATCTTCGGACTGTTCTCGTTGACGCGGTTGAGCATCGACCTCTATCCCGACATCGAGACCAACTCCATCATGGTGATGACCACCTATTCAGGTGCGAGCGCGGAGGACATAGAAACCAATGTCACGCGTCCGCTGGAAAATATGCTTAACGGCGTGAGCGACTTGAAGCACATCACGTCGCAGTCGAAGGAAAACATCTCCATCATCACGCTGACGTTTGAATACGGCATCGACATCGATGTGGCAACCAACGACGTGCGCGACAAGCTCGACCGCGTCACCACGCTCCCCGACGGAGCGCAGAAGCCTATTCTGTTCAAGTTCGGCACCGACGACATCCCTATCCTCATCCTTTCCGTGTCGGCAAAGGAGAGCATGACGGGATTGTATAAGATTCTCGACGACCAGGTGGCAACGCCGCTGGCACGCGTGTCGGGCGTTGGCTCGGTCTCGATTTCCGGTATCCCCGACCGTGAGATACAGGTGCTTTGCGACCCTTACAAGCTCGATGCCTATGGCATTTCGATAGAGCAGATAAGCCAAGTGCTTGCCGCCGAGAACCTCAATGTGCCGGCGGGCACAATCGACATCGGCTCGAATGTCTACTCAATGCGTGTGCAGAAAGAGTTTGCCGACGTCAACGAGATGCTCGACCTCGTGGTGGGCACCTACAGCGGAACGCCGGTCTATCTGCGTGACGTGGCGCATATCGACGACGCGCCGCAGGAGCGCGCCCAGGAGGCGTATACCAACGGCGAACTTGGCGGCATGATTATCGTTCAGAAGCAGTCGGGAGCCAACTCTGTCGAGATTTCCAAGGCTGTTAAAGCCCGTCTGACACAGATAGCGAAAAACCTTCCGAGCGATGTGCATATCGGCTTGATTGTCGACACATCCGACTATATCATCAACACGATAGAATCGCTGAAGCACACCATCCTCATCACGATGCTCATTGTCAGCTTTGTGGTGCTGCTGTTCCTCGGACGCTGGCGCGCCACGTTTGTGATTGTGCTCACAATCCCAATCTCGCTGCTTTCGGCGCTCATCTATCTGCTCGCCACCGGCAACACGATGAACATCATCTCGATGAGTGCGCTCTCGATAGCCATCGGTATGGTGGTCGACAACGCCATCGTGGTGCTTGAGAACATCACCACCCACATCGAGCGCGGCAGCCGTCCGCGCCAGGCGGCGATGTTTGCCACCAACGAGGTTGCAATCTCCGTAATCGCCTCCACGCTCACCACCATTGCCGTGTTCCTGCCGCTGACCATGATTAGCGGTATGGCAGGAATCATGTTCAAGCAGTTGGGATGGATGGTGACAATCATCCTGTCGGTATCGACCATCGGCGCCATCACACTGACACCTACGCTCTGCTCGTTGATGCTGCGTCTTGACAAGAAATACAACCTGTTCCAGAAAATGGTGTCAAACCCGTTTGACGCATTCCTGAAAAAGGTGACCGACGGCTATGCCGCGCTTCTCCGCACAGCCTTGCGCCATCGCTGGGTGACGCTTGCCATCATCGTAGGCTTGTTTGTCGCGTCGATAGTGGTGCTGATGCCGCATATAAAGACGGAGTTCTTCCCGCAGCAGGACAACTCGCGAATCGGCATCACCGTGAAACTGCCCGCTGGCACGCGTCAGGAAACGACGCGCGCTCTTGGTTTCCGCATCTATGAGCAGCTGAAAAGCAACTGCCCGGAGGTGACTACGGTAAGTTTCTCAGAGGGACAGGCCGGCGAGGACAACATCTTCGGCAGTATGCAGGACAACGGCAACAACATTCTGCAATACAACATCAGCACCGTGCGCTCGACGGAGCGCGAGCGGTCGCTCAGCGAGATTTGCGATGCTATCCGCCACGACCTGAACCAGTATCCTGAAATCCGCACGTTCAACGTTGCCGCCGGCGGCGGTGGCGGCGGAATCGGCGGCGAGGCGGCGGTGGAGATCGAAATCTATGGCTACGACTTCACTACGTCTGACCGCATTGCCTCCGATGTGTCGGCAAAGATGCTCAGCGAGGACTGCTGCTCGCAGGTGAGCATCAGCCGCGACGAGTATACTCCCGAATACCGCGTCGACTTCGACCGCCAGAAGCTCGCCCTCAACGGACTTAACATGCAGACAGCCGCTTCCTATCTTCGCAACCGCGTGACAGGCAGCGCGCTGACAAACTATCGCGAGGACGGCGACGAATATAAAATCCGTGTGCGCTACGACAAGAAGTTCCGCCAGTCGGTTGAGGACATCGAGAACATAACCATCTACAACAGCCAAGGCAAGGGCATCAAAATACGCGACCTTGGCAAGGTGGTTGAGTCGCAGACACCGCCAACCATCGAGCGTCGCGACCGCGAGCGCGTAATCACGGTGAAATGCATCGTGGCCAAAGGCTACGCTCTCTCTGATGTGGTCAAGGCAGCCAACAAGACGATGGGCGAGATAGACATGCCTGCCGACTTCACATGGCAGTTCGGCGGAACGTTTGAAGACCAGCAGGACACGTTCTCCGATATGATAATGCTCATGGCATTGATCATCGTACTCGTGTTCATCATCATGGCATCGCAGTTTGAGTCGTTGACCTATCCGTTTGTCATCATGTTCTCAATCCCGTTTGCGTTGACCGGCGTGCTGATGGGACTCTTTGTCACAGGCACACCGCTCAGCATCATGGCGATGCTCGGCTTGCTGATGCTTATCGGTATTGTGGTCAACAACGGTATTGTGCTTATCGACTATATCATGCTCTGCCGTGAGCGCGGCCTCGGTCTCGTCAACGCCATCGTGATTTCCGGACGCTCGCGTCTGCGCCCGATTCTTATGACCACCCTCACCACCGTCATTGGTATGATTCCTATGGCAGTGGGCAAGGGCGAAGGTTCAGAGATGTGGCGCGCCCTCGGTATGTCGGTGGCATGGGGATTGTCGTTCTCCACGCTCATCACCCTCATCATTATCCCGACGCTCTATAGCGTGTTTGCCCGCATCGGCATCAAGCGTGCACGCAAAAAAGAGTTGAAAACGTTAAAGAAATAAGACAATGAAAGCAGTATTTATAGCATACAACCAAGCGCACGAAGACGACGTGCTGACAGCGATGCGCGAACTCGACATCAAAGGATTCACCGGATGGCCGTCGCTCGTCGGGGCTGGACAGCGCGGCGGAGAGCCCCACTTCGGCAGCCATGCGTGGCCAACGCTCAACGGGGCGTTGCTCACTGTGATTGACGACAGCAAGGTGGACACGTTGCTCGTCCGTTTGCGCGACATCGACGCGGCAAGCCCGCAGCTTGGACTGCGTGCCTTCACCTGGGCGGTGGAGCAGGCAATCTAAACGATTCAGAAAACAGCACGCTGAAAAGTGAGCCAAAAAAACGGCATTCCGGACGTTCAACGTCCGGAATGCCGTTCCGCTTTTACGCCACCGGAAAATGGCTATTGGTCACGGCATTGTTTTATATTTGTGCTGTCTAAGAGGGGATTGCCAAAAACAACGCAGATATGTTGCATAACATATCTTATTTGTTTCACGTGTTCAAAAGATTACTTAATTTAGCAAAAAATAAGTAACTTTATGAGGCTGCAGAAAATATCTATTTTTTACCTTGTTGCCTTTTTCGCTTTGCTGTCTTCAATAGGTAATATTTTGTCAGGCGAGAACTCTCTCGACCTCTACGACAGCCACGCCCGCTTCTACGACTCTATGATCGGCCGGACAACATCCCAAGACCCCCTTGCTGAAAAATACAGCGGTGTCAGTCCCTACCTCTGGTGCGCCGCCAACCCAATAAAATTCGGAGATAAAAATGGAATGTATTTAAAGGGTATTGATGGAAACCCTGTGTTTTTTGATAAGAAAAGAGGATGGACATCAAATGCCACCCCAAGTATTGCTAAAATTGGTGGCACTATGATGAGAACCAAACAAGGAAAGAAAATTTTATCCCGAATGATGAAAACTGACTATCCAATCACCCTGCTTATCGACAGGACTTCTACTAATAATAGAATGGGCGAAATTACCGCAGGAGAGACTTATTCAGATTACACATTTGATGACAACGCAAAGGCTCAAGATTTTAAAGATGTGGTTATTGTAATTTATGAGAAAGTTATAAAAGACAACATGCAAAATGAAGAATTTTACAGAGATTCTGGCTTTTCAACATCGGATATAATTGGTACTGTAGCAGCACATGAGGGTGAGCACGGGACAAACAAAAAGGCCAATAGTGGTTTCGTGTCAGAGTAAGAAGCCGAGACTAAAGCTCTCAATAGTGAGAAGAAAGCTATAGATGATTTGAAAAAACTAAATAATAAGGCATCAAGATGAAATTATTTTTTGTTTTACTATTTACAGTTGCGTGCAACTTTTATTTTGAAGCAGCAACCAAAGAAACGCTTGAAATTTTTGATATTATTTCATCATTGGAATATAGCCACTCTTATCCTTTAACTTATAAAGATGTAGAGCCAGTCACAGGTGACACAACTTGTTTGATTATTTCTGATGGAGCTGAATTTTTAGCAACTCCACAAAATCAACGTTTTTGGATTCGTGATTTAAAGACTGGAAAATATTGGAAAAAGGATAATCATGATTTTGATTTGAACTTTGGGCTTTATTCAGCATGTAATAGAAGAATATCACATGGAAGGACATATATTATTGTAATTTACAAAGGCGTTATTACGGTGTATGATTGGCATGATAGTATGGTTTTTGTGTCTATTGATAAAATTTTAAAAGAATTAAAGTATTCTCCTTTAGATAGATTGAAAACTTTAGAAAATGTCTTAAATGCCAAAATATCCACTCATATTTTTGAACAACCATTAATACAGAAAAAAATAAATCTGCGTTAAAATATTAAATATGACCACTTCTCCAAGCAGGCAGATCCCAGATTTGTTGAGCCGGATATTTCAGTTGACAAAAATACTGGAATTTTTTACATTAACGATAAAGAAAAAGAAAGTGTATTGAAATGAAATCATTACCATATATTGTAATCGTCTATATGTTAGCACAGTCCTCTTGTACCCCGAAATTATTAAAAGAATATGCTGGATCGCCTCGTACCTTTTACGAAAAAGATACAACAGAATTGAAATTAGATATTGACAGTGTGAAACAATATAGCCGTGTATTAAGTTTTTTTGGGGTCAAGAACAATGAAAAATATTGTATTTTCATTGATAATGAAAAGTGTGGCCAAAACTTTAATAAGAGCCGATTTTATGGAATAGTGAGCGCTGTTCGGCGTGTCCATTTAAGCCCTATTGGTTATGGACATTATAAATATTATATGGTTTTCGGAGAAGACACAATCCCTGTAGATTTAAATATACAGTATTATGTTTGCCTAAAACAAAAATGATTGAATCAAACAAAAAGATAATTTTCAATATGGAGGGTTTAACGATGATTGGTATAAAAAATAATAACGGCTTTTTCAGAATCTCAGTAGCTGTTATAATGCTGTTAAGCACTTTAGGGCTTATTAGGTTGAGTGCTCAATCCCATGATACCGTAGACAGTTATAGCGAGACATTTTATGCTTTCTATGGCTTTTTCCCATATGAATTCTACTTTAGTGACAATAGAGCAAGGAGGTTAACCGTTAACTTTTATGGGAAAAACCGCTTAGTTATCGAGAACAATTCGTATGTGTTAGGCATAAAAATTGTGCGAGATAAAGATAGAGGTCTGTTCCCTTTTCGTGACACAATTTATTTTCATGTGATTGACCCTCCACAAAAAGAATTGAGTGTACGCCACAGGCAGATAATAGTTGACAGCGTTACTTCGACAAGGCATATTACTGCCTCTCAAACAGTCCCACCATACAGAGATATAAAATTTGAAGACACCAATATGGTTTTCCCGTTATTGCAAAAATCTGACACAATTTTTGTCAGCAGAAATAATTGACATTTGAGGATAAGAGATTTTGAATTTTCTGTTTACCAATACGTTACTCTGCCTAATGGAGAAGCATTAAAACAGGAGTCTGTGAAATTTCCTCCACAAGAAAGAATGCGTCCCATCATATATAAAAAGTTTTTAAAATGGGTCGAAGAAGAAAAAAGCAAGGACGATGGCTTAGTCCCTGATGAAACCATTCTGAAAATAATAGACAAATATTATGATTGGGATGCTAAATAACAGCATAAACGAGAGAATGACATTTCATGGGCAAATTCATGAATAGCTTTTGATTTATACGAAATGATTAGCAATCGACGAATAGGTGTTGAAGAGCCAGCTACAAAAACTACTGAATTTTTGGGCTGGCAAGATGGAAACTCTGTGTGGAGACAAAATTTTTCAAAAGGGCCAGTGCCAATTGATTGGTGAAATATAAAAAACGAATAAATGATGAAAAAAGGATGTATGTTTAACAAAAAAAACAAAGTAAGTGAGACCATGATATGCAGATATATATATATCACCCTCACCTTGATAGTCGGATTGAACGTTATTGCTTTTCCTTGCCTTTCGTTATTCCCCTTCCAATGGGCACTAATATTAGGAGCATTATTTATTAATACCTTTACAAACAAAATGCCACTAAAATGCATCACAGTGATAATCATACTACTATCGTCAGTGGCGGTGTTCTTTATGGATATAGTAGGAAGTCTGTTTTTCAATCAAAATGTTTGGTTATTATCTTCTTTATCTTTTTTTTCGATTCTGAATATGTTGGTTAGCGTGAAAATCTTGATTGATATATTGACTATTTTGTCACTAAAATAACTAAAATCCCTCAATATAAACGAAACGATTTTCAAGCCTTATGAAAAATCATGTCACAGATATGGCCCCTATCAAAGGAACCACTCCATATATGCCCAGAACCACATTTGGAGCTATTATTTATAACAATGCTAAAGGAATAAAAATAAGAAAAAATGGAAAATAAAATTTTAAGACTTACTACATCTTCATTGTTTGCTCTTCAAGGAGCATTTGCGATATTTTGGTCTCTGTATATGTATTTAGAAGACAATCTGAGGCTAACAGAAATGTTTGTGATAGGCTGCATTTTATTGCTGTTTGCCTTGTTGTTCAATTTTAGAAAACCAATAATAAAAAAAACCGCCTATGCTGTATTGGTGCTTTATACTATTTTTTTTGATGTTTGTGGGACGATGTTGATAGGGGTTGCCAGTCCTGTAATTTGGATTGCATGGGTTATATTCTTTTTAATCGTTTCAAATTCGGCACTAATATTGCTTCATTACCTTTCGATACAAATGACAACACTTTTGGTTTTGTCCATGATAATACTTGCCATCAGTTCAATGCTTTGAAATCAACAGGCAAAATTTATGACATTTTTAAAAGGATATGAGATATTTGTGAACAGCCACGTCTATCAGTTAGATTGATTTGTGAGGCGGTTTGTGATTTGGAAAAGAGAAAATAGAGAGGAATTGTTTGTGTTTCTTCCGGATAAGCACTACCTTTAGGTGAAATTTAAATCTGCTATGAAACTGCGATTGCTTTTTATTGTCATTATGCTGTGTATTGCCGGCGGAGCGTCGGCCGACGATGCCGACCGCCTTATTGCCGACTTCGACAGAAAGGCGGATGTGGCTTCTGCCAATAAGTTTTTTGAGTTTCTCGACCGTCGGGAGTTCACCGACAGCAAAATAGTGTTTTCAAATGCAGTGCCCGCCGACTCTCTGCGTCAGCAAACGTGGTATTGGGCGGCGGAGTGGTACTATGACTGCCAGAACTATTCACTTGCCAGGGACTATGCCAAGCGGGCATTGCCGCTTATGCGCTGGCCAAACCTTGATAAGTCGTGTTGTTTGAATCTTCTCGGCATTATCCATGTGCGTCTTGGCGATTTCAAGACGGCGGTGGAGTATGCCAAGCGGTGTGTCGACATCGATATCCGCCTCAATGATCCCGACCGCGTTTCGTCGAGTCTTAACACTCTGGCGGGAGCGTATATGGCGGCAAACCAGCCTCAGGATGCCGAACGCTACATCCTGCGCGGGCTTGAATATGCCGAGCGTGCCGGCAATCCATCGCGTAAGGCAGTGCTGCTCGGGATGGCTTCCGAAATTTATTATAAACTTGGCGATTACAGCAAGTCGGTCGATTATGCCGACCGTGCCTACCGCCTTGATTCTATCGGAGGGCGCGAGGCGAAGATGGCAGTGCGACTGTCGCAGAAGGGCACCGCGCTTGTCGGTCTGAAGAAATATGCCGAGGCCGAACAGGTGCTTCTGAAAGCCATAGCCGGGCTGCGGGCCTCGGGCAACGTCCATTCGCTTGCCATCAACCTTAACCAGTTGGGATTTCTGATGCTCAGACAGGACCGTGAGCGCGAGGCAGTGGGCTATTTCAGCCAGGCAGCCTCGTTGTTTGGCAAAATGGGCACCTCTATAATCTTGTGAATTCACATAAGGGCCTGTATGAGAGCTACTGGTCGATAAACCCCGACAGTGCGCGGATAGAGCTGGCGCATTTCAATGCGCTGCGCGACTCTCTGTATTCCACCGCTACCGCCGACGCTCTCGCCCGCTACAAGGCAGAGTTTGACACCGACCGTCTGCGCGAGGAGGTGGAGCGGACTTACGGTGCCCGCCGCCGCGACATCGTGGTTGGTATCAGCGTGCTTGTCGTAGTGATGCTGGTGGGCATCGTGTACCACAAGAGAAGGATGCGCCGCTATCGTGCCGAGAAGCTCGCGCTGATTCGCGATGTGGAAAGCCTCTACGGCACGCCCGAACCGGAAGAAGCGCCGACTGAAGCGGCAGAAAATTCGTTTGAGCGCATGGTTGTCGACACGGTGCGGCAAGGACTGGCAAGCGGAGATGACATCAGTGTCTCCGCCATTGCCTCGCGGCTGAATCTCGGAGAGCAGACCTTCCGCCGGCGTTTTGTGGCAGAGACAGGGAAGCAGCCCAAAACGTTTGTGACGGCGATACAGATGGAAATGGCGGCGCGCCTGCTTGCGTCAGACACGACGGTGCCTGTTGCCGAGGTGGCTCGCGCATGCGGCTTTGACGATGCCAGCGCATTCTCCCACGCATTCAAGAAGGCATATTCCTGCTCGCCCACACAGTTTCGCCAGAAACGTGCCTGAACACGCTTTTTTCAAGGGTTGAAAAGTATTTACAAAAGAATGTAAGATATTTACAAGTCATTGAAACACATACGGTTGTAAATTTGTGGCCAGACAACAAACAATATGATCGTATGGAGAAAGACACTAATGCACACCAGCCATCGGCAACTTCTGGAAGGGAGCCGTTGCCGGAACACGTTTTGCGGACACGCAGGGAATTTGTCGACCTTGTCGCCAAGATTGTCGCGGATGCCATCCCGTCGCATCGTTACGATGTGGTGGGCATAGCGGAAAGACTTGGGCTGTCGGAGCAAACCTTCCGCCGGCGGTTGTATATCTGCACCGGATATACGCCGAAACAGTTTATCACGAGCATACAGATGCGCGAGGCAGAGCGGCTGCTGTCGGAATATCCCGACGCAAAGGTAAAGGATGTGGCATTCAAGTGCGGCTTCGACGAGACAAGCCCGTTCTCGAAGGCATTCAAGAAATGGAGCGGGTACGGCCCGTTGGCATTCCGCAAGCAAAAACGGATAGAGGAAAGCGAGGACTGGGTGCGCCTGCTTGAAAAATACAAATGACGCAGGTGAATTTGTAAGAATTTTACAACAATTAACCTGCTGATTGTGTGTAGATTTGCATTTTGAAGGGATATAGACTTGAGTGAATCCTGGATAGAACCTAAAACATAACCAACAAAAAACTATATGAAAAAGAATTACAACCACAAACAGGCGCGATGGCTGTTGGTCGTCGCGACCCTACTGGCATTGTTTGTCGCCAGACCGGTGAAAGCCGAAGACAATGTCTACAATGGCGACGGCTATTCATTGAAGTATATCGCTATTACGAATCCACCGGAAGGCGAGGAGAAGCGTGCGATTGTCATAGGACTGACAGACGGCACACTGGATTATGCAGGACATGTCAACATCCCATCGAAGATTGAAAATCTGCCGGTGCGCCACATCGGAGTGTATGACCGGATGTCGAACAGGGTTGGCTTCCCTAAGGTTTCGAGCATCGACATTCCATCATCGGTGCGGACAATAGGCAGGGGAAGCTTCTATGGCAACTCCAATCTGACCAATGTCAAGATTGCCCGCGGAGGATTGACAGAGATTCTCTCGGAGGCATTTCGGGGGTGTGTCGCATTGAAAAACATAGAATTGCCCACAACATTGACAAGCATCGGACCGAGTGCGTTTGAGTCTTGTGAAGGATTGGAGAGCATCGTGTTTCCAGAGTCGGTCACCGATCTTCAAGGATGTCTTTCCAACTGTACGTCGTTGACAGAGGTGGCTTTGCCAAAGTCGCTGACCACTTTCGGCGCCGGAATGTTCATAAAATGCACATCGTTGAGGAGAGTCGTTGTGTGGGAAGGCGGCGACGGCATGTCGGTGCCGGCTGCATATCTGAAAATCCCAGCCAGCACGTTCCTCGGGTGCAAGAATCTCGAAGAGGTGGTGTGGAATGCCCCAATCACTGAAATCGAAAAGAATGCGTTCAACAGCTGCGAGAAATTGAAAAATTATCCCGATATGTCGAATGTGAAAATAATTAGGGAGGAAGCGTTTTCTTATAGCGGCATAGAGACGTTTACAACGCCGGCGTCGATGGAGCTTATGGACCGCCCGTTTGCTCATAGCCATTGTCTGGAGTCGGTCACGATTACCCATAAAATGGACGTCTATGGATACCTTGCATTTGCCGACTGCCCAAAACTCACGTCGTTTGTTTTCCACGACGACATTGAAAACCTCAATGATGCTTGGTATATGTTCAGCGGTTGCACGTCGCTTGAGGAAATCCGTCTGCCAAAGAAATTGAAGAAAATAGACCGTTATATGTTTGATGGCTGCACAAACCTGAAGAGGCTTTACATAGGCGATGCTATTACTGAGATAGAGACAGGGTCTGTCTATGGCACGGCTCTTGAAGAGCTTCATATAGAAGCGGCAACACCGCCAAAACAGAAGGTGTCGGAAGGTCTTATCAACAATCCTCCTTTTGACAAATTTGCCTATGAAAACGCTACTGTCTACTGCCCCGATGCGAAGGCCTATTATTCCAACTACATGTGGCAGCGATTCAAAAAATACAAACTCCCGGAAGCGTTTAAGTACACCGAGGTTGAGGGCGGCTATTCCGCAACCTACAATCTTTTTGATTATGTCAAAGACCCAACAACAGGCATCGATTATGGCGAGCTGTTTAGAAACGCATATCCCGACGGTAAGCTTGTTGTGCCTGACACCTACAATGGAAAGCCCGTTGTAGAGATTGCCGACAATGCATTCTATTATAGGCTCAACAATATAAGATACACATTGCAGAAAAATATCAGCGAGGTGGTTTTGCCGGAAACGATAAGAAAAGTAGGCAAAGAAGCGTTCTACTATCTTACAGATATAAAGAAGGTCAATATGCCGTCGTCGCTCACCGAAATCGGAGAAGATGCATTCTGGAGCACCGGAATTTCGGAAGTGATTCTTCCCGACGGGCTGAAGACGGTGGGCAGAAACGCGTTCCAGTATTGCAACGACCTTACAAAACTGGTGATTCCGCAGTCGGTGGAAAGCATCAGCGGGAACGCTTTCTACTGCAGCTCTTATTCAGGAAATAAGATTTTGGAAATAATCTGCCATAATCCTACTCCTATACCGCTCTCCGAGCAGTTTGCAAACACGACATACAGCAAGCTGAGGATTCCTTTCGGCAGCAAGGACGCATACTACGAAGCAGACTATTGGCGCGATTTCTTCACGAAAGGCACTGTAGTTGTGGGCGTCGGCGAGCAAACGCTTGCCGCCCTGGAAATCACCCCGACGGAAGAGATGCAGGAGGGCGAATTCACGGTGACCATCAACAACAGCAACGAGGGAGCCGTGGTGAGATACTACATCATGAAAGATTGGAAAATGTTTAAGGAAATTTCGGAATATACCGGACCGATCACTATTTCGGAAATAGGCAACATCGACATCTATGCAATCGCCGAGAACGGCGACAAATGCTCGCCCGAGGCGCATCAGCATTATTACGTCGAGAAGAAAACCAACAGCCCTTGCAGCTTTGTGACATTCTGCGGCATGAACGTCAAAGACAAGGCGTTTGCTGCAAAGTTCGGCAAGAGCGTCACGTACAGGGAGACGAAGGGTGCCGGCGTGCTGACGTTGAGCTATGCTGACATCAACGCCGCCGACAACGGCTACAACACGGGCGTTAATGCCATGGACGGAACGCTGATTGTTGAGCTGGTGGGCAACTCTACTATCGCAGCCGAGGCCTACGGCATCACGATGGGCACACAAGGTCCGGGCATCGGCGGCAAGGGCGGCAACCTGATTGTCCGCGGCACGACCGGCTCTGAAGTGCTGACTTTCAACATCTCCGACAAAGGTATGGGCATCTATGCATATCTTGCCAATGTGACAATCGAAAACTGTACGGTTGTTGTCAATGGTGCGCGTGACGGCATCGTCATGAAGTCGGGCCACGACGATGGCTATCTGACCGTGCGCGGCAAGAATAGCGTGCTTAACCTCAACGGCAGCAATGCCGCTATGGAAAATGTGTCGGACTTGATGCTTGAAGACGGCTTGGATATTGTAGAGCCGGAAGGCGGATATTTCAGTTATACGGGTTTTGGCGGCACGGTGTTTGACCCCGGCACCAAGACGGTTGCCACCCATGTGGTTATCCGTTATGTCGACAATGGACTCCAAAGCCCGATGTTCTCGCATCGCGCCACAACATTTGCCGAGCCGTTTGAGCTTTACATCTACAACCCCAACGTAGACGGAAAGAAGAACGAACGTGGCACGGTCATCTATAAAGTTGTTCCGGCGGGCATAAGCGACCCAAGCCTCATAAAGGAGCAGCCGTATTACGGCAAGGGCATCCTTATAGAAGAAACGTCGACGGTATACGCTTACGTTGTCGACGGCAAGGAACAGAGTGAAACGGCAGTGGTCGAGTATGTATACGCACCCAATGTGCCGCAGATTGAGAAAGAGCAGACAACCGACTTCGGCAACGACCTCACCGACAGCGACGGCAATGCCTTGACGGTGGAAAACGTTGTGGTCAACAACGTGTACTACAACCTCCCGGCCGACAGCGGCAACGGCTACGACACTGCAGGAAAATGCGTTGTGGTCAACACACCGATGTCGGAAGACGCGTTTGTCGGCAATGACTCTCCGGCGACACCGTCGGAAGGCGACAATTTCGAATGGTTCAATGGAATGATTGTGGTTGTCGGCGGAACAGGATCCGTTGAGATTACCTGCGAGACGGTAGGCACTATGGTTCTTGCCGTGAGAAAGGGCAATGACGAGCCTGCGTATTATACGCAAAGCTCGGAAAACACCGTTGTGGTAAACTACGATAACAGCACACCGGAATATCTGTATATCTACGCTGTGGATACGGCTGCGGGAAAGAAAAAGACGCGAGAGGTGTCGGCAGCCGCAGACTGCCTCAAGATTTACGGAATGAAAGTGACTCCGACCACGGTTGTGACAGGTGTTGAAAGCATCTTTGAGGATTCTGAGACACCGGGAGAACGCGTGATCTACGACCTCAACGGCCGCCGTTGCACGGAGCCGCTCGAGCCGGGCGTGTATATCGTGAACCGAAAGAAGGTGATTATAAGATAGCCTGATAAGTACAACCGATAGAAGAGATGCGCGTCAAGCGCCGGTACATTCCGGAGCTTGACGCGCATTTATTTGTTTGTTCAACAATGTCAAACCAAGTCGCTGAAGCGGTGCTTGCGGCGCAGGTTGTAGTCGAGGATGATGTTGCGGTGGCAGCAAGGGAAGTCGCCCATTATGCTGCGCTGCGGCCTCACGTTGTCGTATCGGCTTTTCTGGTGGCGGTAGTCGTTGTGCGCGCGCAGGATGGCACGAGCGTTTGCAAAATCCATCTTCGCTATGAAAACGAAGAAAGCCAGAGTGTCGTACAGCCGTCGAATCAAGAGCATCCGTCGGCCTTCGCGCGGCGGCAGATTCTTGTAGAGCAGAAACAGATTGTTGCGGAAGTTGAGGTAGGTTTTCTTCGGGTTTGACGCCGGCAGGCTGCCGCCGCCAAGATGGAACACCACGCTCTGCGGAATGACCCGTATCGCCTGTCCGCGCTGGTGCAGACGCCAGCACAGGTCGATTTCCTCCATGTGGGCGAAGAAATCCTTGTCGAGACCGCCAGCGGCGAGATATTCCTCCGTGCGCACCGTCAGCGCGGCACCAGTAGCCCAGAAAATGTCGGTGATGTCGTTGTATTGTCCGTTGTCGGTCTCCACGGTGTCGAATATTCGTCCGCGGCAGAAAGGATATCCATGCTTGTCGATGAATCCCCCCGACGCACCAGCATATTCAAATTTCGTGTGGTCGGCGTCGCTCAGAATCTTAGGCTGGCACGCAGCCACTTCCGGGTGTTCCTCCATATATTCGTATAGCGGACGTATCCATTCCGGTGTCGCGGCAACATCGCTGTTGAGCAGCACGCTGTAGCGGTAGCCCAGTTCGCGGATTGCACGGTTGTAGCCTTCGGCATATCCGTAGTTTTTGTCGAAGCAAAGAGTGCGCACGTCGGGAAATTCCTGTTTCAACACGCTTAGCGACTCGTCGGTGCTGCCGTTGTCGACCACCACTACGTCGGCAATGTCGTTGCTGTTGGCAGCCACCACCGACGGCAGGTAACGGCGCAGCAGCGCCGCACCGTTCCAATTGAGTATGATTATTCCTACGGGTTTCATTTTTTATTCAGTTTGCGGCGCCAGCGGTTGTGCGACCACAGCCATGCATCCGGTTGGCGCAGTATCGTTTGTTCGAGCAGAAGGGCGTAGCGGTCGGTCACGAAATTCTCGTCGGTCTCCGCCACATTGTCGGCGATAGGCACAATCCTTGCGCGGTAGTGTCCGCGGCTGGTGCGCTCAACGTCGGCATACATAGCCGCCGCCTTCAGTTTGCGCAGCAGCATCTCCGTGCCAGAGATAAACGGAGTGTCCTGGTTGAGGAAACGTATGCTGTGGTGCCCGTCGTTATGGCTTGGCTTCTGGTCGGAGATGAATCCGGTGACAAATACTCCGCCGTTGTGGCGAGCTTGCAGCAAAGCGCGCAGCACACCGTTTTTCGGGATAGAAGTGGAGTGGAAACGCTTGCGCAGATTGAACCAAAACCGGTCGAACCACTTGTTGCGCAACGGGCGGTAGACCTGTGAATACTCAACATTGTCGGCGCGGTATCCCCACAGCGTTATCGACGTGATCCATTCCCAGTTGCCGAAATGCGAGCAATACAAGCCTATCGACCGTCCGTCTTTGGCGATGCGTTCCACGTGTTCAACACCTTCAAACACCATGCGGCGTCGCATCTCCTCATCGCTGATGTGCAGCAGCTTTATCGTTTCGACAAACACGTCGGTGAAGTTGCGGTAGAAGCGCTTCACGATGTCGCGACGTTCCGCCTCTGTCTTGTCGGGGAATGCTGCGGCAATATTGGCTTCGACCAGCCGCCGGCGGTAGCGCACCACAGACGCAGCCACCCAAGCCAGCGCGTCGGACAGCACATAGAGCGCGCCGAACGGCAACAGAGCCACAGCGTGCAGCAGCAGCCAAAGAGGAGAGTATGCTATGCGTTGCAGAGTCGTGCTCATACGATTTCAGCTTTTATAAGGTCGTCATGTCCGAGAGTCTCCACAAGGCGCACGTTTACGATAGTGTTGCTCAGCCGCGTGTCGGCAGGCACCGCCACACGCAGGTAGTTGTCGGTGAAACCTTTCATCAGTCCGTCGTCGTCGACAGCGTGCTCAAACAGCACCGGGCGCACCGTGCCGAGATATTTTTGCGTGAATGCCGCCAGTTTGCGGTCAGACAGCGCCATCATGCGCCGAGTGCGCAGATGCTTGGTGTGCTGGTCCACGACGTATGGGATTTTCAGCGCCATCGTGTCGGGACGTTCGGAGTAGGAGAACACGTGCAGTCGAGTGATGTCGAGGCTGTCGACAAACGAGCGCGAATCCTCAAAAATCTCAGGAGTTTCGCCGCGCATACCCGTAATAAGATCCACTCCGATGAAAGCGTCAGGGATAAGGCGTTTAATTGCAGCCACCTTGTCGGCAAACAGCTGACGGTCGTAGTGGCGGCGCATCAGTTTCAGCATCTCGTCGCTTCCCGACTGCAAAGGGATGTGGAAATGCGGCATGAAATGCTTTGAACCGGCGCAGAATTCAATGACATCGTCAGTCAGCAAGTCGGGCTCAATCGAAGATATGCGATAGCGCTCGATGCCCTCCACAGAGTCGAGGCAGCGCAGCAGGTCGATGAAACGTTCGCCCGTGTCATATCCGAAGTCGCCGATGTTTACTCCCGTGATTACAATCTCCTTGCCACCGTCGGCGGCAGCCCGACGAGCCTGTTCGGCAAGGTCGGCAATCCGTCCGCTGCGGCTGCGTCCGCGGGCACGGGGGATAGTGCAATAGCTGCAATAATAGTTGCAACCGTCCTGCACTTTCAAGAAAAATCTGGTGCGGTCGCCTCGCGAGCACGAAGGGATAAACTGCCTGATGTCTTTCAGCGCAGTCACTTTCACCGTCGGCTCATGGTCGGCATACCAGCGGTCGACAAAGTCGGCTATTTCTGCCTTTTGGTCGTTTCCCACCACGATGTCGACGCCTTTGATGTCGGCCACCTCCTCGCTGTTCAGCTGGGCATAGCATCCCGTCACCACCATCACGGCATCCGGGTATCGGCGCGACAGTTTCCGGATTTCCTGTCGGCATTTCTTGTTAGCCAATTCCGTCACCGAGCAAGTGTTGACCACGCAAATGTCGGGCGTCTCGCCCGCCTGCACAGGTTGTGCACCACGGTCGGCGAGAAGCTTGCCGATGGTAGAAGTCTCGGCAAAGTTAAGTTTGCATCCCAACGTGTGGAATGCCACCTTCTTATTGTCAAAAGTTGTATTGTCTATCATTTGAGTACAAAGATAGTGCAAGCCGAGAGAAGAGCAAAACAAACTTGTTTGAATTTGCTCGTCCGAGGCGCAGGCTATTTTATGAAAAGATAGTGCAAGCCGAGAGGAAAATGAAGTTTACTTCAATTTTTCTGAGGCGTCGCCGGTTTTATGCAAGAGCAAAACAAACAAGGTTGAAATAATATTCATCAGGGATTCCCTTTTTTCCTTTATAAATAACCCATCATTCGTTATCTTTGTAGAAACCGCTTAAAAACAGACTATTTACACGAAATTTGTAAACCTAAAACAATTAACGATATATGGGATTTTTTAGATACCTGACACTGCTTTTCTGCTTATGCACAATAACGTTGACACAGGCTCAACGCTATGAGGTGGACTGCCTTGTAAGCTCTGAAATAAAAGCTGTCGCAACAGACAAGCCAACGGAATTTGACGGCACCCGCACCGTGCTCTATCTGCGCAACGGCACGCTCGTGAATGTGGTGGGACGCAAGGTTGCCGGAACCTACGGACAGGAAGCCTCGCATCTCAAGCAGGCCGGTGACACGCTCGATGTGAGGCAGATAAAAGCCGTGGTTGAATACGACGGCAAGTTGCAAAATGTGTCAATTCTGCATCAAGGAGACCGGATTGTTGAATGATGGCTGTTACGGTATGGCATCAGCGGCGGCGCTCACGCGACGCATGCTGCGCCATCGGCTGTCCCTCGACGTTGTCGAGGGTTAACATCAGGCGTGACCGCTCACGCGGTCAGATTTTGCACTATCTTTTGATAAGATAGGCTGCGGTTCGGCAAAACATTGTCAAGCAAGCTTGAATGTTTTTCGCTCACCTTGCACTATCTTTGAATAAAATAGGCTTCGGTTCGGCAAAACATTGTCAAGCAAGCTTGAATGTTTTTCACTCACCTTGCACTATCTTTGAATAAAATAGGCTTCGGTTCGGCAAAACATTGTCAAGCAAGCTTGAATGTTTTTCGCTCACCTTGCACTATCTTTGAATAAAATAGGCTTCGGTTCGGCAAAACATTGTCAAGCAAGCTTGAATGTTTTTCACTCACCTTGCACTATCTTTGAATAAAATAGGCTTCGGTTCGGCAAAACATTGTCAAGCAAGCTTGAATGTTTTTCACTCACCTTGCACTATCTTTGCAGAAAAATTGTGTGATGAAGAAATTTAGAATTGGGCTGTTGCCCCGAATTATCATAGCGATTGTGCTGGGTATCGGCACAGGATTTGTGATGCCGGAAGTGGTGGTGCGTTTGTTTGTCACGTTCAACGGGCTGTTCAGCCAGTTTCTCGGATTTATTATACCTCTGATTATCGTGGGTCTTGTCACGCCAGCCATCGCCGACATCGGCAAGGGCGCAGGCAAGATGCTTGTGGCAACAACGCTGATGGCGTATGTCGCCACGGTGCTGTCTGGATTCCTGTCGTTCGGGGTGGGCGATGTGGTGTTTCCGCATCTGATCACCAAAAACATCTCGATAGAACAGATAAGCGAGGCGCATGGCATAGAGCCGTTTTTCACGGTCGCCATCCCCGAGCCGTTGAACATTATGACTGCGCTTGTGATGGCCTTCACCGTGGGACTTGGACTCGCACATCTGAAATCCACAGCGCTGCGCGACGCGTTTGTAGACTTGAAGGATATAATCGTTAAAACCATACAGGCTGTAATCTTGCCGCTGCTGCCGTTGTATATTTTCGGCATTTTTATGAATATGACGCATTCCGGTCAGGTGGTGCATGTGTTGTCGGCGTTTATGAAGGTGATAGTTGTGATTTTCATACTTCACATTTTCCTTCTCATCTTTCAATTCAGCGTCGCCGGACTTGTGGCGAAGAAGAATCCTTTCCGCCTGCTGCGCAATATGCTGCCGGCATACTTCACGGCGCTCGGCACATCGTCGTCGGCAGCGACCATCCCTGTGACGCTGCGCCAGACTATTGCCAACGACGTGGATGAGGGTGTGGCAGGATTTGTGGTGCCGTTGTGCGCCACGATACATTTGTCTGGCAGCACGCTGAAAATCGTTGCGTGCGCGCTGGCGTTGATGATAATGCAAGGCATTCCGTACGATTTTCAGATGTTTGCAGGTTTCATCTTTATGCTTGGCGTGACGATGGTGGCCGCTCCGGGAGTGCCCGGCGGAGCGATAATGGCGGCGCTGGGCATTCTGTCGTCGATGCTCGGCTTCGACCAAAACGCCCAGGCACTGATGATAGCCCTGTATATCGCTATGGACAGCTTCGGCACGGCATGCAACGTGACCGGTGATGGCGCTCTCGCACTCATCATCGACCGTTGTTTTCGCAAGAAATAGACGCGAGGAAATCCCTTGATGCCCTACAGCTCGTCGAGGTCGGCACCTTTGCGCTCCAGAATCGAGGCGGCAAGGCTGTCGCCGGCTTGCACGATTGACACCAAAGGATACAGCGTCTTTGCGGCGTCGTAGTTGCGCATATCCTCAAAACTTGTCATGTTGACGCCCCATGCGCCCATGTGCCAACGCATGGCGAGCATCTCGGCATCGGTAAGTTCCAGTCCGCTGAGCAGAACGAGAATCACCGATTTCTCGCCGTGTCCCATAGGAAAGTTCTTGTAGCTCACCTTGTAGCCTTCGCAGTCTTCCCACTGTCCGAGGCGGTTTTTGCGCTTCTTGATGCTACGGAAGTAAATGTCGCTTTTGCACACGTCGTGGAGCAGCGATGCTATGATTACGCTGTCGCGCGTCACCTCGGTTTCCAGCGAGGCGTCTAATTGCTTCATCCCTTCCCATACGGCAAGCGCCGCCTTGGCGGTGTTGAGCGAATGCTCCACAAGCCCACCCTCAGTGTTCAAGTGGTGACCAGCCGACGCCGGTGCGGTGAAGAAGCCTTGCTCCTCCAGGTCTTCAATCACGCCTTCCACGCCTTCGCGGCCGGTGGAGCGCAGCAATTCCAGAAATTCTTCTTTAGCGGTTTTGGTATCTTCCATTTTATATGTCTGTTTTTATACAAAATTACAAAAAAATATGCATCTGAGCTGATGCTGTGCGGATAAAAAAGTTTCCCGCCGCAACGACCTGCGGCAGGAAACCTGTTGTTTTGTCGCGTAGGGACACTATTTCTGGAACATATCTTTTATCGAGCCGATAGACGACAGGATGCCCGAAGCCTCGTAAGGGATGTAGACCGTCTTTCCGTCCTTACCGTTGACCATCTTCTCGAGCGTCTCGATATACTTCACGGCGAGCATATATGTCGCAGGGTCGGTCTTCGTTTCCTTGATGGCGTCGGCTACGCGGCGTATAGCCTCCGCCTCGCCTTCAGCCTGCAGTATCTTGGCGCGCGATTCGCCCTCAGCTTTAAGGATTTCCGACTGCTTTGCCGCCTCCGCCTGGTTGATGCGCGACTCGCGCTCACCTTCGGAACGGAGGATGAGCGACTTCTTCTCGCCCTCGGCTTTAAGAATTTCCGCACGTCTGTTGCGTTCAGCCTGCATCTGCTTCTCCATCGCCTCCCGCACGCTTCCCGGAGGAGTGATGTCCTGCAGCTCAACGCGGTTCACCTTCACGCCCCATTTGTTTGTAGCCTCGTCGAGGATTGCCTGAAGGCGTGAGTTTATGGTGTCGCGCGAAGTCAGGGTCTCGTCGAGCTCGAGTTCGCCGATTACGTTTCGGAGCGACGTCTGCGTCAGCTTTTCAATAGCGTTCGGCAGATTGTCGATTTCGTATACTGATTTTTTAGGGTCGACAACCTGAAAATATAGCAGCGCGTTGATTTCGGTTGTTACGTTGTCCTTCGTGATTACCTGTTGCGAAGGAAAGTCGTAGACCTGTTCGCGCAAGTCGATAGACGAAGTGGCAGTCATGCGCACTATGGTGCGTCCGCCGAGTCCCGTCTCCACACGCCGGGTGTAGATTGTCTTAGGCTTGTCGATGAAAGGCCAGATGATGTTGAGTCCTGGAGGCAACACGCTGTGGAAGCGTCCGAGGCGTTCGATTACGCGCGTTTCCGATTGAGGCACGACTTTTACGCCAGCCATAACGAGAATCACCACAATTAAAATGGCGAGTCCGAGAAAAATCAATGATTCCATATAAATAAAGATTAAGAAGTTATTTCTCTTCGCGCTCCACGGTGAGAATGATGCTGTCGTAGCCAGTCACACGCACCTTTGTCCCGACGTCGATTGGCGACGCGTCGGCGCTGACAGCCTGCCAGTTGTCGCCGTCGATGCGCACACGTCCGGGGGTATTGCCGCCGATTGCTTCGGTCACCGTCGTTGTCCTGCCTATCAAGGCATCCATGTTGCTGAGACAGTCGCGGTGCCTGCGCGCCTCCGCCTGGCGTTTTATCAACGGCTTGAAGGCGATGAACGTCAGCACGGAGCCTATGGCTGCGGCAGTCAGCTGCGCCTCGATGCCGAAACCGATAAGCGACGTGGCGAGAGCCAGTGCGCATCCGCCCACAAGACAGAATGCAGCGAAAGTGTTTGTAATGAGTTCGACAATCACAAGGATGGCTGCGGCAATTAGCCACAACAACCAATTTGATAGAAATGTAAATTCTTCCATGGCTATGGTTCTTACGTTAGTAGACTACAAATTTAATGATTGACATTCAATATAGCAATAGAAAGCTGCCGTTTTTTTTGCGGAATGGAAAATGCAAAAGCCTGTGCTTCCGCCGCATTGCGTGATGGAGAAAAAAGCCTCAAATGTATAGGCTTTTTAGATGGGAAAGGTGTGGTTTTGTTAAGTTGCTAAAAATAAAGTATTTGCCACAATAAACTGCATAAAATGGAAAGTTTTTACCCCTCCAAACTGCACGAAATGGAAAATTTTCAGACAAAAAAAGCGGACGCCGAGATGGTGTCCGCTTTGGGGTTGATGCTGTGGTTTGTTATTTCAACAAAGATGCAGGATCGAGGTTCTTGCCTTCGATATCCTTGAAGTAGCGGTATGTGCCCACCTTCAATTCCATTGTTGCAGACTCGTCGGCAACAATGATAGCCTTCTGGTGGAGCTGGAGAGCAGTGATTGTCCACATTTGTGAAACCGCACCTTCAACGCCCTGCTGCAATGCGCGGGCCTTGTTGTATCCGTTAACGATGAGGAGCACGCTCTTGGCAGAAGTGACAGTGCCGACGCCTACAGTCAAAGCAGTTGAAGGCACCTTGTTGATGTCGCCGTCGAAGAAGCGGGAGTTTGCAATCTTCGTGTCGAGAGTCAACGTCTTCTGGCGAGTGCGAGAAGAGAGGGATGATCCCGGTTCGTTGAATGCGATGTGTCCGTCAGGACCAACGCCGCCGAGGAACAGGTCGATGCCGCCGTAGCTGGCAATCTTCTCCTCGTAGCGACGGCATTCAGCGTCGAGGTCTTCGGCATTGCCGTTGAGGATGTTTACGTTCTCTTTCTTGATGTTGATGTGGCTGAAGAAGTTGTTCCACATGAAAGAATGGTAGCTTTCCGGGTGTTCTTCCGGCAGACCGCAGTACTCGTCCATGTTGAAAGTTACAACATGCTCAAACGACACTTTTCCAGCCTTGTTGAGCTCAATCAGGTGCTTGTACATTCCGAGTGGAGAGCTGCCTGTAGGGCATCCCAAAACAAAAGGTTTCTCGGCAGTAGGGTTGGCCTCGTTGATGCGTGATGCAACATAGTTGGCAGCCCATTCAGATACCTTTGCATAATCAGGTTCGATAATTAGACGCATATCTTTAAAATTTATGTTAGAATTTTTGCACAAAAGTAGGCATTATTTTTGAGATTACGCAGAATGTCACTACTTTTGTACGGTAAAATAACCGGCATAAACCAAAAAATAAGATATTAAACGTTAATCATTATAAAAAACGTTTGTTGTTTTTGATAGAACATATACCTTTGCATCAACCGAAAACAGGTCTTAAAAAATGAAAACTAATTTAAGTTCACAAATCAAACTGGATCTCGTTCCAAAGAGATACTATGCACCGGAAAACAAGATTGAATATGCATCTTTGTGCCGGGAAGAGAAAGTGTTTACCCATATATCAGAGACAACCGACGGCGGCGTTAAACTGCTCGCTGACGAAGTTGTTGCGACAATCAAGAAGAATGTCGAGAAGAAGGGCAAATGTGTTATTGCGTTAGGCACAGGCAACAGCGTGCTTCCGGTATATGCGGAGCTCATCAACCGTTACGAGAACAAGAAGGTTGATTTCGCGGACGTCGTGGTTTTCAACCTGTTTGAGTTCTATCCAACAGAAGCTGGCGCACCTTCAACGCTCGACCGCTTGAACAACTTGCTCCTCAGCAAGGTCAACATCAAGCCAGAGAATGTGCACTCATTCAACCAGGAAGTGGAAAAGGCCGACCTTTACGAAGGCTGCCGCGCTTATGAGGCAGAAATCGACGCATGCGGAGGTCTTGACCTCGTGCTTTGCGAAATCGGTGCTGCAGGCAACTTGGCATTCAACGCTCCAGGTTCGCAATTCTCATCAGCATGCCGCATGACCCTCATCGACAGCGTTACACGTCGCAGCGTGTCGAGCGCATACGACCTTGATGTGGCTCCTGCCACAGCAATCACACTCGGCATCGGCAACATCCTTGCAGCAAAGAAAGTGCTTGCAATGGCATGGGGCGAAAACCAGGCCAAGATTGTGAAAGCAGCCGTTGAAGACAAAGCATCCGAGACAGTTCCTGCGTCATTCCTTCAGATGCACCGCAACGCCAAAGTTGTTGTCGACTTGTCGGCAGCAGAGCGTCTCACCCGCATCTGCCACCCATGGCTTGTTACTTCGTGCGAGTGGAACAACAAGATGATCCGCCGCGCCATCGCATGGCTTTGCGAGAAGACAGGCAAACCAATTTTGAAACTTACAAGCAACGACTATAACGAGTATGGCTTGAACGAACTGGCAGCACAGTTTGGCTCGGCATACAACGTGAACATCAAGGTGTTTAACGACATTCAGCACACCATCACAGGATGGCCAGGCGGCAAGCCCGACGCTGACGACACCGATCGTCCGGAGCGCGCCAAACCATATCCAAAGCGTGTGATTGTGTTCAGCCCGCACCCAGACGACGACGTAATCTCTATGGGCGGCACGCTGAAGCGTCTCGTTGACCAGAAGCACGATGTACATGTGGCTTACGAAACTTCGGGCAACATCGCAGTGGGTGATGAGGATATGTTCCGCTACATCCTCGTTATGGATCAAATCAAGAAAGAATTCGGTCTCGACACCGAACTTTATAATCAGAAATCAGAGGAAATCAAGAAGTTCCTCGCCGCAAAACATCCTGGCGACGTTGACTCTCTCGATCTCCGTATGCTCAAGGGCCGCATCCGCCGTGCTGAGGCAAAAACAGCCTGCAACTGGATGGGTGTTAAGCCAGAGAACGTACACCACCTTGACCTGCCGTTCTACGAAACGGGTACAATCAAGAAGGGCGACCTCTCTGAGCGCGACGTGAAAATCGTGAAAGATTTGATTTCTTCAGTCAAGCCTCATCAGATTTTCGTGGCTGGCGACCTTGCCGACCCTCATGGCACTCACCGTGTCTGCACCGACGCTGTTCTCGCCGCTATTGACGAACTTCTTGACGATGACGCAGAATGGATGAAAGAATGCCGCATCTGGATGTACCGCGGCGCATGGGCAGAATGGGAAATCGACCACATCGAGATGGCAGTTCCTATGAGCCCAGAGCAGCTCCGCTTCAAACGCAACACCATCCTCAAGCACCAGTCGCAGATGGAGAACGCTCCGTTCCTTGGCGACGACGACCGCTTGTTCTGGCAGCGTGCTGAAGACCGCAACCGTGCCACTGCTCAACTTTACAGCAGTCTTGGCCTTGCATCCTATGAGGCAATGGAGGCGTTTGTAGAATATCATCCTATCCGATAAAAAAAATTTTTATCAGCATACAATATGAACTAAATCTTTGCGTTATTGTTATAAGAAAAAGCAACAACAACAAATAAGTGAATCATAGGTTAAGGAATCCGACGGATCGAGAGATTAGTCGGATTATTTTTTTTATATATGTCTGGCATTCATTGGCGCGGTCGCTGTCCCCAAACGATGAATCTTTCGCCAAAACGTTCGCCCGCCACACAATAATTAAGGAGTCTGCGGCTCTCCAAGTCTAAATAATTATTACAAATTGGATGAATTGTCGTACCTTTGTGGCATGGAATGGATAAACAGTGTGCTTTTTGAGCATTCGGCAATACAGGCTGTTGTCGTGATGGCTCTTATCATATTCTCAGGACTGGCGCTCGGCCGCATTCGTGTGGCTGGCATTTCGCTCGGTGTCACATTCGTGTTTTTTATGGGCATTTTCGCCGGTTATCTCGGCTTGTCGATCGACCATCAGATGCTCAACTATGCAGAAAGTTTCGGATTGGTGTTGTTTGTCTACGCCCTCGGTCTGCAAGTGGGACCGGGTTTCTTCAGCGCGTTCCAGCAAGGCGGACTGAAGATGAACCTCGCCGGACTGGTGCTGATTCTGCTCGGCACGCTCACCGCCGTGGCGATGAGCCTCGGACTTGGATACGGCATCGGCGACATGACAGGCGTGCTGTGCGGAGCCACGACCAATACCCCCGCGCTTGCCGCTGCCCAGCAGACGCTTGTGCAGCTTGGGCTTCCGGCAGAAACGGCAGCCCTCGGTTGTGCCGTCACCTATCCGCTCGGTGTGGTGGGCGTGATTTTCGCCATCATCGTTCTGCGCAAGTTCTTCACCCGCCCCGGCGACTTGAAGGAGCGCGAGGCAAATCATTCCGACCATACGTTTATCGCCACATTCGTAATCAAGAATCCGGCAATCTTCCACTATGCAATCGGTGATGTGCAGCGGTCGTCGACGTCGCAGTTCATCATTTCTCGTCTGTGGCGCGCCAAAGAACTGATAATGCCCACGTCGCGTGTCACCCTTGAGGAAGGCGACCGCATACTCGTTGTCACTACGGAGAAAGACGTGGAGGCACTCACAATCCTTTTCGGAGAACGCGAGAACCGCGACTGGAATCACCACGTGAATTGGAACAAGCTTGACCGTCAGTTCGTGTCGCGCCACATTATCGTGTCGCGTCCGGAAATCAACGGCAAGCGTCTTGGTTCGTTGCGTTTGCGCAACACGTTCGGCGTCACGGTGTCGCGTGTGCTGCGCAGCGGCGTGATGCTTCTTGCCACCCCCGACCTCGTGTTGCAGATGGGCGACCGGCTCACGATGGTGGGCAACGCTTCCGACATAGAGAATGCTGAGAAACTTATAGGCAACCGTGCCGGCTCGCTCAATGAGCCGAACCTTGCGGTGATTTTTGTGGGCATCTTCCTCGGACTCGCATTGGGAATGATTCCAATCAGCCTGCCGTCGACCGACGTGCCTGTGCGTCTCGGACTTGCCGGCGGACCGATTGTGGCAGGACTGCTGATGGGCCGCTACGGACCGCGTCTGCACATGGTCACCTACACCACGCGTTCTGCCAATCTGATGCTCCGCGGCATAGGCTTGTCGATGTATCTTGCCTGTCTCGGCCTTGACTCCGGCGCACATTTCTTCGACACGCTTGTCGGACCGCAGGGACTTGCCTGGATTTCGCTCGGAGTAGTGCTTACCGTTGTGCCGACAATCATCGTAGGCATAATGGCGATGCGGTGGTTCAAATTCAACTTCGGGGAGACGTGCGGCATGCTTTGCGGCGCCATGGCCAACCCGATGGCGCTCACTTATGCCTCCGACAACATCAAGGGCGACGCGCCGGCGGTGAGCTATGCCACCGTTTATCCTTTGGGCATGTTTGTGCGCGTGATTATCGCGCAGCTGCTCATCCTTATGCTGTAGGAACTTAACTGAAAAACAAATAAACGAATCTAATATAAAACTCAAAAACTAATATCTATGATTAAAAATCTTTTAGGGAAAATGCTGCTTGCCGTAGCGACGGCTGCATTATGGAGTTGCGGCGGCGTGGAACGCCCGGTGGAGTATGTTGCAGTGAAAATCGACGGCTCTGAACTGTAGAGCGTATTGCTTTTTTTAGCGGTGTTTAGAAAATGTTCCACATGGCATAACTTGTTAACAACTTGTCCGATAATGCGTGGAACAATGGAGTTATTAACAAAAAGGCCAAGTTATCAACAATTCCGGCAGTTTTTCCGTTTTTCGTTTTGTCGTTGAAATGAAAAGTAATTCCTTTGCATTCGTAAAACGAATAGACTATGGGTAAAATTATTGCTATCGCCAACCAGAAAGGTGGCGTCGGAAAAACAACCACATCCATCAATCTTGCAGCCTCGCTCGCCACGCTTGGCAAGCGGGTGCTCATCATCGATGCCGACCCGCAGGCCAATGCCACGTCGGGACTGGGCGTTGATCCGAAACAAATGTCTTCATCGATTTATGAGTGTCTTGTCGATGGCTATCCTCTGCGCGGCGCCGAATGCAGCACGTGTGTGGACAAACTCGACCTTGTGGGTTCGCGCATCGACCTTGTGGGCGCGGAGCTTGAACTCATCAACAAGCAGAACCGCGAGCGGGTGCTCAAGGGACTGCTCGAAGAGGTGAGAGACAACTACGACTACCTGATCATCGACTGTTCTCCATCGCTCGGACTCATCACGGTCAACGCGCTCACGGCGTCAGACTCGGTGATAATTCCCGTGCAGGCGGAATATTTCGCATTGGAAGGCATCAGCAAACTGCTCAACACGATACGCATCATCAAATCGAAGCTCAATCCGCAATTGGAAATCGAGGGCTTCCTTCTGACGATGTACGACGCGCGTCTGCGCCTCGCCAACCAGATTTTCGACGAGCTGAAAGGGCATTTCGGCGATATGGTGTTTGACACTGTGATTCCACGCAACACCCGTCTGTCGGAGGCTCCGAGCCACGGGCTTCCAGCCATCCTTTATGATTCGACAAGCCGTGGCGCCACAAGCCACATGCAGCTCGCCAAAGAATTACTAAAACGCAACAAACAGTAACCGCTATGTCAAAGAAACTTATGGGACTCGGCCGTGGACTCGACTCGCTGATTTCGATGGACAACATCCAGACCAGCGGTTCGTCGGCTATCAATGAGATTGAACTGTCGCAGATTTCTCCAAACCCCGAACAGCCGCGTGCATGGTTTGACGAGGAGTCGCTTGAAGAGCTTGCCTCTTCGATACGCGAGCTTGGAATCATACAGCCGCTCACGCTGCGCAAACTCGGAGCAGACCAATATCAGATAATTTCGGGCGAACGCCGTTACCGCGCCGCCAAGAAAGCCGGACTGACAACGGTGCCGGCATATATCCGTACGGCAAACGACAGCGAGCTGACAGAGATGGCGCTCATCGAAAACATTCAGCGCGAGGACCTGAATGCCATAGAGGTGGCGCTGACGTTTAAAAAACTCATCGACCAATATCGGCTCACACAGGAGCAGCTGTCGACGCGTATAGGCAAGAAACGCGCCACGATAGCCAACTTTCTGCGTCTGCTCAAACTGCCGGCAGAGGTGCAGCTCGGTCTGCGCGACCGCCGTGTTGACATGGGCCATGCACGTGCGCTTCTGGCAGTGGAGAACCCAAAACTGCAACTGCGCCTTTACAACGAAATCCTGAAGAAAGGATTGTCGGTGCGCCAGGTTGAGGAGCTTGCAAAGGAATACAACGAGACCTCGGCGACAGAAGCGCCGAAGAAGGCGGCTTCGGCAAGCATCTCAAAGGAGTTTGAAAGCCTGAAGAAACACCTGTCGTCGGCGTTCCAGACCAAAGTGCAGTTCTCCTGCGACAAGCAAGGCAAGGGAAAAATAGCATTTCCTTTCAAGAATGAGGAAGAACTTGCCAGATTAATTACTATCTTTGACCGCGTAAAAGGTAACTTGGATTAGAAAATTTAGTAACAAAATTGAAATTTTTGTCAAAAGCCGCGTTCACAGGCAACGAAATATTAAAAAAAAGTATAGCATTGGCGCTATGCTTGGCTTTCTCATTCTCATTTCCTATCTTTGCTGATGAAAGTCAGCCGGATGGTCAAGGGATGGCGCCCGTTGATGGGACGGATACTCCCGACGCTGTGGTTGCTGTCGACTCGATGTCGATAGCCGAGCCTCTTGTCCGCACTGACATGGCTGCTGACTCCACTCTTGTGGCAGCCGCCGACTCCGTGCCATCGCCGATAGGCGTGAAGCGCATATTCAATCCCGACCCCAACCGCGCGCTGTGGCTTTCTGTCCTTTGTCCGGGTCTGGGGCAGATTTACAACCGCCGCTATTGGAAAGTGCCGATAGTGGTGGGCGGATACGTCGGTCTGGCATACGCCACATCTTGGAACAACAGGATGCTCTCTGACTATACGAAAGCTTATAGAGACATCATGGACAGCGATCCGAACACAAAAAGTTATATGGATTTCTATCCATCCACCACAAAGGAGGAGGACATCGACAAAACGTGGCTTACGAAGGCTCTGAAGTCGAAAAAAGACTTCTATCGCCGTAACCGCGACTTGTGTATCATCGGTATGGTCGGACTTTATGCCGTCTGCATTATTGATGCCTACGTCGACGCTTCGCTGTCGCATTTCGACATTTCGCCTGACCTCTCGATGAGCATTTACCCGTCGATTGAGCAGAACGACACGAAACCTTCTTTTGGAGTGGGCTGTGCTTTCACTTTTTAAAAGTTGAACCGCTAAAACGGAAAGGAAACAGATGAAGAAACAAATATTGGCATTGTGCCTGATTGCCGGCGCGGCGTTGACGTCGTTCGCCCGGCCTACCGTGCTTTCGCTGAAGGAGAACATTCAGGACAGCACTATCGTCTATCCACAAAGTTTTGAGACCGACACTCAGGAACTGATGAAGAACTGGTATCTTCAGAACTACGCAGTGGTTGACCGTTCGGGTGCCAACCTCAGCGATGTGCCTACGTCTGACAAAGATTTCATCGCACGGCTACAGAAGATGCCCACAGTCATTGAGATGCCATACAACGGAGTGGTGCGCAGCTACATCAATATGTATACGCAGCGCCGTCGCCAGCTGGTGGAGGAGATGCTCGGACTGAGCCTCTATTATATGCCGTTTTTCGAGCAGGCACTCGAGAAAGAGGGTGTCCCTTTGGAACTGAAATATCTGCCGGTGATTGAGTCGGCGCTGAATCCAGATGCTGTGTCGCGCGTGGGCGCCACCGGTCTGTGGCAGTTTATGCTGACTACCGCCAAGGGCTTGGGACTGGAGGTGAACTCCATCATCGACGAGCGCCGCGACCCTATCCGCTCATCGGAAATGGCTGCAAAATACCTTAAGCAACTTTACAACATCTATGGCGACTGGTCGCTTGCCATCGCTTCCTACAACTGCGGTCCGGGCAATGTGAACAAGGCTTTGCGCCGCGCCGGAGGAACTGCCGACAAGAAGAAGGATTTCTGGGACATATATTTCTATCTGCCGCAGGAAACGCGCGGATATGTGCCTGCGTTTATCGCGGCAAACTATGTGATGACTTATTACAAGGACCACAACCTCGGAAAATCGCTTGCACGTCGGCCTATTCTTACCGACACAATTCACGTGAACAAGCGAGTGCATTTCGAGCAGATATCGGCGGTGCTCAACATCCCGATGGAGGAGCTCCGCGTGCTCAACCCCCAATACCGCAAGGATGAGATTCCGGGCGACATCCGTCCGTATGCGCTTACACTGCCGTCGCAGCAAATCTACAGCTACATCGTCAGCGAGGACAGCATCGTGGCCCACAATGCTGCGCTCTATGCCCGCCGTGATGTGGTGGTGCCTGTCGATCCGTCGACAGTCAGCAACGACGATGGCGAGACGACAACGAAGCTTGTGGTGAAGTATCACAAGGTGAGACGCAACGAGACAATCTCGATGGTGGCGCGCAAATACGGCGTGTCGGTGTCGTCGATAAAGAAATGGAACGGTCTGCGCAGCAGCAGGCTTAAACGTGGGCAGACGCTGAAAATCAACACCTACAAGAAGGTGCGTGTTGAGCAGCCCGAAACCGAAGAGGAAGAAACGGTTGACGTAGAGGAAACCGTTGTGGCTGAAACAACTCCGGTGGCAGCTCCTCAGAAGAAAAAGAAAGAAACAACGACCACGACAACAGCTCCGCGCAATCCTGAGCGTCACAAGGTGCAGCGTGGCGAGACGTTGGCTTCGATTGCCGGACAGTATGGCGTGACAATCGCCGATATCCGTGAGTGGAATGACTTGAAGTCGGACAACATTATGGCTGGACAGGTGCTTGTGGTTGATGCCAAGAAGGCTGTCAAGAAGAAAAACGACACGCCTGCCGCTCCTGCAGTCCACACAGTGAAGTCGGGTGAGAATCTGTCGGCTATCGCCGATAAATATGGTGTCTCGGTTGCCAACCTTCGCGAATGGAACGACTTGAAGTCGGACAATATCCGTGTGGGCGACAAACTGAAACTCAAAGCCGACGGCAAAACCTCTACATCATCGCGCAGCCGCGACAATGAAGCGGCAGAGCAGACCCACAAGGTGAAGAAAGGCGAGACACTCGGGCAGATTGCTACGAAATATGGCGTGACGGTCGACGATCTGCGCAAGTGGAACAACATCAAGGGCAACAATATTGCCGCAGGTCAGAATTTGAAGGTCTACTCCGACAAGAAAGTGGACAGAAAGACAGATAAAACCGACAAGAAGAGCAAGAAAAAGCAGAAAACCCACAAGGTGAAGAGAGGCGAGACGCTTGGAGAGATTGCAGAAAAATACGGTGTCGGACTTTCAAAACTTAAAAAAGCCAACGGCATCAAGGGCAACAACATCCAGATTGGACAGTCGCTGAAGATTCCGCAGTAACAAGAAGGTTGCCGTAAAAAAATAACGACCGCTCCGTGTGCTGACTAACAGTATGCGGAGCGGTCGCTTTTCTATGTTATGCGGATTTTCGGCAGCCTTAGATGCAGCTTGCGCAGACTCACATCCGAATTGAAAAATAGCACCTTGGCTGCAAGCTACGGCTCTATGGATTACTGCTTTGCGTGTGGTTTGTGGTTCAAAAGCAAAAAAAAGAGTTCTTTTATAGATAAAAACGATAATATCTTGTGAAAGTTGAAAAAATTTGCATTACCTTTACGAAATAATTGTAAAAAACAATAATTGCATGAAAAAGATTCAATACATCTTGTTGGCGTCGCTTGCGATAGGGGCTGGCGCGTCGGCTGCAAGTCTGCCCGAAGAGGCAGCGGCTATGGCAGAGCAGTTTCTCTCCCAGAAAATGGGCGGAAAGACCGCCGATGGCGGCTCGCTGACGGCGGCTGTCATGTCGACATCCGACAAGGCTGTGAAAAAGACCAAATCGCTGAAAAAGGCAGAGTTCTATGCCTATAACGCTCCGCAAGGCGGTTTCGTGCTTATGTCGGCCAACGGCGACGATTTGCGGGTGATGGGCTACTCCACCGATGCCGGGCTGTCGTTCGACAATATGCCGGAAGCGTTGCAGGAATGGATGGTGGCTTACAAGGCGGCCATAGCCTCTTCTGATTTCAGCAACTCTTATCCTACGCCTACAGTGGCTCCGGTGGCTCCGTTGCTGAAGACAAAATGGGGACAGGGCGCTCCGTTCAACCGCAAATGCCCGAAATACAACGGCAATCCTATGCTCACGGGCTGCACCGCCACCGCGATGGCTCAGATCCTTAACTACTACAAGTCGAACTCTAAGGGCTATGATGTGTTGGAATATGTCAACGAGGGTGTTGGCAACAAGGAAATCTCTGTTGATTTCACAAAAATAAGTTACGACTGGGCCAATATGCTCGATGTTTATGAGGAAGGCTCCTATACCGACGCACAGGCCGACGCCGTGGCGCAGCTGATGTATGAGGCAGGAGTGTCGTGCAAGGCGAAATACGATGTGACATGGTCGGGGTCGGGTGCGACGAGCGCCGCTATCCCATACGTTGGCTTCAACCGCTATTACGATTACAATTGCGAGATTTGGGTGCGCGAATATGTTCCCACAAAGCTTTGGATGACTGTCATACAGGAAGAGCTTACGGCCGGACGTCCGATACTTTATTCCGGATACAACGGTGCTTCGGGCCATGCCTTCGTGATTGACGGCATCGACGCCGAGAACAATGTGCATATCAACTGGGGATGGAGCGGCGATGCCGACGGCTATTACGACGTGACCTACTGCAAGGCTCCCGACGAGACTCGAGGCTATTATTGTCAGCAACAGATGCTCGTGGGGCTGCGTCCGCGCACGGCAGCCGACGCTCCGTATGCGGAGGGCATAAAGCTGATAGGCTTCAACCAGGGCAACAGCTACGGGACAGTCACGACCAACTACTATGAGTCAGACAAGAGCTATACGTTCACGATTGGACTGATGCAGAACGGTGTGACAAAATATATCCGTAAGGATTACGAATTAGACAAATTGGGTTGCTATCCTTATATGAACAGCGGTAAAGAGTACGGAGACTGGACCGACGCTGCCGGCAAGGAAAACCCGACATTTGCCGACGGCGACTATGAGCTGACGCTCTATTACAAGGAGCGCGACACGGAGAATCCGTGGACGGCGCTGCCTGCCCGCGAGGGTATGCGCACAATAATGAATATAAATGGCGGCGAATGGACATGCACGGCTCCGATGCTTGAAAAGTATTCCGTGCAGTCGGGAAAAATTCTTTCCATAGAGCCGGCGGCAGAACTCATAGGCAAGGCTCCGCTTTATCTTACGGTAGCCGTACAGGACGATTCGCATCGTCTTCCTGGCGTAAAGAGAGCGCTTGGTTTTACATTTACCGACACGGAGACAGGAGCTGTCTACGAAGCCGGTGGCAGCATATATGCGTTTGACGGATATTATTCCGACCTTCTGGAGCAGAAGACGTTCTGCATAAAAGCAACGAATGAAAAGGGCTTCATGTTGCCTGGCGGTACATATAAAGTTCGGGTAGAGAACGACAACAGCCGTGAATATACATACGCCAATGAGTTTCAAATTGATGTGAAGCCGGCGGTGGATTATCCGATTCTCGACAGCTCCAAGGATTTGTATTCCGAAAAGAGCACTACGTATTATTGGGGCTCTAAAGTGTGGCTGTGGAACAATGCAGCAAGAAATTCGGTCAACAAGATGGACGGCAATGTCAATATGAGCGTCTATGCAAAGTCGGTCGAGACAGGCGAGGAGGTGCGCCTCTGCACGTTTGCCGATGTGCCGGTGCCGTCTGACGATAAATATTATTTCTATGTGCCCAACAGCCTCTATCCGTTGGAGGGCGCTTACGAACTGTCGATGCGCTACGCCACTCCCGACGGCGAGCGCGGTTTGCTCAACCCGGATGCGGAGAGACAGATAATCACGATTCTGCCTACGGAATATGCCAACATACCCAAAATAGCAGCAACCGAGACGCAGCTGCCAAATTCGGAATATCTGCCGAAAGGCGAGCAGCAGACGCTCAACGTGCCGATTACCAACACTGCGACGGCTGATTTCAAGGGGGTTGTCAAGGCTTCGTTCTACTGTGAGAAGAGTGGAAAATATATTGAAGTGGAGATTCCTGACGTGACAATCAAGGCAGGCGAGAGCGCGACGGTAGCGGTGCCTGTCACATTCCCCGAGAATGGTGTCTATACAATGCAGATGAACGCCACTTCGCAGCAGTCGGTAGCAGCCGAGAAGGTGGGCACAACGTATGTGACTGCGCCTAACGGCTCGCCGCTGGGCTATCGCATCGGTGTCGGAGAGTCGTCGGTGTCGGCAGTCAAGAGCGTCTCGCTCCGCATATATCCTAATCCGGCGACAGAGTCGTTCAGAATCCTTGGATTGGAAGAGACGTTGGGCGTGACAGTGATGTCGGCTACAGGAGCAGTGGTTGTCAGCACGACAGCCGACAAAAACCAAAGCATCGACGTCAGCGGTCTGCCTACAGGAGTCTACTTCGTGAAGGCCGGACAAAATGTGATGAAGTTTGTGAAGCGATAATATCGTTGAAAACAGAAACAAAATCGGGCAGACCAAAGTCTGCCCGATTTTGTTTCTGCGGTGGGTTGTTGAGGCCGCTGCTATTCGGTTACGAACAGAGGTGTCGACAGATAGCGCTCGCCGGTGTCGGGGAGCAGCACTACGATTGTCTTTCCTTCGTTTTCGGGCTGCTTGGCGAGTTTCAAAGCTGCAGAGAATGCAGCTCCTGAAGATATGCCCACGAGCAGACCTTCCTGTTTAGCCAACTGGCGCGCACCGCTGAAAGCGTCTTCGTTTGAGACGGGGATGACGGTGTCGATGGCGTCGCTGTGATAGTTTTTGGGTTTGAAACCGGCGCCGATGCCCTGGATTTTGTGAGGGCCCGGCTTGCCGCCCGACAGCACCGGCGACGATCCTGGCTCCACAGCCACAGCTTTCACCTCCGGCTTGTGGGCTTTCAGAGCCTCTGCCACGCCGCTTACGGTGCCGCCTGTTCCTACTCCGGCAACGAAGATGTCGACCTCTCCGTCGGTGTCCGTCCAGATTTCCTCGCCCGTTGTGCGTCGGTGCGCTGCGGGGTTGGCATCGTTCTCAAATTGTTGAAGTATCACCGATCCGGGGTTGGCATTGCGCAGCTCCTCGGCTTTCTTGATGGCGCCGTTCATTCCGTCAGCGCCCGGAGTCAGCACCAGGGTTGCACCAAGGGCGCGCAGCAGCTTTTTGCGCTCGTCGCTCATCGTCTCGGGCATTGTCAGTGTCAGTCGATAACCTTTCACCGAAGCCACCCATGCCAATCCGATGCCAGTGTTGCCGCTTGTAGGCTCGATAATCTGAGCGCCAGGCTTGAGCGATCCGTCGGCCTCAGCCGCCTCGATCATAGCCAGCGCGATACGGTCTTTTACGCTGCCGCCGGGGTTGAAATATTCCACTTTAGCCACCAGACGGGCTTTCAAGTTTTCCGCTTTTTCCACGTGTCCAAGTTCAACGAGGGGAGTGTGTCCCACCAACTTGGTCAAATCTTCATAAATCTTAGCCATTGAAATGGATTTTTATTGTTTCCATCGGCAAAGTTATGAATTATCATACGAAAAACGGTAGAAAATTATTCCGAAAAGGATGTGCTGGTTTAGATAAATTTTCTTGTTGAAAAAAGAGTGTTGTCAGAAATTGTATCCGATATTTACGCTCCAAGAGCAGTTGCGCAGGCGGTAGTCGGCGCCTCCGTCGAAGTCCTTGGCATTGTTTTTAACGCTGCGTTGGTAATATACGCTGATTGTGTAGTGGCTGAAAAACGCCAGACCCGTTCCCACTTTCAAGCCGGCGTCGAAGCGGTTGACGGCAAGGAAGTCTTTCGGGTCGGCTTTGAAATATTTTTGATTGCTGATGTTGTGGTCAAACACCAATTGTCCGTCCTCCTCGCCGAATGCAATGTAGGAGTCGGCTTTCTTTGTTCCCGACAAACCGTAGCTGAAATACGGACCTAAGTCGACCGACCATACAGCCTGTGGCAGAATGTTGAAACGCCACGACATAAGCACCGGTATGTGGATATCGTTGTAGCGCACGCGCGTGAACTGGCTTCCCATATAGTCCTCCTCGGCAGTCGCAGCCATCATCGCCGCGTCGTATCCGTGTCGTTCCCAGAACAAGCCCACCTCTATGGCAAGAAACTTTCGGATGCTTAGGTCGGCGATGGCGCCAACTTGCACGCCTGAGTGCCAATAAAAATTGCTCTGTATGAGTTCAGGCTGCTTGTCCATATAGTTGGTCGCCACACCCGATGAGTTCATGCCGGCACGCAGACCGAGCGCAATCACTTTGTCGGGGCGCGACGTGTCGAAAAACGGAACAGTTCTCTCGGCGGTAGCCTGCAGGCATCCCGCTGCAATCAATATGGTGAAAATCAGTTTTCTCATATAGTGAATAATTTTCTGCGAAGTTACATAAAAAAATCCTGTGGCGGGGATTTAAAAGGTAGTCTAAAAGTAGGTTTTTATAGTTTCTCTTTCAGAAAGCGCTCCACGGCGGAGAATAATCGTTGCAATCTATGAGCTATGGCGTTATTTCAGCAATTTTCGCGTGCTGGAGTCTTCACTTTCCAATACGCTCATTTGATGGATGGCTATCTGATTGAGCCTTACCAATCTTTCGCCTTGCGAAAGCCCTTGCTCAATCAACACGGCGTTTATATTCTCCATGTTAGATAGGCAGATAAGCTCGTTTATAGAGGCATAGTCTCTGATGTTGCCTTTGAGAGTTGGATTTGACTCTCTCCATTGCTTTGCCGTTTGACCGAACATTGCCACGTTCAATACGTCTGCTTCATTGGCGTATATTAGACTTGCTTGGCTTCTTGTTACTTCTGAAGGAATCAAATTTTGTTTTATAGCATCGGTGTGTATGCGGTAGTTGATTTTTGACAATTCTCTTTTGGCTGACCATCCGAGTTGCTTTTGCTCCTCTTCTTTGAGACGTTGGAATTCCTTGACTATGTATATTTTGAATTTGGGGCTAATCCACATTGCAAACTCGAAAGCAATATCTTGATGTGCATATGTGCCGCCATATCGTCCAGCTTTAGCTTGAAGGCTTATGGCATTTGTCTTTGCCACAAATTCCTTTACGCTTATTTTGAAGCTGTTGAGGCCTGCTTGGCTTTTAATTATGGCGAATTCGCCATAATTAAAATTGGGATTGTACACATTCTCCCAAATTCCTATGTATTCCAGAGTGTTGCGGTTGCGTAACCAGTCGGTGATGAAAAAATCACCGTCTTTTGCGCGGAGCATATCGGTAAGGCAAATATAGTCATTCCCATTTACATTGATGAGATTGATAACGGTGTCCTGTACGGTCAGTTTAGTCATGGGTCTCTAAAATTGAAGTGACAACGCAAATTTACAAAATTTTTCAGAGGAATTGCTTGTTGACAAACGACATTAATCAAATTTGCGATTATGGACGATTCTAAAGTGTGTTTTTATAGTTTCTCTTTCAGAAAGCGTTCCACGACGGAGAACGACACGTCGGAAGCCACGACCTCGTGTGCGGCGTCGAGCACAAAATATGCAGGGACGGTCTCAAACATCAGCGCGTCGCCTTCCATCAGCTCGTCGTAGGCGTCGCTGCAGTGCTTCCACGAGTCGGGAAATGTCGCGGCCTTGCGTTTCCAACCGTCGCCGTCTTCAAACATTGCCACGCTCACCACCTTCAGCTTTTTTGCCGTCGTCAGAGAGTTGACCGTAGCCGACTTTTCAATCTGCGCCGCACCTTTGCGGCATGCGTCGCAGTCGGAATTGTAAAGAAACACGAGTGTCAGCTCCGTTTTCACCTGTGCGATGCGGAAGTCGTCGCCGTTGAAGTCGCGCAGACGGAAATCGACAGCGTAAGCCGTTGCTCCGATGACTGTTGCCAGTAGAAATGTAATGAAAATTCTCATGTGGCAAAGGTAAGAAAAAATCGTGAAAACGGAAGCCGTATAGCCTTTTTGAATGCATAATAGGTAATGGCTGAAAAAAATTTGCTAATTTTGCATTATATTTATTAACAGTCAGCAAAATGGAAAGAAAAGTCAGAGTACGCTTTGCACCGTCGCCAACGGGTCCTCTCCACATCGGAGGAGTCCGCACGGCATTGTTCAACTACCTGTTTGCCCGCCGTCATGGCGGCGACATCATACTTCGCATTGAAGACACCGACTCCAATCGCTTTGTGCCTGGAGCGGAAGATTATATAAACGAGGCATTCGCCTGGTTGGGAATAAAATTTGACGAGGGAGTCCGCGAGGGCGGCAATTTCGGTCCCTACCGCCAGTCAGAGCGCCGCGACATATATAGGAAGTATGTCAAGCAGCTGCTCGACGACGGCAAGGCTTATGTGGCTTTCGACACTCCTGAGGAACTGGAGGCGAAGCGTGCGGAAATCAAGAATTTCCAGTACGACGCACACACCCGCATGCAGATGCGTAACTCGCTGACGCTGCCTGCCGAAGATGTGAAGCGCATGATTGACGGCGGAGAAAAGTATGTGGTGCGTTTTCTTGTCGAGCCAAACCGTGACGTGAAAGTCAACGACCTTGTGCGCGGCGAAGTGGTGATCAACTCTTCGATTCTTGACGACAAGGTGCTCTATAAGTCGGCGGACGATCTTCCAACCTACCATCTTGCCAATATCGTCGACGACCATCTGATGGAAATCACCCACGTGATTCGTGGTGAGGAGTGGTTGCCGTCGGCACCGCTTCACGTGCTTCTCTACGAGGCGTTTGGATGGGCTGACACTATGCCGTCGTTCGTTCACCTTCCGTTGTTGCTCAAGCCCGACGGCAAGGGCAAACTGTCGAAGCGCGACGGCGACCGTCTCGGTTTCCCAGTGTTCCCGTTGGAATGGAAAGACCCTAAGACAGGTGAGATTTCTTCAGGCTACCGCGAGTCGGGCTATCTTCCTGAGGCAGTGATCAATTTCCTCGCTCTTCTCGGATGGAATCCGGGCAATGACCAGGAAATCCTGTCGATGGACGAGCTTATCAGCCTGTTCTCGTTCGAGCACTGCTCGAAGAGTGGCGCAAAGTTCGACTTTGAGAAAGGCAAGTGGTTCAACCATAAATACTTGCAGGAGATGAGCGATGCCGATTTGGCGAAGCTCTATATGCCAATTCTTTCCGAACACGGGCATGCCGACGCCGATGCCACCTACGTGGCTCGTGTGGTGGCTCTCGTGAAAGGCCGCATCAACTTTGTGCGCGATTTGTGGGAGCAGTCACGCTTCTTCTTCGAGGCTCCGACAACCTATGCCGAGAAGGACGTGCGCAAACGTTGGAAAGACGGTATGGCACAATTGATGGAACAACTTATCGGCGTGCTTGAGGGAATCAGTGACTTCACATCGGCACCGTCGGAAGAGATTGTGCTTAAATGGATCACCGACAACGGCTACCATATGGGCAATGTGATGAATGCTTTCCGCCTCACGGTGGTTGGTGAATGTAAAGGTCCGCACATGTTTGACATCACAGAGCTGCTCGGCAAGGAGGAGACAATCCGCCGTATCCGTCGCGGCATAGAGAACATAAAGCAACCGGAATAAACGATTTTTCAATCAACGCCTTGTGCAGTGTTTGGCTGCGCAAGGCGTTGTCGTTATATACACACAACTTACACCAAAAGGCATGAATCTATTTTACAATCTCGGCATCTCGCTCTATTCCGCAGCCGTGGGGATTGCGGCGACGCGAAACAACAAGGCACGGCTGATGAAGGCCGGTCAGGCGCAGACCTTCGGCATCCTTGCCGAAAAGGTCGACACGTCGGCGTCCTACATCTGGATTCACGTGTCGTCGCTCGGCGAGTTCGAGCAAGGCAGACCGCTGATGGAAATGATAAAAAAGCATACGCCGGAAAAGAAGATTCTGCTCACGTTCTTCTCGCCGTCGGGCTATGAGGTGCGCAAGGACTATCCTCTCGCCGATGTGGTGTGCTATCTGCCGATGGACAAGCCGTCGCTCGTGCGCCGTTTCCTTGACGCGGTAAAGATAGAGAAGGCGTTTTTTGTGAAGTATGAGTTTTGGGGCAACTATCTCTCGGAGTTGAAGCGCCGGGGCATCCCGACATATATCATTTCAGCCATTTTCCGTCCCACCCAGGCGTTCTTCAAATGGTATGGAGCGACATTCCGCCGCATGCTTGGCTGCTACGACATGCTTTTTGTGCAGGACGAGGAGTCGCGCGCGCTGCTCGCCGGGATAGGAGTTGACAATGTGGTTGTTGCTGGCGACACGCGTTTCGACCGTGTGACCGACATCCTTGAGGACCACACCGACCTGCCGGTCGTGGAGTCGTTCTCCCGCGGTGCGTTCACGCTGTTTGTCGGAAGTTCGTGGCAGCCTGATGAGGATTTCATTATCCCATACTTCAACAAGCATCCGGAAATGAAGATGGTGCTGGCTCCGCATGAGATTTCAGAGGACCGCATATCCGGCATTCTGACTGGGTTGAAACGTCCCGCCGTGCGCTACACCAAAACCACGCCCGAAGAGGCAGCCGAGGCCGATTGCCTGATTATCGACTGCTATGGCATCTTGTCGAAGAGCTATCGTTTTGCCACGGTGGCGTATGTCGGCGGAGGATTCGGGGTGGGCATCCACAACATCAACGAGGCTGCGGTCTACGGTATTCCGGTGGTGTTCGGACCGAAGTACGGCAAGTTTAAGGAGGCACGCGATTTGATAGCCCTTGAGGGCGCGTTTACGGTGTCGGGAGGCGATGAATACGCGTTGGTGATGAACCGCCTGCTTTCCGACGGCGAATACCTTAAGAAGCATGGTGAGATTGCCGGCGGATATATCCGCGACAATCTTGGCGCCACACGCCGCATCTATGACGCTATTTTTAAATAACAACTTATAGAGCCGACTGTGTGTTGTGGTCAATGCGCGGTCTGTATAAATATTTGATAATGAAAAAAATCTGTTGTATCGGACATATAACGCTCGACAAGATCATCACGCCCAAATCGGAGGTGGAGATGCCGGGCGGCACATCGTTTTATTTTGCCCACGGCATCCACAATCTCAACCCTGACGCCAATTTCCAACTCGTCACGGCGGTGGCGCAGTCGGAGATGAAGTCGGTCGACGACATCCGCGCTCTCGGAGTCGATGTGGTGGTGCTGCCCACTCGCCACACTGTGTTTTTTGAAAACAAATACGGCGAGAACCAGAACAACCGCACCCAGCGAGTGCTCGCCAAGGCCGACCCGTTCACGGTGCAGTCGCTTCAGGGAATAGAGGCCGACATCTATCATCTCGGTTCCTTGCTCGCCGACGACTTCTCGCTCGACGTGTTCGAGATGCTGTCGGCAAAAGGCACGCTGTCGGTCGATGCCCAGGGCTATCTGCGCGAAGTGCGCGGCGAGAAGGTGTATCCAATCGACTGGAAGAACAAACGCGACTATCTGCGCTATGTCGACATCCTTAAAGTGAACGAGTATGAGATTGAGTCACTCACGGGGCATACCGACGTGAAGGCGGCGGCGCTCACGCTTGCGGAGTGGGGCGTGAAGGAAGTGTGCATCACGCTCGGCAGTTATGGCTCTGTGATTTATGATGGCACCGAATTTGCTATTGTTCCGGCATTCCCGACGCGGGAGGTGGTCGATGCAACCGGTTGTGGCGACACGTATTCCACAGGTTATCTCTACAAGCGTGCTTGTGGGGCTTCGATAGCCGATGCCGGATGCTTCGCAGCCGCGATGTCGTCGCTCAAATTGGAGCATTCCGGACCATTCAGCCGTACGGAGGCAGATATAGAGAATCTGTTGAAAACGAGCGGGTTGACGGCGCGGATTGAAAAATAGTTTGAAAAAACTTGCTGAAAAATTTGCACAATAGAAAAAACGGTATTACCTTTGCACTCGCAATCAGGAAACTGATTGACGTTAGAGGGAGATTCGCTAGCTCAGCTGGTAGAGCACATCCCTTTTAAGGATGGGGTCCTGGGTTCGAACCCCAGGCGGATCACAGAACAAATCGGCAAGATGCCGCAAATCGCTGAAACTAAAACAGTTTCAGCGATTTTTGTAATACCCCTATCCGGCAGAATAGTGAACATTGTGAGGTGTGGCGGTGTGCAATTCGTGAACAGCCTCCGGCGTGAACAGTTTTGGGGTCAGTAGAAATTTATCCCCACTAAATTTCTACTGACCCGTATTTTCTTATTCTAATCAACATACATCTTTTTTATTGGATAAAAAATGCACTATTTTATCCAGTACAGTGGATTTGTTGGACAAAATTTATTATCTTTGCAGTCTAATACGACTGCGGAATGAAAAATATAATCCTCAATCAAAGGGCTGAGCGTGATGAGCTGATGGCACGTCCCTATCAGCAGCGAGACACCAGATATAATTTTGATGAATTGCTCTCAAATCCGTTAATCAAATTGATTACGGGTCCTCGTCGCGTCGGTAAGTCTGTGTTTGCATTGCTCATGTTGCAGGGTAGGAACTTCGCCTATCTCAATTTTGATGATAATCTTCTGCTTGAAAACTGGGACGAGGATTTGGTAATGCAGATGCTTGATGATGTCTATCCGGGCTATGAATACCTGTTGCTTGATGAAATCCAGAACCTGCCTGATTGGGATTTATGGGTCAATAAGCTGTATCGCCGAGGTAAAAATTTGATTATTACTGGTAGCAACGCCAAAATGTTGAGCAGTGAGATGGCAACGGTATTGACAGGTCGGTATCTCCAGATTGAGATGCTGCCGTTCAGCCTTGAGGAAACGATGCGCTGGAGGAATGTCAACCCCAATCTTGAAGAGCAGTCGGCACAGGCTGTTGTCGTTGCTGACGATTATATGCGTAACGGTGGTTATCCCGAAACTATTCAGTCTCGCAACATTACTAAAAGCTACCTGTCAACTCTTTTCGACTCCATATTGCTGAAAGACGTTTCCAAACGCCATAAGGTCAGGAACACGACTGATTTGTATAATCTTGCCACGTACCTTCTCTCTAACTTCTGTAATCCGATTTCGGCGAATGAACTTGCTACGGAGTTGGGACTGTCAAGCGTAACGACAACTAAAAAATTCTGTGATTATCTGGCAGAGCCGTATCTGTTCTTCTATCTTCCACGTTTCAACAACAAGATGAAGTTGATGAAGAAAGCACCAAGTAAGGTTTATGTCATTGACAACGGCTTTGTGCAAAGCACGGCTTTCAACCTCAGTGAAAACCTCGGCCGACTGTTGGAGAACCAAGTGTTTGTAGAGTTGCTTCGTCGCGGATATATTCCAGGCAAAACTCTATTTTACTACCGCACACGCAACGACAAAGAGATTGATTTCGTCACCCGAAAAGGCTCAAAAGTAGAACAACTCATACAAGTCTGCTACGATATGTCCTCCGAGAAAACCCGAAAACGCGAACTCGATGCCCTCGTCGAAGCTGCCGAAGAACTCCACTGCGACAACCTCCTCGTCATCACCAACTCCCAAGAAGAAAAAATCGAGTGGAAGAACAAAACATTTGAGGTTATTACTTATAATAAATTTTAATATCAATAAGATGACCGATTTCAAAGATATTATTCTTGCAGTATTAGCGATTCTCATCCCTGCAATAGTTGCCATTTTGGGCTATGTGATACATCGTAAAACGGAGCGTATAAAAATAATGGAAAGCCAATTGTCCGATAAAAAATACCATGCATATGCAGGGCTTGTAGATATGTTTTTTAAAATTCTAAAGGATACTAAGAGAAACAACGTGCCAAATGATAATTTAGTAGAACAGATGGTTGATTTAAAGAAAGATATTCTTTTGTATGGTTCTGATAAAGTATTTTTTGCCTACAATAATTTTTTTGAAATTTCTACTAATCATCCTGGAAGCCTTAAATCATTAATGGATGCTTGGTTGAATTTGATGCTTGAAATTAGGCAAGATATGTGTGGACATTCTTCCAAAATCACTAAAGATGACATATTGTTTAATTTAATGCAGAGCCGAGATGAAATGAATAAGTATTATGCATCATTGTAATACGTTAAAAAAATATCTCTATATTGTCATTCAATATAATTTTACTTATCTTTGTACTACCCAATGGAAACAATGGGAAAGAACATTGAAATTGTGCCGTGTGCAATTCGTAAACAACGGATAGAACGGTGTTACAATATTCTGAAAACGATTTAGTTACAACGATATTATCCAGCCCCAGGCGGATCACCAAAGGGTCGCAAATTTGCGACCCTTTTTTTATTCACTTACCTTCTTAATACGGCTCAATTTAAAAAAGCGTTGTTGGAATGGCGGAATATATTGCACTTTGCGCCAAAAGACAATGTCAACGTTGGCAGGCTCCCTTCAGCCGGCGTGTATGCCTATGCCAGCGGCGGCGCTCACGCGGTCGGATTCCGTTTCTGATATTACAAGCGGTTTTGCTGTTATCATAAGATACTTGTTTTTCGTATTGACAAAAAACGGACGGCATGTTGCTGAAACACGCCGTCCGGCATTATCGTGATAAGGTTATGTTTGATTGTCGCCCTGCTTATCTGGCGATGATTTTTTCCACTTTTGAACCAGTGCGGCGAATGTAGAGGCAACCCGGTGTCGGATTGTCAACACGCATGCCCTGCATGTTGTAATATTCAGGAGTGCCTTGCTCGTCAACGGTTATTTCGTCGACTCCGTCCTGAGCAGGAATCGTTACAAGAAACTTGTTGTGCGTGTTGCCGTTCATTGGTACGCCCTCAAGATAGTTGGCGAATGCAATCTGAAGGTAGTACATTTCGTTGTTGGGGAAGGTGATTTTCCCGTCGGCGAGTTTGCCGAACTCGATACCATAGTCGGGATTGAGAAGATCCTCAAATGTGAATATTTCACTGTGAATATACAGACCTACCATGCAGCTGACAGACACGCCGCCATAGTTGCTGACACTGAAGCCCATGTCCTGCCATTCCATCCACACGTGTTCTGGGTCTTCGGCGTGGATATAAAGGTCGTTGGCTTTAAAGTTGTTTTTGTCACCGAAGTAGGGGCAATTGCCGTTGCCGAACGGGTTGACAAGGCGATAGTAGCCAGGTGTTGTTTCGCTCTCTTCTATCTCCACATCCCATGTGGCGAGGAAGCTTTCGTCAATAGCCGAGAACATATCGTCACAGAATGTGCCCGTGCCCAACTGTTTCCATCCGTCCTGTTTTTCGCGTGCGCCGACTGAAAGTGACAGGATAGCAAATAATGCAACTAAAAGGTAGTTTTTTCTCATACAAAAAAGATTAATGTTATAAAATAATTATCAGCGTTACAAACTTATATTATTTGTATGATATATGCAATAGATTTTTACAAAAACTGCATAAAAATCAATGGATGATTTCCAAATTCGGAAACCATCCATTTTTTTGCTGTCGTAGTTGATAAACTAAAGTCGGTGCTATTCGTTCATGATGTCGAGCGGGCCGGAGTAGTCGAGGTCGGGGATTACGGGGACAACAGAGCCGTAGCCTTGGGCGTTCCAATAGAGGTCGGTGTCGGTGGCTTCGGGTTCGTGGTTTTCGTATTTTCCCGTCAGGATGTAGAACGGTTTCCCTTCCGGACTTGTGTAGTGGGCATATTCTTCGGTCCATCGGCCGCGGCATGCGCGTGCGCGTCGGAAGCCTTTCACGACACCTCCTTTGGGGAAGTTCACGTTGAGGCACACGCCGTCGGGCAGTCCGTGCTCGATGACACGCCGTGTGATTTCGGTGACGTGCGGCATGCAGGCGTCGAAGTCGGCAGCCGAAGGGTTGTGGGTGCAAACGGAGAACCCTATGCTTGGGATGCCTTGCAGACAACCCTCGATTACGGCACCCATCGTGCCTGAATAAATCACGGAGTTGCCCGTGTTTGAGCCGTGGTTGATGCCAGCCAGCACAAGATCGGGCTGCTTGTCGACGATGGCGTTGAGCGCAAGTTTGACGCAGTCGGCAGGGGTGCCGTTTACAGACCACATCTGCGCGCCGTTGTAGTCATCAATCCGTTTCGGCATAAGCATTGTGTTGCAGGAAATGGCCGACGAGCCGCCGGAGCGTGGGCCGTCGGGAGCGGCGACAATCACCGTGCCGAGCTCCGACACAGCGTCGACAAGACGGTGGATGCCTTCCATCGTTATCCCGTCGTCGTTTGATATGAGAATGAGTGGCATGAAATTTTATTTTACGAGTTCCTGGGCATGGCGGAAATCATCGGGCGAGCCGACGTCGAGCCATGTTCCGTTGATAGGGTGGTAGATTACTTTGCGCCCGTCGGCAACGAGCATCTCTATGAGGTCGGTTGCGTCAAAGACGGTGTCGTCGGGGATGCGGTCGAGCAGCGCGCGCCGCACGATGTAGATTCCCGCGTTGGCGTAGTAGTTGTAGGTTGGCTTTTCCTCCAGTCCGAGGATGCGGTTGCCTTCGCTTCTGAATATGGCGAGCGGCACCGACACCATGTATGGAATTGCCGCGATTGTCATATCGGCCTGTTCCTCGATGTGCTGCAGGAACATGTCCTCATAGCTTATTGTGGTAAACAGGTCGGAGTTCATTATCAGCACATTGTCGTGCGACAGCCCGTCGACAAGCTTGGCTGCTCCGATTGTGCCGAGTTTGCGTGGTTCGCGCACGCAGCGCACGTCGACGCCGCCCACCGGACGCGAGAAATGCTCATCGAGCTGCTCTGCGAGGTAGTTGGTCGTGACGGCAATGTTTCTCACCCCGTTCCTGGCAAGAGCCTCCACGTTGTAGTCGATGATGCACTTGTCGCCGATTTTGAGCAGCGGCTTCGGGGTGGTCAGTGTCAGCGGTCGCAGCCTCTCTCCGCGACCGCCAGCCATCATTATGGCGTCGAGCGGCAGGATGGAGTGGCAAGAAGTGAAGTCGTAGACCTCCACGATGCGGCATTCGCTGTCGAGGCACGGCACGAGCGTGATTCCCTGTCGGCGCACCTCGCGCACCTTCTCCACGCTTATTTTGCCTTGTTCGAAGCGTCGGAAGTTGCGGTGCATTATCTCGCGGACTGTCACGTCGAGCGAGCGTTTGGCAATCAGAAACCGTCGCACGTCGCCGTCGGTCAGAGTGCCTGTCATGCGTTGCTTGTCGTCGACGGCGAAAAGCACCATCGATTGTCCCGACAGCCCGTTTATGCGCTCTATTGCCTCTATCAGAGAGGCGTCTTGGCTGATTATGTGTTTGCTGCAGTCGTACATTTGAAAAAAACTTATTGGAGTCCGAAATTATAGATAAAAATCGTAACGGGCAAATTCTGAATGATTATTTGATTGCAAATTGCGTAATCGTCGGGAAAAAACAAGCGCGGAAGCTTGAATTTCTACAAACTTCCGCGCTGTGTTGTAATTGATGCGTCGTGTTATTTTCCACATTTTGCCTTGATGGCAGATTTTATGCGGTCGAAAATCTCATCAACGCTTCCCATGCCCTCGATGGCGAGGTATTCGCCTCCGTCCTCGTAGAATTTCTGCAGGGGCTGTGTCTGTGAGTGGTACACTTTCAAACGACTTTTGATGGTCTCGAGATTGTCATCGCTGCGTCCCGACTCCTGTCCGCGTTTGAGCAGACGCTGTACGAGTTCGTCCTCGTCGACGTGCAGACCGACCACGGCGTCGACTTTTGCACCGCGCTCGGCAAGCATAGTCTTCAGAGCCTTTGCCTGCTCGATAGTGCGTGGGAAACCGTCGAAAATCACGCCGTCGCGTGCTTCCGGAGTGTTGTCGAGGATGTCGGCAAGAATGCTGATCATCAACTCGTCAGGAATCAATTGCCCTTTCGAAATATAGGCATCGGCAGTGCGGCCGAGTTCCGTGCCGCGTGCGATGTGGTCGCGCAGCACTTCTCCTGTAGAGATGTGGTGCAGGCCATAGTTCTTGATTAAGTTCTCGCTCTGAGTGCCCTTCCCGGAACCCGGAGCGCCAAAAATAACGATGTTGAACATAACTAATTGTAGATTTAAATGTTCGGGCTTCACCGTTTGCAATGATGAAGCCCGAAGATTATAGGGTTATAAATTACTTTCAAGGATGTATATATCCTTCAAGTTTCGGGCTTGTTCGTCAAGGTCGAGTCCGTAGCCGATGATGAATTTGGTCGGAATCTCGAAGCAGCAATAGTCGACGTTGACATCTACTTTTGCAGCAGAAGGCTTGCGCAGCAATGTGGCGAAACGGATTTCGGCAGGGTTCTGCTTTTTCAGTTCGGCAACGAGCTGCTGGGCGGTGTATCCAGTGTCGACGATATCCTCGACAATCACAATTGTGCGTCCGGAGATGTCCTGGTCGAGTCCGAGCAGTTGCTTTACCGAACCAGTCGATTGCGTTCCGCAATAAGACTTGAACCTGATGAAAGAGATTTCCGATGGGAAATCGATCTGACGGAATAGGTCGGCGGCAAAAATAAATGCGCCGTTAAGCACGCACACAAACAAAGGGTTCTTGCTTTCGCAGTCTTTCTTTATTTCAGCTGCTACTTCTTTGATTCTTGCTTGAATCTTGTCGTTTGTAATGTAGGGAACAAACGTTTTATCGTCGATGACTACCTTGTCCATAAAGGGTTGGAATTTTAATAAATTGCGCAAATTTACGAATAATTAATTGTATTGCAATGCGTATATAGAAAAATGTGTGGACAAAATTACAAAGACGCTTGAATATTGCGTTCTTTCATCAGATGTTCGGCGATGAGCCAGTCGAGCGGAGTGTCGAGGTCGATTGATCGGCCGGCATCCATCGGACACATTCTGCGGCGTTTGAACTTGCCGAGAGGCATCTTTCTGAGGCTTGTGGTGTTGATGACGTAGACCGCGCCGTTGTATTCCCACGCTTTCGGGGCATCCTGGCGCCGGGTGAAAGTCCCGTCGCCTTTCGAGATTTGCAGAAAACCGTCGTCGCCTTCCTCAAAGCAGTTGTAGTAGGGGTTGCTTTCCGCCTCTTTTACGGTCACCACCATGTCGATGTCGGGCGTGTAGAGTTCGAGTGCGCGGCGCACGTCGTCGGCGGTGCGCATTGGCGATGTTGGCTGCAGAAGCACGAGTCTGTCGTAGTCCACGCCGCGGTTATGGTAGAAGTCGAGGGCGTGCAGCATTACCTCGTATGAGCCGCTCTTGTCGGTGGCAAGACTGTCGGGGCGCATGAACGGCACGTCGAGTCCCATTTTCCGTGCGGTCTCGGCGATTTCCGGGCCGTCGGTCGAGAGGCAGATGTCGCGGTCGTCGGCAAATTCGCGTGCCACGTTGATTGAGTATCCAATCAGCGGCAGTCCGCAAAGCGGACGTATGTTTTTATGCGGTATGCCTTTGCTTCCGCCGCGGGCAGGGATGAGATACAGGGTTTTCATTGCAGCCAATGTGTTTGTAAACCAAGCGGGGCTGTATCGTAGATGATGCAGCCCCGCTTGTATTTCGGTTTTTTGTAAATCTTATTTTGCAGGAGCCTGCTGAGCCGGAGCCGCTGCTGGAGCCTGAGCTGTTTTAGGAGCCTCTTTCTTGGCGGCAGGAGTGCCGAAGTTGGCCGGAGCTGTTGTCTGGGAAGGAACGTCCTGTGTGCGTGAAGCCTGTTCAGCCTTTGTTCCACCGATAAAGAAGGCGGAAGCGATGCTGAGCACGCAGATTACGATTGCGAGAGTCCAAGTTGCTTTTTCAACGAAACTGTTCGTTTTGCGAACGCCGAGGATTTGGTTTGAACTTGCGTAGTTGGAAGCCAGACCTCCACCTTTGGATTTCTGGATCAAAACGATGCCAATCATCAAGATTGAGGCAATCACTATGAAAATTACTAATGCTTTAAACATTTCTGTTATTGTTTATTTTGTTTATATTTCTCGTTTTCAATCAGTTTCTTGAGGAAACGGATTTGGTCTGCAAAGTAAATACTTTTTTCTGAATAATTCAAACTTAATGATTGAATAATTTCTAAAGCCTTTGCGAATTTATGCTGACGGATGTATATTTTTGCGAGACTCTCGCTCAGCAGCGACGGGTCGTCGTCGGCGACTGGGGCTGTTGGCTTTGGTGCGCGCGCCACTTCCTCCGCCACTTCGTCCGCCTGTCTGTCGGCATCGTTGTCGGCAGTCGACGGGAAGCGTCCGCTTTGCTGTCGGCTGCGCGTGATGAATTTGTTGATAAGACGGTCGTGTTCGCTTTCCTCTCCGTTCTCTTCGGGCTCGCTTTTCTCCTCCTCTTTTGCCAGCAGCTGCGCATAGTCGGGTGTTGGGTTGAAGATTCGCTGTTCGAGGGCGCGTGTCTCGGCGTCGTCGTTGTTGCCGAATGTGTCGAGGAAGTGCGATATTGTGTCCATTGTGGATTTTGTCTTGTTGTCTGTTTCAGTGTTGTGAATGCGTATTGCGGAACCGTCGTTGCCTACGAGATAGAAGAGGTCTTCGCGGTTTCCGATGGTTGTTGCCGCGCCGGCAAGCAGTTGCTGTCGTTGGCTGTCGGTCAGAGAGCCGTCCTGCATTCTCATCACCATTGCCGGAAGGAAATATGGGTAGTCGGCCATCAGCGAGCAGAATAGGCTGTCGTTGATGGCTGTACCGTTGGCAATGGCGCGGTCGAGACATTTGACGCGGTCGGTTTTCTCCATTTCTATATTGTTTGTAAGCTTACCAGTTGCCTGCTGTGGCATTGAAAATCAGCATTACGAGTTCCTCGGTTATTTCTTCGCAGAGTTGGTCCTGGACGTTGGTCAGCATCTCAGAAGAGTCGAAGTCGCGAAACGCCGAGAACGACTGGTCGATTGAGTTCTTCGGCTGCTTGTGGTCGGTGTATTTCACGCGCACCGATATTGTCAGTCTTGTCTTTGATGCGTATGCGTCCTCGGTCACCGCCTGCGGGGTGAGCGAGTAGCCTGTAATCTCTCCCTCGACGCTCAGATCGGTGTTTGAGCTGTCGACAATCCGCAGTCGTGTCTGCTTGGTGTATGTGTCGGTGAGCTTGTTCTCAAACATCGGCTGCAGCGGAGCGTAGACCATTGCCGCTCGGATAGGAAACTGCCCGACGTTGATGGTCTTGTAGATAGAATAGTCGATGGCGGCGCCGTTCAGCTTGTAGCTGATGGTGCATGCGCTCAGTGCGACAATCATTGCCGCCACAATCCAGATGTATTTTAATTTGTTCATTCCAGTCCGTACTCTTTGATTTTTCTGTAGAGCGTCCGCTCGGATATTTTCAGTTCCTCGGCGGTTTTCTTCCGTTTGCCCTCGTTGCGCTCAAGCGACCGTTTTATGGTTTCGCGCTCGGTGTCCTCAAGGGTCATTGTTGCATCGTCGTGCGGCTCCGCGTTGATGAATTCCGCCTCGTTGGGCTGGCTTGCCGGCAACGCATGCTGCGGCAGCATAGCCTGCGGCGCGAAATTTTTCTGCAGGTTCTTGATGGTGCCTATGTTTTGGCGTGGCTGCCCTTGTGCCAGATTCTCGATGTCGTCGCGCAGATTGTCGATTTCCTTGCGCATCTCGAAAATCATCTTGAAGAGCATCTCGCGTTCCTTTTCATAGGAGTGGAGCATCTCTCCCGGCGCCACAGCCGGCGTGAATTCGCCACCGGCGTATGGCAGATATGCTGCGACCTCGTCGGCAGTGATTTTCCTGCCGGCGTCAAACAGCGAAATCTGCTCAATCAGGTTTTTCAGCTGGCGCACGTTTCCCGGCCATCGGTAGCTCAGCAGTGCGCTTTTTGCCGAATCCTCAAACTCGATTGCAGGCATACGGTATTTGTCGGCGAAGTCGCGGCTGAACTTCCGTGACAGCAGGATTATGTCGTCGCCTCGGTCGCGCAGCGGCGGCACGACGATGAAGATTGTCGACAGTCGGTAGTAAAGGTCTTCGCGGAAACGTCCTTCCGCCACCGCCTTCTGCATGTTTACGTTTGTGGCGGCAACAACGCGGATGTTGGTCTTCTGCACCTCCGACGAGCCGACTTTGATGAATTCTCCCGACTCCAGCACTCGCAGCAGCCGCGCCTGTGTGGTCAGCGGCAACTCCGCCACCTCGTCGAGAAAAATCGTGCCTCCGTTAGCCTCCTCGAAATAGCCTTTTCGTGAAGAGATGGCACCTGTAAACGCACCTTTCTCGTGTCCGAACAGCTCGGAGTCGATAGTGCCTTCAGGGATTGCTCCGCAGTTTACGGCGATGTACTTGCTGTGCTTGCGCGAGCTGTAGGCATGGATAATCTGCGGGAAAAACTCCTTTCCTGCGCCGCTTTCACCGTTGATAAGCACCGACAGGTCGATCGGCGCCACTTGCAGGGCGCGTCCCACAGCTGCCATCAGGGCTGGGGAGTTTCCGATGATTCCAAATCGCTGTTTGGCTTCTTTTATTTCGGGGGTTATTTCAATATTCATATTGCAGTCTCCATACATTAAGCCTACAAAGATAGCGTTTTTTATGCATACGGATGCTTAGGAGACGGTTAAAATGCACTAACTTTGTGGAAGCAACAAGAAGGAATATGGATGAAAAAATGGAAATAGCGATTGTGCAGCATGATATTGTGGCTGAATCAGTGGAGCGGACGCTCTCGGGAATAGAGAGTCTGCTTGCCGGTGTCGAGGCTGTCGACCTGGTGGTTCTGCCAGAGATGTTTGCCACTGGATTTGACGTCGACGACGCGTCGGTGGCGGAGCCGGCATCGGGCGGCGCCGTGCTGCGGTGGATGCAGAGTCTTGCAGCCGCCCGGCGGTCGGCGGTGGAAGGCAGCGTGGCTGTCGACGACAATGGCCTCCGCAACCGCCATTATTTTGTGTATCCCGACGGCACATACCGCTACTACGACAAGCGTCATCTTTTCAGTTTCGGCGGCGAGAACCGTCTTTACCGGCAAGGCGTAAGCCCCTGTGTGGTGGAATATAAAGGAGTGCGCCTGTTGTTGCAGACGTGCTATGACCTGCGTTTCCCCGTGTTTTCGCGCAATTGCGGAGGCTGCTACGACGTGGCGGTGTATGTTGCGAGCTGGCCTAAGTCGCGCATCTCCGCATGGGACACGCTCCTTCAGGCGAGAGCCATAGAAAATCTTGCGTATGTCGTGGCGGTAAACCGGGTGGGAACGGTAGGCAAGTTGGAGTATGACGGCCACAGCCGTGTCGTAGACTATCTGGGCCGCACTGTCACGGGTGTAGCCGACAGCGAAGAGGGCGTTGCCGTGGCTGAAATCGACTTGTCGCGTCTGCGCGCTTTCCGCCGCAAATTTCCGGCACTTGACGATGCCGACCGCTTCACTGTCGACTTGTGACGGCCGCTGCGGTTGTAATGCTTGATAATGAGCCGATAAAATGTTGCGTAAATGTGAACAATATAGCCTTTGGCTTGTTAAAACAATTGTGGACGGTTGACTGCGCTGCTGCTTGCTTTTTCTGGATTCAGGCAGCTGAAATTCGGAGATGCAAGTTGCACATGCGTAGAAATTGCAAAATGTTTGCGTTGCAACCTTACACGGTGTGATAAAATGATGTTAAAACAATTAAAAAAGTTCCGCAAATAGCGGCCGTTGGCTGAATAATATATTATTTTTGTAGTGAAAATTAAAATTGAGAGGTGAGAACTAATGAATATCTACAATTTGGAAATTCATAAACAATGTGGTTTGTATAGTTTGCCGGAAGACGGTTCTATAAAAATCATGGACCGGAAGGAGGAGACGGAAGTCTTGTTCCTCGAGGAAAAACTGACCTATTCCAAACTGCTCTTCGTGTTGGAGGGAAAGGTCAAGTTGAAAATAAATAAGTTGGAAGTGCAGGTGGTTGGACCTGGCAATGTGGCATTAGTGCCATGTAATTCCTATCTAATCGCGTCGGTAGAACCTGGAAGTTATCTTTTAATGGTTAATTTTACAGAAAAAGAACCGTTTTGCTCGCGTTATTCGCTCGTGAATCTTATGCACGATGCCGATTCTGTGGAAGACAGTTCCCGTCGGGTGGGAGTCAGCCTGCCAATCAACGAGAGAATCAAGACATTTGTCGACTCAGTGGTTGCCTGCATGGACGACGGAATATCCAATAGTGTTTATTTCAACATTAAGAAGCAGGAATTGTTTTTGTTGATGCTGTCGTACTATGACAAGAACGATCTTGCAGAATTCTTCTACCCGCTGTTCTGCTTCAACCGCAAATTTGAGCAGCTCGTGATGAGCAACTACGAGAACGTCACTGACGTCAAGCATTTTGCTGCACTTCTGCACATGCCAGTGACCACGTTCCAACGCAAGTTTAAAAAGCATTTCAAGACATCGGTAAAGCAATGGCTTCTTGACCGCAAGGCAGAGCGTATGCTCTCCGACATCAAGACCACCAACCGGTCGATAACCGACCTTTCTAAGCGTTATGGCTTCTCTTCGGTGTCGTATTTCTCCAATTTCTGCAAGCATTATTTCGGCAAGACTCCTACGGAATTGCGCGCGGAGGGAAATCTTGATGATTAGTCGATGACAACAATTTGACAGACAGAAAATTCCATAAGATAATAGGCGACATCTCCGGCATCTCTGTGCCGGAGATGTTTACGTTTCCGTTCTGCTACACTCCTCATCCTCTCGTGGAGATGGCGGCGGGCTGTCTGCGCTCCTATCTCGACAAGCGGGTAGACCTCGCTGATGAATTGCAGTCGGGCAAGATGATGGGAGTGCTTGTTGTGGAAAATTCAGCGGGCGAGGTGGGCTATCTTGCCGCATTCTCCGGCAATCTCAGTCATTCCAACGACCACGATTTCTTCGTTCCGGCAGTTTACGACATACTCTGTCCGGACGGCGAGTTTAAGAGACGCGAGGCGGAAATCACGGAAATCAACCGTCGTGTCGACCAGACAGAGCGTTGCGAGGCTATGGCTGAGGCGCGCAGTGCGGTCGACGAAGTCAGGATGCGTGGCGAGAAGGCAGTTGCCGACTACCGCGCCTATATGGCGCAGTGCAAGGCGGAGCGTCAGCGCCTGAGGGCCAATGGCGGCGACACTGCCGCACTTGTCGCCGAAAGCCAGTATCAGAAAGCTGAGCTTAAACGTCTGCGCCGTCGCGTGGATGGGGAAGTGCGCCTTGCCGGCAGCCGATTGTCGGCACTTGAGGCGGAAGTGGCGACGCTGAAAGAAGAACGCCGGCGCCTGTCGGAATCGCTTCAGCGGTGGATATTCGACCGCTTCGTCATGCTTGACGCCAAAGGCGACCGGCGCACGCTCACGCAGATATTTGCCGATGCCCGCGGCGAGCTGCCACCAGCCGGCGCCGGGGAGTGTGCCGCCCCGAAGCTGCTGCAGTATGCCTATGTCAACGGCTATCGTCCGCTGGCGATGGGCGAGTTTTGGGTCGGCAAGTCGCCCGTCGGCGAGTTGCGTCGCGACGGCTGCTTCTACGGTGCATGCAAGGGCAAGTGTGAACCCATACTGAACTATATGCTTCAAGGACTCCGCGTGGAGCCCAACCCTCTGGAGTCGGCGCATAAAGATGAGTTGCGCACGGTTTATGAAGACGGCAGCCTGTGGGTTGTCGACAAGCCGTCGGGCATGCTTTCCGCTCCGGGCAAGGTGGGCGGCGTCTCGGTCGCCGAGATAGCCCGGCAGCGTTTTCCCGAGGCTTCTGGACTGATGGTGGTGCATCGGCTGGATATGCACACATCCGGGCTGCTCGTCGTGGCCAAGACGCGCGACGCGTTTGTGGCATTGCGGCGTCAGTTTGAGGCAAAGGAAGTAAAGAAAACATACACGGCGCTTCTCGACGGCAACGTTGCCTCCGACGAGGGCAGCATCAGCCTGCCGCTGTCGGCCGACTGGCACAACCGTCCGCGGCAGAAGGTGGATTATGCCGACGGCAAGGAGGCAGTCACGCTTTATCGGGTGTTGGGGCGTGGCGGCGGCATGACAAGGGTTGAGTTCAACCCCGTCACCGGGCGCACACATCAGTTGAGGGTGCATGCGGCGAGCGCCGACGGCTTGAATGCCCCGATTCATGGCGATGCATTGTATGGTACTCCCGACGCAAGGCTCTGTCTGCATGCAAGTTGCATAACCTTTCGCCATCCCGACACGGGTGAATGGATGACGCTTGAAAGCACTCCAGAATTTTGAAAAGTATTGTTAAATCCCTAAAAAGATGTTATAAAACATATTTTTTAGGCAGAAAATGATGCGTGAATCAAATAATGTGTTTATCTTTGCAGTGTAAAAAAGATTTTTAGTGTATTAGAAGAGTTTTTTGTTAGGTTTGTTTTTTAGTTTGGGAATTGATTAAGTAAAGGTTGAAAATGTAATAAGTGGTTAAGTCCACGGCATCACAAGTTTCAAGTAAACTTGTTTGATAAAGTAATAAGGAAAAAGTGGTTTGGAAGCGGCGTCGTGGTGACGGTCGCTTTCTTTTTTTATGTAATTTTGCGGTGTGGAAAATCAGAAATTGCGGAAAATAATACATATCGACATGGACGCATTTTTTGCGGCAGTCGAGCAGCGCGACAATCCGGAGTTGCGCGGCAAGCCCATTGCCGTAGGCAACGAAGGGCGTCGCGGAGTGGTTTCGACCGCCAGCTATGAAGCCCGTCGTTATGGAGTCCACAGCGCGATGTCGTCGGTCGTTGCTCTTCGCCGCTGTCCGCAGTTGATATTCACACCGGTAAGGATGAGTGTGTATAAAGAGATTTCCGAGCATATCCATTCGATTTTCCATGATTATACAGACGTCATAGAGCCATTGTCGATCGACGAGGCATTTCTTGATGTGACAGAAAACAAGCAGGGCGTTGAGCTGGCTGTCGACATAGCCAAAGACATAAAGCGCCGCATCCGAGAAGAACTCAATCTGACAGCGTCGGCAGGAGTGTCGTACAACAAATTTCTGGCGAAGATAGCCTCCGACTACCGCAAGCCCGACGGACTTTGCGTGATTCATCCCTCGCAGGCACTTGATTTTATTGCCCGTCTGCCCGTCGAGGCATTTTGGGGAGTCGGCGCTGTCACGGCAAAGAAAATGCATTCGATGGGAATCTATAACGGAGCCGTGTTGCGGTCATACTCCAAGGGCGGGCTGATAAGCGCGTTCGGGAAGATGGGGGCCGTGTACTACGACTTTGCGCGCGGCATCGATGACCGTCCGGTGGTGGTCGACCGCGAGCGCAAGTCGGTAGGTTGCGAGCGCACGCTTGAGGAAGACCTCACCCGCCGTTCGCTGCTGTCGGTGCATCTGTATCAGTTGGTGCTTGAGTTGGTGGAACGGTTGCGCAAAGGCAAGTTTGAGGGCAATGTGTTGACGCTTAAAGTGAAATTCTCCGATTTCACACAGATTACGCGCAGCCGCACCGTGGCGCAGCCGCTGACGTCGAAAACCCGCATCCTTCCGGTGGCAAAGTCGCTGCTTGCCGACATTGACGTTGAGCATATGGCAGTGCGCCTGCTCGGCTTGTCGGTGTCGAAATCGGCGGCAGGCTTCCATCGTCCCGTCGCAGTGCAGCTGGAGTTGGATTTTTAGAGCGTAGAGATATGGAGAGGATTGTTAAACAAAATTACAGTTATGCCGTTGATGCATCTGGAGTCCTTGTGAATGTTAAGCAGTCGGTTCGCGATAAGAAATACTTTTGCCCTTGTTGTGGATTTGAGATGAGACCGCATATGGGAAATATTAGGCGGTGGCATTTTACTCATAAGGCGGAAGCTGAATGCAGCTATGAATCATATTTGCACAAAATTGCAAAAATTCGAATAAAAGAAGCATTCATAACTTCTGAAAAATTTGAGATAACATATAATCCAAAACATCTTTGTTCAAAAGATTGCCCGTTTTTATATGATGAAAAATGTTTTAAGCATAAGTATGTCACATTTAATCTTAAGGAGTATTATGACGAGTGCGAAGAAGAATTGGAGTGTGATGGATTTGTGCCAGATTTAATACTAAGGTCTTCTTCGGCGCCAAATCGAGAACCTGTGTTTTTAGAAATATATGTAACTCATAAGTCAACCGAAGAGAAATTGAAATCGGGCTATAGGATAATAGAAATTCCAATAACTTCAGAGGAAGATATTTCTAATATTGTTGAAACAATGTCTTTAAACGGAGAAGACTCAAGTGTGAAGCAGGATGAATATAACAAGACGGAGAATATAAGATTCTATAATTTTAATAAAAAGTATTATTTAAATGATATGGGGTCTATTGTGAAACCTAAATATATCCTAATCGTCAATAAGGATGGTACCTTTAAGTATGAAAAGGTCGTATGCTATGAATTTAATGAAAAGTTTAATAGCCCAGAACAGAATCTCATAATCTCTAATTTCCCAATTAATTGGAATTGGGCTTTCTTGGAATTGCAGAAAAGAGGCGTAAATATAACGAATTGCTTGCGTTGTAAATTTTATAAACGTACAATGTTTAAGGAGAGGATATGTACATTGTATAAGAAATATGGAACTCCTAAGTCTCCAAAGATTTCAGAAGCGAGAAAATGCTCTCGTTATACTATTTCTGATAAAACGGAAGAAGGTTTTCCAATCAGCAGTTTAACGCCAGGCTATAATCATTCTGAAGATTGTGGCGGTAGAAAGCCTTTTGTCAATTTTGTTTTGCGGTGGAAATAATTTTTAGAGCGTGGAGATGGTTTGTCCCGACACTGCACCACATTCCGGCAATGCGAAAAACAGGCATGCGCTGGCTACGGCATTGTCGATGTCGCGGCACACGATGGCGTTGACCGTAGCGTTGGGGATTGCCGGAATCTCCGCAGCCTCCGAACCGATGACCACAACCCTGCCGTAGTCGGGTTCCATGGGAAGAGCTGAGCGCAGCGTGCGCCAATGATTGGTGATTGCCGGCGCCATGTCGGCGGTGCAGATTACAATCTCAATGTCGCGCCAAGCCTTCATCACCCGGCTCATTGCTCGGCACAGCGTCTCGGCGCAGAACTCATTGACCGGGTTGAACTGCGCGCCTACAGTCTCGGCGTATGCCTGACCACCGTCAATGTCTGTGCCGCAGAAAGCCACCTGGCATCCGGCATTGCAGAAAGCCTCAATCACAGCGTCGGCATCGGGAACCGCCACCACTACACGGCGGCGAGGAAATTTAAACTCCACGACCCCCTGACGGTTTCCGGCTGGCGACAGACGGTGGGGAGCGCGTCTGCCCGCCTTTGCGGCGGCATATTCTTCAAATTTCTTTTCCAGATAATTGTCAGCCATAGGGTTGCGGTTATTCGTTCACATCGGTCGCCTCGCCACGAGCGGCGGCGTTGAATGTTGCGATGTTTGGATAAGTGATTGTCGCCGCGTCGGTGCCGTCGGCAAGCTCTACTTCGATTTCAATTCCGGCTTCCGCCCTTTCGATAAGCTCCGGGAGGGCACGGTCGATTTTCTTGATGTTTACAAGGTTTAGAATCTCCTGTTTGCGTTCAGCGGCAGAAGCCCAGGCGATGTCGCTGGCTGTCACGTCCCACACAAAAGTGATTTCGACAATGTTCTTGTCGTCGTCATAGTCTATTTCATCGACTTTCATCACCGAAGTGATTTCCTTGGGCATTTTATGCTCCAGTTGGTCGATTCTGTCTTCAAGTTTATGCCTGTCGAGCATCGAGCACGACGTAGCCCCCGCCATAAGGCAGATTGCAATGATAAGTATGCGTAGAGAAATTTTCATTGTCTTGAATGCTTTTGATGTGCAAAAGTAAGAAACTAATCAATAAATCAACCCATTGACGGCATTATTTGCATATTTTGTCGGGTATGGGCAAGAAATATGCCCGGTGTTTTGCGACCTTTGTACAAGAAAACAAAAGAACAAGCAGTGTTATGATAATCGAGACAGGAAAAATAGAGCGAGGCGACCGCGTTTACGCGTCGATGATTAAGTCAGGAAAAGTGTTGGCAGAATTGCGGTGTGACACGACAGTTTCCGGAATGACCGACGTCTACAAGGCATTGTGCCGCTTGTCGCCGATGGTCAAAGGATTTGTCAAAGTGAGCGTAAGCAACCGCACACGCGGCTGGTCGAAAACATTGTCGCTGCTTGTAGGCAGGGAAATGCCGTCGGCAAGCCATAAAGAAATGATAGCCGCCGGGCTTATGGAGCGCGACGGCCAATTATGCATCCCTTTCAACTAAGGGTTTAGCATATCTTTATTGAAAAATTCGAGAATCTCGAGCGAAGCCCTGTAAGCCTCTACGGCAGGACTGTCGGGGTTGAGGCTGATTGCCTTGCAATAGTCGTTGAGCGCATTTTTCCAACTGTTGAATTTGCGGTAGGCATTGCCCCGCAAGTAATAAAGTTCGTCAAGTTCCGGACACAACTCTATCATCACATCCAGTTGCGCAATCGCGTTTTTCACCTCGTTGCGCTCAATCATATTTTTGACATCTTCGATTGTAGCCATATTCTTTAGTTTCGCTGTTACGTTGCAAAGATAGTGCAAGGCGAGAGAAGAGCAAAACAAATTTATTTGAATTTGCTTTTCCGAGACGCCGCCTATTTTATGAAAAGATAGAGCAAGGCGAGAGAAAAACATTCAAACTTGTTTTGTTTTTCTCTCGCCTTGCACTACCTTTGGGCATAATAATTGGAGATATGAAAAAACTTTTATCATTAATGTTGTTGCTGGCGCTTGCAATTCAGGCGTCGGCTTTTACTTATAAAGAAGGACGCTCGACGCTTGGGCCGTATCCAACCGACCGCGTTGTGCGCACGTTTCCCGACTCGCTGACACCTGTTTTCGTAAATCACGTGTCGCGTCATGGCTCGCGTTACCCGGCAGGCAGTTATTTCACACTGTTGATGAAGCACGCTCTCGATCGTGCCGACTCGCTGAATACCATCACTCCGCTCGGCCGCCGGCTTCTTGCCGAGGTTGACGCTGTCGTGGCGTCGAGCGAGGGCCGATGGGGGCAGCTCGACTCAATCGGCGAGGCAGAGCATCGCGGCATAGCCGCCCGTCTTTACCGCGCCTGTCCGCAATTGCTCGACAGCGCACGGGTTGTGGCACTCTCGTCGTCATCGCCACGGTCGGTGATGAGTATGTATTCGTTCACCCACCAGTTGTCGAAGATGGCGCGGCATATCGACATCACGGCAATGTCGGGAGAGCGGTTCAGCCCGTTGATGCGCAATTTCGACCTTGACGAGGAGTATAAGGCATACCGCAAGGATTCGTCGTATCTTAACACCTACGGCAGGTTTCTGGCTAAAAATGTAACCATTGACCCTTTGCTCCGTGTGCTTGGCGAGAACTATCCGCTCGATTACGACGAAGCGCAGAATCTTGCCATGGCGGAATATTATGTTATGGCAGGAATGGACGCCATGGGGCAGGAAAGCGACCCGTCGGCATATTTCACACTGAAGGAGTACCGGCAACTGTGGTCGGTGTACAACTTCCGCGAATATCTGCTTTATTCAGCCAACACCCTGTCGTCGCGTCCTGCGGAGATTGCCGCGCCGCTGCTTCTCGACCTTGTGCAGACTGCCGACAGCGTGGTCTCGGGCAAACTTCATGCAGCAGCCAAATTGCGCTTCGGGCATGCGGAGACAATGATGCCGTTGCTGGCGCTTATGCGCGTGCCTGGTTGCAGCTATCTGACAAACTATTTTGACACAGTGGCAGACAATTGGCATGCTTATGCCACGGTGCCGATGGCGTGCAATCTGCAGATGACGCTGTTCCGGTCGGGCTCAGGCAGAATTTATGCGCGGGTGGATCTCAACGAGCGCCCGGTAAGGTTGTTGCCAGGCCAGACATCCGACTATGTGTTGTGGGATGAATTGCGCGTTCATCTGCTCGAATTGTTGCCGGTAGAATAAAAAATGCTTGCCAAATGTTCTCGATAATGCTATGTTTCGTGACAAAATGAAAACAAAACAGCCTTGAAAACGGCAAAAATCAGTTTGATGTTGTTAAATGATGTTATACAACATATTTTTTAGATGAAAAGCTATTGCTGGGACAAAATTTGTCAGTACATTTGCATCAAGTTTTTCATGGTATTAAATTTTAAGGTGAAAGGATTATTTGTCGGGAGATAAATAATCTTTTTTTATGTCCCTGTTTCACGGCCGCCCCCTTGTTGGCGCCGCATACCCCGTCTTCGCTGGATTGACACAAGAGAGAATAAAAGAATTGTTAATATGTGTTTTGTGAGTGGAGCTTTAAGGGTGGTGTGTGTTAAAAGATGTTTTAGTATAGGTAAATTATGCCTCAAAAGTATGTTTTATAACATATTTAGCAGTACATTTGCATCAAGTTTTTCATGGTATTAGATTTTAAGGTAGGAAGGTTATTTGTCGGGAGATAAATAACTTTTTTATTTTGTATGTACTTGAAAATGATGGAGAACGGCAAAACATGTTTTTAAACATATCATTTTCTTAGTCAACTTGTTGGAATAATCTATACATTTGTAACCGAAAAGAGACCAAAGTAGTGTTACCATTATTGTCGGATTCCTTAACCGATGATAATGAGAATTTTGGAAAAAATCTTTAGTTGTTGTTACAAATGTAATAGTTGAATGGATAGAGCAGGAACGCCGACCGGCGTTCCTGCTTGTTTTTTAAGGGGGAGCTGAGGGGCAGTAGAAATTTAGGGGCTTTAAGGGCTTTAAGGACTTTAGCGGAAGAGCAAAATCAAATAAATTTGTTTTGCTCTTGGATAAAACCGGCTGCGCCTCGGAAAAATTGAAGTAAACTTCATTTTTCTCTCGGCTTGCACGGTTTTTCACTCACCTTGCACTATCTTTAGATAAGTTAGGCTGCGGTTCGGAAGCGCAAAATCAAATAAATTTGTTTTGCTCTTCACTCACCTTGCACTATCTTTGCATTATGGAGAAAGAAAAGATGACGGCAGGGCCGATTGGCGTGTTCGACTCCGGCTATGGTGGATTGACCATATTGTCGGAGATGCGCAGGCTGATGCCGCAATATGACTATATCTATCTTGGCGACAATGCGCGCGCACCTTATGGCAGCCGTTCGTTCGACATTGTTTATCAGTTCACGCTACAGGCTGTCCGCCATTTGTTCGACAGCGGATGCCGGTTGGTTATTCTGGCGTGCAATACGGCGTCGGCAAAGGCGTTGCGCACCATTCAACAGAATGATTTGCCTAAAATCGACCCTACGCGTCGTGTGCTCGGCGTGATACGTCCTACGGTTGAGGTGCTCGGACAGTTGACCCACACTGGCAATATCGGAGTGCTCGGCACCGCCGGCACAATCCAAAGCGGGAGTTATCCGATGGAGATTGCCAAGATGTATCCCGACTATCACACCTACGGTCAGGCGTGCCCTATGTGGGTTCCGTTGGTGGAGTATCGTGAGGCTGACGGCGACGGAGCCGATTATTTCGTCAAGAAATATGTCGACATGTTGTTTGCCCAGCAGCCGGCCATAGATACGGTTGTGCTTGGATGCACGCATTATCCGTTGCTGTATCAGAAAATCAAGCGTTATATCCCAGAAGGAGTCAGCATCGTGAAGCAGGGAACTATCGTTGCCGACAGCCTTAAAGACTATCTTTCGCGCCATCCCGAAATGGAGTCGCGCTGCGCGAAAGGCGGCGGATGCGAATATCGCACAACAGAGTCGTCAGAAAAATTCAGCACGATGGCTTCGGTGTTTCTTTCCGACAATATTGAAGCAAAACATATAACATTTTAAAGAATTAAGAAGATGAAATTTACGGTTAAGAATTTGATTTTGATGTGTGGACTGTTGGCAGTGTTGCCTATGACTTCGTGCTCCGACAACGAGCCCGACAATACGGTAACTGTCAATCTTGTCAATACAAAATTGACATATAACGGCGATGGCGAATGGGCCGACGCTCTCAATACAGAGGTGCATGGCATCGATTGCCAGGGCGTTACATTCTCCCACACAGCCACAGCGAGCGAGTGGGGCTCATACTGGTCGGGATTCTGCGCGTCGCGCGTCACAGACGTTGATGACTACACTGCTGAAAACTCATGGCTCGACCATCAGTATGCCTCAATGTCGGGCGGCGGTGTCACAGGCTTGGGCACACCGTATCTTGTAGGCTATTGGAATTCGGCTGAAGGAGAGAATCCAGCAAGCCCGTCGTTGGGAATTTCGATGACCGACGGTTCTACATTCACCGTCAAGTCTGTGTATCTGAACAATACGACCTACGCATTCTACACGATGCTCAACGGCTCGTCGTATTCAAAGAAATTTGCCGATGGCGACTGGATGAAGGCGTCGTTCTATGGCGTTACAGCCAATGGCACTGTCGTGGGTCCGGTGGATTTCTATCTTGCCGACTACCGCGACGGAAAGCACACATTGGTAAAGGATTGGACAATGGTCGACCTGTCGCCGCTCAGTGCCGGCAGCGCGTTGAAGAGCATCTACTTGCAGATGGCTTCGAGCGATTCCGGACAGTGGGGCATGAACACTCCCGCTTACGTGGCGCTTGACCGCTTGACATTGAACCCCGGCAAATAAAACCGGACAAACATACAGACAATGAAAGATACTGTAAAAAATCTTGAGGCTTTGCGCCAGGCAATGCGCAAGAGCCACGTCGATGCGGTGATTATCCCAGGCACCGACCCTCATCAGAGTGAGTATACAAGCGCGCATTGGAAACTGCGCGACTGGGTTACAGGATTTACTGGATCAAACGGTACGGCAGTGGTCACACTCACCGATGCAGGACTGTGGACTGACTCTCGCTATTTCCTTCAGGCAGAACAGGAGCTTGAAGGCACCGGCGTGACAATGTATAAGGAAGACGGCGGCAACGATCCGACAACGACCGAGTGGCTTGCCGAGAATCTTGAGGAAGGCGGAGTGCTTGCAGTCAACGGACTGCTTTTCTCCGTGGTCCAGGCATCGCGTCTTGAGGCGTTCTGCGGCGAGAACGGATTCCGTTTCGCCACCGACTTTGATCCATTCCCTGAAATTTATGCCGACCGTCAGGCATTGCCTCTCGATAAGGTGTTTGTGCATGAGGAGCAGTATGCCGGCGAAAGCACGCAGAGCAAGATAAAGAAAGTGCTTGACAAGGCAGCGGAGCACGGCGCCGACGCTACATTGCTGTCGGCACTCGACGAGATTGCCTGGACGCTCAATGTGCGCTGCTCAGACGTTGAATTCAATCCGGTGACAATATCTTATGCCTATCTGTCGGATACTGTTAACGTGTTTTTCGTGGATGAGCGCAAAATCGATGCCGATGTGCGTGCGTATCTCAAGGAGTGTGGTGTAGAGGTTGCACCATACGACAGTGTGGAGAAATTTCTTGAGAAAATCAAGGACGCCACAGTGCTTCTTGACCCCAACAAGACGAGCGACACGATTGCCCGCAGCCTGCTCAATTGCGGCACGGTCTATGCGCAGTCGCCGGTAGCATTGCTGAAGGCAGTGAAAAACGATGTGCAGATCGAGGGCACGCGTAAGGCTATGGAGCGCGACGGCGTGGCTCTCGTGAAACTGTTTATGTGGATTGAGCAGAACGTGGCTTCTGGCAGCATCACGGAATATGACGTGGCGCAGAAGGTTCAGGAGTTCCGTGCAGCCAGTCCGCTTTACCGCGGCGAAAGCTTCGGCCTTATAGCCGGCTATAACGAGCATGGCGCCATCGTGCATTATGAGCCAGAGAAGGAAACGTCGTCGACTCTTCACCCCGAGGGAATGTTGCTTGTAGACACTGGCGGCCAGTATCTCGACGGAACAACCGACATCACGCGCACCGTTGCTCTCGGTACACCAACCGAAGCACAACGCCACGACTATACTCTCGTGCTGAAGGGACATATCGCCCTTGGCTCGATGATTTATCCAACAGGCACCCGCGGCAGCCAACTTGATGTGCTTGCGCGTCAGTTCCTGTGGAAGGAATGTATGACATACTGGCACGGAACAGGCCATGGCGTCGGACATTTCCTGAACGTGCATGAGGGACCGCAGAATTTCCGTTTGAACGAGAATCCTACGGTGCTTGTGCCGGGAATGATTACCAGCGACGAGCCGGGACTTTACAAAACCGGAGAGTATGGCATCCGTATCGAAAACCTTGTGCTTTCGCGCAACTATCGTCATACGGATGATTTCGGAGACTTTATGAACTTCGAGGTGCTGACCCTGTTCCCTTACGACAGCCGTCTGATAGACTTGTCGATGCTTTCAGCCGATGAGCTGGCGTGGGTCAACAACTATCACGCCACAGTGCGCGAGCGACTCATGCCGCATCTTGATGCAGAGCAGAAGGCTTGGCTTGAAGAGAAAACTAAAGAACTTAAAAAATAATTCTAATGGCACTTATAAAATCAGTTAGAGGATTTACTCCCAAAATCGGCAAGGACTGCTTTATTGCAGAGAATGCCACACTTGTCGGCGACGTGACGATGGGTGACGAATGCAGCATCTGGTTCAGCACCGTGCTTCGCGGAGATGTAAACACAATCACCATCGGCGACCGCGTCAACATACAGGACGGCTCGGTGCTCCACACTCTTTATCAGAAGTCGGTTATTGAAATTGGCAACGACGTTTCGGTGGGTCACAACGTGACAATCCACGGAGCCAAGGTGTGCGACTATGCGCTTATCGGCATGGGCAGCGTGCTGCTCGACGGCGTCGAGGTGGGCGAGGGCGCCATCGTGGCAGCCGGCAGCGTTGTTTCGCCTGGCACTAAAATCGGAGCGCACGAACTGTGGATGGGAGTGCCCGCCAAGTTCAAGAAGATGGTCGATCCGGCACAGGCAAAGGAGATGAACGTGAAGATAGCACACAACTATCTGATGTATTCAAAATGGTATGAGGAAGGCAAATAGCCGATTCTCCATATAAAGTTACGGCGCTGACCGACATGATGTCGATTCAGCGCCGTTTCTATTTTCAGGTTTTATTATAGAGCTATTTCTTTACAAACGGGATGCGGGCAGTTCCGTCGGTGGTTGCGACAATGGCGATGTAGTAGCCTGCCGGCAGATGCGCAACGTTGACAGAGTCGGCATTTGAAGCGTCGGCAACAAGTGCGCCACCAGCGTTGTATACGTCAATTCTCAAGGCTTCCACGTTGACGTGGAGCACGTCGACAACAGGATTAGGATATACCTTCACATTGATCGCGTTGACATCGTTGATGCCTGATGTAGCGCCGTTGAATTCGTATGGCACTCCTAAAATATATGATTCACCTTTGCGGATGACAGGATAGGCAGCGTAATGGGTTCCCTCATGGAACTTTGCCGGGTCGATAAACACAGTGACAGGCACAGTCTGTTGCTCATAGGCTTTCAGGATTATTCCGTCCACCTGAGCCAAGCCTATTCCATTGTTGTCTTGGTCTACGAAATACATTCCAGCACTGATGGTCTCCGACTTGTCGTTCTTGTTCTCAAGATCGAGATTGAAAGTGCAGTTTGTGCCGATGGTAGGATATGATTCCGGAGCGGCGCTGAAAGCCACTTCATCTACCGGGTGCAGCACAGTCACATCCGAACCGTTCACGCGGAAGTCGATATAGGATGAATTGGTTGTATACAGCCAGTCAGGGAACAGGTATTCCTTGCGAATTTCCCGGCTGACGGTTGAGAGCCGGTACACACCGTCGCCGGCTGCCGTCGCAATCGGCAATGCCTTGAACGGGGCATTGAGTTGGGCGTAGTAAGCGCCTTGTGGGATATCTACGGTCTTGAAAATCGCTGAATACCATTTTGAGCCAGTGTGCAAGTTGTAGGTCTCAATGCCGATGTATCCCATGTATGTTTCCTTGTTGGCATTTCCAATGCAGTTGATGCTCACCATTGTATCGTCGGTTTTGCTGAAATTCTCATTAGAGACAGTCATACCAAAAGGATTGCCGTTGATGTTGAAGAACGTCAAACTGTTCTGCACTTCTGCGTTCTCGACAATAGAGAAACTCAAAGGAATGGCATTGTTTATCGGCAGAGTCTTGCCGTCGGTTGTCTGGAATCCGGTGAATGAGATGTTGTAAGTTTTGCCAATGACGAAGAAGTCGGATGTTGTCGGGAACGATATTCTTGCCTTGAAGTCGCAGTTGTCGTAGACAATTGCCCGCAAGGAGCCGCTGAGAGCATCGCCCGTTTCAGAATCGGTCACCTTGAACAAAATGCTGCCATCGGCAGGAATTGACGAGCCGTTGTGGATTGTAATGTTGACGCTGAACGGGTTGCCTTTGTAGACGTTGCCGTTGTAAGAACCGATTCCTGTCAAGGAAATGTTTGGCGTCGGAGCAGACAAATAGACCTTGCCGTCGGCAACCGTTATGTTCAGACAGTCAGTAGAGGCGAATTTCCGCCATACGTCTCCATTAGCTTTCGACATAGCTCGTACGATGTAGTTTCCGTCGGCTATTCCCGCGGTGTTGAGAGTCATTGGAAGGTCGACGGAATATAGGCTGCCGCTTTGAAATTCCAACAGTTCACCGTTATTGTTCTCTATGCGCTCCTCATTTCCCATAGTCACCAATGCGCCCGAATTGTCGAACACACCCACATTAAGGCTGCCGAAGAACGACTCCCCGCTTAGGTTTGCCGTATTGCGCAGCAAGATAGTCACATCGTCACCCTTGTTGGCAGGCATTTCCTGCTCGCAGAATATGCCGCCTTGAACGTCGTTGAAGAGCACGAAGCAGAGCTGCTGTATAAATTCATACGGTTCCACGCCGTCTTTCAGCGGACGGGCGAGCACGATGCCCTGGTTCCATTTGAAAGCGCCGCTTCCGCCACCGATTCCGAGACCCGCCGGGTCCATATAGTTCATGTCGAAATAGCCGTCGCTGTATCCACCCCATCCCCAGTTTACGTGGAGAAAATAGTTGGTGTCGTATCCGTCGACCACGAAAGCGTGTCCGCCATCCTCGCCGGTGCCGCAATAGATAATCGGGCGTCCCTCCTGCAGCTCGTCGGTGATTATTTTTGTGAATTCCGCAGTCTCGCACCCGCTGCGGTTTACCGTGCGCGACGAGTAGCGGAAGTAGTTTTTAAAAGCCGGTGTGTAGCTATAGATTGAAGCGCCGCTCACTGGACCGTAGTTCATGTTCAACGACACGCCGCAGTCCTTCATCAGCAACGCAACGGCATCAGCCTGCACGTTGGAGTATTCCCCGTTGTTGTATCTGTCAATCATATTCGTCCAGTCGTAGACGTGCTCCGAGAAGTTGGATGATATTGTGCCGAATGACTGATGCTCATAAGAGTAATGTCCGACACCCTGTTCCGGCCAGTTGTGGAATTTCATTATCTGCGCCATCGCTGTAGCTGCGCATCCCGTTGCGCATCGCTGCGTGTTGTTGTTGTCGTCAGTGTATTCCGGAGCGAAGTTGTTGAATGGCGCATCCTGGTTCCATTTGGTGGTGACCAAAGGCTCCACCACAACCGACGGCGAGTCGGAGAGCAGAATTTTTCTGGCTTTAGCCTTTCCGCTCTGCACCGCAGCCACATATTCAGCATATCCGTCGAGCCACAGCTGCATTTGAGGCGGAACATTCTCAGCGTCGAAAAAGCCGTTTTCGGCATATCCCACAAGTTCTGTCATCTCGTCATCGCCGCTGACGATGACATAGCCCTGCTCGAGATTGAAAGCATAGTATGGAGCGTTGTTTGTCTTGTCGCTTCGCAGATTTTTTGCGGGCGCGACTTGTCCAGTTCTGGAGTATTTGCGCGCAGCCGAAAGGGCTGCATTCTGGGAAATCTGTTTTCCATTGGCGAATAATGCCGATACGCAAATAGCGATAAGAATAGTCGTAGTCCGTTTCATTTAGTCAAAAATTATAGGTTATGGATGTAAAGATAAGCAAAATAATTGAAAAAACAACAAAATTTAAAAAAATAAGTGCAGATGGCAAGATTTTTGTTTTCAGCAAAGTGCTTGCAGATGAACGCTAAAGGTTGTAACTTTGCAAGCGCAAAACAAGGAAATACGAATTAAAAAAATACGATAACATTATGGGTAAGAAAGCATTGCTGATGATTCTCGATGGATGGGGAATCGGCGATCACAAGAAAGATGACGTAATCTATTGCACCCCAACGCCTTATTGGGACTATTTGCTGAAAACATATCCGCACTCGCAGCTTCAGGCAAGCGGTGAGAACGTAGGATTGCCCGACGGACAGATGGGCAACTCAGAGGTTGGCCACCTTAACATCGGAGCCGGCCGTGTGGTTTATCAAGACCTCGTTAAAATCAACAAGTCGATAGCCGACAAGTCAATCCTCAATAACAAAGAGATTGTTTCGGCATTCACATACGCCAAGGAGAGCGGCAAAGCCATCCACTTCATGGGACTTACATCAAACGGTGGCGTGCACAGCTCGCTCGAGCATCTTTATGCACTTTGCGACATCGCCAAAGAGTATGGCTTGACAAAAGTTTATCTCCACTGCTTCATGGACGGCCGCGACACCGACCCGAAGAGCGGCAAGGGCTTCATTGAGCAGGTGCAGCAGCACTGCAGCCAGTCGGCAGGCGAGATAGCCTCAATCGTAGGCCGTTTCTATGCAATGGACCGCGACAAACGATGGAACCGCGTCAAGGAAGCCTACGACCTGCTTGTAGACGGCAAGGGCAAACAGGCGACAGATATGGTTCAGGCAATGCAGGAGTCGTATGATGAGGACGTTACCGACGAATTTATCAAACCTATTGTCAACGCCAAAGTTGACGGCACAATCAAAGAAGGCGACGCCGTTATTTTCTTCAACTACCGCAACGACCGCGCAAAGGAGCTCACCATCGCGTTGACACAGAAAGACATGCCGGAGGAAGGCATGCACACAATCCCAGGGTTGCAGTATTACTGCATGACACCTTACGACTCATCGTTTACAGGAGTTCATATCCTCTTCGACAAAGAGAATGTAAAGGACACCCTCGGCGAGTATCTTGCAAACAACGGCAAGCACCAGCTTCATATAGCCGAGACAGAGAAGTATGCCCACGTGACATTCTTCTTCAACGGCGGTCGCGAGACACCGTATGAAGGCGAGGACCGCATCCTCGTGCCATCGCCAAAGGTAGCCACCTACGACCTCAAGCCAGAGATGAGTGCATACGAGGTCAAGGACAAGCTGGTAGACGCCATCGGCACAGAGAAATATGACTTCATCGTAGTCAACTACGCCAACGGCGACATGGTTGGCCACACAGGTATCTATGAGGCTATCGAGAAAGCCGTTGTCGCTATCGACAATTGCGTGAAAGATACAGTCGAGGCAGCCAAGGCCCACGGTTATGAGGTGGTTATCATCGCCGACCACGGCAACGCCGACCACGCCATCAACGAAGACGGCACGCCAAACACGGCACACTCGCTCAACCCAGTGCCATTTGTCTACGTTACAGAGAACAAGGACGCGAAGGTTGAAAACGGCATCCTCGCCGATGTAGCACCGTCAATCCTCAAGATTATGGGAATGCCACAGCCATCCGATATGACAGGCAAGGCATTGTTCTAATCCGTCAGCAAGCCATAACACAACCGCGCCCGCAGGAGCAATCCTGCGGGCGCGGGCTTTTTTGTTTGCCGCTAAAATGCAAAACTTCGTAAGGCATTTTATTATTGCGTTTTATGCAATCGGTTCTATTTATTCTTATCTTTCTTCTATAATAGCGGGCAATGAAAAGTCCGGACCTTACAGATATTGTTTGGAGGATTGGACTTTTCTATTTACCTTTACGTCAAATTCATAAAAGGAAAAGATTATGTCACGAAAACTATACCCTATCGGCATACAGACGTTTGAGCGTATACGCAAGGAGGATATGCTGTATGTAGACAAGACTGAATATGTCTACCACATGACGCATACCGATGGCAAATATTTTTTCCTGAGCCGTCCGCGACGGTTTGGCAAGTCGTTGCTCACGTCAACATTCCGCAGCTATTTCGAGGGACGTAGAGATTTGTTCAAGGGTCTTGCCATTGAACGGCTTGAAACGGAATGGACTGAATATCCAGTGCTGCATTTCAGTATGGCTGGAGGAAAACACATGGATAAGGACCAGCTGGAACGCTATCTTGACCGCCGATTGGCAGAGTATGAGGAAGAGTGGGGAATTGACATTCCCGCAGCAGACGCAAATGACAGACTGTCAGCACTCATAATGACAGCATTCAACAAGACGGAGCGACAGGTCGTTGTCCTGGTCGATGAGTATGATGCGCCGTTGCTCGACGTGGTGCATGAGGATGAGAAACTGCCGTTGTTGCGCAACGTGATGCGCAATTTCTACAGCCCGTTGAAGGATTGCGAACCCTATCTTCGTTTTGTGTTTCTTACAGGGATAACCAAGTTTTCGCAGATGAGCATTTTCAGCGAGTTGAACAACATGGTCAACGTGAGTATGCGTAATGATTATGCCGGTATCTGCGGCATAACGAATGAAGAACTTGAAAGTCAGATGTCGGCCGATGTCGACGCGTTGGCTGCGCGGCTCGGCATGACCAGGGAGGACACGTTGACGAGACTGCGAGAATATTATGATGGTTATCATTTTGCAGCCCAGTCGCCCGACGTGTACAATCCGTTCAGCCTTCTCAACGCGATGGCGTCAGGTTGTCTTGACTATTATTGGTTCTCCACGGGCACACCGACCTATCTGATAGAGATGCTCAACAAATACCATGTCATGCCGTCGGAGATAGGAGGCGGCGATGCCGACAAGTCAGAGTTTGACGCTCCGACGGAGCGAATGACCACGATAACGCCGTTGCTCTATCAGAGCGGCTACATCACAATCAAGGGCTACGACCCCGAGACCGATCTGTACAGGCTCGATATCCCGAACAAAGAAATCCGCGTAGGGCTTTACCGCAGCCTGTTGCCCAATTACATCGGGATGAACACAGTCAAGGGAACAACCACAATAGCCAAGATGTCGGCGTTGATTCGTCGTGGAGATATGGACGGTGCGCTCAAGATGCTTCAGGCATACCTTGCTACGGTGCCTTATTGCAGCAACGCAGACTCAGAAGGGCATTACCAGCAGATGATGTATGTGATTTTCTCCATCCTTGACAATTACGTCGATGTTGAGGTGCGCACACCGCACGGCCGTGTCGATATGGTACTGCGCACGGCAACGCATATCTATTTGTTCGAGCTGAAACTCAACCGCGATGCCGCCACCGCGATGCGGCAGATAGATTTGAAGGAATATCCACAGCGGTTTATGCTTTCAGGACTGCCTGTTGTGAATGTGGGCATCAACTTCGATGTGGAGCGGCACAATATTACCGACTGGGAGGTGCGTGACGCAGGAACTGCTGTCCAATAGCCAGAATCAATAACTGAGGCGCAGACCGACGGCAAGCTGGAAGCTGAAGTCGTTGCGGCGATGCACCGGCGATGCACTGTCGTCAGACAGGTCATAGACCAATTGTGGCTCTGCGAAAATTCCGTAACGGTCGGTGATGTTCAGCTGTGCGCCGACACCGGCGTTTACCGACCCCTGCCAAGGACGCGTGTCGAGCGTATTGTGTCGGGTGGCTTGCTTCTGCTCCTGACCCGACGCGACAACGAAATCCTTGCGCGTCGTTTTCACGCATTTTTCCACTTGCCCTCCGGCAAGAGCGTAGAGCGACACATAGCGCGACGACAGAAACGTGTAGCTTACAGTCACAGGAATGCCGATGTAGTGCATACGGATTTTTGACGAGTAATAGTCGGATTCCGAACCCGACCGCCGTTCGCTTGTTGCGTAGGCGTATGAAATTCCGGCATTTATGCCCCAGTGGTCGGTAAGCATATAGCGGAACGAAGCCGAGTATGACACAGGAAACGAAACAATGTCGTCGGTTGCTGTAGCCTCGTCGATGTTGTTGGTAGTCGCTTTGAGATAAGTGGCGTCGAAAGTCGACGTCCCGACCGAAAGCATATGGCTGTGGGCAGGGATATGGTATAGCGGAGAGAATCCTCCCTCCGACGCGCTGCTGCCCTGACCGAACGCATTGTTGGCGGCAAGAGCAATGTGCCAGCGGCGGTTGCCGTTGTCAATCCGCTTTGCCGTCGGTGTGTTGGCGGCACTCTTTTGGGAAACGGCAGTCGACGCGGCGGGCATCGCTTCGAGAAACTCGCGCGTCGTGGCGCGGGGTCTGTCTTCCACAGAGTCGGTAGGAGCGACGGTGCAAACCGGCTCCTCGTCGATAGAAACGAGAGGCGCGTCGTCGGTCATCGCCATCACCGCCTCAGCGCGGGGGCGAGGAGTGTGGTCGTGGGAGGCGGCGATAAGCTCAGCCGGTGTGACTATGCCGGCAGAAGCCGACGTTGCCGAAGTCTTCGTTTTTGTGATGACAGGAGAAACTCGTGGAGCGACATTCCCATTGTCGGGATTTGACATCAGGAAATAGGCGCCCACCACCAGCGCAAGGCATGCCGCCGCAGCCACCGCCCTCCAGACAACAGTAAGCGTTGGACGGCGTCGAGCCGCCGCAGCGTCGCGCTCAATGCTGTCCCAAATGCCGGGGTGCGGCTCCACCTCGAACCCGTCTAAGGATTCGCGCAGCGATTCAAGCCATTTGTCATTGTCGTTTTTCATATTTCGTCGTTTCTTCTCAAGTAATCGTTAATCATTTTTGTGAGCATAGATTTCGCCCTCGACAGTTGTGACGACGACGATTTTTCGTTTATGCCCAGCCTCGCAGCAATCTCCTTATGGCTGTAGCCGTCGAAGGCATACATGTTGAGCACCGTTCGGTAACCATGGGGTAGCGATGCGACCATGCGAAGAATCTCTGCCGCCGGCAACCGGCAAGTGTCGGGCTCCTCGCCGGGAATGTCGCCCACCGACTCAATGTCGGTCGATTCGGCGTGTTTGTTGCGTCTCAGTCTGTCGAGCGCGGCATTCACCATCACACGCTTCATCCACGCGCGCAGCGAACCCTCGCCTTTGTATGAGAACTTGTGGAAGTTTGTCAGCACGTTGACAAAGACATCGTGCAGCAAGTCCTCCGCCTCGTCGCGGTCGGCGAGATAGCGAATGCCGATGGCAAGCATAGTCCCGCTGAAGCACGTGTAGAGCTTGCGGCGCGCTGTAGCGTCGCCGCGTCTGCATCCTTCGTATATTTCCTCCTCGGTCACGTCTGCTGATGTTCTGACAATTAAACGGAATGATTGCAAAAATACTGCATCACAGTGAATTTTTAATTATTGGCGAGCAGTATTTTCGCTGTCCGGACGTTTTAGAGATGAAAGAAAGACAGAAATTATGAAAGAAAACAAGCGAAACATATTGGTTGTGATGATAAGTATGATTGCGGCGATGCTGCTGTTCATGTCGTGCAAGGAAGACGGCGACTACATGACATGTACGTATCCGACATACAACTCCACAATCGGCTCGTTTGAGAAAGAGTCGGACGAAGCCTATTATATAGACAGCGACAAAGGCAATAAATTCTATGTAGCCAACTATGGCGATATGCTTGACAAGGGTTATAAACCCGGTCAGCGAGTCTATGCCGAGTTCGACACGCCTGTCGGAGAACGTCCGTATGTCGGTCAGATAACCGTGGTGCGGACATATCCTGTTTCGGTAAAAGAAGTGTCGGCGTTGGATGAAAGTATGGGCGACGACCCCATTACCGTTGTCAATCTGTGGAATTCCAAAAATTTTCTGAACGTCCAATATATGTTTGCCTCCAGCAGCACCTATGTGCATAGCCTTGACCTCGTTGCCGTGCCCTCGCCCAAAAAGTCCAAGCCCGGCTATCAGTATCTTGAGCTCCGCCACAGTTTGAACGGCGACACCCCGGTGACCAACATCGTGGGCATCATCTCGTTTGACATAAGCCGCTATCTATCCGATTCCAATCTGAAAGGCTTCATAATAAAAGTGAACGACAGACTTGCCGGCGACACCTTCGTGCGGTATGACATAGATAAATAAATCTCTTTTTTACGACCGCCGCAAGGCTTATGGGCGTAACTTTGCCGAAAAAAGAAAATGCTATGGAAAACAACGGAATGATTACGCTTACAAAAGCAGAAATGCTTGAGGAATGGAAGAAACGCAAAGGCTTTTACAGCGGAGTGCGGTCGTGTGATGTGGAGCGCGAGGACGGCGTGGACCTTGACGGCGTGTTGCAGCGCGAGATGGACGATTGGTACAACAAGATGCTCCGCGAGGCCCCGTCGGAGATGCTCCCGATAGAAAACATCGCAAAGGAATGCCCTGCAACGGTCGATGCCAGCCGAGCCGTCACAGTGGATTTGCCAGCCAGGTGTGTGCGGGTGCTTGCGTTGAGGCTCGACTGCTGGGCAGCCGACGTGACGCAGTTTGCCGCTCCCGGCAGCGATGATGCAGAGGCGCAGCGCAGCGAGTGGACGCAGGCAGGAACAGAGCGTCCGGTGGTTGTGGCAGGAGTGCGCCGCTTGACGGCATATTCAGCCGCGACAACAGACAAAGCGTCGATAGCCAGCCTCCTGGCAGTCTGCCGTCCATCCGACGGCACCTACCGCTTCCGGGCTGACGCCTGGACATGGAAAGACGGAGAGTTTGAGAAAGTTTAGCGGTTTATCGGCTGCGAGAACGCCGGGAGCTGAACAGGTTCACCCGTCTGGTCAGGGTAGACAATCATAGTAGAGCAGTTCCCGAAATATTGAGCGAGCATATCGGGCAACTTTTCAAAATCAGGCAGGTAAGACACACCGCCCGGCCGCGAAGCCGCCGCAATCAGCAAATGATCGTAATTAACCGAAGCCGAGAGCATCATAAACTCATCCCATGAATCCATCTGCTCGATGCGCACCTTGTCGGAGTATCCCTGACGGTCGACAATCAGCCGCACGAACATCGCCGTTTCATGCGAGCAGTGGAAATGAATCTGGCAACCGAGAGTCCGGCCAACCTTCAGCACGTGGTTCATCCATTTAGAGAAACCCGGTTCGAACTGTGCTTTCGGCGGAACCGCCACAACGATGCGCCGCAACGTGTTGAACGGCATCAGCATCTTGATCATCACCACCTCCCTGTGCAGCCGCGACAGGAACGCCTCGGAATACGGGCCGCTGTGAGAGTCGGCGGCAGTGAGTTTGCGGTGTATGCCAAGAATTATCGTGGTGGCCTCCTGCTCCTTCGCCGTGTGGATAACGCCCGTGGCAACGTCGGCACTGTAGCGGCTCACCGTCTTCAGCGTCATGCCCGAGCCAGACGCCGCCTGAGCCGCCATCTCAAGGAAGCGTTTTCCCTGGCGGGCACTTCTCGCCACGTTGCGGTTGTCGGAATCGCTCACCACGTTTACGGCAATGACATTGTCGGTGTTTTTGGAGTCGCGTATAAGCACCGCAAGGCTGACAAGCTCGAAGAGCGTGTTAGGATTCGACACACTGATAAGCACCCGTTCGCCGTCGGACATCTCAGGCTCAGCCGCCTCCATCTCATGGAGCGCCATGCGTCGCGACGCCCGTTCGGTGACGATGCTGCTCACCACGCATGTGATAAGAATCAAAGCGATAGCTCCGTTCAGCACCTCATTCCCCAGCAGGTGAGACCCGTCGGGAAGAATTATGTTGTAACCCACAAGCGCCACCGCCAGCGTAGCCGCGGCACGCGAAGTGGACAGACCATACATCAGGCTGCGCTCAGAAACCGACATGCGGCATAACTTCTGTGTCAGCCACGCCGTGATCCATTTAGTCACAATCGCCATCACCACCATCACCACCAGCAGCTCCACAGCCTCCCAGCCTCCAAAGAACACCCTCAGGTCAATCATCATGCCCACACCGATAAGGAAGAACGGGATGAACAACGCATTGCCCACAAACTCAAGGTTGTGCATCAGCGTAGACACGTTTGGAACGAGTCTGTTTAGCACCAGTCCGGCGAGAAACGCTCCGAGGATACCCTCCATGCCGACGATTTTCATCAGACCGGCACTGAGAAACATCATTCCAAGCACAAAAATGTATTGCAGCACACCGTTGCTGTAGCGGCGGAAGAACCACCGTCCGATGCGCGGAAAGAAAATGATTACGCAAGCCGTCAGCAAAGCCACCTTCACCACAAGCCACAGCCACAGCAGCGAACCGCTGTCGGCGTCTTTGTACAAACCGCCGAGGATGGCAAGCAGAAACAGTGTCAGGCAGTCGGTGATTGCCGTCGCCCCCACCGAAATGCTCACACTGCGTTGCCTCGCCATGCCGTAGCGGCTCACGATAGGGTAGCTCACCAGCGTGTGGCTCGCATACATGCTTGCCACCAGCATAGCCGGCACAGCCGCATATTTCAGCAACATACTGTTTACGGCATATCCCATTGCCATAGGCACGATGAATCCCAGCAGACCGAACACAATCGCCTTGTTCCGGTTCTGCTTGAAGTCGTTCATGTCCATCTCCATGCCCGCGAGAAACATGATGTACAGGAGTCCGACGTTGCCGAAAAGCTGGAAACTGCTGTCGCGGACAATGATGTTGAGCCCGTGTTCGCCGATGACCATACCCGCGAGAATCATGCCGATTATGTGCGGGATGCGCAGCTTGCCGAATACTATAGGCGCAAAAAGGATTATGCCCAACACGATGAAGAAAATCCATGTAGGGTCCTGAACTGGGAAATATCCTGCTATGTTGCGAATCAATTCAGTCATAATTAAGAACAAAATTAGTTATTTTTCCTAATTGTATATATCCGTACTAATGAAAAAAGTTATAAATTTGCACCCTACAATCAAAATAAGGATATAAGAGAAATGAAAATTGCAATTGTTGGTGCCAGCGGCGCCGTAGGTCAAGAGTTTTTGCGAGTGCTCGACGAGCAGAATTTCCCCGTCGACGAGTTGCTGTTGTTCGGATCGAAACGCAGTGCCGGACGGACATACAAATTCCGTGGCAAGGACTATGCCGTGCGCGAACTTTGCCACAACGACGACTTCAAAGGAGTGGACATTGCATTTACCTCGGCAGGCGCCGGCACATCAAAAGAATTTGCAGAGACAATAACCAAATACGGCGCGACGATGATTGACAACTCATCGGCGTTCCGCATGGACGACGACGTGCCATTGGTAGTGCCCGAAGTCAACGGTGACGACGCATTCAACGCGCCCCGCCACATCATCGCCAATCCAAACTGCACGACGATACAGATGGTCGTTGCGCTCAAGCCCATCAACGACCTGTCGCCGATAAGCCGAGTGCATGTTGCGACCTATCAGGCAGCCAGCGGCGCTGGTGCCGCCGCCATGGACGAGCTCGTCAACCAGTATGCCGAACTCGGAGCAGGAAAAGAGGCCACTGTTGAGAAATTCGCATATCAGCTTGCATATAACGTAATTCCTCATATCGACGTGTTCCAAGACAACGGATACACAAAGGAGGAAATGAAAATGTACAACGAGACCAAGAAGATAATGCATGCCCCGAAGCTCGATGTCAGCGCCATGTGTGTGCGAGTGCCAGTGATGCGCGCCCACAGCGAGGCAATCTGGGTTGAAACAGAACGCCCGATAAGCGTAGACGAAGCCCGCAAGGCATTTGAGGCGGCTGAAGGAGTCGTTGTCATCGACAATCCGGCAGAGAAACAGTATCCGATGCCGCTGTTTACGGCAGGCAAAGATCCCGTTTACGTTGGCCGTATCCGCAAGGATCTCGCCAATGAAAAGGGCTTGAGTTTCTGGGTGGTAGGCGACCAGATAAAGAAAGGCGCCGCGCTCAATGCCGTGCAGATAGCACAGCATCTCATCAAGAAAGACTAAAAGAATAAGGAAATATAGAAAATGACTGTAGGCAAGGACACTTGCCTACAGTCTTTTGTATTGGCTTGGAGTCATACCCGTGTGGTGCTTGAAATACTTTCCGAAAAACGACTGGTTTGGGAAATTCAGGCTATAGGCAATCTCCTGCACGTTCATGGTTGAATATTTCAGCAGGTTTTTCGCTTCGAGAATCACGTAGTGGTTTATCCAGTCGGCAGCAGTCTGTCCGCTTGCCTTCTTGATCAGAGTGGTGAAGTATTTTGGCGACAGGTGCATCTGTTCGGCGTAGAACCCCACGCTTCTCTCCTTCTTGTAGTTTGCGCCGAGCAGCAGCATAAACTCCTTGAAGTAGCCAGCATTTTTGCTGAACGCCTCCTGGTCAAGCTTCTTGGTCTCTCCGGTGTTTTTGTCAACGGCGCGTCCCACCTTAAAGAACAAAGCGGAAATCAGACATCGCAGAATGTCGTTCGACAGCGCGTCCTCCTCGTTGTTGCGGATTTCGTCGGCTATGGAATCAATCAGGCATTTCGTTTCTTTGAAAGCCTCCGGCTCGAGTTGCATGCACTGCGCGTATTTCAGCGCCAGCAGTTTCTGAGCCATCGGCTTCACGTCAAGACTCATGTCGCGAATCAGGTTCAGGTCGATCACAGCCACCTGCACTGCACAGTTGTCGACGCGCGACGCCCGCATTATCTGTCCCGGGAAATTGATGTAGAGCGTTCCCGGTTTCAGGTCGAATTCTTCAGAATTGGTGGAAATGGAAACCTCGCCCCTGTCGCAGCATATCAAGATGAACGCATTTACGCTGAACGGATGCACGAAAGAGATGTCGGCATGTTCGCCGCCGACAGCCGAGCGCCGACCGATAAGCAGGCCATGACGATAGACATCGTCTTTGTCGGGCTTGAAAATCGACATCAGCTTGTCGAGCGGCAGGCATGGGATTTCCTTTATCAGTTCCTTTTCCATAGATTTATTTGTAATTGTCAGCGATGTTGTAGATAGACTCGAATATAGCCTTGTCGTCGTCGGACAGCGTCACGTCACGGCGCGCCATCATCCGTTTTGCCGTGTCGAAGAACTTGTTGACCGACACGTCGGAATAGCCCGCCACGCTGCCTTCGGAGAACGACGCCACAAAGTTGCGCGGGAATCCGGCACCATGCACGTTCACGCCCACACCGATTACGGTGGCGGTGTTGAACATGCAGTTGATGCCAGCCTTCGAGTGGTCGCCCATGAATAGTCCGCAGTGTATCAGCCCCGTCCGCATAAACCTGTGTGTGCGGTAGTTCCAAAGCTTAATCTCCGTGTAGTCGTTTTTCAGATTAGAGGCATTTGTTCCCGCTCCGATGTTGCACCACTCACCAATCACGGCGTTTCCCAGGTATCCGTCGTGCGCCTTGTTGCTGAATCCCAGCATCACAACGTTGCTCAGTTCGCCACCCACCTTGCAGTGTGGTCCGATAGTGGTCGCTCCGTAGATTTTTGCGCCCATGTTCACCTGTGCGTGGCTGCAAGCCGCAAACGGTGCGCGTATGCACGAGCCCTCCATCACCACAGCGTCCTTACCTATATATATAGGACCATCGTTTGTGTTCAGGTATGTCCCCTCTATCGACGCGCCCTCCTCGATGAAGATTGATGGGAGTCCGTCGTCGAGCATCCTCGGTCCGATTACCGTGCACGATTCAGGCAGCGGCTGCGATTGGCGTCCGGCCGTCAGCGTTTTGAAGTCGCGCTTTATTTCACAATTGTTTTTAAGGAAAATGTCGTAGAGGAAGTGAACAGCGGAAAACTCAGAGTCGTATCTGCATATTGTTGCGAAATTTCTCGCATCGAAATCGCAACGGCATCCGCAGAAAGCCAAAAGCTCGTCGCCCGCCATCAAGGCCGTCCCCACAGACAGGTTGCCGATGGCTTCCGCCAGCGAGTCGTCGGGAAGTATGTGCCCGGCGATGAATGTAGAGCAATCAGCGTCGGTGGTGGGGTATTTCTTTGAAAGATACGGCATTGTCAGAGCCGACACGACGGCATCGGGGAAGCGCATCTGCCATTTCTGGCGTATTGTCATTATGCCAATCCGGATGTCGGCGAGCGGCCGCGTGTATGTGATTGGCAGCAAGTCGGTCCAGACGTTTTTATCGTCGAATAATATCAAGTTGCGCATAGTCGTAATAGTTTGAGGTTGCTAAGATACAAACTTAATTCGTACTGCTCAAATTTTGCCCTGTGAAATTAGAAACCGTCCGGATTCTTGTTGGGAATAGTTAAAAATATATAAAACTACACATCAAACCCCCTTAAAATGGCAAAACCGCGGCGCAGACACCGGAAAAATGATGAAAATGGGTCAAAAACATTTGGCAGTTAGCAAATTATGGAGTAACTTTGCAACGCTTTTCGAGCGGAAAATGCGTCCTCACGGCTGTAATCACCTAATAATAAAGGGTGTAGGGCCGGCGAGCGGTAGCGCCGCCCGATTGAAAATGCGAAAAAGAGATTAATTAACAGTAATAAAAAAGAAAAGAACTAAAATGCCTACTATTCAGCAATTAGTAAGAAAAGGGCGCGTAGTTTTGAAAGACAAGAGCAAATCGCCGGCGTTGGACAGCTGTCCGCAGCGTCGTGGCGTTTGTGTGCGTGTCTACACAACTACTCCAAAAAAGCCTAACTCGGCAATGCGTAAAGTTGCGCGTGTAAGATTGACAAACGGTAAAGAGGTGAACTCTTACATCCCAGGAGAAGGCCACAACTTGCAGGAACACTCAATCGTGATGGTTCGCGGCGGACGTGTGAAAGACCTTCCAGGTGTGCGTTATCACATCGTACGCGGCACATTGGATACAGCCGGTGTTGCAGGCAGAACACAGCGTCGTTCGAAATACGGAGCGAAGCGTCCTAAGGCAGGTGCAGCCAAGAAGTAATATCTAAACAGCACAAAGAGATAAACAAAACGAGTCGAAAAACGAGTTTTTTGTTTATTGGATTATTCGGCGGAGTAAACACGGCAAGAGAGCCGCGTTGAAGATGCAAAGAGCAACCAAACGAACAAAAACGAATTTATTAGAAAAATGAGAAAGGCAAAACCTAAAAAAAGAATCATCTTGCCGGATCCAAAATTCGGAGACACAAGAGTTACTAAATTTGTGAATCACTTGATGTATGACGGAAAGAAGAACACCGCATACACAATATTCTACAGCGCATTGGAGACTGTGAAGTCGAAATTGCCTAACGAAGAAAAGACAGCGCTCGAAATCTGGAAAGCAGCGCTTGAGAATATTACACCGCAAGTGGAGGTTAAGTCTCGCCGTGTAGGTGGTGCTACCTTCCAGGTTCCTACAGAGATCCGTCCGGATCGCAAGGAGTCAATTTCAATGAAAAATCTAATCATTTTCGCCCGCAAGCGTGGAGGCAAAACGATGAGCGACAAGCTCGCAGCAGAAATCGTTGACGCATTCAACGAGCAGGGTGGCGCATTCAAACGTAAGGAAGACATGCACCGTATGGCTGAGGCCAACCGTGCTTTCGCACATTTTAGATTTTAATTTGAATAAATAAACAACAATGGCTACTAATATAGACGAAAAGTTAAATCTGACGAGAAATATCGGTATCATGGCCCACATCGATGCCGGTAAGACAACAACCTCAGAGCGTATCCTGTTCTACACAGGTTTGACCCACAAGATTGGTGAGGTGCACGATGGTGCAGCCACAATGGACTGGATGGAACAAGAGCAGGAGCGTGGTATCACAATCACATCAGCCGCAACAACAACATTCTGGAACTATGCTGGCAACAAGTATAAAATCAACTTGATTGACACTCCGGGACACGTTGACTTCACAGTAGAGGTTGAGCGTTCGCTCCGCGTGCTTGACGGTGCAGTGGCAACGTTCTGTGCGGTAGGTGGTGTTGAGCCACAGTCAGAGACAGTATGGCGTCAGGCAGACAAATACAATGTGCCTCGTATCGGTTACGTCAACAAGATGGACCGTTCGGGAGCCAACTTCTTTGAGGTAGTGCGTCAGGTGCGTGAAGTGCTCGGTGCAAATCCTGTAGCAATCCAGGTTCCAATCGGTGCAGAGGAGACCTTCAAGGGTGTTGTTGACTTGATTACAATGCAGGCTTACTTCTGGCACGACGAGACAATGGGTGCTGAGTACAGCCGCGAAGAGATTCCAGCGTCGTTGAAAGACGAGTGCGAGTCGATGCGCGACAAGATGCTCGAGACAATCGCCGAGTTTGACGATGACTTCATGACAAAATATTTCGACGATCCTTCGACAATCACAGAAGACGAAATCCGCCGCGTAATCCGCAAGGCTACATTGGCAATGGAGATCGTTCCTATGATCTGCGGTTCTTCATTCAAGAACAAGGGTGTTCAGTGCTTGCTCGACGACGTTTGCGCATTCTTGCCAAGCCCAGAGGATTCTGGCGAAATCGTAGGTAAGAATCCAGACGATCCAGAAAAAGAAGAGCGTCGTCGTCCAATCTTCGAGGACCCGATGTGTGCGTTGGCATTCAAGATTGCAACCGACCCATATGTAGGCCGTCTTTGCTTCTTCCGCGTTTACTCAGGTCAGATCGACGCCGGCAGCTACGTTTACAACACACGTTCACGCAAGAAAGAGCGTATCAGCCGTTTGTTCCAGATGCACTCAAACAAGCAGAACCCGAAAGACTTTATCGGCTGCGGTGATATCGGTGCCGGAGTGGGATTCAAGGATATCCGCACAGGCGACACACTCTGCGACGAGCAGCACCCGATTACACTCGAGGCTATGGAGTTCCCGGATCCAGTGATTGGTATCGCAGTAGAGCCTAAGACTCAGAAAGACCTTGACAAGCTCGGTGTAGGCTTGCAGAAGCTTGCAGAGGAAGACCCGACATTCCGCGTAGAGACAAACGAGGAGACAGGTCAGACAGTGATCAGCGGTATGGGTGAGCTTCACCTCGACATCATCATCGACCGTCTGCGTCGTGAGTTCAAGGTAGAGTGCAACCAGGGCCGTCCACAAGTAACATACAAGGAGTCTATCACCAAGCCGGTTGAGCTTCGCGAAGTGTTCAAGAAGCAGACAGGTGGTCGTGGTAAGTTTGCCGACATCATCGTGCGCGTTGAGCCGGTTGACGAAGGCTTCGAGGGCAACCTTCAGTTTGTTGACGAGGTCAAGGGCGGTAACATTCCTAAGGAATTCATCCCTTCAGTACAGAAAGGTTTCACAACAGCGATGAAGAACGGTGTTCTCGCCGGCTATCCAGTGGAGCAGTTGAAGGTGACTTTGATCGACGGTTCGTTCCACCCAGTGGATTCAGACCAGTTGTCGTTCGAGCTCTGTGCTATCCAGGCGTTCAAGAAAGCGTGTGAGAAGGCAGGTCCGGTTCTCCTTGAGCCAATCATGAAGATCGAGGTTGTGACACCGGAAGAGAGCATGGGTGACGTTATCAGCGACTTGAACAAGCGTCGTGGTCAGGTAGAAGGTATGGAGACCAGCCGCAGCGGTGCCCGCATCGTTAAGGCGAAAGCTCCGTTGGCAGAGATGTTCGGTTACGTAACAGCATTGCGTACAATCACATCAGGCCGTGCAACTTCCACAATGACTTTCAGCCACTATGCAGAGGTTAGCGCATCGATCGCCAAGGGTGTTCTTGAAGAGTGTCAAGGTAGAACAGATTTGTTGAAATAATTATAACTAAATACAATGAGCCAAAAAATCAGAATCAAATTAAAATCTTACGATCACAACTTGGTTGACAAGTCTGCCGAGAAGATTGTAAAGACGGTGAAGGCAACAGGCGCAGTGGTCAGCGGACCAATTCCATTGCCAACTCACAAGAGAATATTCACTGTCAACCGCTCGACTTTCGTAAACAAGAAATCGCGCGAGCAATTCCAACTCTCATCGTTCAAACGCTTGATCGACATCTACAGCTCGACAGCTAAGACAATCGATGCGTTGATGAAGCTTGAGCTTCCAAGCGGTGTAGACGTAGAGATCAAGGCGTAAGTAAGTAACCAAAAAGAATTTGAAACAATTAAAAAATTAGAGAAATGCCAGGATTATTAGGAAAGAAAATCGGAATGACATCCGTATTCAGTGCCGACGGTAAGAACGTACCGTGCACTGTTATCGAAGTAGGTCCTTGTGTTGTTACTCAGGTTAAGACATTGGAGAAAGACGGCTATGAGGCATTGCAGTTGGGCTTCGAGGACAAGAAGGAGAAGCACACAACCAAGCCGGAGCAGGGTCACTTCAAGAAAGCCGGTGTAGCACCAAAGCGCCACTTGGCCGAGTTCAAAGGTTTTGATGAAAGCTACAAATTGGGAGACGAAATAACCGTAGCGATGTTTGACGGCGTTGAGTTTGTCGACGTTATCGGCACATCGAAGGGTAAAGGTTTCCAAGGTGTTGTAAAACGTCACGGCTTCGGCGGTGTAGGACAGACCACTCACGGTCAGCACAACCGTCTCCGTGCTCCGGGTTCAATCGGTGCATGTTCTTACCCAGCCAAGGTGTTCAAGGGAATGCGCATGGCAGGTCAGACAGGCAACGAGCGTGTGACAGTCCAAAATCTTAAGGTGGTAAAAGTAATTCCGGAACACAACGTATTGATGATCAAGGGTTCGATTCCGGGAGCAAAAGGTTCAATCGTTTTAATTGAGAAATAATGGAAGTTGCAGTATATAACATCGAAGGTAAAGATACAGGCCGCAAAGTGACGCTCAACGACAGCGTATTCGCTATCGAGCCAAACGAGCATGCCGTATATTTGGACGTAAAGCAATATCTTGCCAACCAGCGTCAGGGCACTCACAAGTCAAAAGAGAGAAGCGAAGTGTCGGGCTCAACCCGCAAGCTGCACAAGCAGAAGGGCGGCGGCGGCTCGCGTATCGGTGACATCAACTCTCCGGTACTCGTCGGTGGAGGCCGTATTTTCGGTCCGCGTCCACGCACATACGAGTTCAAGCTCAACAAGAAAGTTAAGCAATTGGCCCGCAAGTCAGCGTTGTCAGTAAAGGCTCAGGACAATGCAATCATCGTGGTCGAGGATTTCGCATTCGAGGCTCCGAAAACTAAAGAATTCGTAAAGTTTGCTAAAAATATACAAGTAGCCGATAAAAAGGCAGTTATGGTTTTATCAGACCAAAATAAAAATGTATATTTGTCAGCTCGAAATTTGCCCAATGTGGAAATTGTAACTGCTTCGAGCTTAAACACATACAAAATCATGAACAACCGTTCATTGATTTTGAGCGAGAGCAGCGTTGCAGTGATTAACGAATTTTAAAAGTAAGGAGGAATAAAAAATGGAAATAATGATCAAGCCGATTGTTACTGAGAAGGCGACAGCGACTAGCGAGAAGCTGAACCGCTACACATTTCGCGTATCTCCTGATGCCAACAAGGAGCAAATCAAGAAATTGATTCAGAACATGTATGGCGTTAAAGTTGTGTCGGTCAACACGGCCAACTATGACGGCAAAAGAAAGCAGCGCTACACAAAGACAGGCTTGCAACGCGGCAAGACAGCAGCGTTCAAGAAAGCTTATGTCAAGGTAGCAGAAGGTGAAACTATAGATTTTTATAGCAATATTTAATAGAAAATGGCAGTAAGAAAATTGAAGCCCACAACACCGGGGCAAAGACACAAGGTTATTGGTGTATTCGATGAAATCACTGCACGTACACCAGAGAAATCTCTTACAGTCGGAAAAAGATGCACAGGCGGACGCAACGCCGAAGGTCACCGCACGACACGCTATGTCGGCGGCGGCCACAAGCGTAAATTCCGTTTTATCGACTTCAAGAGAACAAAAGACGGTGTGCCAGCGACCGTAAAATCAATAGAGTACGATCCGAACCGTTCGGCTCGCATCGCATTGCTCTATTACGCAGACGGTGCAAAGGCATACATAATTGCACCCAACGGATTGGAAGTTGGCTCTACAGTTATGAGTGGAGAGGACGCCGCACCAGAGGTGGGGAACGCTCTTCCACTGAGCAAAATACCTGTTGGTACTTTAATTCATAACATTGAGCTGCGTCCAGGCCAAGGAGCCTTCATGGTTCGCTCGGCAGGAACATTCGCACAGCTGACCTCACGCGAGGGCGACTACGTAATCATCAAGTTGCCTTCGGGAGAGACTCGCAAGATTTTGGCTACATGCAAAGCAACAGTAGGAGTGGTAGGAAACTCAGACCACGCGTTGGAGCGTTCGGGTAAAGCCGGCCGTTCACGTTGGTTGGGCCGTCGTCCACGCAACCGTGGTGTTGTAATGAACCCGGTTGATCACCCAATGGGTGGTGGTGAAGGACGTGCATCAGGAGGACATCCACGTTCGCGCAAGGGCTTGTACTCTAAAGGTCTCAAGACACGCGCTCCTAAGAAGCATTCTTCAAAGTACATTATCGAGAGAAGAAAGAAGTAACCAGTTAAATCAAAAGAATTATGAGTCGTTCATTAAAGAAAGGTCCATACATCAGCGTGAAGCTCGACAAGAAGGTTGCAGCAATGGAAGCCAGCGGCAAGAAGTCGGTTATCAAGACTTGGTCGCGCGCGTCAATGATTGCACCGGACTTTGTAGGCCACACGTTTGCTGTGCATAATGGAAACAAATTTATCCCGGTTTATGTAACTGAGAACATGGTTGGACACAAGTTGGGCGAGTTCGCCCCGACACGTATCTTCCGTGGACACGCAGGCAACAAGAAGAAATAGTGAGGGATAAGAACTATTTTGAATTAAAAAAGAATTAAATACAATGGGTGTTAGAAAAAGAAACTCAGCTGAAAAAATTAAGGAAGCTCGAAAGACTTTGTATTGCGCAAAGCTGCGCAATGTGCCTTCTTCGCCACGCAAGATGCGCTATGTAGCCGACATGGTACGCGGTATGGAGGTATTCAAAGCTTTGGGAGTACTTAAGTTCTCTAATAAGGAAGCTGCTGCGAAGGTTGAGAAATTGCTTCGTTCGGCAATCGCCAATTGGGAACAGAAAAATGAGCGTAAGGCGGAAAACGGTGAGCTTTATGTCACAACGATTTTCGTTGACTGCGCTCCAATGTTGAAACGTTTGCGTCCGGCTCCACAGGGCCGTGGATACAGAATCCGCAAACGCTCGAACCATGTTACATTGTTCATCGGTACAAAAGAAACTAACGCTAAAAAGGAAGCATAAGAAATGGGACAAAAAGTAAATCCAATAAGCAATCGCTTAGGTATCATCAGAGGTTGGGATTCTAACTGGTATGGTGGAAGAAAATACGGTGATTCTTTGCTTGAGGACTCTAAGCTCCGCAAGTATCTTAATGCTCGCCTGGCTAAAGCAAGTGTATCGCGTATCGTAATTGAAAGAACTTTGAAGCTTATCACCATCACTGTCTGCACATCGCGTCCGGGACTTATCATCGGCAAGGGCGGTCAGGAAGTTGACAAGCTCAAGGAAGAGTTGAAGAAGATCACCGACAAGGATGTACAGATCAACATCTACGAGGTGAAGCGTCCGGAAGTCGACGCTCAGTTGGTGGCGAACAACATCGCCCGCCAGATTGAGGGCAAGATAGCTTACCGCCGCGCTGTCAAGATGGCTGTCGCATCGACGATGCGTGCAGGCGCAGAGGGCATCAAGGTGCAGGTGAGCGGACGTTTGAACGGAGCTGAGATGGCACGTTCGGAGATGTTCAAGGAAGGCCGTACGCCGCTTCACACATTGCGCGCCGACATCGACTATGCACTCGTAGAGGCATTGACGAAGGTAGGTATCGTAGGCGTGAAGGTTTGGATCTGCCGTGGCGAAGTCTATGGCAAGCGCGACCTGGCACCTTCGTTTGTCAACACAGACAAGGGCGGCCGCAGCAATGGCCCACGCGGCAAGAAGGGCGGATTCCGCGACAAGAAAAACAATCGTTAATCGACTTGAAATTACAGAACAATGTTACAACCAAAGAAAACAAAATTCAGAAGACAGCAAAAAGGCCGCATGAAGGGTTTGGCTCATCGCGGCAACCAGCTTGCTTTTGGTTCGTTCGGCATAAAGTCACTGGAATCGAAATGGATTACAGGACGTCAGATTGAGGCCGCCCGTGTGGCAGTTACCCGCTACATGCAGCGCCAGGGACAAATTTGGATCCGCATCTTCCCGGACAAGCCAATCACAAAGAAGCCAGCCGAGGTGCGTATGGGTAAAGGTAAAGGTAATCCTGAGGGATTCGTATCGCCAGTTACTCCAGGCCGTATCCTCATCGAGGTTGAGGGCGTAAGCTACGAAATCGCAAAAGAAGCATTGCGCCTTGCAGCACAGAAATTGCCTGTGACTACTAAGTTTATAGTAAGACGAGATTATGACCCAACTCAAAACGTGTAATTAGGAAATGAAGAAGGCAGAATATAAAGAAATGGACACTAAGGATTTGCGTGCCCGTTTGGAAACAGCAGAGAAGGAATACCTTCAGACGAAAGTCAACCACTCAATCTCTCCTTTGGACAATCCTGCAAAGATTACACAGGACCGTCGCATGATTGCCCGAATGAAGACAGAGTTGCGAAAAAGAGAACTTAACGAAAAATAATCCCAAAGGCAATGGAAAAAAGAAATTTAAGAAAAGAACGTGTTGGGGTTGTTTCCAGCAACAAGGGTGACAAGACAATCACCGTGGCTGTAAAGTATAAGGAAAAACATCCAATCTACGGCAAGTTCGTCAACAAGACGAAGAAATATCACGCTCACGACGAGAAGAATGAGTGCAATGTAGGCGATACAGTGCGTTTGGTAGAGACTCGTCCTCTGAGCAAGACAAAGAGATGGAGATTAGTAGAAATCATTGAAAAAGCTAAATAATAATGATACAGACTGAATCACGATTGACTGTAGCGGACAACAGCGGCGCCAAGGAAGCGTTGTGTATCCGCGTATTAGGAGGCACAGGACGCCGATATGCTACCGTAGGCGACGTAATCGTCGTAACTGTAAAGAGCGTCATCCCGTCATCTGACGTGAAGAAAGGTACTGTGTCAAAGGCTATTGTTGTAAGAACGAAGAAGGAAATCCGCCGTGCAGACGGCAGCTACATCCGCTTCGACGACAATGCGTGTGTGTTATTGAATAATGCCGGTGAAATCCGCGGCAGCCGTATCTTTGGCCCAGTTGCGAGAGAGTTGCGCGCTACTAACATGAAGATTGTTTCATTGGCTCCTGAAGTTCTTTAATCTCGAAAAAAAAAGCAGTAATGAGCAAATTACATATCAAAAAAGGAGATACCGTTTACGTAAACGCTGGCAACGACAAGGGCAAGACCGGCCGTGTGCTCCGCGTTCTCGTTTCGAAGAACAGAGCCGTAGTTGAAGGTCTGAATATGGTATCGAAGAGCGCCAAGCCGAGTGCCAAGCACCCGCAGGGCGGCATCATCAAAATGGAAGCCCCGATCCACGTTTCAAATTTGAATCTTTTGGATCCTAAGAGCGGCAAGCCGACACGTGTGGGCCGTCGCAAGAACGAAGAGGGTAAAACAGTACGTTATTCTAAAAAATCAGGAGAGGAGATTAAATAATGAGCAGCACAACTCTGAAAAAAGACTATACTGAGAGAATTGTACCGGCTCTTGAGAAGGAGTTCAAATACACTTCAGTGATGCAGGTGCCTCGCCTTACTAAGATTGTCATCAACCAGGGTCTTGGTGCGGCAACGCAGGACAAGAAGGTGATTGAGACAGCGATCAACGAGCTTACAGCGATTACAGGCCAGAAGGCTGTTCCTACTTTGTCGAAGAAGGACATCGCGAGCTTCAAGGTGCGTAAGAAAATGCCTATCGGTGTCCGCGTGACATTGCGCCGCGAGCGCATGTACGAGTTCTTGGAGCGTCTTGTACGCATCGCACTTCCTCGTATCCGTGACTTCAAGGGAATCGAGAGCAAGCTCGATGGCCGTGGCAACTATACGCTCGGCATCACAGAGCAGATTATCTTCCCGGAGATCAACATCGACACAATCTCAAAGCTTGTAGGTATGAACATCACATTCGTGACTACCGCCAAGACCGATGAGGAAGGTTTCGCATTGTTGAAAGAATTTGGTTTACCATTTAAACGCTAAAAACAGATATGGCAAAAGAATCAATGAAAGCGCGCGAGGTTAAGCGTGCGAAACTCGTAGCCAAATATGCAGCAAAGCGTGCGGCGTTGAAGAAGATTGTAAACACCGGCGAACCAGCCGAGGCTTTTGAGGCAGCTCAAAAGCTTCAGGCTTTGCCAAAGAACTCCAACCCGATCCGTATGCACAACCGTTGCAGCCTGACAGGACGTCCAAAGGGCTATATCCGTCAGTTCGGCATTTCGAGAATCCAGTTCCGTGAAATGGCGTCTGCAGGATTGATCCCGGGCGTTAAGAAAGCAAGCTGGTAAACGAGTAAAAACAGAAAGAGTATTAAATATTGTCCGGAAACTCCGGATCAATTTAAACCAAAATAATATGACTGATCCAATAGCAGATTATTTGACAAGATTGAGGAATGCAATCAAGGCACAGCACAGAGTTGTAGAGGTGCCTGCCTCAAACTTGAAGAAAGAGATCACAAAGATTCTCTTCGAGAAGGGCTATATCTTGAACTACAAGTTTGTAGAGGGAGAGGTAGCCGGTGGTACTATCAAGATAGCCTTGAAGTATGATCCAGTAGACAAGGTAAACGCCATCAAGTGTTTGAAGCGCGTCAGCCGTCCTGGTCTTCGTCAGTATACAGGCTACAAAGATATGCCGAGAGTGTTGAACGGACTTGGAATCGCAATCATCTCTACGTCGAAAGGCATCATGACCAACAAGGAAGCCTTGGCGCAGAAAGTGGGTGGCGAAGTTCTATGTTATATCTATTAATAAGGAGGAATTGCAATGTCAAGAATAGGTAAAGCTCCGGTAGTACTCCCAGCAGGAGTGACTGCAAAGGTAGAGAATAATGTAGTGACAGTTAAGGGTCCTAAGGGCGAGTTGCGCCAGGAGTTCCACTCAGACCTTACTGTAAAGGTAGAAGAGAATCATATTGTAGTTACCCGTCCGAGCGACGACATCGAGCACCGTTCACACCACGGTCTTGTACGCGCGTTGATCCACAACATGGTTGTCGGAGTATCGGAAGGCTACAAGAAAGAAATGGAGTTGGTAGGTGTAGGTTACCGTGCGGCAGCGCAGGGTCAGGTGCTTGAGCTTTCGCTTGGCTACTCACACGCCATCTATTTCAAGCTTCCGGCAGAGATCAAGGTCGATGCCAAGACAGAGAGAAACAAGAATCCGTTGATTACTCTTGAGTCGTGCGACAAGCAGCTTCTTGGCCAGGTATGCGCCAAGATCCGCAGCCTCCGCAAGCCTGAGCCTTACAAGGGTAAGGGTATCAAGTTCGTTGGTGAGATCATCCGTCGCAAGTCGGGTAAATCGGCAAGTGCTAAATAATAAAGGAAGACGATTATGGTAACGAAACAGGAAAGAAGAAATAAAATCAAGACACGCATCCGTGGCAAAGTTTCGGGCACAGCCGAGCGTCCTCGTATGACAGTGTTCAGAAGCAACAAGCAGATTTATGTACAGCTTGTAGACGACAGCGAAGGCAAGACACTTGCCAGCGCATCGTCGAAGGGAATCGAGGAAGGAACTAAGACCGAGGTGGCAGCAAAGGTAGGCCAGGCAATCGCTGAGAAGGCATTGGCAGCCGGCATCACTGAGGTTGTATTCGACCGCAATGGTTATTTGTTCCATGGTAGAGTTAAATCATTGGCTGACGCTGCACGCAACGGAGGACTTAAATTTTAAAGAACATGGCAAAGAGAAACAACAGAGTAAAATCAACGAACGATATCGAATTGAAGGACCGTCTGGTTGCCATCAACCGTGTCACTAAGGTGACAAAGGGTGGACGTGCATTCAGCTTCTCTGCAATTGTAGTTGTCGGCAACGAGAACGGCATTGTAGGCTGGGGTCTTGGTAAGGCGAACGAGGTGACAGCCGCCATCGCCAAAGGCGTGGAGGCAGCAAAGAAGAACCTTATCCGCGTACCGGTTCACAAAGGCACAATTCCACACGAGCAGGCAGCCAAATTCGGAGGCTCGCGCGTAATCCTTAAGCCGGCGTCTCAGGGTACCGGTGTGAAGGCCGGTGGTGCAATGCGTGCCGTATTGGAGAGTGTAGGCATCACAGACGTGCTTTGCAAGTCAAAGGGCAGCTCTAACCCACACAACTTGGTTAAGGCAACTTTCGGCGCACTCGACGAGATGCGCAGCCCGATGACAGTGGCTCAAAACCGTGGAGTGTCGTTGGATGTAGTGTTTAATGGTTAAAAAATGAATGTTCATGGCAACTATTAAGATTAAGCAAACAAAGAGCAGAATCAACTGCCCTGCTGTGCAAAAGAGAACACTCGACGCACTTGGATTGAGAAAAATGAATCAAGAGGTTGAGAAGGAAGCGACTCCTCAAATCTTGGGTATGGTTAAACGAGTTCGTCACCTTGTAGAAGTAACGAACGCTTAAACACAATAAAAGACTATGGATTTAAGTAATTTGCAACCGGCTGTAGGCTCGACATCTTCACGCAGAAGAATCGGCCGTGGACCGGGTTCAGGAATGGGAGGTACTTCTACACGTGGACACAAGGGTGCCAAGCAGCGTTCGGGCTACTCTCGCAAGATTGGTTTCGAGGGCGGTCAGATGCCGTTGCAGCGCCGTGTGCCTAAATTCGGATTCAAGAATATTAACCGTGTAGAGTACAAGGCAATCAACGTAGACGTGCTTGAGAAGTTGGCGGCAGCCAAGAATCTTACGAAAGTAACGGTTGACGATTTGGTGGCAGCAGGATTCATCAATGGCAAGCAGAAGGTGAAAATCCTGGGCAACGGAGCGTTGACAGTGAAATTGGAAGTTGTGGCTCACGCATTCTCGAAGAAGGCGGAAGAGTTGATTGTAGCCGCTGGTGGCTCTATCGAAAAATTGTAAAAGATGAGATTAGTTGATACCATAAAAAATATTTGGAAGATAGAAGATTTGCGCAAGCGTCTTGTCGTGACTTTTCTATTGATATTGGTATACCGGGTGGGCTGCTATGTAGTCCTTCCGGGTATCGATCCGAATCAGCTGGCTGCGATGAAGAGTTTCACCAGCGGTGGCTTGATGCAGTTGCTCGACATGTTCTCGGGCGGCGCGTTCAGCCAGGCATCGATATTCGCTTTGGGTATCATGCCTTATATCACGGCGTCGATCGTGATACAACTGTTGGGCATGGTTCTTCCTCAGTTCCAGAAGTTGCAGCGTGAGGGCGAGAGCGGACACATGAAGATCAATCAGTACACCCGTTATCTTACGGTGCTGATTCTCCTTCTTCAGGCTCCTGCTTATCTGTTCAACCTTGAATATCAGGTTAACTCCGCAGCTCACGGCACTATGGCCTTGACATGGCTTGACAAGACCTATATGACTGTGATTCTGGCGGCCGGCAGTATGTTTATCATGTGGCTCGGCGAGCGCATCACAGACAAGGGTGTTGGCAACGGTATATCGTTTATCATCCTTATCGGTATCATCGCGCGTCTGCCGGGGGCATTCATCGAGGAGTTCATGGGCCGCATCTCGTCGGCACAGGGCGGCTTGGTGATGCTTGTAATCGAAATCGTGCTTTTGTTTGCAGTGATTCTCGGTGCAGTCCTTTTGGTGCAGGGCACACGCAAGGTGCCAGTGCAGTATGCGAAGAGAATTGTCGGCAACAAGCAGTATGGCGGTGCGCGCCAGTATATCCCATTGAAGGTTAACGCAGCGGGTGTGATGCCTATCATTTTCGCACAGGCAATCATGTTCATTCCGTTGACATTGGCAGGCTTCGGCTCGCGTGGCGAGGCAAGCTCGATTGTCAAGGCATTGACCAACATGGAGGGTTTCTGGTATAATTTCATTTACTTCTTGATGATTGTGGCGTTTACATATTTCTACACGGCGATTACCGTGCGTCCGACACAGATGTCGGAGGATATGAAGCGCAACAACGGATTTATTCCGGGAGTGAAGCCGGGCAAGAAAACGGCCGACTATCTCGACTCTATCATGTCGAGAATCACCCTTCCGGGATCAATCTTCTTGGGTATTGTTGCGATCATGCCGGCGTTCGCAAGAATCTGCGGCGTGACACACAGTTTTGCACAGTTCTTTGGAGGAACATCGTTGCTGATTATGGTGGGTGTCGTTCTCGACACGCTTCAGCAGATTGAAAGTCATCTGTTGATGCACCATTATGACGGACTGATGAAATCCGGAAAATTAAAAGGCCGTACCACAGGTTCGGGTTATTAATTTGGGTCCAGGATGATTTATCTGAAGACAGATGAAGAAATAGAGTTGATGCGTGTGAGTAATCTTCTCGTGGGGAAGACGCTCGGCGAATTGTCGAAGTGGATTGCTCCGGGGATTACCACGCTGAAACTTGACAAGATAGCGGAAGAGTTCATTAGAGACAATGGAGGCGTTCCGGGATTTCTCGGGTATGCGGGCTATCCCAACACTCTTTGTGTTTCGGTCAACGAGACGGTTGTGCATGGGATTCCGTCGAGCGCCACGTTGCGGGAGGGCGACATAGTGTCGATTGACTGCGGAGCCGTCGTTGACGGCTACAATGGCGACTCGGCATATACATTTGCAGTCGGCGAGGTGGAACCGCGTGTGCGGGAGCTGCTGACGACTACGAAGGAAGCTCTTTACCTCGGCATCGCTCAGGCGGTGGAAGGCAACCGCATCGGGCATATCGGCAATGCCGTGCAGGAGCACTGTGAGAAGCGCGGCTTCTCGGTGGTGCGCGAGATGACCGGGCATGGAATCGGGCGCAAGCTCCATGAGGAGCCGGCAGTGCCCAACTATGGCCGCCGCGGCGTCGGACCGTTGATCAAGGAAGGGATGTGCATAGCCATCGAGCCAATGATCAATATGGGCAGCCGCAACATTGTGATAGAACGTGACGGCTGGACTTGCCGCACCAAGGACCGCAAGCCGTCGGCTCATTTCGAGCATACGGTGGCAATTAGAGGAGGCAAGGCCGAAATCCTTTCTTCATTTGAATTTATTGAGGGTGAGAATCAGCAGTAACAACAACGGATAAACCAAGGAAAATAAGAAATATGTCAAAACAAGCAGCAATAGAGCAAGACGGAGTTATCGTGGAGGCGTTGTCCAACGCAATGTTCAAGGTAGAACTTGAGAACGGCCATCAGATAACCGCCCACATCTCCGGAAAAATGCGTATGCATTACATCAAGATCCTTCCGGGAGACAAAGTCAGGGTAGAGATGTCGCCCTATGACCTTTCGAAGGGAAGAATTGCTTTTAGATACAAATAAAAAAAGAAATACAATGAAAGTTAGAGCATCAGTAAAGAAGCGCACGGCTGACAGCAAAATTGTCAGAAGAAAAGGTCGCGTGTACGTAATCAACAAGAAAAATCCAAAATTAAAACAACGTCAAGGATAATTTTATTATTTTTGCAAAAAAAATATAATAGTATATGGCAGTACGTATTGTAGGTGTAGACTTGCCCCAAAATAAGAGAGGAGAAATAGCCCTTACATATATCTTCGGCATCGGCCGCAGCTCAGCCAACAAGATTCTGGCAGCAGCTGGCGTTGACAAGGATATCAAGGTGCAGGATTGGACCGACGCTCAGGCAGCAGCCGTGCGTGAGGCTATCGGAGCAGGCTACAAAGTAGAAGGTGATCTCCGCAGTGAGATTCAGTTGAACATCAAGCGTTTGATGGATATCGGTTGCTATCGTGGCATCCGTCACCGTAACGGTCTTCCAGTGCGTGGACAGAGCACAAAGAACAATGCCCGCACACGCAAGGGACGCAAGAAGACAGTCGCTAACAAGAAAAAAGCTACTAAATAAAATTAAAGTATGGCAAAAAAAACAGTCGCAGCAAAGAAGAGAAATGTTAAGATCGACGGAGTCGGTCAGTTGCATGTACACTCATCTTTCAACAACATCATTGTGTGCTTAGCAAACAGTGAGGGACAAGTAATCTCATGGTCGAGCGCCGGCAAGATGGGATTCAGAGGATCGAAAAAGAACACACCGTATGCAGCCCAGATGGCAGCACAGGATTGCGCTAAGGTTGCTTACGATCTTGGATTGCGCAAGGTTAAGGCCTACGTGAAGGGACCGGGTAACGGACGTGAGTCGGCTATCCGTACGGTACACGGAGCAGGAATCGAGGTGACAGAGATCATCGATGTTACACCGCTTCCACACAATGGATGCCGTCCTCCAAAAAGAAGAAGAGTATAATCTCTGAATAAACAAAACTAAGGATCCAGCCGATGTGAAATAGATTGCACCAACAACCACCTCTCTGCAATCGCGGCTGCACTAAGCGGATTCGATAAAAACTTTAATTTTTAAAAGAATAAAAAATGGCAAGATATACCGGACCAAAAAGTAAAATTGCAAGAAAATTCGGCGAACCCATTTTCGGTGAGGACAAAGTTCTCTCAAAGAAGAACTATGCTCCTGGTCAGCACGGTGCCAACAAGAGAAGAAAAACTTCAGAGTATGGCAAGCAGTTGCTCGAAAAACAGAAAGCCAAATATACTTACGGTGTTTTGGAAAAACAATTCCGTAACTTGTTCGCCAAAGCAGAGCGTACCAAGGGTATTACGGGTGAGGTATTGCTGCAGTTGCTCGAGGCACGCCTCGACAATGTAGTTTACCGTTTGGGCATCGCTCCGACACGTGCGGCAGCGCGCCAGTTGGTTTCTCACCGTCACATCACAGTGAACGGCTCAGTGCTCAATATCCCTTCTTACAGCGTAAAGGCAGGCGACGTTGTTGCAGTGCGTGAGAAATCAAAGTCATTGGAGAACATCGCTGACGCGTTGGCAGGCTTCAACCACAGCAAATACCCATGGCTTGAGTGGGATGAGAGCATCAAGGGAGGCAAATTGCTTCACTTGCCACAGCGTGAAGACATTCCGGAGAACATTAGAGAACAGGCTATCGTCGAGTTGTATTCTAAACAGTAAAATTGTAAATATCCATGGCTATTTTAGCATTTCAGAAACCTGATAAAGTATTAATGCTCGAGGCAGACAACCGTTTCGGAAAGTTTGAGTTCCGTCCGTTGGAGCCGGGTTACGGAGTAACCGTCGGCAATGCCTTGCGAAGAATATTGCTTTCTTCGCTCGAGGGTTATGCTATCTCGTCTATCCGTATAGACGGAGTGAAACACGAGTTTGCAACTATTCCTGGTGTTATAGAGGATGTTACCAACATCATCTTGAACCTCAAGAAAGTTCGCTTCAAACACCTCGTGGAGACAGATGAGCCGACCGCGGGCAAAATCAACGTATCGGGCAAAGAAGTCTTGACAGCCGGTGATTTGGGCAAGGAGCTGAGCGGGTTTGAGGTGTTGAACCCTGACTTGGTGATTTGCCATTTAGATCCAACTGTGGCTTCGTTCACGATGGACTTTACAATCAATAAGGGTCGCGGCTATGTACCAGCCGACGAGAATGTCCAACCGACAGACGCTGTCGACGTGATAGCCATCGACTCTATCTATACTCCGATTGTCAACGTGAAGTATGCGGTAGAGAACTATCGTGTAGAGCAAAAGACTGACTACGAGAAATTGGTTCTTGAGATTTCTACTGACGGATCTATCCATCCGAAGGAGGCATTGAAAGAGGCAGCCAAGATTCTGATCCATCACTTTATGCTGTTCTCTGATGAGAAAATCGCGTTGGAGACAACAGAAACTGACGGCAATGAGGAATTCGACGAGGAGGTGCTCCACATGCGCCAGCTCTTGAAGTCCAAACTTACCGATATGGATCTTTCTGTCCGTGCGCTCAACTGCTTGAAGAGCGCGGAGGTGGAGACTCTCGGCGAACTCGTTCAGTTCAACAAGACAGATTTGTTGAAATTCCGCAACTTCGGTAAGAAGTCGCTTACGGAACTTGACGAACTGTTGGCAAGCTTGAACCTTTCGTTTGGAATGGATATTTCAAAGTATAAATTAGATAAAGAATAATTACAATGAGACATAATAAGAAAATCAACCACTTAAGCCGTAAGAAAGCGCACTTGGACGCAACATTGGCGAATATGACCATTTCGCTGATCATGCACAAGCGCATTTTCACCACTTTGGCCAAGGCTAAGGCTTTGCGCATCTATGCAGAGCCTATCATCAACCGCGCTAAGGACGACACTGCGAACTCTCGCCGTGTTGTGTTCAGCTACTTGCAGAACAAGAATGCAGTGACTGAGCTGTTCCAGGAAATCGCTAAGAAAATTGCAGACCGTCCAGGTGGCTACACTCGTATCATCAAGACTGGCAACCGCCTTGGTGACAACGCTAAGACTTGCTTTATCGAGCTCGTTGACTACAATGAGAACATGCTTAAAACAGCAGGCAAGAAGAAAACTACCCGTACACGCCGCTCTCGCAAGGCTGCCGCTGAGGCTCCTGCTGCTGAGGCGCCTGCAACTGAAGCTCCTGCTACAGAAGAAAAGGCTGCAGAATAATCGAGTATTTTCAGATACTATTATAGGGCGAGACAACACGCAAAGTGTTGTCTCGTTTTTTTGTTTTGTAGCCATCCGGAATCGGCCGCCGTCAACGGTCAGTTTGCAGCCCAAAAAGCTCCGCGACGAAATGTGCCTCGGTGGATGTCTCTGCAACCGCCGAAGAGCGGTTATATAAATAATTTGCAAGGTGATTGCGGTTGTGTTATTGGATTTGCAAACTGGCCATGAGTCGACATCTACAACCGCTCTTCGGCGGTAGATGTGTGTGCGTGGCGTCACGGGGTAGGCGAGCCAACCCTGTGTTAACGTATGAAATCGCTCTTCGGCGGTTTTCCGCATGGTGGTGCGCAATCCGATGACGAATGCAACCGCCGAAGGACGGTTGTATAATCGTAGCCCCAGGTTGGCTTGCCTACCTACCTGGGGTCGGTATTTGGATGAAGAATCTACCGCCGAAGAGCGGTTGTATAAATTATTTGCAAGGTGATTGCGATTGTGAGGGAGTTATTGGATTTGCAAACCGACCATGAGTTGGCATATACAACCGCTCTTCGGCGGTAGATGTGCGTGTGTTGGCGTCACGGGGTAGGCAAGCCAACCCCGTGCTAACGTATGAAACCGCTCTTCGGCGGTTTTTCGCATGGCAAAGTGCGTTGTTTATGGGGAAGTGGCGTACCTCCGGCACGCAGTTGAGAGGGAGATGGCTGAGTCCCGGCACGCTGCCGCTTCGCTCCGCGTACCGGGTTACGTGAGGGTGTCGTCACTCCGCGACGAAATGCGCCTCTCTGGATGCCTCTACAACCGCTCTTCGGCGGTAGATGTGCGTGCGTTGGCGTCACGGGGTAGGCAAGCCAACCCCGTGCTAACGTATGAAACCGCTCTTCGGCGGTTTCCCTCGGCGTCACTTGCGAAGCTTTTGCCAGAACAAAAAAGCTGCCCGATTCTCTAATCGCAGCAGCCCAATGTACAAATTATTCATTGGTGCTTTCATGGCATTTCAAACTAAAGGACAAACAAATAGAAACGCTGTAAACATCGATGTTTACAGTCACAAAATTAGGGAATAAATCATAATTTGCAAATAAAGGATGCCGAATTTGTAAGTTTAATCTACGAAACGGCGAGTTTTGCCGTTGAGTCATGAATCTGTCTGTGTGTTGATATTTTTTGGTAAAAACAGGCGGTAGAAAATGTGTCTTATTGCGGGAAAATTCGTATATTTGTACGTTTAAAGGCTAATTGAAAAGAGAATGACTGAAAACAAAGAAAACTATAGTGCCAGCAATATTCAAGTGCTTGAGGGTCTGGAGGCTGTGCGCAAACGTCCGGCCATGTATATTGGCGATACGGGACCTAAAGGTCTGCATCATTTGGTTTATGAGGTTGTTGACAACTCCATCGACGAGGCTCTTGCCGGGTATGCCACTCATATTGAGGTGATCATTGGCGAGGACAACTCTATTACGGTTGTCGACAACGGTCGTGGTATCCCAGTCGACAAGCATGAGAAGCTGCACAAGTCGGCACTCGAGGTTGTTCTGACGGTGCTTCATGCCGGAGGTAAGTTCGATAAAGGCTCGTATAAGGTTTCCGGCGGTCTGCACGGAGTCGGCGTTTCGTGTGTCAACGCGTTGTCGTCATATCTGCGTGCCGAAGTGCGCCGCAACGGGCATGTCTATATGCAGGAATACGCTTACGGACATCCGAAGGCACCGGTTGCGATAGTGGGCGACACGGAAGAGACAGGAACGAAGGTGCTTTTCAAGCCGGACCCAAGCATATTCCAGGAAACGACAGTATATAATTACGACACACTCGCCAACCGTCTGCGCGACCTTGCGTTCCTTAACCAAGGCATTCATCTGACGCTTACTGATATGCGTGAGAAAGACGAGAACGGCAATCCAAAGAGCGAGGTGTTTTACTCAACGGAGGGCTTGAAGGAGTTTGTCCGCTATATCGACCAGTCGAAGGAGCATCTCATCGACGACATCATTTATATCAACACCGAGCGCCAGGGCATACCTGTGGAGGTGGCGTTCACCTACAACACGGCGTTCAACGAGAACATCTATTCGTTTGTCAACAATATCGACACCATCGAGGGCGGTACGCACCTTACGGGTTTCCGCCGCGGATTGACGTCGACGTTGAAGAAATATGCCGACGACTCCAAGATTCTTGAGAAGGAGAAGGTGACAGTCGATCCTGCCGATTTCCGAGAGGGGTTGACAGCGGTTATTTCGGTAAAAGTGCTGGAGCCGCAGTTCGAGGGTCAGACAAAGACAAAACTCGGCAACAACGAGGTTATCGGAGCCGTTCAGACGGCAGTCAGCGAGGCGTTGGGCATATATCTTGAGGAGCATCCGAAGCAAGCCCGCACCATCGTGGAGAAGGTGGCGCTTGCAGCCCGTGCGCGTCAGGCAGCCTACAAGGCCCGTGTGAGCATCCAGCGCAAGTCGCCTCTTGGCGGTGGCGGATTGCCTGGCAAATTGGCCGACTGTGAGTCGAACACGGCAGAGGATTGCGAATTGTTTATCGTCGAGGGAGACTCTGCAGGCGGTTCGGCAAAGATGGGCCGTGACCGTGTGCATCAAGCCATCCTTCCGCTGCGCGGTAAGATTCTTAACGTTGAAAAGGCGATGGAGCACAAGATTTTCGACAATCAGGAAATCACCAACATTTTCCGTGCGCTTGGCGTGACCATCGGAACAGAAGAAGACCCGAAGGCACCAAACATCAGTAAGTTGCGCTATCATAAGATTATCATCATGACCGATGCCGATGTCGACGGCGCGCACATTGCCACGTTGTTGATGACGCTGTTCTTCCGCCGTATGCGTCCGATTATCGAAAATGGTTATCTCTATCTTGCCACACCGCCGTTGTATAAGTGCACAAAGGGCAAGACCGAGCGTTATTGCTGGACCGATGACCAGCTGCGCAGCTTCATTCAGGAGTTTGGCCGTGGCGATGAGAAATCGGTGAATGTGCAGCGTTACAAAGGTCTTGGTGAGATGATGGCAGAGCAGCTTTGGGAAACGACAATGGATCCTGAAAACCGTTGGCTCAAGCAGGTAAACATCAGCGATGCCGCTGCCTGCGACCGTATATTCTCGATGCTTATGGGTGAGGACGTGGCTCCGCGCCGTGAGTTTATCGAAAAAAATGCCACTTACGCCAATATCGACGCATAGCGTTGTCAAGGCTACATATAAAAATCAGCGCCGCGGACAATCTCCGCGGCGCTGATTTTTTGTTGACTGAGGCTAAAGCGTGACAGAGTCGAGGTCGTCGGGCACGACGATGTGTCCGCTGAAATTCAGCGCAGCCTCGGCAGCGTAAGCCTTTTGTCTCGACGGCAGCGAGTCGTCTTCAGTATGGTATATGATCAGGTTGCGCGCATGCAGCGTCGCGGCGGTTTTTCCGGCGTCGAGCGCCGTGCTGTGGTGCTTTTCGTAGGGTTTATACCTTTCTGCCTCGCTGTGCAGGCAGAACGCCTCTGTAAGCAGCCAGTCGGCGTTTTGTGCCACGTCGCGGTTTGCATCGTTCAGCGGCTCGTCACCGAGACACACCACGGTTTTTCCTTCCGGCGTCACCGCACGGAATCCGTATTGCTCCTCTTTAGTGGAGTGGAGGCTGAAAAACGTTATGTCCATACCGGCAATCTTCCGCTGGCAACCATCGGTCAGCACGTCGATAACGATGCGTTCCTGAAATATGTCGAAGTCTTTTTTGGAGAACGTCAGCCGGCATATCTCCGTCAGCACGTTGATTACGCGTTTGTGCCCGTAGATGTGCAGCGCGCCGTCGTAAGCCTGTTTCTTTACCGCGTTGACCACAGCGCGTGCCACCCATACGGCACCAATGACGTGGTCGGTGTGCGCATGAGTCAGAAACAGGTGGCCGACGTCGGCAATCGCCACGCCCGCCTTTTCAAGTTGTGTCAGGATGCCGTTGCCTCCACCGGCGTCGACCATCAGCCGCGACACACCGCAGTCGATGATGAAGCACGTGTTGTAGCATCGCGTCACGAAGGCGCTTCCCGTGCCGAGTATGGTAATCCTCTCTGCCATCAGGTTGTTATTTCTTCTGTTTGCAGCAGTGCTTTTTCACTTTGCAGTATGTAGTGTCGGCTTGCATGCGCGTCTTGCGGCAGGTGGTGTCGGCCTGCACACATGTTTTTTTGCATGCCGTGTCGGTCTGCTCTCTCGCTTTGCAGCAAGTTTTTTGTGAGCGTTGACAGCACAATTCTGTTTTCTGCTTGCAGCAAGATTTCTGTTTTCCGCATTTCTGTTGCGCGGCGATTATTCCCGCGCCCGCCAATGCTATAGCGGCAATGATTACAAATTTCTTCATAACAGTCTATTTTAATTTTGTCGGTTTGGCAAGTTCAATCACTTCGAGATCCTTTATCGTTCCGCAGTCCACATACAGGCGAATCAGTGTGCGCACCGCCTGCCAGCCGTAGACTCCCGCCGCTCCCGGGTTGATGTGCAGCAGCCCGAGTTGGCGGTCGTAGATCACTTTCAGAATATGGCTGTGTCCGTCAACGAAGATTTGCGGACGCTTCACCTCGAGTTTGAATTTCACCCCAGGCGCGTATTTTCCGGGATATCCGCCGATGTGGGTCATCGCCACGCGCACTCCGTCGGTTTCCCAGTCGCGCCAAGTGCCGAGAGTGCGTCGCATCGGTTGCCCGTCGATGTTTCCAGCCACAGCCCTCACCGGAGCGATGGCGTTCAGACGCTCGAGCACCTCGTTGGTTCCTATGTCGCCGGCATGCCAAATTTCGTCGCATCCTGCGAAATGCGTAGCGTAGCGGTCGTCCCAATATCCGTGGGTGTCGGAAAGTATGCCAATTTTCTTCATTACTCAAAAATACAATAAAAAATGGAGAAAAATATGTTTTTAAACACTATTATAGAAAATGAAATAAAAAGTTTACATCTTTTTATTTAAAAAGTCTTGCACGTATCAAAATCAAGTGTTATATTTGAGGTGTGAAAGGAAAAGTCAAGGCGACTTTTCAGTTCTCCCAATCTTGATTCTTTGGATCAGGTGCCGTGGAAATAAGAATTTATTACCTGAAGAAAAACCGCTTTTTTCGAAATATATATGTTTTTATAGATTGTAGATTTATAGATGGCCACTGTTGTGAAACAACGGCCATTTTTTTGTGTCCGGTCGCCATGGATGCCTAAAAAATAACACAGCCGGATTTCTTCCCAGAGACCCGGCTGCGTATAAGCTATGCTTCCATAGCTTCCCAAACAAATATATTTTCGATGTATTTTCTGGGACAAAGATAATACTTTTATTTAGTATTCAGTTGTAAAAAAGTGCTTTTAGATTTAATTTACAAATTTACACATCTGTATAGATGTCTTAGTTCGCTGATTAATAACTGATAATGGTGTAAAAATAAAGTCTATGCTAAAAAACGATGATATAGACTAAATGTTAAACATTTTAGCATATTATCATTTCACAACAACTTTTTTCCCATTAACGATATAAAAACCGGCAGGGAGTGCGATAGTCGTTTCATCAGTCACAATTCGTTTCGCCACGATTTGTCCGGCAACGTTGTAGACGGCAACAGAGGTTGGAGATGCAACGCTTATCTTTACGGCTCCGCTGACAGCCCAAATGCGTGCATCGTCGGCAGTTTCGGTTGTAGAAATGCCACCTAAAACGTCTTTGAGGTTGATTGACATCACCGTTGCGGTGAAATCCTTCTGGTTTGTATAGTCATACACGTTTCCGAGCACGTTGATGCCCTTTCCTTTGGCGCGTACACCGGCGAGTAGAGAGCTGTTGATAAACTTGGCGTAGAAAGTGGTCGGATATCCCGCGCTTGCAGGCTCGTTGGTTGTTGCGATTACGTTTTCGTTGGCATTCTCACCGTCGAATTCAAACAGCGAAGAACCTTGCTTGTCGGCGTTGGCGATGTTGTATCCGAAAGCATAGATTTTGTTGCCTTTGATGGTTGCGCTGTAGAGGCCAGAGATGCCCTCGCTTACGCACACACCTTTTGACAGCGCACCGTCGGCAATGCTGAAGCCAATCACCATGCCCTCAAGCTTTGTGCCCGACGACATTGTGACAGCATCTGTCGCACCGGCAGCGGTATATCCGCCTTTCAAAAGACCGGAAACCAATACAAAACCCTCGCTCACGTCGATACCTTTTACTTGCGAAGTGTGCTTGCCATCGGAAGCGGCTACAGAGTTTGCGATGCTTGCCCAGACAGGGACAAGGTCGGTTGAGAACGCGGCGGCAAACACATCGTCGAATGTGGTCGGGGCAAGCGTGATGTCGGCAAAAGCGATAGTGTTGCCTTCCGCTTTCGCTTTCACGCGTCCGGCAACAAAGATTTTACCGTCGGCAAAAGTCACAGCGTCGATATAGTCCTCAGCGTCGGTGCCGGAGATGTCGAAACTCTTCACGAAGTTTCCGGCATTGTCAAGTTTCACGAGATATAGCGACTTGGCAGAGCGTGCAGCCACGGCGTTTTCTCCAAAAGAGAGCGTTTTTGCGTGCTGTCCGCCTATATAGATGTTGTCGGCGTTGTCGACAGCGATTTTCGCAGTCAAAGAGCTTGCATCGTCGGCAGCGAAATGCTTGAACCAGTCGAGGTGGCCGTCGGCAGAAATTTTAAGCACGACAATGTCGAAGACCGCGCTTCCGGCAAAAGCCTTTTCTATGGTCGTTGTGTGGTTGTCGGCGTCAACGATGTCAAGAATTGAGTTGGCAGGAATGTCGGTGGCTTCTTTTGCGTTGAATGCAGTGAAACTTGTCACGGCAGCCACGACCACACCGCCGTCAGAAGTGGTGGCGGCAGAAGCGTTTGCCACGCGACCCTGTTTTGAATAAACGTGCCAAGCGGCTGTTCCGTCGGCGTTCACTTTGGTGAGAAGTAGGTTGTCGTTGCCCGAAGTAGCTTTGTTGGGCGCGCCGAACGCCACCTTCTCCTGGCTGCCGAAGTTGACGAAATTCAGCGAGTTGTCGTTGCCTTTCGACACGAATTTCGACACGAGGAAAGTGTTGTTGTCACTTGCCGCCACGGTTTCAGGCGTGCTGATTCCGTTGTTTGCGTTGATTGGAGTCACCCAGTTTGCAGTTGCAGCGATTCCCTGTGTGCCTGCAGACATAGCCGAGGCTGCGAGAATCATTGAAAAAAGTAAGTTTTTGTTCATATAAATAATTTTTTAATGTTAGAAAACGAGTCCAATGGTCGCCGCGTAATTTGAGGCGTTGACCGAGCCGGCATATCGGAATCCGGACCATGTCAGGCGGCAGAAGATGCCGAAGCGATGGTTTGCCGCGAAGTCGGCTTGTGCGGAGGCGTGGTATGCGCAGTCGTTGTTTGCCATCAGTAGGTATTGCCGTTCGGCAGATACGTTGAGCGCCGACGTTTCGGTTTTCGGCATTGTCAGTTTTGAAGACGTGCGGATGCGTGCGGATGCTCCGGCTTTGGCCGACAGCACACACCGATTGGCGTGCCAAGCCACTGCCGCGTCGGCGCCAGCGATGGCAGCATTGCCTTCCATCAGGCGTTCCGGCTCGGTATACCGCCATCTGTCGGAGGCATATCCTCCAGTGGCACGTGCTTGTATGCGCACATTGTCGAGAGTATGCTCGTAGGCAAGGCACAACGAGCCCTCGGTGGTCGACCTGCGGAACATCGTTAGCGATGCGATTTCCGGATATATGTTGTTTTCCGCCTCGCCAAAGATATTCTCATTTCCATCGCGTTGTGTGCGGGTGATTTCAGCCTCCACGGCAAACGTATTTGTCGCGGCAAAACGTGTCAGGATGTGGGCGGCGGCATTGAAGCGGTGCTCGGCGACCGACGCCATCGGGAGTTCGTTGAGCGACGATATGATTTTGTCGAACCCGAAATAATCATAAGCCACGTGTATGCCGGCATCGGTGATTTTTCCTAAAGCCGAAGCCGCGTCGGCTTGGATGCCGAAATTTCTGCCGTTGTAGTATGTGTTGGTGTTCGAGCCGCGGAAACGGAAATAGTCGGTTCCGAGGCCAGTGGCATGGTAGACCGTAGGCTGAAACGTCTCGTTGTAGAATTTCACCACGTTTGTCTGTTTGTATTTTCCCGCTTTAAGCGCCATTCCGAGCCACCGCCACCGCATTCCGGCGGCGAAATCGAGGTCGCTTGTCAGGTTTCGTGGACGAGGGTCGACGGTGCGGTAGGCAAGAAGAGCGTTGTAGCCGGCAAAGGCACCGAGCGTCACGCCGCCTTTCAATGTGTGCGCAAAGCCACCGCTGAATCGGTAGTTCTCCTCGTGGAGGTCGCCGCCGACAAGGTCGGCAGTGACATAAGGATATACCGTCTGATAGTCAGACGACTCGTTCAACATCACGTTGCGCCGCTGACCGAAATCGTATCCAGCCTCGCCCCAGATGTCGTTGCTTCCTTGCTTCACATAAGCTTTCGCCTCTATTCCCGCGCGGTTCGATCCGTCGCCCTCCTCAATCAGTCTCGCCTCCTGCTGACTGTCGTATCTCCAAAAAGCATCAATCGTAGTTAGAGAAGAAGCAAACCGGTCTTTCATCAGCGCCGGATTGCCGTAACGCCAAGTCGCCACGTTGGTTTCAAGACTTGAATGGCAGAGGCGTCGCGTCAGCACGTCGGTTTTTTGTTGCGCCGCGACTGATGCCGAAGCCAGAATGATTGATATGTATATAAGTCGTTTCATTCGCAATGTCATTTTATTATCTGCACACCGTCGTAGGTTATTGTCGAAGCCTTCTCACCGCTGGCATTTACTGCCGACTGCTGCACCTCGATTATTGAAGGCGTGCAGGCGGGGTTGAAGTCGAGCGAAGAATTGTTGGAGTCTTTCAGCACTCTGCGCCCGTCGGCTGTCAGATACAGCATTTTCCGGCGCACGCTTTTGAAGAATCGGTCGCTGTCGGAGCTCATCCGTCCGCACCAAGTCCAACCGGCGTCGATTGCCGCCGGCAGCACGTTCCATTTGCGGTCTGACTCCACGCTGCAGTTCACGCCGTCAACAATCCATTGATTCGGAATCTTGAATCCATCGCCGCTCATGGGGAAAGTGCCCGACGGGAGGTACAGCGTATAATTGTAGGTGTAGTAATAGTCGGTCAGAAACTCCTGTTTGCTTACAGGGATGCGTGCAAGAGCAAACGACGTGAATCCCTGGTTGTGGAGAATGAAAATGCTCTTCGTGTCGCAATACCATTTGTCCATGTTTGGCACCTCGGGATTGTCGATGTCTGTCTGGCTCGGCACGGTTGATTCGTCATACCATTCGAAGTCGGCGTCTGACAGGTTGAATGAGTTTTCGTTCGACACGCGATGGTCGATAGCTGTGTCGCAGATGGTGAGCGACTGCCCCGGCAGCACGGGATGGTCGGTGCCGCTGCCCGGAATCACATAGACGGCGTGCACTGTCATAGCCTGATTCTTGAGGTCGGGCGAGAACTTGTACGACTGGGTGGAGCGGAACTTCGACTCCACAAACGCCAGTCCGTCGGCATACAGCACATGGTCGGTGTTGTTGTAGATTTTGAAATAAGTGTCGCCGATGTAGCTTGAGCCGGATGTGCGCCGAGTGCCTGTGAAGAAGATTTCCTCGAAGATGAAATCATCGTTGTCGGCGACAAGATACACTGGAAGCGACAGCCTGATGCCGTCGGCAGTGGCGCGCACCGCCTCGGCATTGCCCGACAGTCTGCCCTTTACGGTGGCGGCATCGTCACCAGAGCCGTTGGTGTAGGTCACATCGGCTTGATATGAGCATTCGTAGAAGCCCACCGGCAGCGAGATTGCACCTGTGGTGTTGAATGTTGTTGTCTCGCCGGTGGTCAGGTTGCGGAACGAGAGCTGCTCGTTGTCGATTGTCAGGCCGGCAACGTCGGTCTGCGGCACTATTTCCACCGTAGCATTGACGCGCGGCACACTGGCATCGTCGGCGCAGGCTTGCAGCAGCGCAGCCGTTATTGAGATTAATATGTAGAGAAATCGTCGCATAGTGCTAAAAAGTTAAGTTGGCCTCCACTCCGAAATACGGACTCACGTTGCGGCGGATTTTATAGCCGTTGGAGTAGTAGTCGGGGGTGTAGTCGATTATTTTGTTTGCAAACATTGACAGACGCAGGAATTTGCCTATGGTTTTTGTCGCTTTCAGGTTGACGCTCATGGCAAACGGCACGGTGAACTGTCGGAAAGCATCGTCGTTGTATGTCTTTATGAGTCGGCTCAGCACGGGGTCGGCCGCCGAGGCATCGGTGTATTCGTGCAGAGCGCCGTCGGCGGCGTCGAGATATGCTGTAGGGCGTCCGTTTTTCGGCATGTCCTGTGTCTTGACAAACCAAGAACATTGCACTGATGTGGCGAAAATCAGTCCCCATTCAGGAATTTGAGTGTCAAACATCAGGTTGGTCGACAGCGTCTCGTTCCAGTCGCCGTCGTTCCAGTCGTACAGTCCAACGTATCGGTCGCTGACGGCTGAACCGTCGACCACGTCGGCAACCGACACAAACATCGGCAGACTGTTGCTGTAGCGCGTCTTGAACCACGCACCGTTGATGTTTACGCGTGTGCGCAGCGGGCGGATACGTGCCGACGTGAATTGGAACTCAATTCCCTCTTTGTCTATCCTCGTGCCGTTGTCGGCGCGTGTGTATCCGTCAAGTTTGCGCTTGGCGGTGTATGGCAGCCCTTCGAGCGACGGTTTCCCTGTTAGCGAACGGCTGTCGATGGCAGTCTCGTCATAATCGTTGTAGTCGTAGACTCCGTATACAGCCATATACCTGAATCCCGACGACATATTCTCGCGAAAATAGTCGACAGAGATTGTGTTGCCGCCAAACGAAAAGTCCATACGCAGCTCTTTCTTAATGTTTGAGGCAGGGCGTATGTTGTAGTTTGTCGGGTCCTGAATGTAGCTGCGCACCACAAACCTGCTGTAGTCCTGCGGATGGTTTGGCTCGTAGTAACCCAGTTCGGTGATGTCGTTGTAGTACTTGTCGGGATAGAGATAGTTGAGAGTGGGCATTTTCGACGTCTTGCCCACACCGCCGGCAAAACTCAGTTTAATGCGGTGTCCAGCCCATTCCCATGCGGGCAGCGACCACTTCAGGTTGGCGCGCGGGTCGAGGTAGATGTGGCCCTTCATCGCATACCGGCTGTCAAGCCCGGTAAGGCTGTTTGTGCGCAGACCGGCCTGCAGCTCGATCCTGTGGGATGCAAGTTCTGCCTTGCCGTTGTACTCGATGAACGCCGACACCTGCGACAGGGCAGGGATGTCGCTGAACTTGCGTGGACGCGAGCCCCATCCCGACACAGACAGCGGACGGCTTAGGTCGTAGACCTGACCGCGTCCGAAATTCTTGGCATAGTTCCAGTCGGCACCGGCGAGCAGGTTGCTGGTCAGCGCGCCCGTTGTCAGCGCAAAGTTGGCTTTCGCTTTTGCGTAGGCGGTGAAAGGCTTTCCGTCGCTGAGAAACGAAGCCTCATACTCGGAGAATATCAGTGCCGCGTCGTGCACGCCTTCCTCGCTGGTAGTGGGCACAATGCCGTAGCGTTGCGGCGCCACGAGCCGGCGCTGTGTGAGGCGGTCGAACTGCTGCGTTATCAGCGTGTTGATGTCGATGCTTTTAAACAATCCTTTCGCTGCTGGACGCCAGGAGATGTTGTTGGTTATGGCTATTTTGTTGTATGTCGACTTGTATTCGTCAATGCGTCCGTAGTTTATGTCGGGGTCGGACTTGCTGTTGTCAAACGAGCCGGTATAGTCGACGGCGGCGGAGTAGCGCAGCGCGTCGGTGTTGAGCGTAAGTCGCAGCGAGCCGTTGCCGCGTCGGTATTTCTGCAGGTTGTTTGTCGGGTCGGGCTTTGCGTCGAGCATGCCTGCGTCAATGTTGAGGAGTGCGGTGTGGCTCAGCTTGAGTCCTTTTCCCAACGACAATAGTTTGCTGTAGCCGTCGGCCTTGAAACGTGCGGTGAATGGCGTGGAGCGGCGTATCTTGTTGATTTTCACCATTCCGCTTGTGAGGTTTCCATATTCCACCGACGGGATGCCGCGCACCACTTCCACACTTTCCACATCGTCGGTCGAGATGGAACGCATGTCAACACCGCGGTTGGTGGTGTTGAGGTTGTTTTCGGTCGACGATGTCGTGGTGGTTGATTGTGTTGACGACAAAGGTGTGTATTGCATATTGGCATCGGTCGACAGGGGGTTGCCGTCGACCACAAACAACGTTCCGAGCGAGGAGATTGCATAGTTGTTGTTGACCGAAGAGTTGCCCTGCGCGTCCATTGTGCCGGTTTCGCGCAGCCCTATTGTGTTGGCAGCCGACAGGTCGGGGTCTTTCTGCTGTCCTCCGGGCAGCAGTTGCATAAGGTCGCTGAGGCTTGTGGGCTGCAGAAATTCCATTGCCGAACGGTCTATGCGCGAGGCCGTGACAGCGCCTTGCGACTCCTTGGCAGTAACCACCACTTCGTGCAGCTCTGCAGCCATGACGATGGAATCGATGCGCGCCTCCTCTCCGCTTTTTTGCCCAGGCTTCTGCGATTGGGCGGGCAGCCATCCGGCGACCAATAGTGTCAATGCAGACAATATGTTTAGCCGTAGTAGTTTATGCATACGTTTAACTTCAATTGTGTACGGTGCAAAATTAGTTTGTGATGCGGGCGATTTCAATCGCAAAAAGTAGGTAATATGCAGATTTTGGGAGCTTTGTCGGTCATCATTTGTTGCGATTCTTGATTTTTTTGGCTGTTTCGGTGCAGTGAAGACTGTCAGGTGGCGTTTACAATACGTAAAAAACAAAAGAAACGATGATATTTAATTCAAAAAGCGGTTGGAAATGGTTGTCGGCGACGTTGTTGCCGGTGCTCGGTTTTGCAGGATGCGGTAATCCCGGCGATAGCCCCGACCTGTATGGCTCGCCGACGAGCGACTATCAATTCAAAGGGCGTGTCACAGATGCCGACGGTAAACCTGTAGAGGGCATAAAAGTGGTGTCGGGCATTGTAGAGGGCGACAGGGTGTTTCATGAAGACTCGGTGTCGACGGATGTCGACGGACACTTCGTCACCAACAGGAAATCAGCCACGTCGATTGAGTGGCAGGTGAGGGACAATATGCGCATACTTACGTTTGAGGATACGAAAAACGGCATTTTTGCCAACGACACCGTGCGTAGCGTGGACATGACCGTGAAGCAGTTGCAAAAGGGCGACGGCGCATGGGATAGAGGAAGCTTTGAGGTGACCGTGCCCGATAAAAAATTGAAGCGCCGATGAAGCATCCCAACTCATTGTCGTTGCGCCGCCGCGTGGCTCTTGAACTATGGCGCAAGCGGATGGACATTGCCGTGAAAGAGCATCCTCTAAGACAACTTTTTTGGGAGTGCACGCAGCGTTGCAATCTGCATTGCCGTCATTGCGGCAGCGACTGCAGAGCAGAGGTGGGCGTGGCAGATATGCCGCTTGCCGACTTTACGCGTGTGCTCGACAGTGTTGCCCTCCGCACCGATCCCAATCGGGTGTTTGTCGTTGTCACCGGAGGCGAGCCGTTGATGCGCCATGACATAGCGGAGTGTGGCGCGGCAATTTACGAAATGGGCTTTCCGTGGGGAATGGTCACCAATGCGTTGGCGCTTACGCCGTTGAAGTTTCAGTCGTTGCTCGATGCCGGCATCCACTCAATGACCGTCAGCTTGGACGGAATCGGCGACGACCACAATTGGATGCGCGGCAATCCCGACAGTTTCCGAATGGTGGACCGCGCCATTGATATGCTTGTGGCGCATCCGGAGGTGAAGTTCGATGTGCTGACATGCGTGAACCGACGCAACTATGGCAACCTTGACGACATAAAGCAGTTTCTTGTAAAAAAAGGAGTGAAGCAATGGCGTGTGGTGGCAGTGTTTCCTGTGGGACGTGCCGCAGCCGACCCGATGATGCGCCTGATGCCCGCCGAATATCGCGGCATCCTCGATTTCATAAAACAGACCCGCAAGGAAGGTGCAATCCACACCAATTACGGCTGTGAGGGATTCATGGGCGATTATGAGGGCGATATCCGTGACTACTTCTTTGGCTGCCAGGCAGGAATAACTACAGGGTCGGTGCTTGCCGACGGCTCTGTTTCAGCTTGTGCGAGCATCCGCAGCGATTACCATCAAGGAAACATCTATGAGGACGATTTTATGGACGTGTGGGAGCATCGTTACCATCCTTACCGCGACCGCGAATGGATGCGCAGGGAGGAATGCTCCGAATGCAAATTTTTCCGCTATTGCCGTGGCGGAGCGATGCATCTGCGTGATTCCGACGGCTCGATGCTGATGTGCCCGCTGCACAGGTTGGGATAACGCGTTTTTGGGGAAGGAATTTTTAGACGGGAAAACATAAATAAGTGTTAATAAAACATAAATAAATCTGCACACGCATTACGTTGTATGCGAATTAATGGCTACCTTTGCGTCGCGAAACTCGGCCAGGGTCTATTGTCTTAGATCTGCAAACCTCAGGGTAACAGAGGAAAATAAACATTTTTTATGGTAAAAAAAAGTATTATTGAAGCATTGCTTTGTGCTTTGCTCTGTGCCCCGTGTGCTGTGTGCGGACAAAATTCCGTAACACTTGCCCGTCTGTATGAGATGGCTGAGGAACAGAGTGTCAGCATGGAAGCTTTCCGCAAGGCTGTTGAAAGTGCGGAAAAAGGAGTCGATATAGCAAAAAGCCAATGGATGCCCGATGTCAGCGGCGAGCTGAGTGTGGGATATCTTGGCGACGGTTTGCTTGGCGACCGTAATTTCAGTGATTGGATGCATGTCGACAATCCTCATTTTATGAACAATTTCGCGTTGAAAGCGCAGCAGGTAATTTATTCAGGTGGAGCGATATCAGCCAGTATCGATTTAGCGGATATGGGCAAACGGATGGCAGAGCTTGACTATGCGAAAAACCGTCAGGAGATACGTTTTGTAATAGCGTCGTGTTATCTTGATTTGTGCCGGCTGCAGAACAGACAGCAGGTGATTGACAGAAACATCAGTTTGACGGAGCGCGTGATTGACAATATCAAGTCGAAATATTCACATGGGGCTGCTCTGAAAACCGACATAACACGTTACGAACTTCAGTTGGAGCGCTTGAAACTGCAACAGACGCGCATCGATGCGGCGAGGCGTGTGACGAGCACAAGACTTGCCATTATGCTTCATCAGCCTGAATCAACACTTTTTGAGGCTGATTTTGCTTCGGTGAGGAATGAAAACACAATGCTTGAAAAACAACGATGGAATGAACTGTCGGATGGCAACATCGGCTTGCGCCAGGCGGGGTTGGCTGCAGAAATCAGCGGTAAGAAACTGGAACTGGAGAAAAGTAGCCGCCGCCCTAAAATCGCCGCTGTCGCCGAGTTGCATTTCGACGGACCGATAACGATTGAGGTGCCGGTGATCAACAAAAACTTCAGATATTGGTTTGCCGGGGTGGGCATCAGCTATAATTTCTCATCGCTATATAAGAGCAACCGACGCATCAGCAAGGCACGTACAGACTTGGTGCAAAGCCGTTTGCAATACGATGCAGCGCGCGAAGGCATCGACAATGCCGTGCAGGCCACTTATGCCGACTATCTCACGGCATATAAGGATTTGGAAACGCAGAGAAAATCGGTGGCACTCGCCGACGAGAACTATGCCGTGGTGCAAAACCGCTATGACAATGGTTTGGCGCTGCTTACGGATATGCTCGACGCCTCTGACTCCAAGCTCTCGGCTGACCTTGACGCTGTGGACGCTGAAATCAATATCATCTACAATTTCTTCAAACTTAAATACATCTGTAACTCATTATGAAACGTTCGGTAAAACGCATTGTGTATAATATCGTGATATTTTCCCTATTGTTGACGGGATTGGTTGTTGTGTGCTATAAATTTCTCCATTTGGGCAATGTCGAGTATACCGACAATGCTACGGTGTGCCAGCACATCACTCCGGTCAACACCCGTGTGGCTGGTTTCATCCGTGAGATTCGTTTTGAAGAAAACCAGGCGGTCAAGGCTGGCGACACTTTGGTGGTGATTGAGGATGCCGAGTTTCGCCTGCATCTGGCGCAGGCGGAGGCGGAGCTTGCAAACGCCCAGGCAGGACATCGCGTGACGTCGGCGGGAATTGCAACTACGGAAAGCAACATATCGGTCAACGACGCTTCGATAGAAGAGGCTCGTGCGCAAATGGAAAATGCAGACAAGGAGAATATGCGCTACGGAAAACTGCTTGCCGAGGGTGCTGTGACACAGCAGCAATACGATAATGTCCACACGGCTTTCGTAGCGGCTAAAGCCCGCTATGAGCAGGCGAGCCGCGGCCGCAACTCGTCGGCTCTTGTGAAGCGCGAGCAGGGTGTCAGACTTGAGCAGAATGCCGCTGCGGTTAATATGTGTGAGGCAAATGTGCGGCTTGCCCGTCTCAATTTGTCGTACTGTGCGATAATTGCTACATGCGACGGAGTGACTGGACGGAAGACAATCCATGTCGGACAACTTGTGCTGCCCGGACAAACGATGGTCGACATCGTCGACTCAAAGGAGATGTGGGTGCAGGCAAACTACAGGGAGTCGCAGATGTCTGGCATACACATAGGCTCGGCTGTGAAAATGAAGATAGACGCCGTGCCTGGTGTGGAATACGTAGGAACGGTCGAGTCGCTTTCAGATGCCACCGGGTCGGCGTTCTCCTCGATGCCGTCAGACAATGCAACCGGAAATTTTGTAAAGGTGGAACAGCGTGTGCCGGTGCGCATATCGCTGCACGGCAATTCTGAGGATCTGATGAAGAGACTGAAGGCTGGCTATAACGTTGAATGCGAAATCAGCACAAAATGACACCTCCTCCAATGAAATTCGCCATGCCGATGGTCAAGGACTTCGTGCCTAAGGCTGTCAGGCCATGGCTGTATGTTGTCATGGCGCTGTGTTTCCAGGTCTCGGCCGCGCGCTATCTGGGCGCGCTCAACGAGATTATAGGCGCTACGGCACAGATGCGTGAAGATGTGCTTATGTGCCTTTACTGCAATCTGGCGGGAATGGCGTTGTGGTTTCCGATGTTGTTCCGCATGAAATTCCGGTTTACCAACAAGACGCTGCTGGTCGCTGCTTCGCTCACGGTGCTGGTCACCAACCTGCTCATCGGCTATGTCACGTGGCTGCCGCTTTTATGGTTGCTGTGTTTTATTGAGGGAATAGCCAAGATTCAAGGCACGTTTGAGTGTATGTCAAACATCCAGTTGTGGATGACGCCTAAGCGCGACATGACAATTTTCTTTCCGCTTCTGCACATCGTGATACTTACGAGCATGAATCTGCAGGACTTTATGTCGGCTTATTTCGGAATGCTCGGCGATTGGAGGCTGATGCATTGGTTTGTGGCTGGCGTCCACTGTGTGGTGCTGTTGTTTTTGCTCACGTGTGTGCGGCATTTCCGGTTTATGCGGCCGCTGCCGCTGTACGGCATCGACTGGACTTCGATGGCGTTGTGGGCGGCGTTGCTTGTGCAGGTGGCATACGTGCTCAACTATGGCGACTGGTATGCATGGTTCAATCACGATGCGGTGTGGTATCTCACGGGTTCTATTCTCATCACCTTTGCCCTTATACTGCATCGGATGACGCATGTGCGGCATCCGTATATCAATCCTCGGGTGTTCACCGGATTCCGTTATGTCAAGCAGATTCTGGTGCTTGTGTGCTTCGTGGAGTGCCTTTTCGGCACAGAGCATATTCTTGAGGAGATTTATCTGGAAGAGGTGATGCATTACTCCACAATTGTCAACGCCACTCTGTGTGCTCCCGCATGTGTGGGATGCGTATGCGGATGCCTGTTTTCGCTTTTCTGGTTACAGAAAGTGATGCGGATGTCGTACATCCGGCTTGGAATAATCGGTTCGTGCATGTTGTTGGTTTATATGGCGATGATGTATCTGTTGGTGTCGCCGGCGGTCAGCATAGAGATGCTGTATTTGCCATTGTTCTGCCGTGGATTCGCCTATACCACTCTCAGCATCGTGTTTTTCTGCTCGTTGCACGACGTGATGGATTTCAACCACTTCTTCCAAGGGCTGGGTGTGTTCAACATGCTGCACATGTTGGTGGGCGGATGCCTGGGGTGTGCCGTCTATGCGAAGATGATAGGTTGGTATGTGGCCGACGGCTTTTCGCGCTATACGAGCGGTGCGTTGTGGCTCCACAACTCATCCGCCATTGGCTCGCCGTCGATAACCGACGAGATGCTCCTTGTCGGAGTGAAGGCGGTCTATGGCTGGGCTTGCTATGGATGTGTGTTCCTGATTCTCGGACTCCTGCTCTTCGATTCGCCGATACGCAGGCACAGATCTTATATGCTGCCATGGAGAGTGGTGGGCAAAATGGTGAAGAAATACTACAATCTTGCACAGCATTGAATGTCCGATTCCAGTTTCTGGCATAAATGCCGTTTTTGTGGAATGAAAACTTGTTGCGGAGGAAAATAAAAGCGTGCTGTCTCCATCTCGAAGACAGCACGCTTCCTTTTTATGAAACGCTAATAAAACTTCGTTGTTTAGTTGCGGTTTCCGCCACGGTTTCCACCGCGGTTTCCGCCACGGCGGTCATCGCGATGTCCGCCTCCACGACGGTCGCCGTCGCGACGTGGTGGACGTGCCGGACGCTCAGGCTCTACGTAGCCTTCCGGCTTCGGAAGCAGAGCGCGCATTGACAAGCGGAACTTGCCTGTTTTCTTGTCGATTTCGATGAGTTTCACTGTCACCTCGTCGCCCTCGTGCAAACCGGTGTCTTCCATCTTTTCAAAACGCTCCCATGCGATTTCAGAGATGTGGAGCAGACCGTCGCGGTTAGGCATGAATTGAACGAATGCACCGAAGTCCATGATTGAAACCACTTTGCCTGTGTAGGTCTCACCTTCTTCAGGCTGCGCTACGATGCCCTTGATAAGAGCCATAGCTTTGTCGATTGCGTCCTTGTTTGGAGCGGCAACCTCGATGTTGCCATGGTCGCCTTCTTCCTCGATAGTGACGATTGCACCCGACTGTTCCTGAATGCCTTGGATGATTTTTCCGCCCGGGCCGATGACAGCTCCGATGAATTCCTTCGGAATAACCAATGCCTCGATGCGTGGCACGTGAGGCTTGTAGTCTTCGCGTGGCGCAGGGATTGTTTCATTGATGATTCCGAGGATGTGCAGACGGCCTTCGCGAGCCTGGTTGAGGGCTTTCTCAAGGATTTCGTAGGAAAGTCCGTCGCACTTGATATCCATCTGTGTTGCGGTGATACCGTCGGTTGTTCCGGTCACCTTGAAGTCCATGTCGCCGAGGTGGTCCTCGTCGCCGAGAATGTCGGAAAGAATGGCATATTTAGGACTGTCGTAGTCTGTGATAAGACCCATTGCAATACCCGCAACCGGCTTTTTCATCTTCACACCGGCGTCGAGCAGCGACAATGTGCCGGCGCATACTGTTGCCATCGACGATGAGCCGTTCGACTCAAGTATGTCGGAAACGATGCGGCAAGTGTATGGGAAATTGTCAGGGAACATACGTTTGAGTGCGCGGTGGGCAAGGTTGCCGTGACCGATTTCACGACGTCCTACGCCGCGTTGTGCCTTTGCTTCTCCTGTTGAGAATGGAGGGAAGTTGTAGTGCAGCAGGAAGCGCTCTTTGCCCTGGTTGAGCACGTCGTCGAGAATCTTCTCGTCGAGTTTTGTGCCGAGGGTACAAGTGGCGAGAGCCTGAGTCTCTCCACGGGTGAACACTGCAGATCCGTGAGGGCCTGGAACGTAGTCAACCTCACACCAGATAGGACGGATTTCGTCGGTCTTACGGCCGTCGAGACGGATGCCTTCGTCGAGGATGCAGCGGCGCACGGCTTCTTTCTCCACATCGTGGTAGTAGCGGGCCACGAGCGGCGCTTTCTCGTCGCGTTCTTCTTCAGGTATTGTCTCAAGATAGTCTTCCTCGATTTTCTTGAACGACTCGTTGCGCCATTGCTTGTCGGCGCTGCCGGCCTTAGCCACGGCGTATGCTTTTTCGTAGCATTTGTCGTGTACGTCTTTGCGGAGGTCTTCGTCGTTGACCTCATGGCAGTATTCGCGTTTCACGGCGCCTACTTCCTTGGCGAGCTCCATCTGTACGAGGCATTGAGCCTTGATTGCTTCGTGAGCGGCTTTGAGTGCCTCAAGAAGTTCGAGCTCTGAAACTTCGTTCATCTCGCCTTCCACCATCATGATGTTGTCGTAGGTTGCGCCAACCATCAGCTCGATGTCGGCACGCTCAACCTGCTCGAAGGTAGGGTTGATTACGAATTCTCCGTCGACGCGGGCCACGCGCACTTCGGAGATTGGTCCGTGGAAAGGCACGTCGCTGACAGCGATTGCAGCTGATGCTGCCAATCCTGCCAATGCATCTGGCATGTCTACGCCGTCTGACGAGAACATTATGATGTTGACGAATGTGTCTGCATGATAGTTTTCAGGGAACAGCGGACGAAGCACGCGGTCTACGAGGCGAGAAGTCAGAATTTCGTAGTCTGACGAGCGTCCCTCGCGTTTCTGGAAACCTCCAGGGTAGCGGCCTGCTGCCGAGAATTTCTCTTTGTACTCAACTTGGAGAGGCATAAAATCAACACCCTCTCCGGCTTCTTTCGCTGACACTACAGTTGCAAGGAGCATGGTGTTCCCCATTCGCAACTCTACTGCGCCATCAGCCTGTTTTGCCAGTTTGCCTGTTTCGAGAGTAATCTCGCGGCCGTCGGCAAGCGTGATGGTCTTTTTAATCGGATTCATATTTAATTCTTTATCTTCAAAAATTCCCACAAAGATAATAAACGTTTGCTGACTAACAAACTATTTCCTTTAAAATGATGTGTTTTTGAAAAAAAACATTGTGCTGAACGGTGGTTTTTGCGTAGATTAGCAAACCGGTCTTCTTGTGTATAATCCCAGACTTGAGCTCGATTTTATTTTTTTTGCTACCCTTTTGCTACCCAATAAAAGAAAAACGCTTGTAAGTGACTTACAAGCGTTTCTGTGTACCCAGACCCGATATTGTACCCAGAAAACAAAGTGTACCCAAGGGAAACTAAGTGATTGAAAATCAGAGGTAGCCAAATAGGTATATTAACCCTTAGTTTCTTAAAAAAGCCTATATTTTACCGCTTTTGGCTACCCTTTGGCTACCCAGACAAAAGAAAAGTTATATCTTTGCAAACATAAGAAAACAAAAGAAAGCAAAGATATGGCATTAAAAAAAGAGATAAGGAGCGATAATACATACATTATCAGCCAAGACACAACCGACAACCCAAAGTTGGGTGCTAAGATACTATCAGATGGGCGAGAGAGCCTTTTTCTTGATTATTATTTTGGCTACACCAAGGTAATAAGCGAGAGAACGGGCAAAGAGGTTATGAGAAAGGACAGAAAGAGGGAGTTTCTTAAACTCTACCTTTGGCAAGCACCCAGAACCCCAATAGAACGACAACAAAACAAGGAAATGCTTGAACTTGCCAAGAAAATAAGGTTTGAGCGTGGGCAAGAGTTGTTAGAGAGTGTTGAGGGCTACCGATTGAAGAAAGACCGAGATATAAATTTTCTGGATTACTTTCAAAGTTATATAGATAAATACACCAAGAAAGATTATAGAATGGTTGTTATAGCTTTAAAACGCTTTAGGGACTTTCTTCAAGAAACACCAGAGTACAATAAATTTATTAAGAAGATAAAGCCAGAGCAAATAACAAAAGATATGGTTGAGGCTTACACCGAGTATCTACAAAGTAGAAGTGTTGGCGAGGGTGCAAAAAGCATTTATGCACGTTTCAAGAAAGTTATAAAGTATGCCGTTGAACACGATGTAATGTTAAAGAACCCGTGCAATGGTGTTGTTATAAAGGTGGATGAACAGATACTAAAGAAAGAGGTACTATCACCAGAGGAAATACAACGACTGATAGCAACACATTATGACAACGAGAACCCCAACATAAGACGGGCATTTATATTTTGCCTCTATTGTGGTTTGAGGTATTGTGATGTGAAAGACCTTACATTTGCCAATGTGGATTACTCCAACAAGCTATTGAAGTTTGAGCAAAACAAGACAAAGGGACATAGTGCCAATAGCGGTGTAATAATCCCTTTGAACGATGGCATATTAAAGCTAATAGGAGAACCAAGCAGCCCAAATAATAGGGATGAGGCTATATTTCCCCTACCAAGTTATGAAATGTGCCTTAAAGCCCTTAAAAGATGGGTAAAGCGTGCCGATATAAACAAGCATATAAGTTGGCATTGTGCAAGACATAGTTTTGCCGTGAATATCCTTAACAATGGTGCAAACATTAAGACGGTTGCAAGCCTTTTGGGGCATAGTGGATTAAAGCATACCGAGAAGTACACAAGGGCAATAGATAGCCTCAAACAAGATGCAATAAATAGCTTACCAGAATTAAAATTGTAAAATATGGGGATAGTGAAACAACAAGATATAGAAAAGGCTTTTTTCAAGGCTTTTTCATTTGGGGGCTTAATGCACCTTTGCTTTGATTGGTTACAACATAAATATGATTTGGGCTTTTATTGTAGCAAAGAGCAAGAAGAAAAGCCCAAACAATCAATGCCAGAGAAGTGGCAACACTATTATGATGTAACAATGCCAGAGGAAATATATAAATTGGCAGATGCTTTTGATGATAGTGTTATTCAGTACACAGAAAGCTCGTTGTTGGATGAAATTAGCACCAACATAGACAGATTAAACGGCAAAGAGCAAGAACGTTATATATACTCTTTGCTAAAACCATTCAAAGAGTATAGCGACAACCTCAACCCTATTGAAGTAATAAAGCAATTAAGAGGCGAGGTAGATGGCATTATGGGCATAAAAGACACACAGAAAGATTTGAAGATGTGGGAGAATATGCCACAAGATGAGCAGTTATATAATGTGAATGGTGAGCCGTGTGGAACTGTACAAGAAGAAGTTGAGGCTTGCAAACATTTCATTGAAGAATACAAATATAGAATAGAAAGAGCAGAGTATAAAGCCGATAAATATAGAGAAATAGTAAACTCAATAACAGATACAAAAGAAAAGACGGTTGAACATTGCTTTGATAATCTACTCCAAGTTGTGTATATGTATGCAACGAGATTGGATGCACTCTTACTTGAAAAGGGTATAAATATGATGTGGTATCAAGAAGAAAGTGGTATTTATATATTAACCAGACGAGATATTACATTGTTGCAAGAGTATTGTGGTAGCTATAAGTTAGCCAGAAAGTACATAGATGAGGCTTTACCACAAACAGAGCCTCAACAAATGACAAAGTTAGTAGTTGATGATAATTTACCAAGTAAAATTACCCAAAAGGAGGTTGAGTGTTATGAAAAAGCGATAAATTCTGGAATGGCAGAGAAAACCGAGGATGGATATAAATGGCTATATAACAATGGTAGCAAAGCAAGTTTAGCCTATTTCCTCTATAAGTTGTTTAATCCAAATGGCACGGGACAAATACCATACCAGAGATTAAATAAACTATGGAATGTTACACGTTTGGATAGTGCCTTATCACAAACACTGAATGCAAAGCATCCTCAACGATGGAGAACACAGATTGAAAGTCTATTTACAAACTGACAATTAAAGCACCTCAAATGGGGTGCTTTTTTAATGTGTTATAGTGTAATACATTATGTACCACATTATAACACTCTATTTTTAGCGGTTTTTGTCCTCTACCTTTGCACTTGTTATCACGATAACACCAGATAACCGAGGCAAAGGATTTACAGACGTGTTTACCCAGAGCCTCTTTGTTGAACCCTCTAAAAAATATAGAAATGAGCAAAGAGGAACTTACACAAATTACCGATTTGGTAACAGACAACACCTTATTTTGTACAAAAGAGGTGCTTACAAGTGATGAGGCAGCACGTTATATGGGCATATCCAAAAGCTACCTCTACAAACTTACAATGAGGCAGCAGATACCACACTACAAGCCAATGGGCAAGATGTGTTATTTCAACCGTGCCGAGTTGGAAAATTGGCTGCAAAACAACCGAGTTGCAACGGATGAAGAAATAAAAGAACGTGCCACCAACTATTGTATGAAAGGAGGCAAGCGATGATTTTAACCGATTACTACAAGTTTGAACGTGTGGCAAGCAAAGCTAAATCAAGAATGGATTGCACCACTTCTACACATAGTTACCCAGAGTTTGAGGATAGAACAGCAACAAGAGCCAACAAAGCTACTGAAAAGCGTGATGCAACCGATGTGGGCGATATTATCATTTATTACAATGATGTGCCAACTCAATTTGGGGGCAATGTACACAGAAAGGCAGATAAGAGCATTTCTATAAAGGGCAAAAATCTTAGTAGTGTATATGTGCCAGATGTAGCCAAAAACATAGCTTATGGCGATTTCAGAGGTACAACAGATGCTTTGTTGTTTGTGTTCCATAACTTGAATGTGGTTAATGGAGTAATACAAAAAGGCAGCGTTATTGAGGTGTTTGTAGCCAGAGGCAAAAGCAAAGACCGTGTGCCACTCTTTGAAATGCTTTCAGATGGTGAGTTGGATGATGAAATGAACGAGCTAAGAGGAAAAGCAAGCCCAACAGACATAGGCTTTACAATGGGCTATTGAGGTTGAGCAAGCCTCAACCAAGGTTGCACACAAATAACTTGCACAACTCTATATTAAGTTGTATTTCATTACCAAATCAGTAATAGCGAGTATGTATGACACAATAAACTTTAAGCTAAGTGTTGAAGATGTGCCAGAGGTGGACTTTCTACAAGAAGTGCCGTGTTATCTGGATGAGGCAACAATAGGCTTTCATAATTTCAATGGTGAGCAAGTGATAACGGGCAACGTTGGGGGCTTGAAAGTATCTATTAACCAATACCAGATTAAAGTAAAAGATGGCAGCTTATGTAAATGGCATTTGGGTAACAACTTTAGGATAATGGGGCGAGGCGATACACAAAGAGCAATAGAGCAGCTTTCAGACACTTTGCACTTGCCAATGGATAAAGCAACCATTACAAGAATAGATGTTGCACAAAATATCATTGTAAAGCATCCTACAATGGTTTATCTAAATCATTTGGGAGTGTTGAGGTATGCCAAACGATTGCAAGAACCAGACGGGCTTTATTATAGTAGAAGTGGGGAAAGGCTTTGCTTTTATGACAAGAACCGAGAACAACGGGCTAAAGGTGAGGCAATACCAGAGCTATATAAAGGTAGAAACGTGTTAAGGTATGAGCAACGCTATACAAAGCGGTTAGCCACTCAATTAAAGGTTAATGAAGTGAGGGCAGCTTTGCTTTATGATGAGGCTTTCTATATGGCATTAATCCAACGATGGCGAGATACCTATAAAGGAATTAACAAGGTAAACGACATAACATTAAACTTTCAAGCAATGACGAGCAAACAACAACTTTACAAAATGGGGGTGCTTTCAATGGTTGAACGTGTGGGCGGTGAGGTTGAAATGATAAGCCAGATTAACGAGGCACAAAAGCGAGGCGATTTAACATCAAAGCAAGCGTTTGATTTGAGAAAGGCTATTAAAGAGGCTTGCAAGGTGAAAGAGGGGCTAACCGTGCAAAGCGAGGCAATAGCAGAACTTGACAAGAAAATTATTGAGGCAGTGAGATATTACCGATAATCCCTCTATATTAAAGTGTATTTCATTACCGATTTAGTAATTACAAAGTATCTGGAGATATGAGTAAGGTGAACAGAAATGAAGTAAACAAAAATGCACAAAATGCAACAATATCACCAATAACGGGGCTAACACCACAACAAGAGCAAGCGTGTATATTGTTGGCAAGCGGTGAGAATGTTACAAATGTGGCAGATAAATTGAGCCTCAACCGAGGCACTTTGTATAAATGGCAACAGAACAAAGCGTTTGAGTGCTTTTATAACAAGCAATGCCAAGAGTACAAGCAAGAAGTAAAGAATGGGCTTTTAGGCTTGCACCAACAAGCAATAGCAACAATGGGGCAACTAATGACAAATGGCAATGAGGCAACACGGCTAAAGGCTGCAATGTGGGTGTTAGAGAAAGTTGAGGCTATTGAGATTGGAGATACTAACATAAGGCAAGTATTGAAAGACCAATGCACAACGACAACCGATAATTGGGCAGACTTTACCCAATTAAATGAAAAAGAGTATAAGAGGCAGCTAAAGGCTTATGGTTTGGATGATGAATAACACCGAGCAACATAGCCACTCCAATAAACAAGAAAAGGGGCAAGCGTTATGCAAGCCTCTTTTTTATGTTTTAAAGCCTCAACCCCCAATTATACCGCTAAAATATAGGGGTGTTGTTGCTTTTGGCTACCCTTTGGCTACCCAACAAAAGAAGAACGGCTGATACTCAATGAGTTATCAGCCGTTCTTAGTACCCAGACCCGGGATCGAACCGGGATGGATTTTACTCCACTGGTGTTTGAGACCAGCGCGTCTACCAATTCCGCCATCTGGGCATAAGCGTTGTTGGCTTTTGCGAGTGCAAAGGTAATGCGCCTTTGTGGAATGTGCAAATTTTTGGGTGAAAAAATGAAAATAAATTTTGTTGTCTTACCTGCGGTAGTCGCCGAAATTATTGGAATTCCGCAGGTTAGGGTCGTTTGGATTGGAGAAATCGCTGAATCCGTTTTCTTCATCCTCGTCGGTCTCGGTCTTTTCGGTGTTCACTTTTTCCCATTTCTTTCGTTCCGGTTTGTTCTTCTTTATAGCTTCAGACTTCTGCTTGTCGATAGGGGTGGCGTAGATGTCCCACGTCTGTTCCACGTCCCAGTTTTTCTTCAAGTTGATGGCTCCTGGGTAGTAGACCGTTTCCTCCGGTTGCAGATGCATGTCGTAGTTTCCGGTGTCGTATTTTCCGTTTCCGTTTCGGTCGATAAACAAGCGAGCGTAGTATTTGCCCGGCTGCAGGTTCAGCAGTTCGGCGCGGTGGTTTTTTACCGGCGTGTGCAGGACAACCTTGTCTGTCCCGTCGAGAAGCTCTACAATGGCTGAGTCGCGCACTGCCGGAATGTTGAACACGATGTTGCCGTATTCCTCCATTTTGCGCACGTTGAAGTCAACCTTCAGCGGTTTCGTCTGGAGTCCGTAGATGTCGGTCATCGCAAGCGAGTCGACCGCGAGCTTGTAGGCAGCTCCCGGTTCCCAGTCCACCTTCAGCATAAGGTCGCGCCGGCTCAGTGTGGAGTCGCGCAGGGCGATGCTTTTTATCTCCGCAGGGTAGAATGTCGTGTCGTTTTGCAGTTTGCGTTGCAGATGGAATGCCTCGCGGCTGTAGCGCTCTATCGGCGTGCCGGTTTGCAGCAGCAGCGGCGCGTATACCTCCTGGGTGCCGTTTGCCAGCGGGTGCAGCTCCATAAACCGTATCTGCTCCAAGGAGTCGGTTTCCTCGTTTTTCTTCTTTTTCTTGGCTTTTTGACGCTGGAATGTGAATTTCAGCGTGTCGGTGCCCCACGACAGATTGCTGGCAGTGTCGGTGCGCAGATATGTGGTTGCCACCATCAGCGTGTCGGCCGACACAAGATGTGGCGGACGTATCCAGTAGGTCAGCGTGTCGTTGGTCTGCGAGCGTTCGAGAGTGTACCACTGGTCGGGCACGTCGTTGCGTCCCACTATGCTCAGCGACGGCAGCGTGTCGCTTGCGGCGGCGAAGGTCAGCGATATGCGTGTCGAGTCGACGCGCAGGTTGTTGGCAAGATATTGCGACTTGCGGTCTTCGTTGAACATTGACAGCAGTATGTCGTTGGGGAAATATGCCGGGCGCGTGGCGCGCATGATGGTGTCAATCTCGTTAAGGTCGTTATAGACGGTGTCGGCTGCCTCGCGCGAGCCGATGCTCGGCACGATTATTGAGTCGAGGAAAGCAATGTCTTCTGTCGGGTTGCCGAACTTATAGTCGCGGTCGAGGTCCTTAAGAGCGAAGATGTGGTAGCTTCCCGGCGACACGTTGCGTATGGTGAACTGTCCGCGGTCGTTGGTCAGCGCCACGCGTTGCAGTTTCTCCTTGTGGAAGGCGGAGTCGGCAAGATTGCTTTGCAGCCCCACCACGACGCTCTGCATTGGCTCCAGAGTGCGGGAGTCGAGCACGTAGCCCGACACGCGCATTGAGTCGATGACGCTTCCGGTAGAGAAGGCGAATGCGAAGTTGTCGATAGCGTTGCCCTCGTTGTTGTCTTGGATTGAATTTGAAAAGTCGATGGTATAAGTGGTGTTTGGCAGCAAGGAGTCGACCAGCTCCACCGTCACCTTGCGTCCGAGAGCCGACATGCGCGGCATCTCCGTTTGCGCCGGCGACACGATGATTTTTGTCGACGGGTCTTTAAGAGTGACAATCTCATCGAAGAAAATCTCGATTTTGCGGTCCTTCACGTTTACGGCGTTAGGCGTGGGATTGCTGCGCATAAAGATTGGCGGAGTCTTGTCGATAGGGCCTCCGCTCGGATTGCCGATGTTGGCGCACGAATACATCACCGCAGCGGCTATAATAATAAATATGTAATATAGAGACTTGCTGTTGTTCATCTGATTTTCCGTTTCTGCTTGCAAAGATAGTGCAAGCCGAGAGAAGAGCAAAACAAACTTGTTTGATTTTGCTCTTCCGAGGCGCCGCCTATCTTATGGAAAGATAGTGCAAGCCGGTTTTATCCAAGAGCAAAACAAACTTGTTTGATTTTGCACATCCGAGGCGCCGCCTATCTTATGGAAAGATAGTGCAAGCCGGTTTGGCAAAAAAAGATATGGCAAATTTGCCTGACTATCCTCGTTTTCTTGAGTAAAGAATGCGTTGAAAAAGCGGCTGATACATTATAATATGCTTAAAAACACATTTTCAAAACGGTTAAAACTCTGACAAAAAGTTTTCAACTTGAAAGAAATACCGTATATTTGCAGACTGAAAAAAACTGCATAAAATTTAAAAATCAAATATTAACTTAAAAAACAAATGCAAAGTAAAGGTTTTATCAGAGTTATAACCGTGCTTTTGGTACTGGTTTGCTTGTTCTATCTTTCTTTCTCGTTTGTGACAAACAGCGTGGAGAATGACGCTGCCGCAAATGCTGCAAAATTTGCCGCTACAGAGGCTGCGAAGATCAACAAGGACAAAGCATCAGATGCCTACCGCAACGCTTACGACTCAATCTATGACAGAGCGTATGCCCGCAACCTCAAGGATGTTGGGCAGGAAAAGGTGTACATGTGGTACACATACAATCAAGTTCGCGAAAAACAAATTGGTCTGGGTCTTGACCTGAAGGGCGGTATGACCGTCACCCTCCAGATCTCAGTAGCCGACATTGTCCGCTCAAAAGCACAGAACCCATTGGACGCAAAACTCAACGAAGCTTTGGCTTTTGCCAGCCAGAACGCAGGCGATGATTTCGTCGGCGCTTTCTGCAAGAAGTATGAGGAACTCGTCCCGGGCGTGCGTCTGGCTCAGAAATTCATAACAGTGGAAGGCGTAAACGCCAACGACAACAACTCTAAGGTTGAAGGCATCCTCCGCGAGAAGACACGCACCGACGTTTCTCGTTCGGTCAACTTGCTCCGCGAGCGTATCGACCGTTTCGGTGTGATCGCCCCTAACATCAAGGAGATGCAGCGCGAGGGACAAATCCTTATGGAGCTTCCTGGCGTGAAAGAGCCTGAGCGTGTATACAAGCTGATTCAGACTTCTGCAAAATTGGAATTCTATGCAACTTACGATGCCCGCAACCTTCAGTCGGCTTTCATGGCTCTCAGCTCTGAGTATGCTTCTGGCAAGGGCAATGTTGCAACTGCTCCTGTAAAAGAGGAAACTGCTCCTGATGTCGACGCGGCTCCTGTGGCTGAGACTGCTCAACCAGAGGCTGCAGCCGCTGTTGAAGAGGCTCCGGCAAAGGCTCCTAAGGCTGCTCCTGCCGGCAAATCGTTGGCAGAGATGATTTGGTCAAACGATATGATGACCCTTGAAGGCAAAGACGGTAAAGACGTGCAGGTGCCTGCCGCTCAATATGTAGGCGGCGCATGTATTGGTGTGGCAAATGAGTCGGATACTGCAGCCGTAAACCGCATCATCCGTTCGGCTGCTGCAAAACGTCTGCTCCCGACCGACTTGAAGTGCTGCTGGTCAGTGAAGGGCGTCGACAAGAAAGGCGTATACTTCCAGTTGGTGGCTCTCCGCACAAGCAACGGTGAGGCTGCTCTCGGCGATGCCGACATGATTGACAACGCAAGCGCAGAGCTCAACCAGTTCAGCGGTTCTTACGAAATCAGCATGACGATGAACAACGACGCCGCTTCGAAATGGGCAAAATTGACCCGTGACAACATCGGCAAGCAGGTGGCAATCGTTCTCGATGATCAGGTATATTCATTCCCGACAGTTAACACAGCAATCGAAGGCGGACGCTCTTCAATCACCGGCAACTTCACCGTTGAGGAGGCAAACGACTTGGTCAACGTGCTTACAGGTGGTGGCATGTCGGCTGGCGTGTCAATCGTAAGCCACACAGAAATCGGTCCGTCACTCGGTCAGCAGGCAATTGAGGCTGGTATCTGGTCGTTTGTGATTGCATTGATTCTGTTGATGATATATATGATTTCGTTCTACGGATTCGCTCCGGCTATGGTGGCCAACATGTGCTTGGTGCTCAACCTCTTCTTCACTCTCGGAATCCTGGCTTCGTTCCAGGCAGTGTTGACGTTGCCGGGTATCTGCGGTATCGTGCTTTCGCTCGGTATGGCTGTCGATGCCAACGTGCTTATCTTCGAGCGCACCAAGGAGGAACTCCGTGCCGGCAAGAACGTGAAAGCCGCTCTCGCCGACGGTTACAAGAATGCATTCTCGGCTATCTTCGACTCGAACCTTACTTCTGTAATCACGGCTATCATCTTGATGGTTTACGGTACAGGTTTGATCAAGGGCTTCGCAACTACATTGCTCATAAGCATCATCTGCTCGTTCTTCACAGCAGTGTTTATCTCTCGCCTTGTGTTTGAGGCATTGTTGAAGAAGAAAGAGCGCACATACACATTTACAACACGATTCAGCCGCAACTTCCTTACCGGCACAAGAGTTGATTTCCTCGGACAAACCAAGAAGGCTTGGACAGTGATTGCCGCTATCACAGTAGTGATTATTGTTTCGTTCTTCGTGCGTGGCATCAACAAGGGTATCGATTTCTCTGGCGGACGCAACTACGTGGTGCAATTCGACCACGCTGTCAAGACCGACGACATCACAACGAAGTTGATGCCGATGTTCCCTGACGCTTCTGTTTCTGTAATCACTGTTGACAACGACAGCCGTGTGCGCGTGTCGACCAACTATAAGATCAACGACAACAGCGACAATGTGGACCAGGAAATCATGCAGAAACTTTACGCTGGTTTGAAAGATGAGCTCAACGGTATGAGCTATGACAACTTCAACGTCAAGGATGAGCACCATGGTGTGGTTTCTTCGGAAATGGTCGGACCGTCGATTGCCGACGACATGACCCGCGGTGCTGTCTGGTCAGTGCTTCTCTCACTCGTTGCGATTGCACTCTACATTCTGCTCCGCTTCCGCGACTTCTCGTTCTCTATGGGTGCGTTGGTTTCGCTGGCATTCACATCGTTTGTGATTATCGGCTTCTACTCGCTCTTCTGGGGTGTGCTCCCATTCTCTATGGAGATCGACCAGCAGTTTATTGCAGCTATCCTTACAATCATCGGTTACGCAATCAACGATACCGTGGTGGTATTCGACCGTATCCGTGAAATGGTGGGACTCTATCCTAAGCAGGATCGCCGCGACGTGATCAACAAGTCGCTCAACACGACTTTGACACGTACGGTGATGACATCGACCACTACGGTGCTCGTGCTCTTCGTAATCTTCCTGCTCGGTGGTGAGACAATCCGCGGATTCGTATTCGCAATGCTCTTCGGTGTGATCCTCGGTACGTTGTCGACAATCTATGTCGCAACTCCGGTGGCTTACTCGATGATGCGTCGCAAGATGGCGAAGAAATCAAAGTAAGACAAAGTATCTTATTCCATAAAAAGGCCGTTCACGCACTCGCGTGAACGGCCTTTTTTTATGGGCTGTGGCTGCGCCGCTTTGTGCCGGGGCAGGAGCAAAAATTAGAGGCTTTCTTATCGCACTTTGGAGGCAATATGTCTGCGGTACACGTTCAGCCCCGATTTCTTCAGCACGTCTGAGATGTGGTCTATGCGCTGTTTCTGGGAAGTGGCGGCATCTGCGCTGTTGTCTTCAGTCATGCTGATGCTTCCTTGACCTACAACAGGAAGATACTCGTCCCAATACACAGGTACTTGATGGGTTCTGCCGTCGCCGCCCCATTTTGAAATGTAGGTGAGGCGCTTTTCAGTCCGGTATCCATGGGCAAAGACGGTGATTGTGGTCGAGCCGTCGGAGTCCTTGTGGGCCTTGGTCTTGAGGATATTGTCGGTGACACACTGCGGGTGTTTGAAATACGCCTGACCCCAGAAGTTTGCAAGAGCCTCGTGTTCCCAGAATGCGCTTTGGCGCTGCATGTGGCTTCCATAAATGTCCTGTCGCGACTTTATCTGCTGGTACATCGGCACGCAGAGCAATGGAGCCAGAGAGAAATATACGGCGCGGAAGAGGCGCGCGTTGATGTCGTGGAAGTCGTGCTCCGCTTGGTCGTAGTCAAAGTGTTGATATTGGCGCGGATTCATGTCAAGGTCGATGGCTTGTATGTGGTCGGGAATGATGGTGTTTATCATGTGGTCCTTGACAAAATCGAAATCGTCGCCATAGCCCACGTCATCGTCTTGAAGCAACTTGAGCATATTGGCTTGGGCAAGTGGCGTGAAGAGCAGGGCAAACTGCTGGTTGTCGTTGCGGTTGCTGGTGTCGAACGCCACTTCGAAATCCTCGTTTGTCATCATGGCATAGTCGCCTTTGCTGAGATTGCGTGCCTTGTTGCGCAACTTTAGCCTGTGCCATCTGTATGACAGCGACCCTTTGCAACTGGCAAGCCCGTTCTTCTTGCGGTAGAACGTGAGGTTGGGGGCTGCCACATTGCCATATATAAGCCGTGTCTTCTCGTAATATCCGGGATAGGGGGCTGTGACGCTGGCAGTGAGGGTCTGGGAATGGTGTTCGGTCTTCATCTTGCCGTCTGAGCCATATTCGCGTGTGGTCCAATAGATGGTTTTATGGCCGTAATATGTCTTTGTGCCCATCTCCATCTTGCGCGTGCGGCAAAGCACGAACGGATTGCCGTTGATAAGGCCGGAATGGGAGTAGACAACCGAACGCACGGCATTGAATGTGTCGTCCCACCCATATACCTGACGCAGGTCGGCGAGGCGTTGCTCGGTGAAGTAAGGATCGAATTCAAGCCGAGGTACGGTCTCGGTCATCATGCGCGTCAGCACATCCCAGTCGTACAGGCGATTTAATGGCGCCATCTGCTCCCATGCCTCGTCCTTGTGTTGCGCGATGGTCTGCTTCAGGTCGCCGCGTTCAGCCTTCAGCCTTTTGAGGCGTGGATGAATCACGGATAAGAGCAAGATGACAGCAGCCAATACCGACAACAATACAGCGGTGGCGATTGCCGGGCTCATCGTGCCGTAATCTTTGCAGATGACAAAAATTCCTATGGCTGCGCAGCACCAAAGAATGACGCATAAGAACGTTGTCCAGCCGATGCGTGATTTCACCGCGCCGAGCGACTTCTCTGCGTCGTACAGCAAACGGCACGTCTGTCGGTTGGCGTCAACGTCCACCTGGGCTTCCTTCGCCAGTTGGGCGAATGTGTCTTTCGCTACCTGCTCGAAGCGGGGCTGAAACGTGTTGACATATTCATCGAGCGGGTCATAGATGTCGTCTGTCATCACCGTCGATTAAAAGAATTTGCTGCGAGCCATCTCGTGGGTCTCGGCAGAGGCGGTAAACGGGATTCTTGTCGTGTAGCCTTGACGGGCTGCGACAATCATCTTGGTAGGCCAAGCGAAGATGTCGGTGTTCCATTGAGTCACCCTGCTGTTGTATACCGTGCGGGCAGCAGTGATTTCACGCTGCAGATAGCTGTTCTGCTGCATGGCGTCGGCTATCGCCTGGTGGGCTTTCAGTTCGGGATAGGCTTCAACTTGAGGAAACAGCCGTCCGCAAGCCATATTCAGCTGGCTGTTTACGTCGCTGCGGTTGGCGTCGTTGATTTTCCCTCCGCGCAATGCAGCCACAGCCTTCATCACGTCCTTGTCAAGGTCTACGGCGCGGTCAACAAGACCTACTACATTCTGAAGTATCTGCACCCGCTGTTCGAGGTAGTTGTCGATGTTTGACGCTTCGGCTTGGATGCGCTGTTCGAGTTGCTGGAAGTAGTTGCGTGCGGAAATTTTCATAAAGATGAATATCACTCCTGGCAATATGCCGCACACGCAGCCAATCAGAGCCACCATTTCCGGCGATTCGAGCTTGTTGCCCATAAAGGACACATAAAGTAATGTCAGAACCGGGATTGTCACCCATAGGGCAATCTCAAATAGAGTTGATTTGAATGTGATTGTCACTGGGAGTTGGCGGTCTATGACATGGATGTCGCGTCCGTTGTCATTGATTGGTCCCTGAGTTTCGTCTAATAGATTTGCCATAGTAAAGATGGTTTATTGGTTAATTAATATGATAGTTGCAATGATTGCATGGCAAAAAGCCACAGTTATAAGGCAAATGTATAGATTTATATTCATATTGACAAGCGTTTTACGCATATTTTTGTGACTGAAAAAAGCGGTATAGGAATTCCTATGCCGCTTATATTCAATGCTTGAAGCTGAGCGAGTCAGCTTGTGGGCTTTTTAGTATTCGTTCTCGTTGATGAGGGGTAAGGCGTAATGAGTTTCAAGTTATTATACCGTTGCGTCAGCCTTTTCGATCATTTTATTTCGTAGTGAAAGACCGTAAAAAGCAAAACTGTGACCCTGTTACAGCCCATAAAGACAATGCTATACTCTACTCTGTAAATGATGGGGTCAATAGGAAGTCATAAATGCTGACTATCTGTATACCATTCTCGTCACTCCATGTTTTTGTATGTTCCCCCACCACTATTATCTTTCGGAAAGAATCATCTACAAGTTTCAGAGAACGTTTCTCTTGTTCCATCTTTTCCACATCTGGCATTTTGTAGGCAGACTGAATATAGATACGCTCACTTCCCTTATTACAAACAAAATCGACTTCAAGTGTTACACGTTGCTGCTTACCTGCCTCATTCCTAACACGATGAAATATATTGCCAACATCAACAAGCCAGCCGCGCATACGCATTTCATTGTAAATGACATTCTCCATAATATGCGTTGTCTCGTTTTGGCGGAATGAAAGAATCGCATTGCGTAAACCTATGTCTTGATAATAGTATTTGCAAAGAGCACCAATATACTTTCTCCCTTTGATGTCATACCGTTCAGACTTCTCTATCAAGAATGAGTCTTGCATATATCCCAAATACGTGGAAATGGTCTTAACACTGAGACCCTGTGCCTTACTGACAGACTTGAATGTATTTGCTATATTCTGCGCATTAACTGGTGCACCGATACTTGATGCCACTATCTTTGAGAGTTCTTCAAACTCTGCTTTCATTTCTATAGGATTTCTCTCGTATATGTCTCTAAGGTACACGGTGCGATACAGACGACGCAAAAAGTCTGCTTTCTTGTCGTCACCAACTTGTGTGAGAAGTTGTGGTAGACCTCCAAACATCAGATATTCAGCCCATCCTTCTTCCTTTGAACCTTCATAAACAGACATAAACTCCGCAAACGACAAAGGCCAAATATGAATTTCATCACCTCTGCCACGGAATTCCGTAACCACATCTGACGAAAGAAAGCGAGAGTTTGAGCCAGTGACATATACATCCGCTCCTTCTGTCACCGATAATGTTGAAAGAACCTCAACAAAGTCATTGACTTCCTGCACTTCATCAATGATAATATAATAAGTAGAGTCGTCCTTCATTTCTTTTTCAACCCAATCAAGCAAAAAGTCTGGGTCTTTAAAGTTCTTGTTCTTACGACTTTCCATATCAATGATTATGATATGGTCTTCTGCAACTCTCTCATTAAGCAAATGCTGGCGAAAGAGTTTCTTTAGTAGGAAAGACTTACCAGAACGGCGTAGTCCAGTGACTATTTTAATCAGTCCATTCCCTTTTGAACGTACTAATTGGTCGATGTATTTACTTCTGCTTACTATCATATACTTCCAAATAATGTCACTTGTGACAAAATTAGAAAGCAAAGGTAGTGCTTTTTGTTTGAAAATTAGTATAATATCGCTGGTAAATATGTTCCCATTTTAGTTTATGTGATTACATTCACCATACGCATTCCAAGAAACTACTTTCGGTCTGGGTTGTTCTACAGCATCATAAGCAGCCACCAATTCTTCGAGCTGTTCTTGTCTCAGATATTTTATGTTCTTCTCTTCATGTCAATGTCTTCAATGCGCTTGTGCAAGGCATTGTTGTAGTATTTGTAGTCTGTGGTGCGTATCTCGCCGATTCCACCATGCCTTTTGTCGTTCCACTCCTTAACAAACACACTGATGCCGGTAGACTTGCGGGCATTATTGCCGTGTCAACCTTTTCGATTATTTTATTTCGTAGAGAAAGACCATGAAAGGATATTCCTTATTTGAAAGGCTGCTCCATTGTAACTTCTCTATGTGCCAAACTATGATGTGCGCCATCTGCTACGCCATAGGTGGTAACAAAGATGATGACCAATGAGAACTTTTTCAATGCACGCGCAAAACTCGTAGTTGCCTCTGGCGTGATAGATTATGCCCTCCAACAAATGTAAAGTCATATTGTCCGTGATAGTATTGGTCAACAAGAAAAGTCTTACCCACTCTTCGCCGTCTATATACTATAACAAATTCTGAACGATCCGACTCCATCGCTCTGCGGGGTTCTTGACACTCTCGCTCTCTACCAACAAGTTTGTTTGTCATGATCATACCATTATATCTTAACCCTTGCAAAGGCAGTATGCTCTGATTTGGGTTAGAATGCATAAAAAACGATTGACAAGTTTATTTTAGGCTTGCCAATCGTTTGATTGTGAGTTTATTGTGCTGATTCTGCGGCTTAGTATTCGTCCTCGTTGAAGGAATTTATCTATATTGATTATCAGTATATTATGCAATAATCTATAAAATTTGTACAAACAAACCACACCGTCTAAGACGGTCTGAGGCGATGGAATAAGAAGTTAGACAAACAATTAAACTATAAAATCCCTTGTTCGGGCGTAATATCAAGGCCGGCGGCTTCGACAAGTTGC